>Ga0209862_1000810_pt1 | contig 10662 bp, 9 predicted proteins | sample OrgsoiDNA_201061_FD_185809 | JGI IMG/M metagenome (GOLD analysis project Ga0209862, IMG submission 185809) | Permafrost soil microbial communities from the Arctic, to analyse light accelerated degradation of dissolved organic matter (DOM) -... | ecosystem: Environmental > Terrestrial > Soil >... | reverse complement strand
GTCGGCGTGGGCGTACAGCGCCTGGCCGGTCAGCCGCTCGCGCTGCCAGACGCCGCGCAGTTCGTGGAACAGCTGTTCGGCGTCGCGGGCGCAGCGGGCGTACTCGGCGTGCTGGCCGACGGTGAACGAGGCGCCGCCGTCGCCTTCCCAGGCGCCGACGCGCGGGGCGATGTCGAGGAAGAAGATATCGTTTTCCTGCAAGATCACGCCGGGCACCGAGGCTTGCTTCATCGGCTTGATGGTGTTCTTGCCGAAGCGCACGCGGGTCGGGTGCCAGCTCAGTTCCAGGCCGGCGTCGATCAGCACTTGCTTGGCCATGGCGACGGCATCCTCCTCGACCATGCCGGGCGCGACGCGGGCGGCGATGTCGGCGATGGCCTTGCGGGTGTGATGGCGGGCGGTCAACATGCCGTCGACGGAGTAGGCCGGGCCGACGCGCTCGGCTGCAACAGTGCTGTTCATTTGCTATCCTTTCAGTGTTACGAACGGAAGTGTTCGTGCATGGCTAAATTATGTGGATAGCGCCGTTTTTCCGATATCGACTTCAGGCGCGGGTTCCGGCCAAACTCCGGCGCTTGGCCGCCACGCGGCATCAACAGGCGCGCCAGCGCTCGCGGCCCGTCGTGGCCGGCGGCTGGGCGGCCGCTTTCAAGCCGTATTCAGGCGCGGCGCAGGCCAGTCTCAGGCCCGCCTCATGGCCCGCCGAGTCGGGTACACTGCCATCATTCCATGCCACTCGTCGCTGAACCATGACCAACACCGTCGCCATCCTCGTTTTTCCCGGCGTGCAATCGCTGGACGTGAGCGGGCCGCTCGACGTGTTCGCCGAAGCCAACCGCTTCCTGTTGCCGCAGGACCAGTATCAGATCGAGGTGCTGGGCGTTGAACGCGGCGTAATGGCGTGCTCGAACGGCATGGGCATCGTCGCGCACCGGCATTTCAGCGAGGCGTCCGGCGAGGTCGATTTGCTGCTGGTGGCGGGCGGGCCGGTCTTGCTGCACGAGGATTTCGGCGCGGAATTGCACGCGTGGCTGCGGCAGGCGTCACAGCGGGCGCGCCGCTACGGCTCGATCTGCAACGGCGCGCTGCTGCTGGCGCGCGCCGGCCTGCTGGAGGGCCGCCACGTCACCACGCACTGGAACGATGTCGCCGCGCTGAGCGCGCTGTGTCCGTCGGCGCGGGTCGAGCCGGACCGCCTGTACATCCAGGATGGCGCGCTGGTCACGTCGGCCGGGGTAACGGCTGGCATCGACTTGTCGCTGTACCTGCTGGCGCAGGACCACGGCGGCGGCGTGGCCTTGAATGTCGCCAAGCGGCTGGTGGTGTTCACCCAGCGTTCGGGCGGGCAGTCGCAGTTCAGTCCGTATCTGACGCCCTATGTCGAGCCGAGCTCGGCCGTCGCGCAGGTGCAGGACTATGTGCTGGGCCACCTGGCCGACGACTTGTCGGTGGCCGTGCTGGCAGGCATCGCCGGCATGAGCACGCGCACCTTTTCGCGCACCTTCGCGCGCGATGCCGGGGTCACGCCGGCCGAGTTCGTCGAGAGCGCGCGCGTCGACGCGGCCCGCGTTCTGCTCGAAGGCAGCGCCGCGCCGTTGAAGACCATCGCCTACCAGTGCGGCCTGCGCGACGCCCACCAGCTGCGCGACGTGTTCAAGCGCCGGCTGGGCGTGTCGGCGCAGCAGTACCGTCAACATTTCAGCGCGCCGCGCGGCGCGGCCTGAGCCTGGGTGGCGCCCGGCAGCGAATCACGGATTCAGCGATAATCGGCGTTATCGATTAATCGTCTAAATGATCACCATGACCGACCTGTCCGCCTTCCCGATCACCGCCAAGTGGCCGGCCAAGTTCCCCGAGCGTTTGCAGCTGTACTCGCTGCCCACGCCGAACGGCATCAAGGTCTCGGCGATGCTGGAGGAAATCGGCCTGCCGTACGAAGCCCACCTGGTCAGCTTCGAGACGCAGGACCAGATGTCGCCGGCCTTTTTGTCGCTCAATCCGAACAACAAGATTCCCGCCATCCTCGACCCCGACGGTCCAGACGGCAAGCCGCTGGCGCTGTTTGAATCCGGTGCCATCCTGCTGTATCTGGCCGAGAAGACCGGGCAGCTGATGCCGGCGGACGCGGCCGGCCGCTACGAAACCATCCAGTGGCTGATGTTCCAGATGGCCGGCGTCGGCCCGATGTTCGGCCAGCTGGGCTTCTTCCACAAATTCGCCGGCAAGGAATACGAGGACAAGCGTCCGCGCGACCGCTATGTCGGCGAGTCCAAGCGGCTGCTGGGCGTGCTGGAGCAGCGCCTCGCGGGCCGCAGCTGGATCATGGGCGAGCAGTACACGATCGCCGACATCGCCACTTTCCCGTGGGTGCGCACGCTGGTCGGCTTCTACGAGGCGAGCGAACTGGTCGGCATGGAGCAGTTCCCCAATGTGCTGCGCGTCTACCAGGCCTTCATGGCGCGGCCGGCGGTGATCAAGGGCATCGAGACGCCGAAGCGCGGTTAAACAAGGGCAGGGCGGCGGCGTCGCGCTTCAGTGCGGCAAGGCCGTCATCGCCGCCGCAGACTGGCTCGACAGCGGCCGCAGGCTTTGCAAATCGGTGGGCGTGAAAAACTTGCGCAGACCCAGCAGCAGTTCCTTGTGCTCGCGTATCTTGCTCAGCAGCGCGATGAGCTGCTGCTGGTCCGACGCCGACAGGCGCTTCGACAAATAGACGCCGTTGACGGTGGTCGGCAAGTCGCGGATGTGGCTGTAGTGGATGTTGGGCGCGTAGCTTTGCTTGAGGCCCAGGTCGTCGAGCGCGCCGGCGAAGGTGGTGGTCGCCATGAAGGTGTAGTCGGCGCGGCCGGCCAGCATCTTGCGCACCACGGTGACGGGATCTTTCACGTATTCGACCCGGCCCAGCTTCTCCAGCTCGACCAGCATGTTGTGATACGCGGCGCCGTATTTGTAGCCGCGCACGACGTTGAGCCGGATATCGCTGCGCTCCAGCAGCGCCTGCACGGTGAGGGGCGGCGCGTCGGTGCGGTTGGTGATGAGCATCCATTCCGTGTCCAGCATCGGCACGAAGTGGCCCCACTGGTCGCGCTGATCGTCCTTGATGGCGCCGAGCAGCATGTCGGCCGCGCCGGTGCTCAACATCAGCTCGGCGCGCGCGTGCTGCGCGGCAATAAAGGAAAAGGTGCAGCCGCTGCTGGCGGCGGTTTTTCGCAGCAGCTCGGGGTAAATGCCCAAGGCCAGGCCGTCGGTATTGTTGACGCCCATCAGTTTGCCCAGTGGGAAGACCGGCACCACCATCGTCCGCGAACAGGCGGCGCCGGCCGCCAGCGGCAAGGCCAGCAGCAGCGACAACGCCATGTTCCGGTAGCGGGCGTGCGGCATGTGGGTGTCCGGTGAGTGCTGCGTGAAAAAGTTATCTATTAAAGCACGAATCGGCCGATCGGATTGTTGATGGGCAATATCCACCGCGTCAAGCCGCCTGTTCCAGCCGCGCCGCGCGCTTGATCGCTTGCGGCGGCAGGCCGAAGGCGCGGATGAAGGCGCGCCGCATCCGCTCGGGATCGTCGAAACCGTTTTCACGCGCCACCACGTCGATCGGATGGTTGCCGCTTTCTATCATCGCCCGTGCCGCCTCGACGCGCAGGCTTTCCACCGCGCGGGCCGGCGACTGGCCGGTTTCGATGCGGAAGCTGCGGCTGAACTGGCGCCGGCTCAGGTTGGCCGCATCGGCCAGCTCGTCGACCGACAGCGGCTTGCGCAAATTGCTTTTGGCATAGGTCAGCGCCTGCTGGATGCGGTCCGATTTCGGCTCCAGCTCCAGCAGCGCGGAAAACTGCGACTGGCCGCCGCTGCGCCGGTGGTAGACCACCATATGCCGCGCGATGGCCCGCGCGCATTCCGCGCCCAGGTCCTGCTCGACCAGCGCCAGGCACAGGTCGATGCAGGCGGTCATGCCGGCCGAGCTCCAGATATTGCCGTCGTGGATGTAGATGCGGTCTTCCTCGATCCTGGCCTTGGGATACATATGCTGCAGCTCGCGCGCCTGGCACCAGTGCGTGGTGACGCGGCGGCCGTCGAGCAGCCCCGCTTCGGCCAACAGGAAGGCGCCGGTGCAGATGCTGGCCGTGCGCCGCGCCGCCGCGCTGGCCTTGCGCAGAAAGCTGACGAAGCCCTCGGTCGAGGTCACCAGGTCCATCGCGCCGGCCACCATCACCGTGTCGATTTCATGCTCGCCGAACGCCTCGGTGCCGACCGGCACGCCGGACGAGCTGCGCACCATGCCGCCGTGTTCGGACAGCAGGCGCACGTCGTAATACGGGCCGCCGGGCTGGGCATTGGCCACTTCAAAGATGGTGGTCGCCACCAGGTCCAGAATCTGAAATTCCGGGAAAACCAGTATCGCTATGTGTTTTTTCATGATGGCCTGAATTGAGGTATATACGTCACATGGGACAGAGGTTGCGCCTCTACACTGTGTTTGTCAACTCCAGCAAGGTGCTGGACAGATAAGCAAATCCCGACCCCATCACGAAAAGGACACAGCATGACTACGCAAACCACCAAAGGCACGGCACTGATCACGGGCGCATCGACCGGCATCGGCGCCATCTACGCGGACCGCCTGGCACGCCGCGGCTACGACCTGATTTTGGTCGCCCGCAGCATCGACAGCCTCGACCAGCTGGCCATCAGCCTCAGCGCCAGCACCGGCCGCAAGGTCAGCACCATCAAGGCCGACCTGAACGTGACGGCCGACCTGCGCGCCGTCGAGCAGCGCCTGACCGACGACGACAGCATCACCATGCTGGTCAACAACGCCGGCGTGGGCGCGACGGCGCCGCTGGTCGATTCCAAGCCGGAGGACCTGGACGCCATGATTTCCCTGAACGTGCTGGCGCTGACCCGTTTGACCCGCGCCGTGGCGCCGCGCCTGCTCGCCAAGGGCGCCGGCAGCATCATCAATATCGCCTCCATCGTCGCCGTGGCGCCGGAACTGCTGAACGGCACCTACGGCGCCAGCAAGGCCTTCGTGCTGGCGCTGACGCAGTCGCTGCACCACGAGCTGGGCGGCAAGGGCGTCAAGGTGCAGGCCGTGTTGCCGGGCGCGATAGCCACGCCGTTCTGGGGCCTGGCCGGCGTGCCGATCGAACACCTGCCGGCCGAAATCGTGATGACGGCCGACGACCTGGTCGATGCCGCGCTGGCCGGCTACGACCTCGGCGAAGTGGTGACGCTGCCGTCGCTGCCGAACGTGGCCGATTGGCAGACCTTGGAAGCGGCGCGCCTGGCGCTGGGTCCCAATCTGTCGCGCAACAAGCCGGCGGCGCGCTACAACGTGGCATAAAGAGAGCAGGGCTGCGGCCCTGCAATGAAAAACGGCGCCGCTTCGATGGAACGAAGCGGCGCCGTTTGCTTATGGCGGGCTACACACTAGACCTGATCGCGCAAGGCCAGCCGGCGATGGTAGTTCTCGGTCGCGGCCGGGCCGGCGGCGAAAGCGTATTCGCCGCCGATGATAGGCTTGCCGGTCCTGGCGTCGACCACGATGGGCTCGACGGTCTCGCCGGTGTGGACGTCGACCAGCACCACGGCCGGGCCTTCCGGCGCGAAATGCTTGTTGCCCCAGGCGAGCAGGGCCAGCAGCACCGGCCGGAAATCGCGGCCGCGCTCGGTCAGCACATATTCAAAACGCGGCGGCTTCTCGCAATACTGCTGGCGTTCGAGCAGGCCTTCCTCGACCAGCGCGTTGAGCCGGCGCGTCAGCATGTTTGGCGCGATGTCCAGGCTTTTCTGGAACTGGTCGAAGCGCGTCAGGCCGTAGAAAGCATCGCGCAGGATCAGGATGCTCCACCATTCCCCGACGCGTTCGAGGCCGCGCGCGATCGGGCACATCATATTGCTGAAACTTTTGCGTTGCATGGTGCTGCTCCTGTTCTGTCTGACGCTTTCACTATGATAGCAACTTTGCCGCCGTTTAGCGCTGCAAGGGCGCCAGGTAAATCGCCGGCGATCCCGACAAACCGGCATGCACCTTGCGCGTGATCTCGTCGGCCAGCACCTCCGTGGCGCCCGCCTGCACGCCGTCGAGGATCTGGCCGGCCACGTCCTGCGGGCTGACTTTCGACACATCGAAGCCGGCCGTCATGGCGGTGTCCATGAAACCCATGTGGGCGCCCAGCACCAGCGTGCCCTGTGCGGCCAGGTCGTTGCGCAGGCCGTTGGTCAGGCTCCACGCGGCCGCCTTCGACATCGCATACGGACCCATCATGCCGGAGTTGGTCCAGCTGGCCACCGACAGGATGTTGACGATGGCGCCGCCGCCGTTCTTGCCCAGCACCGGCGCGTAGGCCTTGGCCGCGCGCAGCGGACCGTAGACATTGGCCTCGAAGATTTCCTGCGTCACCTCGACGCTGTCGTCGGCCAGGAAGCCGACGACCTTGGCGATGCCGGCGTTGTTGATGAGCAGCGTCGTGTCGCCGCACAGTTCGGCGGCGGCGGCGATGTCGGCCGGCTGGGTGACGTCAAACTTGACCGGTATCACGCCCGGCAAGTCGATGCTGCCCAATTCACGTACGCCGGCGTAGACCTTGCTCGCGCCGCGCGCCAGCAATTGCTTGACCAGTTCCAGGCCGAGGCCGCGATTGGCGCCGGAGACGAAGGCGACCGAGTTCTTGATGTCCATGGTGATTCCTTTCAGTGTGTGGGTGGGTAAAAATTAACTCAATGCGCGTCGGCCGACGGCGCTTTCGGCGCGGCCACCTTGCGCATCAGCGGCACCATCGCCGTCGTGATCACGAAACAGACCATGATAACGAGGAAGATGTCGGAGAAGGTCAAGGTCAGCGCCTCGCGCAAGGTCAGCTGCCACAGCTGCTTGAGCGCGCCACTGTCGCCCAGCGCCGCGTCGCCGGACCAGCTGGCGGCGTTGGCGGACACCGTTTGCAGCAGCGCCACCGTGGCGTCGTTGCTGGCGGTCAGGTGCTCGGCCAGCCGGAAGAAATGCAGATTGGTGCGGTCGTTCAAGATGGTCGCACAAACGGCGATGCCGATGGCGCCGCCAAGGTTGCGCATCAGGTTGAACAGGCCCGACGCCAGCTTGAGCCGCTCCGGCGGCAGCGAACCCAAAGTCAGCGTGACGATGGGCGGCACGGCGAATTGCTGGCCGATGCCACGGAAGGCTTGCGGCAGCAGCAGTTCGGCCGCGCTCCAGTCGTGCGTGATCGGCGAGAACTGCCACATCGACAGCGCGAAGCAGGCCAGTCCCACCATCATCAGCCAGCGCAGGTCGACCCGGTTGGCCAGATAAGCGTACAGCGGAATCGACAGGATCTGGAACACGCCGGTCGAAAACACGGCCAGGCCGATCTGCAGCGCGCTATAACCCTGCACGCGGCCGAGGAACACCGGCGTCAGATATATCGTCGCGAAGATGCCGACCCCGGTCATGAAGGAAAAGAAGCTGCCGAGCGCGAAGTTGCGGTCCTTCAGCGCGCGCAAATCGACGATAGGATGGGCGAAGCTCAAGCTGCGCCACACGAACAGCAGGCCGGAGATGCCGGCTATCCAGGCCGTGGAGCGGATCAGCGGATCGCCCATCCAGTCCAGGCGCGGACCTTCTTCCAGCGTGTATTCGAGGCAGCCGAGGAAGGCGGTCATCAAGACGATGCCGATGACGTCGGCGTCCGGCAGCAGCTTCCAGTTGGGACGGTCGATCTTGACCAGCGCCGGCACGGCCAGCGTGACGAAGATGCCGGGGATCAGGTTGATGAAGAACAGCCAGTGCCACGAGTAGTTGTCGGTGATCCAGCCACCGACCGATGGTCCCAGGGTCGGCGCCAGCGAGGCGATGGCGCCGATGGTGGCGGCCGCGATCACGCGCTGCTTGCCCTGGAAGAAGGTGAACGCCGTGGTGAACACCAGCGGGATCATCGAGCCGCCGAGGAAACCCTGCAGGCCGCGGAACAAGATCATGCTCTGGATATTCCAGGCGATGCCGCACAGCAGGCTGGTCAGCGTGAAGCCGGCCGCCGAGATGGCGAACAGCCAGCGCGTCGACAGCACGCGCGACATCCAGCCCGACAGCGGGATGACGATGATTTCGGCGATCAGGTAGCTGGTCTGCACCCAGACGGTTTCATCGGTGCCGGCCGACAGCCCGCCGCCGATTTCGCGCAGCGACGCCGAGACGATCTGGATGTCGATCAGCGCGATGAACATGCCGACGCACATGGTGGCGAAGGCGAACACCTTGGCCGCCATCGACATGTCGGCTGGCAGGATCAAGTCCGCCAGCTTGTTTTCGGTGAGCGCGGTGGCCATGATTACTTGGCCTGTGCGACGCGCACGTCGTTGTTGGTGCCGACGTTGCCAGCGATCTTGGCATCGTTGCCGCCGCCATTGTTACGCGCGCCGACCTTACTGCCGCCATCGGCGTGGCCGGCGGCGCCGTCGCGGCTATCGACTTCGGCCGTCACCGACAGGCCGGGCCGCAAGGTGCCCAGCGTGCCGTCGGCGTCGTCGAGCACGATGCGCACCGGCACGCGCTGGACGATCTTGGTGAAGTTGCCGGTGGCGTTTTCCGGCGGCAGCACGCTGAACTGCGCGCCCGTGGCTGGCGCCAGGCTGGCCACGCGGCCGTGGAAGTGGTGGCCGGGCATGACGTCGGCATCGACGATGGCGCGCTGACCGGGATGCAATTGCGCCAGCTGGCTTTCCTTGAAGTTGGCGTCGACCCACAGGCCGCGCGCCGGCACGATGGACAGCAGGTGCGAGCCGGCCGCCGCGTAGGAGCCGTTGCGGGCGTGGCGGTTGCCGATGGTGCCGTCGATGGGCGCGCGCAGTTCCGTGTAGCCGAGGTTGAGCTTGGCCAGGTCGCGCTCGGCGATGGCCTGGGCCAGCGCGGCGGCGGCTTGCTCGCGGCGGGTGGCGATGACGTCGAGCTCGCGCTCGGCGGCGGCCTGCACGGCCTGCGCCTTCTGGCCGTTGGCCTGCGCCTGTTTAAAGTCGGCGTCGGCGCGCTGCGAACTCTGGATCGACACGGCCGATTTGGCGGCCAAATTCTGGTAGCGCAGCTCGTCGTCTTTCGAGCGCGATGTTTCGGCCGCCGTCGCCGTCACGCCGGCGCGGGCCTGGGCGATGACGGCTTGCTGCAAGTTGCGCGTGGCGTCGAGGTTGGCCAGCAGCGCCTGCTGGGCGGCGACGGCGCCGTCGGCCTTGGCCAGCGCGGCCCGGTAATCGCGGTCGTCGAGCTGGACCAGCAGGTCGCCGGCGTGCACCACCTGGTTGTCGCTGACGGCGGCCGAGGTGATGTAGCCGGGCACCTTGGCGCTGATGACGGTGATGTCGCCGCCGACGTAGGCGTCGTCGGTGTTTTCCATGAAGCGGCCGTCGCTCCACCAGTGCCAGCCGTAAGTGGCCAGGCCGAGGCCGGCGGCGATCGCCACCACGGCCATCACGCGGACCTTGCCGCTCATCTTGTTTTTGTGGGCCACGGCAGTGCCCGGTTCGGTGATCGCATTGCTAGTCATAGCTGCTCCTTAATGGAATCCACGCGGCGGTGGACAAGTCGATGGATGGAAAACGGATGCTCGGTGTGTCGGCGCGCTTGCGGCATTTTTGGCTCTTGCGGGCCTTGCAAAAAACAAGTTGCTTTCACGATGAAAGTAACTATAATCTAGTTACTTTCATTATGCAAGTAACTTTTTAAACCCACCGAGTCACTTAAAGGACCGCCATGAACCGCTCCCATCGCACCAGCTTCCATCGTTCCCTGATCAGTGCGCCGTTGCTGCGCCTCACCCAAACCGCGCTGCTGGGCGCCACGCTGGCGGCGGCGCTGTCGGCTTGCGCGGTCGGCCCCGACTACGTCAAGCCGGCCGACACCATGCCGGCCGCGTTCCCGCACGCCGCCGCCAATGTCGCTGGCAACACCGCGCCGCTGGCGCTGGACGTCTGGTGGACCCAGTTCAACGATCCGGCGCTGACCCGCATCATCGAGCGCGTGCTGGCGCAGAACCTGGATTTGGCGGCGGCGCTGGCGCGCGTCGACCAGGCCCGCGCGGCGGCCCATCTGTCGCAGGCCCAGCTGTTGCCGCAGGGCAGCGCCGACGCGACCGTGGTGCGTCAGCGCCAGTCGCTGCAAGGCCCGCTCGGCGAACTGGCCAGCGGTCAGCCCGGCTACAAGCGCAACGTCACTTTGGTCGATAGCGGTGTCGGCGCCAGCTGGGAAGTGGATTTGTCCGGCGGCTTGCATCGCGGCGTCGAAGCCGACCAGGCCGAGGCGCAGGCGGCCGAGGCCGACCGGCTCGGCGTGCGCGTGTCGGTGGCGGCCGAAGCGGCCGACGCCTATTTCCGCGTGCGCGGCGCGCAGACCCGCATCGCCCTCGCGCAGCAGCAAACCAAGGCTGACAGCGACTTGCTGGAGCTGGTGAAACTGCGCCTGGCCGACGGCCTGTCGACCGAGCGCGAGCTGGCCGAGGCGCAGGCCCGCGTGGCGCAGGTCAAGGCCGGCATTCCGCCGCTGCGCAGCGAGCTGGCGATTCAATTGAACCGGCTGGACGTGCTGATGGGAGCCCAGCCCGGCACTTACGCGGCCGAGCTGGCCGGCGCCGGCAACGACGCCGAAGCCACGATCCCGCCGCTGGCCGGCGGCCTGCAGCCGCA
>Ga0209862_1000808_pt1 | contig 10678 bp, 10 predicted proteins | sample OrgsoiDNA_201061_FD_185809 | JGI IMG/M metagenome (GOLD analysis project Ga0209862, IMG submission 185809) | Permafrost soil microbial communities from the Arctic, to analyse light accelerated degradation of dissolved organic matter (DOM) -... | ecosystem: Environmental > Terrestrial > Soil >... | reverse complement strand
GCTGGTTTCATACCGTGTCATCTCCTGTGTTATTTTTTTTAACTACCGCGCCTCGGCTCCCCAACAACTAGCGGGACCGGACACTAGTGACACTACGGAAACTCGCCGATCAGGACAGGTCATTGTAGCGAAAACCTTGGTCCAGACGGTGGCCGACGTGGCACTGTGGAAAAGCGGCGACAGGCACAAAGACGCTGCGTGGAATGCGCGGCCCTTACCTCGACGACTGCAGCGAAGCCGGCGCCACAGGCGACTCCAGCGCCGGATCGGCGGCGGCATCGAGCGCGCGGTCGGCCCGGCCGAGGAAGAACTTCAAGGACAGCCGCTGGACCAGGTTGCCGTACGGCGGACGGAACAGGCCGACCGGGAACCACGAGCGCACCGTGAACACGGCCTTGGCGTGCGACAGCGCATAAAATCCTTCCGGTCCGCGCCAGCTGCCGATGCCGGAATTGCCGCTGCCGCCGAAGGGCAAGTCGCACTGGAACACATGCCAGGCCCAGTCGTTGATGGTGACGCCGCCGGCATGCACGTCGCGCAGCACGCGCTGGCGTTCGGTCGCGTCGTCGCCGTAGTAATACAGCGCCAGCGGACGCGGGCGCGCGGCGACGAAGCGCAGCGCCTCGTCCATCGTGTCGCAGGCCAGCACCGGCAGGATGGGCGCGAACAATTCCTCGCGCATGATGCGCATCTCGGGCGTCACGCCGGTGACGATGTGCAGCGCGATGACGCGCAGACCGTCGCCCTGCCCGCACGAAGTAACGGTCGCGCCGTGGGCCACCGCGTCGGCCAGCAGCTCGTGCACGCGGCGCGCCTGGCGCTCCGACGCCATGCTGGTGTATTCGACGTCGCTGGCCGGCTCCGGGTACATCTGGCGGAAGGCGCGCGCCGTGGCCGCCACGAAGGCGTCCAGCCGTTCGCTCGGCACCAGCGCGTAATCCGGCGCGACGCAGGCCTGGCCGGCGTTGAAGGCCTTGCCGTGGGCGATGGAGCGGGCCGCCGCCTCCAGCGACGCCGAGCGGCCGACAATGGCCGGCGACTTGCCGCCCAGCTCCAGCGTGACCGGCGTCAGGTTGGCGGACGCCGCGCGCATCACTTCCTTGCCGATGGCCGGCGAACCGGTGAAGACGATGTGGTCGAGCGGCAGCGCGCAGAAGGCCTGCGCCATCTCCACGCCGCCGCCGAACACGGCCACCTGCTCTTGCGGGAAGATCGTCGCCAGCATCTGCCGCAGCACGGCCGTGGCGCGCGGCGAATATTCGGACATCTTGATCATCACGCGGTTGCCGGCGGCCAGCGCCGCGATCATGGGACCGACCGCTTCGATGATGGGGAAGTTCCACGCCGCGATGACGCCGACCACGCCCTTGGGCTGGTAGACCACCTGCGCGCTATTGCCCTTGAACAGCCAGTCGGCGCTGCGCCGCTGCGGCCGCATCCAGCGCTTCAGGTGCGCCAGCGCGTGGTCCACCTGCAGGGCCGGCGCCAGCACGTCGAGCATCTTGCATTCGAACTCGGAGCGGCGGCCGAAGTCGGCGCTCATGGCCTGCGCCAGCTGGTCCTGATAGTCCTGCAGGGCCTGACGCACGGCGCGCAGGTCGCGCCGGCGCTGGGCCAGCGACGGGTATGGCGCCGCCTGGCAGGCCTCGCGTTGCAGCACCAGCGTGGCGATCAGGCAGTCGACGGTATCGTTCATCATGGCAGCTCCGGCAAAGGGAAGATGGCCCGGCGACGCCGCAGGACCGGAAGGTGCAGCGATGGTAGAAAGGGCGGCGCGTGCACGCAGGTCATCGCAGCGGGATTGCTGGTCCCGGCAGTGCCGCCGCCGGCGCAGCGGGAGGCGCAGCGCCGGCCGGCGCATCGCTCTTGATGGGGTGGGTTAGAATCGCAGCTCAGGTCTACCTTCCCGATCCGGAGTACGCTTGCCTTCCCACGTGTTTTGCTTGAACCGCCAGGTCCGACCGCTGCTGTGCGCAATCGCGCTGGCGTGGCCGCTGGCGTCGCTGGCGGCCTGTTCGCGGCCCATCGTGGTGCCGGTGGCGCCGACCGGCTTGAGCGTGGTCATCGACGGCGACCGGGTCAGCGGCGCGTTTCCCGACGCGCTGCGCGAGCTGGGCGCCAAACTGGGTTGCCAGTTCGTCTTCCCGGTCGTGCCGCGCGCGCGGCTGTCGTATATGTTTTTGCAGACCGGCCAGGCCGACCTGCTGCTGCCCGCCTCGCGCAGCGCCGGACGCGACAGCCAGGCCGACTATGTGCCGATGATGAAATTGAAAATGGCCGTGGTCAGCCTGAAACACAAGCCGGTGCGCGCCGCCAGCGTGGCGGCGCTGCTGGCCGACCCGTCGTCGACCGGTGTGGCCGTGCGCAGCTATGTGTTCGGCGACGAATACAACGCGCTGATGAGCGGGCTGGAGGCGCAGCACCGCATGTCCTACGCCGTCGCGCCGCTGATGGTGGCGCGCATGCTCAGGGCCGGGCGGGCCGACTTCACCATCGTCGCGCCGGCGATTTTCCTCACCTCGCTGTATGAAGATCCGGACATGGCCGGCTTCGGCGACGAGGTGCGGTTCAGCCCGCTGGCAGGCTTGCCGCCGACCGAAAGCGGCGTCTACCTATCGCGCCGCTCGCTGACGCCGGCCGACCACGCCGCCTTGCTGCGACTGCTGCAGCTCGGCGCCAGGGGCACGCTGTGGAAATGGTACCAGCACTATTACCCGCCCGCCGCGACGGCCTTCGTGGTCAGGCTGCGTTAATTCCCCGTCCCTCGCGCCAGCGCCGCGCAAACGGTTGATACCGTTTACATCGTTCCCTGAAAAACCGCTGCGAAAAAATATTTTGTCGAAGCTGTAAGGATGTCGGCCTGCCAACGACAGAGCTGGGCACCCGCGCGCCGGCCGGCGTTTTACGTTCGCACACCCTCATTCGTTTATTCAGGAGCAGTCATGAACCCAATTTCGTCCCGTATGATCCGCCGCAGCGTCACCGGCCTGTCCCTGGGCGCCATCGCGCTCGCCCTGGCCGCCTGCGGTGGCGGCGGTGAAACCCAGGCCCCGCCGACCGTCGTCGCCGCGCCGCCGCCACCGCCGCTGGCCAACCAGTTCTACACCATGACCAACGACGGCGCCAACGCCGTGGTCCACATGGTGCGCAACGCCGACGGCACGCTCGCCATCAAGGACCGCGCGGCCACCGACGGCGCGGGCCTGAACGGCGTCAAGGCCGGCACCACGGCGGCGGCGCCCGATTCGCTGGTGAGCCAGCACAGCATCCTGGTCAGCCCGGACCACAGCACCCTGTTCGCCGTCAACGCCGGCGACAACTCGGTGTCCGTGTTCGCCATCGACCAGACCAGCGGCGCCCTGACGCTGAAGAAGGCCAATAAAACCCTGGGCGACACGCCGACCAGCGTCGCCTTCAACGGCGGCATACTGTACGTGCTGTTCCAGAACGGCCCCAACCAGCTCGGCGCCTACACGTTGCAGGCCGACGGCACGCTGGCGCAACTGGGCCTCTACGCGCTGCCGGTGGCCGACATGACGCCGACCCAGGTAGTAATATCGCCGGGCGGCGGCTACGTCGTCGTCAGCGCCGGCACGGCCAGCAACGCCGTCATCGCCTTCCCGCTCAATGCCAACGGCACGCTGGGCAGCCCGGTGAGCAACACCAGCCACATCGCCAATCCCTTCGCCGGCGCCTACGCCTCGCCATCGATCTACCTGGAGACCGACACCGCCGACATGGCGCTGGCGTCCTACACCTTCAACGGCGACGGCAGCTTGTCGCTGATCGGCTCCGTCGTCGCCGGCGAAGGCGCGCCGTGCTGGCTGTCGATCACGCCGGACGGCAAGACCGCCTTCGTCGGCAACGGCGCCGGCACCATCTCGTCGTTCGCCATCGCGGCCAACGGCGCGCTCACGCTGATCAACGCCAAGGCCGCGCAGGAGCCGTCCAAGATCGCCGGCGTACCCAGCGTCGCCGCCGATTCCTGGATCAGCGCCGACGGCAAATTCATGTACGTCAGCTATCTGGGCGACGACAAGGTGGTGGCCTACAGCGTCGGCGCCAACGGCACGCTGGGCAAGTTGAACGAGCAGGCCGTCGGCACCGCCAGCGGCCTCAGTCTGCAGGGCGCAAGCGGCATCTAAGCGGTCGTTCCGATTGCGGCGGCGCAGCGTCAGACGCCGCCGCAATCGCCCATCGACAGCGGCGCGTTGGCGTCGATGCCCGGTCACCCGCATCACCACGCCGATGCACGACGTCTGTGTAGCGATGTCTGTGCGACGACGTTTACGCGTCGGCACTTAGCGGCGCGGGCCGTCCGCCTGCGCCGGCACGAAATGCTGCGCGATCAGCCACTGATGGAACAGCTCGGGCCACGCCTGTTCCTGCGGGATGTGCGTCGCCAGTCCCGCGCCATGCACGCCATGCGCGAACAGGTGCACGTCGGCCGGCACGCCGGCAGCTTGCAAGGCCTGCGCGAACAAGACGCTGTTTTGCGCGCTGATGCGCGCGTCGTCCAGGCTCTCGAATAAAAACACCGGCACCATGCCGGCGCCGACCTGCTTCTGTCCCGATAAATAATCCTCCAGCCGCGCCAGCTCCGCGCCGCGATAGCCGTGCAGCAGATGATTATGCGAGCTCGATGCGCCGGTTTGCGCTGGGTCCATCGAGATCACCGGATAGCCCAGACCCAGCAAATCGGGGCAGCCGTCGCTGCGGTCGATGGCGTCGACGGCGGCATCGCGCGGTCGGCCGAAATCGTCCCGCGGATGCAGCGCCAGCGTGCTGGCCAAGTGGCCGCCAGCGGAAAAACCGAACAGCGCGATGCGCGACGGATCGACGCGCCATTCGGCGGCGCGGTGGCGTATCAGCTTCAGCGCGCGCTGGCCGTCCCACATCGGCACCGGATAGCGGTAGCTGCCGTCGGACTGCACCAACCGGTAATACAGCACGAAGGTCGTCAGGTTCAGCTGGCGCGAAAAATACTCGGCCACCGGCGCCTGTTCCTTCGCGTCGGTGAGGCGGTCGTAGCCGCCGCCCGGTATCAGCAGGATCGCGCCACCACCGGGCCGCGCGGCCGGGAACACGCGCAGATAGGGGATGTCGCGGCACGGATCCGCGCCGACGGCGCCGGGTGCGGCGCCGTCCCACAGCCGCACCTGGGCCGCATCGGCCGCGTCATAGCAATTGTCCGCGCCGGCCCATGCGGTGCCGTGGACCAGCATCGCCACCAGCGCCAGGCCGGCGCGCAGCATCGTCTTGAACATAGGATTTCCCGTCAAAACGAACAGCTTAGTCTATGGCCGGCTTCCCGCCGCCATTGCTGGCGTCAGCAAGCCGCAAGCAGGATGCCGGCAACCTCCGCAGGCTGGTCGATCTGCGGCCAATGTCCGGCATCGACGACGTGGAGAGCGGCGTTCCTGGCCTGGGATTTCATGTACTCCGCCACGGTCACATGCAGATAGGGATCGGCTTTCCCCCAAATGAATAAAAAGGGCACAGCGGAATTTCTAAACTCGACCAGGCGCGCCGTATTCTCGGCGACCTCGTCCGATAGCTGATAGGTCATCTGCGCAAAAGCCGGCCCGGCGCTCGGCCGCTGCCTGAAATTGTTGTCGATGATCGCGCCGAGAAAATCGGTGTAATGCGCTTTCTGCGCCGCCGTCAGGCCGGCCTGCATTTGATCGCGCTGAAAAGCCAGCAGCCAGGCGAACTGCTCGGGACTCGCCAAAAAATGCCGCGTCAGCGCTTTCAAGCCTTTGTTGGCGAAGAGTTCAATGAACTCCGGAACCCGCAATCCGGGCGCGTCGCCGTAAAAAGCGTTCATCAGGCAGACGGCGGCCGTGCGGCGCGGATGCTTCAGCGCGAAATTGACGGCGGCCGGGCCGCCGGCATCGTGACCGACGGGAATGATGGTCTCCAGCGCCAGGGCATCGGCAACGGCTTCCAGATCGCCTAGCTGCTGGACGAAGCTGTACTGCGCGCCGTCCGGTTTATCGGATGCGCCGAATCCCAGGAAGTCCAGGGCGACCACCCGGCGGCCCGCCGACACCAGGTAAGGAATCAGGTCGTCGTAGATGTGCGCGTTATCCGGGAATCCATGCAATAGCACGAAGGCGGGGCCGCTGCCCGGAAAATCGCGCACATAAACGTTGCCACGATCGCGAACAATCCAACGTTCGGTGCATGCCGGAAAGTCTGCTGTTTGCGTACTGGTCATTGTATTGCTCCTTCTGTGGGTAGGGTGTTGAGTGAGGCGTCCCGGCCATTTTTTCCCGTCGACGCTTGACATTGCGGGCATATGCTAACATTATTATGGGCATACGCTATTAATTTACACGAACCAGGACATTGAGATGCCCCCTATCCTAAGCACGATGTGTAAATTAAACAACGGAATCGCGATGCCTGCGCCGTGGCCGGACATGTCCCATAGCATGCCGGAGGAAACCGTCACCGCAGCAGGCTCGGTGCTCGCGGCTGGCCAGCGGCCCATCGACACGGCCGCGCCCCGGAACTCGTGACGGCCCGCTCCTGCCCCATCACGGCTCAACAAACTCAACGGCAAACACAGGAAGAGGTCAACCTCATGCACATCAACGAGAACATCACACCGCACGCTATTCCGGCGACCGGCCGCCCCCATGCGATGGCCGCGCCGGCGCTGTCGCGCCGCACCTTCATCGCGGGCGGCGCGGCCGTGGGCGCCAGTTTGCTGCTGGGCCCGATGGCCGAGGCGGGCACGACTGCCGCCTCATCCCAGGCCGGCACGGCCGCGAGCACGCTGACCGCGCACGTCCTGCGCTCGCCCCGCCACACCACGCGCTATTGGGAAGCCGGACCAGCCGACGGTCCCTTGATGATCTTCCTGCATGGCTGGCCACAGAACGGCCTGATGTGGCGCGCCCAGGTCGAGGCCTTCTCGTCCGAAGGTTGGCGCTGCGTCGCGCCGGACATGCGCGGCTACGGCGGCTCGTCGGCGCCGGCAGCCGCCGCCGCTTATGCCTTGCGCGAGATCGTCGCCGACATGGCCGAACTGCACGACCATCTGGGCGCGCGCCCGGCGGTCTGGGTCGGCCACGACCTGGGCAGCCCCGTGGCGGCCGCGCTGGCCGCACACCATCCCCAGCGCAGCCGTGGCGTGGTGCTGGTTTCGGTACCTTATGCGCCGCGGGGCTTCGCGCTAGCGAACCTGCTGCCGCTGGTCGACCGCGCACTCTACCCCGCCGACCTATACCCGGACGGGCAATGGAACTACTACCGTTTCTACCTGACCAACTTCGACCAGACCGTCGGCGATTTCAATGCGGACATCGCCGCCAGCCTGTCGGTGATCTATCGGCGCGGCGATCCGGCGTCCGTGGGCCAGGCCTACCGCTCCGCGCTGGTCAGCCGCAATGGCGGCTGGTTCGGTGCGGCGCACCGCGCGCCGGCGATGCCGCCCGATCCGACGCTGTGGCCGGCCGCCGACTTCGAGGCGCTGGTGGAAGCGTTCCGCGCCACCGGCTTCCGGCCGGCCAATGCATGGTATCTGAACGACACGGCCAACATCGCCTACGCCCAAGCCGCGCCCGATGGCGGACGGCTGAGCCAGCCGGTGTTGTTCGTCAACGGCGACTACGACGGCATCTGCGACATCCGCCACAGCCAGCTCGGCGAACCGATGCGCCGTGCCTGTCCGGACCTGGCAGTGACCAGCCTGCCGTCCGGCCACTGGCTGCCGCTGGAACGCAAGAACGAACTCGTAGTGGCCATGCGTTCATGGCTAGCAAACAAAGGGCTGTCAACTTAAAAGAAAGAGGTGGGCATCATGGACGTCAAGCAAAACAATTTCAACACCAGCTTGCAAGAGGACTCCGCCGGCGAGGGGCGGATGGCCGTGCCGGCTGCGCCCGCCCTCTCGCGCCGCGCCTTTCTCGCGGGCGGGGCGGCGGTTGGCGCGAGCCTGATGCTGGGCCGCATGGCTGGCGCGGAAGGTGCCGAGAGCGTCGATGGTTTCAAGGAATATGACCTGGCCATCAATGGCATTTCCTTGCACGTCACCGAGCTGGGCGCGGGACCGGCCGTGCTGTTCTGCCACGGTTTTCCGGATACCGCCTACACGTGGCGGCGGCAGATGAAGGCCATCGCGGCAGCCGGCTACCGGGCCATCGCGCCGGACATGCGCGGTTATGGACGCAGCTCGGCGCCCGCCGACGCCGCCCAGTACACGCCGCTGCAAACGGCCGGCGACCTGGTCGGCCTGCTCGACGCACTGAAGCTCCCCAGCGCGGTGCTGGTCGGCCACGACTGGGGCGCGACGCACGCCTGGAACGCGGCCATGATGCGTCCCGACCGCTTCAAAGCGGTGTTCTGCCTGAGCGTACCTTACGTTCCGCGCGGTGAGGTCAGCGTCTTCGACAGAATGCGCGAGGCCGGCCGCCAGAACGATTTTTATATGTTCGAGCAGATCCGGCCGGACGCCGATCAAATCTGGGCCGACGCCGCCGTGACGATACCGGGCATGCTCTATTGGGCGTCCGCTTCCGCCCCGGCCGGCCAGCAGTGGAGCCCGATGGACCCGACGCGCAGCCTGCATCGTCCGGCGCCCGTGGCGCTGCCGTCATGGGTGGAAGCGGATTACGTCCGGCATAACGTCGCGGCATTCCAGCGCAGCGGCTTTCACGGCGGCCTGAATTACTACCGCGCCGCCGAGGGGTATTTCCAGCTGTCGGCCGCGTACAAAGGCGCGAAGATCGCCCAGCCTTCGTTTTTCATTTGGGGCAAGGCGGACGGACTGCGGGAGCTGTATCCACTCAGCCTGGAGCAAATGCGCGCCGGCCTTCCCGGCCTGGTGGGCGGACTCGAACTCGATGGCGTGGGCCACTGGGTGCAGCACGAAGCGCCCGAGGTGGTCAACGAGCAGCTGGTGAAATTCCTGCGCGCTGTCGATCCGGCCTGACAGCAAGGCCCAGCTCGCTCAGATGGACTGGCTATCGGCTTGGGCCGCCAGGTCGAATTCCAGCGCCGCGATGGCGGCGAGCACTGCGCGCAGCGCCTCGGCCCGCGCGGCGCCGAATTTGCTCTCGAAGCGTGCCTGCGCCACCTGCCACAAGACGGCGGACCCGCGCAGCTTGTCCTCGCCCTTTTTGGTGATCTTCGCCAGCCGGTTGCGCTTGTCGCCGGGGTCGACTTCGAGGACGATCAGCCCCTCCCTCTCAAGCGGGCGCAGGTTATGCCCCAGCGCCGAGCGGTCGAGCACCAGCGACGTCGCCAGCTGCCCCATGGTCTGGCCTCCGGAGCGGGCGATACTGCGCAACAGCAAGCGCTGCGTGGCGCGCAGGCCGGTCGGCGCCAGCACCGCGTCGTACAACTGCGAGACGCGGCGTGTCGCCTTGCGCAGCGCGGTGTTGTTGCAGCGGTTAAATTCCAGCAGCGGATCGCCGGCCTCCAGCTGACGGATCGGGGCCGCGTCGTCGTAGTCCTGCGCGGCGATGAAAGCGAGCGTGTCGCGTAGCGACTTGGCCTGGCCGGCGCCGAATTGATGTTCGAAGCGCTCTTGCGCGGCCATCCATAAGACTGCGGTGTCATCGATTTTACGCTGGCCCTCCGGGGTCAGCCTGGCCAGCCGGCCGCGCCTGTCGGCAGGGTCGGTGTCGACGACGACGTAGCCCTCTCTTTCGAGCGGCTTGAGGCTGAGGCCCAGCGCGGAGCGGTCAAGCACCAGGGCCGCAGCGAGCTGGCCCAGGGTCGGACTGCCGTCGCGCGCGATATGCACCAGGATCGCGCGTTGGGTGTTGCGCAAGCCGCTGGGCGCCAGCAAGCCGTCGTAGAGCTGCGACAGGCGACGCGTGGCCTTGCGCAATGCGCCGTTGCTGCACCGATGCCGCTCGGCGAACGCCAGGCTGCCGTCATCCGGCTGCCGTAGCGGGACTGTGTCTTTCCGCAATGCTGATACCCCTTATCGAATTTGATGGCATATGCCATCAAATCAGAATGTAGTTGCATATGCCCATATCTGTCAACCGCCTATCCAACATTGTTACTCACCCTGTCTCCGCGCCCATCATGCCCAGCAATTCCATCCAAGATCCACTACTCTGCAACGGTGCCACGCTCAGGAAGGCGACACGCAGGGTGACACAACTTTACGACGCCGTGCTGGCACCTTGCGGGCTGAAGATGTCCCAGTGTTCCATACTGGCGAGCATAGACCGGGCCGGCAATCCCACCATGTCCGATTTGGCGCACGCGCTGATTCTGGATCGCTCGGCTTTGGCCCACAACATGAAACCGCTGGAACGGGACGGTTATGTCGAGCAAACCAGAAACCAGGCCGACGGGAGGTCGCGGCGCATTGCCCTCACCGCCGCCGGACGGGCCAAGCTGGCTGCGTCCACCGCGCTATGGGAGCGCGCCCAGGCGCGCTTCGAAACGGTGTACGGCCACGAGCAAGCTCGGCAACTGCGCGCCGCTCTTGGCATCATTTTCTCGGATGAATTTGCCGCGCTATTCAACGCGGAAAGGGACTGATGGACCGCTAAACACGGCCCGACGTGGCAACAGGCCCGCTCACGTCGCGCGTCCCGAAACAACGCCAGGCCAGATATTGCGTGGCCGCGCGGGTTTTCGCGCTTATACTTTCATTGCTATTCCGGCACTTACTAAGAACTCAATACATAATTCTGGGAGTCGTCCA
>Ga0209862_1000803_pt1 | contig 10712 bp, 8 predicted proteins | sample OrgsoiDNA_201061_FD_185809 | JGI IMG/M metagenome (GOLD analysis project Ga0209862, IMG submission 185809) | Permafrost soil microbial communities from the Arctic, to analyse light accelerated degradation of dissolved organic matter (DOM) -... | ecosystem: Environmental > Terrestrial > Soil >... | reverse complement strand
GAAATCGACGGCTGGAACTGAGAGAATCCTGCATGACGCCACTCTATCGCAACCGAGACAGGCTTGTGGGACGTACAATACATTTTATGAATCGTCGTCAATCCTTGAAGACGCTGGCAGCCGCTACTCTGGCTCTTCCTCAAGCTCTTCCGCAAAAGGGGGCCGCGGGCGAAATCAAGGGGCGTTTCCGCCCGGCCCTCTGTGCCTATTCGTTTCGCAATCAGCTCAAAGACGGATCGCTGACATACGCCGGCCTGATCGACATGGCCGCCGGCCTGGGCGCGGATGGCGTGGACCTGACCACCTATTGGCTGCCCGACACCGACGATCGCACGCTGTTCCCATTGAAGAAGTTGGCCTACCGGTCCGGCATTGCGATTTACACCATCGGCATTCGGGCCAGGATGGCTCAACCTACGCCTGAGCTGCGGGCCGCCGAAGTGGAGACCGTGCGCACATGGCTCAGTGCCGCCGAACGGCTGGGCGCATCTCACATGCGCATCTTCGGCGGGGCCGTTCCCAAAGGCGCCAGCGAAGACCAGGCGGTGGCGTGGGCCGTGGAAACCCTGAAACGCTCGGCCGATGAGGCGGCCAGGAAGGGCATCACGTTGGGCGTTGAAGACGATGGCGGCATTACGACCAATGCCGACCGAACGGTCGAGATCGTCAAAAAAACCGGATCGCCGTGGGTCGGCATCAACCTCGACGTCGGCAACTTTCCGGATGATGGATATTCTCAAATCGAAATGTGCGCGCCTTACGCCACCAACGTGCATTTCAAGACCGAGGTGCATGTGGACCGCCGCAGTCAACCGGCGGATTGGCCCCGCATTTTGAAAATTCTCGGCGCTGCCGGATATCGCGGTTATCTGGCGCTCGAATACGAGCTGGCCGACGATCCTTTGACTAATGTGCCCAAGCTATTCTCGAAAATGCGCGACGCCATTCGAAGCAGTTCATGACCTACACAACCCTGAACTACACAACATTGCCGTTTGCCGCCGTCACGCTTAAGTCGCATCTCACGGAAATCGACTGGCTGGTAATTGCGCTCTACTTCAGTATTCTGCTGTGCGTGGCCTGGTGGGTCGTTCGCAAAGCGAAGGATTCGGCGGCCGATTACTTCCTGGCCGGCCGCAACCTGGGCTGGTGGGTCATCGGCGCATCGATTTTCGCCTCCAACATCGGGTCCGAACACGTGGTTGGCCTCGCCGGCGCCGGCGCCACTAGCGGCGTGGCCTTCGCGCACTATGAATTGCACGCCTGGTGCCTGTTGATCCTGGGCTGGGTATTCGTGCCGTTTTACATGCGGTCCATGGTTTTCACGATGCCGGAATTTCTGGAGCGGCGGTTCAGCGTGAAATCGCGTTATGTTCTCTCCATCGTTTCGATCATCACTTTCATCGTCTCGAAAATCGCCGTCGGTATCTTTGCCGGCGGCGTGGTCTTCGCCACTCTTTTTCCGGAGCTGAGTTTGAACCTTGGCGGAATCGAGATCGACAGTTTTTGGATCGGCTCCGTGATGGTGATCGTGCTGACCGGTCTCTATACCATGCTGGGCGGCATGCGGGCGGTGGCTTACAACGACGCCGTTCAGGTGGTCGTCCTGATCGTCGGCTCGGCGCTTTTAACCGGATACGGGCTGGTCAAGCTGGGAGGCTGGAGCGAGCTGCGGCACTGGTGCGGGTCCGACATGTTCAATCTCTGGAAACCGCTGATCCCGGCCGGAGTGACCGGCACCTGGGCCCCGGTGATCGAAAAGGGTACGGCCGGCCAAATCGTGAAACAGGCATGGTACTTCAACGGCAATTTCCCGTGGCTGGGTATGTTGTTTTGCGCGCCCATCATTGGCTTGTGGTACTGGTGCACGGATCAATACATTGTGCAGCGCGCTCTGGGGGCGCCCAATGAGGCAGTGGCCCGCCGCGGCAGCATTTTCGCGGCTTTCCTAAAGCTGTTTCCAGTCTATCTGTTCATCATTCCGGGCCTGGTCTGCTATGCCCTGGCCAAGAGCGGCAAGATTCCCGAGCTGGCTGCCATGATCGGGCCGGACGGCCAGGCAATTCCTTCGGTGGCCCAGGGGTCGTTTCCGATGATGGTTCAATATCTTTTGCCGCCCGGGCTGCGAGGCATCGTGGTCGCCGGACTGCTTTCCGCGCTCATGGGGTCGCTGGCCGGGGTTTTCAACGCCTGCTCCACGCTATTCACGGTCGATCTTTATGAGAAGTGGAAGCCGGGCGCCACGCAGCACCAGCTTGTGCGCACCGGCCGCATCGCTACCGGCATCATGGTGCTCGTGGCGCTGGCGTGGATTCCCGTCATCAAGAACGCGCAGGGGCTCTACAACTACCTGCAAGCGGTGCAGGGCTATCTGGCTCCGCCCATCTTCGTGGTCTTCTTCTTCGGTGTCTTTTTTAAGCGGCTCAACGCGCAGGGCGCACTGTGGTCCATGGTGGTGGGTTTCGCGCTGGGCCTGTTCCGCATGCTGGTGGACACTCCAGTGACCATGGGCCTGGCGGGGTTCAAGGACGGATATCCAGAGGGCTCGTTCCTGTGGATTGTCAACAACATCTATTTTCAGTACTTCAGCGTGTTGATCACGATCGTATCGGCCGTGGTGATGGTGGCGGTCAGCCACATGACCGCGGAACCGGACTACAGCAAGCTGCAGAGCCTTACCTTTGAAACTTTGACCAAAGAAGATCGGGCGAATACGCGAGCCAGTTGGGATTGGCGTGAGGTGGGTGCTTCGGCAGTGGTTCTGGTTTGCATTCTGGGCGCTTACCTGTATTTCAGGGGCTGACGAAGGTGGCTTATTTATGCTAATATGCTTTTATGCGGACGACAATCGATCTGCCGGATGCCGTGTTTCGCGAATTGAAGGCGGTAGCGGCGCGGCGTGGAGCTTCCTTAAAGGAAGTCGTGTGTAAGGCGGTAGAGGAGGAAATCCGTACGGCGGAACGCAAGAACGGCCGTAGAGTGAAGTTCCCTCTGTTAGGTTCCAAGGAGCCGGGCACGCTGCATCTCACGAATGCCGAAATCGAAGATCTTTCTGCCTGACGTGAACGTGTGGCTGGCGCTGGCATCGCGGCGTCACGTTCATTCCCTTCTTTGCAGTCAGTGGTTGGACACGATTCAGGCGGAAGGCGCCTGTTATTGCCGCGTAACCCAAATGGGCTTATTGCGGCTGCTGACCAATCACCAGGTAATGGGCGCCGACGTTCTGGCTTCGCGGGACGCATGGCGTGTGTACCGCGCAATTCTGGCCGACGAACGGATTGGCTTCGCGCCAGAGCCGTTCACGCTGGAAGAACACTGGCGGAAACTGACATCTCATGACCGGCCCATGCCTAAGGTCTGGACGGACGCATATCTGGCGGCGTTTGCGCGCTCGGCGGCCATGCAATTCGTAACTTTGGACCGGGCGGTGCTGGCGATGGCGCCGGAAGCATTGCTGCTGCTCTAATCGATTGCCGGTCCGAAGTAACCCTGCGCCAGCGCCGGCTCGGCTTCGAGTGCCTTGCTCCAGCACGTGCGGGCTTCTTCCGACTTGCCGTTCGACTCCAGAATGCGGCCCAGGTTGAGCAGCGATTCCGGCATGTCCGGTTGCTGCGCCAGAGCATCGCGATAGAAACGGACCGCCTTGTCCAACTGCCCGGCCTTTTCGTACATCAGGCCGGCGTTGTACAGAACTTCGGGGGAGCGCTCGCCCAGGTCGATCAGGCGAACGTGGTATTCGAGCGCCGTATCGAAATCCGAAGACTGAATGGCCAGCGCCGCCAGGCCGCGAAGGGCGTCCATGGATTTCGGATCGCCATCCAGCATCTTTTCGTACAGGCGCTCGGCATGGTCGCGCTCACCGAGGCCGCTGTAAGCCAGGGCCAGGTTCGCGTGCGCTTCGGGCCATTGCGGGCGGTACTTCAGGCAGCCTTCGAAGGCTTCGGCGGCGCCGCGGAAATCCTCGCGCTGCAGACGCAGAAAGCCCATGCGGAAACGCGCTTCTTCTTCTTTCGGGGCGCGCTCCAGAACCTGCTTATACCAGCGCTCCGCTTCTTCGAGCTGGCCGGAGTGCTCCAGTAGCAGCGCGATATTCCAGATGGGCGCCAGTGCATCCGGGCTGGCCTTGAGCGCGCGCTCATAGGCCACGCGCGCGCCGGTCGTATCGCCCAGTTGCTCGCGCACGATTCCGAGATTGGTGTGAGCCTCCGAAGACTGCCCGCGCAGCTTGATGGCCTCTTCGTAAGCGTCCGCGGCCTGCTGGAATCGTCCCGATTTCTGTTGCGCCAGGCCCAGGTTGAACCACCCTTCGAAGTGGCCCGGCACCGCCGCAACCAACAGCGTGCAGAACTTGACCGTAAGGGCGTGCTCGCCGGCGGCGCAGGCCCAGGCAGCCAGGCCCTCAAGCGCCACCGTGGATTGCGGACGCAACTGCAGCAGTTGCTCCGAATATTCGCGCACCATGTCGAAGTCTTCCTTCCCCATGCCGATCAGCACCAGATTGGAGAGCGACTCCTCGGAATTCGGGTTGCGCTCCAGGATGCGCTGGTAGATCTCCGACGCCTGGTCGCCATGGCCCAGCGATTGCAGCGCCACCGCCTTGCCGAACATCGCGTCCTCGTGGCTGGGGGAAAGCTCCAGGCAGCGTTCGAACGAGAAGAGCGCCGACTTCGGGTCTTCCTGCCGCAGGTGGCACACGCCCAGGCCCAGGTGCGCATCCAGGTGCTTGGCGTCAAGCGTACACGACTTGTGGAAGGCCTGCGCCGCGTCTTCCCAAGCGCCGGTCCGCTCCAGGCACACGCCCAGATTGAACCAGCCCATGGCGTACTGGGGCTTGACCTGCACCAGAATGCGGTAGCTCTTGGCGGCGTCTTCGAAGCTGTTGAGCTCAAACTGAATGTGGCCCATGGCGCGATAGATTTCCGCCGACACTTCATTGGCCGCAATGGCCCGCTGCAGTTGCTTGAGGGCTTCCTCGCGCTTACCGGCTAAATGAAGCGTTACGGCGCGCGCGAGATGGCTCTGGGAGCCTCCGCCCTTTTCGGCGGCCTCCGGTTCTGAAGTCCGAAGACTCTGTATCTTGGCAGGTGTTCGCATAGCTGTACTCATTTTTTCCGATACTCCCTGGCGGGGCTTCCCGAGGATAGCCTTACCCAATAAAGTCGCGCCCGGTCCTCGGGCGCACCCATAAATCCAATGCCTCCGATGGGGAGGCGCCCGTCCGTCCACGCGGCGATGGTTTTGCCGTTCACGGACACGGTGTAGCTTTCGCCATCCACGCGCGTGCTCACCGTCAACGAAGATTTCGGCTTGGCGGCGATGCGCACGGCCCCGGCCACTTCCGGTTCCGCGGCTCCTTCGAAGACCGCACTTCGCGAAAATTCCAGTTCTCCGCGGGGTGTCGCCGTCAGGGTGCAGCGGCAATATTCATCCTGGCTGGCGGCGCGAACCGCCCAGGAGACCTTCCGTTTGTCGATGCGCGCCAGGAACTCGAGTTCGTAATCGATCAGCTCCATCGACGGGCTGTACAGCGCCAGCGACCCGGTTCGCACGCCGGCCACATCCACCAGCCAGTCCGCCGTTCCCGCGGTCCAGTTTCCCCAGCCGTTGTCGAAATCCTCTTCGAGGCGCACTACCACTGCAGGCGCCGCCGCTTGCGGCGTTGCCTCCGGCTCAGCCTCCGCCATGCTGCCGCTGACCGTCGCCAGGCCGCCCGGCGTGCCGGCCAGACTTCCCGGACTCAGGATGGCGCCCGCCAGAGTGTCGTGAATACCGATGTGCGGATACCCGACAGGCGATTCCTGCACGTGGATGGGCGCCGACGCAGGCTGCCGCACGGCGTCGATCGTGTTCGGTTGCATTGGCAATGCAAAAAGATGCGCGCCGTTGCGCCGCGCAAACCCGGCCGACTCCGGTCCGGGAACCGACCCGGCCCACCGCGGGTCCTTTGGATTCCATTCCACGCCGGTAAACCGCGCGGGCGGTCTCACCCCGGCAGCCGGCCTGCGCGCCGCCAGTGCCACCACATTCGCCCGAAGGAAACGGGCCGGCCGGCCGGGACGGGGGCCGGCAGGACACTGCACGTTCGGAATCGGGATGTCCACCTGGAGCGCTTTCGGCCCGGCCTGGCGGGCCACGCTACCCGGAGTGGTGGAGTGAAGCTGATGCGGCCAAACCAATGCGCTGCGCACGGCCGGCGGGCTGGCGTGTTCCGGAAGATGGGCGCCGGGTACGCGGAAACCAATTCCGCTTGAAACCCGCAGAGCATTTCCTTTCCGGGGCGTGGCGCGCAGCGTGAACGTGCGGGGCGTCTGGTGAATGGACACCTTCCCCAGCGCGTTTGCGTTGTGCAGAGTTGCCGGCCCGTTGCCCGGTTCCACGCGAGTCTTCGAATGCGGCAACAAGTCAAACCGGCGATGCCGAGGGACGATCTCCGGAGGCGCCGTTTGAAGCGCCGCCATCCGGGCCTGGGCCAGTTTCGCCCGCATGCTCACTTCATGCCCGCGCAACGCGGGCGCTGTCTTGCGGGACGTGATGCGAATGCGCGAGGAATCCGGCCGCCGGGCCTTGGAGACCGCTGGCAAGCGCGCCGGCCGCGGTGGCAGATACGCCTGCGGTTCGGCCGCCATCCGCGGCTTGCCGGCAACCGAAAAAACCGGCGAGAGCAGGGCCGGCATCGCTTGGGCCTCCAGCAGCTTCGGCGAATCGCATACCCGTGCGGAGCTCGCTGAGTTGCACATCAGCCGCGCTGTTCCGAACTGGCGCGGGTTTTCCCGCCGCCGCATCAGGCTCGAAACCTTATTGGCTTCGTGCAGGCGATCCATGCCCAGCCGCAGCCCGTATTGGCTCTTATGTTCGCGCGAACAGAAGTCTCCGTCCACGCCCAATCGAAGCCGGCTAAGCGGCTTGCCGCATAATTGGCAAGTTCTCGCGTTCATTTCAGATAAATTATACGAACTTAATTGCGAAAAATACTAGCATCAATGGCGGCAGTATGGATCTGCTATCGAAGGTTATGAGGTTATAACCAGTCTATTATCAATGGTTATGTGGGACCTGTCCGCCTCGGATAATTTTAATATTTCTTACCAAATAACACATCATTTGACCCGGAATTCTAGTAAACTCATCCTGACACCTAATCCCGGCAGGCGCCGGATCGGTGGAGGCATCCGATGACACAGTCGATAGTGCGCGCAGAACAATTCGATCTGCACACATCCGCATCACCCTTCTATACATGGGAAGTTCCGCAGAAACCCGTTTCCGTACGAATTCCCTACGATTTGATGGACCGTCTCGAAAAAGAGGCGGTCGAGAACTTCCGCTCGCTCAGTTCGCGCGGATCGGAAATCGGCGGACTGCTGGTGGGCGCCGTTTCGCCGGGCAGTCCCATGATCGTCTCGCTTTCGGACTATGAGATGATCGCGTGCGACTACAGCCGGGGTCCGCTGTATCGCCTGTCGGACGCGGATATGGGGCGCTTCGAGCGCGCCATTGAGCAGCGCCTGGCGGCGGGTCAAGCCGTGGCCGGTTTCTTCCGCAGCCACACGCGGAAAGGCATGATGCTCAATGCGGACGATCTTACCTTCTTCGAACAGCGCTTCCGCGATCCGCATCACCTGGTTTTGCTGGTGCGGACGTATGCCACCAAGGCCTCGACCGCGGGCATCTTCATCCGCGAAGGCGGCAAAGTGAACGGCGAATCCAGCCTCCTGGAGTTTCCGTTCCGTTACTCCGAATTAGGCCCGATGAAATCCGGAGCGGATCGGGCGGATGGCTGGCCCAAGCCCCCGGCCTCCCCGGCGTTGACGCCCGCCGCGCCGAAACCGGCCGCACGAGCGCAGGTTGTGCCCATCGCATCGCGCAGGGAACCTTCGGCGCCGGCGGCGGAACCGAGCGTACCCGTGCTTCCGGCCGCGCCGGCAGTCGAAGAGAAGTTTGCCAAGACGGACAAGCCGGTGAAAAACGAGAAGCCCGCGGCCAAACCGGTTGTTCCCGAAAAGACGGCTCCGGCAGCCAAGACCACGGTGATCGCTAAGCAGGAAGCTAGGCAGGAAGCCAGGCAGCCGGCGCCTGCCACTAATAAGATGGTGAAGATGCTGCTGGCGGCGGCCGCCACCATCGCATTGTTCGTGGGCCTGTTCGTCTATCCCGGCGTCCTGCGGCACGGCGCCAAGACCGCTGCCCTGGCGCACCAGGATTCCTCGCTGCTTCAATTGCGCGTGGAGCGCACGGCGGGTGAACTTCTATTGACCTGGAACCGCGACGCCGACCCTATCAAGACCGCTACCAAAGCCGTGCTTTCGATCTCCGACGGTGAGCGGCACGAGAACGTCCAGATGGACCTGGCTCAGTTGCGCAACGGCAGCATTGTGTATTCGCCCTCCAGCGCCGACACCAGCTTCACGATGGACGTGACCGGCCAGAACAATATCACGACCGTCAGCGAATCGGTTCGTGTTCTGCGGACCCGGCCCTCACCCCTGGAGGGACAGAACGCACAGTCTGGCGCTCAGCCTGCCACTGGCGCCGTGGCCGGCGTCACCGCTGCCGCGCAGACTTCCACTCCCGCCGAAGAGCCGGCGGCAAAGGATGAAACCAAACCGGCTGTAGCGCTGAAGCCGTTCAAGGCCGAACCGCTGGCGCAGCGGCTTCGCCCCGCATCCAACATGGACCTGCCGGAAGCCCCCACCGTGTCGGCCGGCGCAGCCCCGTCGCCGGTTCCGGGAGTCAACCTGAATGCCGTAATGCAGGGTCCGGCCGCGCCCCGTCCGGCGGCTCCGGTTGCGCCCGCCCCGGCCGCACCCGTTTCCACTTCGGAGGTCAAGGCCCCGTCCAAGGCCGGCGGCCAGATCCAACAGGCAACGCTGCTGTTTAAGAAGGATCCGGAATACCCGAAAATGGCCAAGCAGACCGGCGCCAAAGGCCAGGTAAAACTAATGGCCACCATCGGCAAGAACGGAAAGGTAAGGGGAGTGAGGGTGCTCTCCGGACACCCCATGCTGCAGAACGCAGCCGTGGACGCCGTGACGCAGTGGGTCTACAAGCCGGCCCTGCTGAACGGCGTGCCCGTGGAGACTGACACTGAAGTCGTGATCAATTTCCTGGGTTCACGGTAAGATCCGGCAGGCGAGATCTGTTACCATCCACGCTGTCAGGATGCATTCAACAACTTCTCGCAACGCGACGGACACGTTTCGCACTCTGATCCAACTGGCGCTGCCCTATAAGAAGCGTTTTACCGTCATCGCGCTGCTGGCTCTTCTCGGAACGGGAGCCGATCTCGTGGCGCCCCTGATCTACCGGATCGCCATCAACGATGTGGCGGGACTGTTCGTCGATCGCTCCAACGTGACCGGGGCGCCTCGGGCCGCGCCCAACGGGCCGGACCAATTCACTCCTCTGGTGGGTCCGCTGCCCGAGCCTTATGACGCCAGACGCCGTCAGCAGGCGTCGGATCGCCTGCAGAAAACTCAACTGCCGCACGCCGCCGGTTTTGTGGCTCCGCGCACCCGGCGCCAGACCCTGGCAACCTTGCTGTGGGCCGTCACATGGCTCTTCGTGATCAGCGTGGTCGGGTACTTCCTGTCATTGACGGCGGACTTCCAGAGTTCGGTGGTCGCCAGCTACATCGAGGCCAACCTGATCGGGTCCACGTTCGGTCATGTCTTGCGCCTCCCGCTCTCGTTTTTCAGCCGCCGCGCCAGCGGTGGACTTGCCAAGCGGATCGATCAATCCGATCAGGTGGGCCCGATCGTCTCGGCGTTCTCGCACCAGATCGTGCCGGAAGGGTTGCGCATCGTCGGAATCTGCGCCATCATGTTGACCCAAAGCTGGAGGCTGGCCGTGGCGGCGCTGGCCACCTTGCCGCTGTATTTGCTGATCTCGCGGCATGCCGCGCGGCGGCTGGAATCGGGCATCGTGGCCTATTACAGCATGTGGGAGAACCTCTCCGTGGGCATACAGGATGCTTTGGCCGCAATTAAAACGGTGAAGCTGTCAGGCGCCGAGCCCAGGGAAGGGAACCGCCTTCAGGCCGCCATGCAGGGCGCTTACCGCGAGTACCTTGACCGGACCCGCCTTGGAAACCGTTACCTGTTTCTGCAAGGCGCCCTCAGCCATTTGAGCAAAGCGATGGTGTTGGGATATGGCGGCTGGATGGTATTGGACAGCCGGCTCACGCCGGGCGACGTGGTGATGGTGATGGTGATCATTACCATCGCACTGGCGCTTGTGATTTTCGAAATTTTCTTCGGCGGCACGAGATCGCCGGGACACTCTGATCGCCTTCGACTCGGAGCAAGACCATGACCAATGAACAGCTCGCAGCCATGCACAGGTTGCTTGCCGAGTACCATCGCAATCTGGCCAAGGAAGCGGTGCTCGACATCGTGCAACAGTATCACGCCGATGTTGCGCAGCGGCTTGCGGATGAGGCCGCACAGATACCAAGGCGCACGGCGATCTTGAAACGACTTCACTCCGTGATTAATTCAAGCTAGGAAGCGACGAGTACCCGGCCACCGATATCAACCGCGACGCGTTTGAAGGCCGGTATGACATGCGCGATTTCGGCGCGGTGCATACGCGGCTGGCGCCGGGCTTCGTGACCGACGCGCGGCTCGACGGCGACGCGAGGATCGTGACCTTCGCCAACGGCAACGTCGCGCGCGAGGTGCTGGTCGATTGCGACGACAAGCGGCGGCGGCAGG
>Ga0209862_1000800_pt1 | contig 10757 bp, 8 predicted proteins | sample OrgsoiDNA_201061_FD_185809 | JGI IMG/M metagenome (GOLD analysis project Ga0209862, IMG submission 185809) | Permafrost soil microbial communities from the Arctic, to analyse light accelerated degradation of dissolved organic matter (DOM) -... | ecosystem: Environmental > Terrestrial > Soil >... | reverse complement strand
CGTCCGTGCCGCTGCGCACCCAGTCGACCGCATAGCTGGCGCCACGCAGGCCGGCCTCCATGCTCTCGCCTATCATCGGATCGTCTTCCACCAGCAGCAATCTCACGGCACACCCTTCTTCATGAATTCATACTGCGCGCCGATTCAAGGCGCGACCACCAGCACGGTGAACACCTTGTCCACCACCGTCGGCAGATAAACGGTCTTGCTGGCATGGTCCATCGCCATCGTCCGCGCGCCCTTCACGGTGACGACTTGCGAGGCCTCGTAATGGTCGGCGTCGATCTGGCGAACCACGCTCAATGTGCCGCCGCCGTTGGAGGAAAACACGGTGCCGCTGGCGTCATCGTACACGGCCGCATCGGGATGCTCACCGATCGCCACGTCGGCCACGCGCTTGCCGGTCTTGCTGTCGGTGACCGCCATGACCTTGTTCTGGCAGACCGAGAACAGGCGCGCGCGCTGCACGTCGATGGCCAGGCCGCTCGGCTCCTCGCAGCCGGCCAGGTGCCAGCGCGTGGCCAGCTTGTTGGTGGCTACGTCGATGACGCCGATGTCAGCCTTGTCCTCGATGTTGAAGAAGATTTTTCCGGCGCCGTCGCTGACCGCGAATTCCAGCTTGCCGCCAACCTTGATCGTCGCCAGCACCTTCAGCGCGACGGCGTCGATCACCGTCACGTCGCCGCTGGTGCCGTTGAAGGTATAGAGCTTGTGCGACTGCGGCTCGTACAGGATCGCATCCGGATTCTGGCCCGGAATCGGCAGCTCCTGCTTGACCTTCAATGTATCGAGATCGAATACGGTGACGCTGTTGGCGCGGCCGTTGCTGGTGAAGCCCAATTTCAAGTCCTGCGCGAAGGCGACGCCGTGCACGCCGGCCGTGTTGGCGATTTCGCCAGCCACCTGGCCGGACGGCAGGTCCAGCACCTGCACCCGTGTGCCGCGCGTGATGAACAAGCGATGGCGCAGCGGATCGATATCGGTGTAGTCCCATTTACCGGCGTCGCCCAGCGACCATTTCTGCTGCACCGAATATGCCGGCGCGGCCTGTGCACCGGCGGCGGAAAGGCCAGCCAGCAGCAAGCCGGCGATGATTTTCTTCGATTTCATTTTATCTCCCTGTTTAAGTCATTGTCCTTCAAATTTCCACGGTCGCGCATCGCGTGCAGCAGCGCCGGCATCATCAACAACACCAGCGGCAGCTGCACCACCAGGCCGGAAATGATGGCGACGGCCAGCGGCTGCTGCATCTCCGAACCCTTGCCGATGGCGAAAGCCAGCGGCAGCAAGGTCAGGATGGCGGCCAGCGTGGTCATCGCGATCGGCCGCATGCGGTTGATGCCGGCTTCGATCAATGCCTGTTGCGGTGCCATCTCCGTGCTCAATTCCTGCTGCTCCGAATAGAAAAAGATCGCCACTTCGGTGACCATCCCGATAATCATTGTCATGCCCATCATGGCCGAGATATTCAGTTCGATGCCGGTCAACCAAAGCCCGATGAAGACCGCCGAGACGGCGCACAAGGCGGTCAGCAAAATCGACAGCGCGATGCGGAAGCTTTCGTAAATAAACAGCAGCAGCAAAAACACCAGCGCGGCGGCGGCGGCGAACACCGTCAGCAATCCCTGGAAGGCGATGCGCTGCTGTTCGTACAAACCGCCGAGCGCATAGTAGCCGCCGGGCGGCAGCAGCTCCGGCGGCGCCATCGCGCGCTTGACGTCGGCGATGACCGAGCCGAGATCCCGGCCGCTGATGCGCGCCGTCACCGCCACCATACGCTTGAGGTTTTCGCGCGCGATCTCCGGCTGGCCGGTGATGCTGCGCTGGGTCGCCACGCGCCGCAATGGAAACGCGTGGCCGTCCGGCGCGTGGATTTGCAGGTTCATGACATCGGTGTCGGTGCCGCGCAAACCATGCGGTGACCAGACCCGCACACCGATCATCTTGACGCCGCTGGCGATCTGCGTCGCCACGCTGCCGCTCAACAGATCCTGCAAGCTCTTGGTGATCGCGTCCGGGTCCATGCCCTCCAGCGCCGCCTTGACAGGATCGATATGGATGTCAAGCGCGTCGCCGGCCGGGTTGATGCCGTTGCTGACGTCGACCACGCCGGCGACCTTACCGATACGGTCGGCGACCTTTTGCGCGGCCTGCGCCAGCGCCTGCGGATCGTCGCCGAAGATCTTGATTTCGACCGGCTGCGGCACCGCCGTCAGGTCGCCGATCAAGTCCTCCATCAGCTGTGCCATTTCGATTTTCAGTCCCGGCACCTTGTGTTCGACCTGCTGGCGGATATCGTCCATCACCTGTTCGACCGGACGGCGCGCGCCCGATTTCAGCCGGATGAAAAAGTCGCCCTGATTCGCTTCGCTCAAGCCACCGCCAAGGCCAGTGCCGGTACGGCGCGAATAAGTATCGACGTCCGGCGTGGCACGCACGATCTGTTCGACCTGCCGCAGCAGCCGGTCGGTCTCCGACAGCGCGGTGCCGGGCTGGCTGCGATAATCGAGCACGAAGCCGCCTTCGTCCATCGCCGGCATGAAGCCCGAACCGACCGCGCGGAACGCCAGCGCACCGGCCAGCAGCAGCGGCAACACGCCGACCGCGATCCACGACGGCCGATGCAGCAAGGCGCCCATAGTCGCGCGATAACGACCATGCAGCCATTGCATGGCGGGCGACGCCGGCACGTGCTGCGCGTCGCGCTGGTTCAGGAAGCGCGCCGCCAGCAGCGGCACGGCCAGCCACGTAATCAGGAAGGAAATGAAGAGCGCGACCGCCATCGTCAGCGACAGCGCCTTGAAGAACGCGCCGGTGACGCCGCCGAGGAAGGCCAGCGGCGCGAAGATCACCAGCGTCGACGCGCTGGATCCGGCCAGCGGCGCGGTGAACTCGCGCGCCGCATCCATCACGCGGCGCCGCGCGTGATCCACATCGTCCGCGCCGGTTTGCAGGCGGCGCATGATATGTTCGATCATGACGATGGCGTCGTCGATGATCAGGCCGACCGCCGCCGCCATGCCACCCAGCGTCATGATGTTGAAACTCATGTTCAGCACATACAGCAGCACCACGGTGGACGCCAGCACCGCCGGCACCACGACCACCGCGATCAGCGTGACCTTCACGTTGCGCAGGAAGAGCAGCAGCACCACTGCCGACAAGGCGACGCCGATCAGCACCGCGTCGCGCACGCTGGTGGCCGATTCGAGCACCAGCTGGCTCTGGTCGTACCAGCTTGCGACCTGCACGCCGGGCGGCATCTGGCGCGCGTAGCCGGCCAGGCGCTGCTTGATGTCCTGCGCGATCTGCACGCTGTTGCTGCCCGGTTGCTGGTACACCGACAGCAGCACCGCGTCGCGGCCATCGGCCGTCACGCGTATCCATTCCGGCACCGCGCTGCGCTCGACGCGCGCCACGTCGGCCAGCCGCACCAGCGCGCCGGACGGCGTGCGCAGCATGGTCTGGCGCAGCTGGTCCAGGTCCGACGGCCGCGTGTCCGACACCACCAGATACAGCTTGTAGTGATCTTCCAGCCGGCCGACAGCGTTCAGCACATTGGTCGCGGCCAGCGTGCGCAGCACGTCGTCGCTGCCGAGATGATAGGCGGCCAGCCGCGCCGGATCGGCGGTGACGCGGTACTCCTCCAACGCGCCGCCGGTGATCTGCACGCTGGCGACGCCGTCCACGCCGGACAGCAAGGGCCGCAGCTGGTATTCGGCCAGGTCGCGCAGCTGCACCGGCGTCAGGGTCGACGACACCAGGCTGTAGGCGATGATCGGAAAGACGGTGGGGTCCATGCGCCGCGTCGACACCTGCGTGCCAGCCGGCAGGCGCGCGAGGATCTGGGCGATCGCCGCATTCACTTCCAGCGTCGACGAGGCCATGTCGCGGCCCCAGTCGAAATTGATCGACACTTCCGCCGCGCCGCGACTGGTGGTCGAACGCACGCTGCGCACACCGGGTACGCGCCGCACCGCCTCCTCGACGGGCCGCGTGACCAGCATTTCCATTTGTTCGGCTGGCTGGTCGCCGGCGTCCAGCGCCACCACGGCGCGCGGAAAATCGACCTGCGGGAACAGCGACACCGGCAGACGGAACGCGGCAATCACGCCCGCCACGGCCAGCATCAACAGCAGGAACAGGATCGAGCGGCGGTGCGCCTGGGTCCAGCCACCGATATTCATTTGCCGCCCTCGCGCACGGCCATGCCGTCGCTCAGCTCATAGTTCCCCTGCACGACCACCGGCTGCCCGGCGGCCAGCGCGCCATCAACGCCGTAGATGCTGGATGTCTCCACCAGCGTGCGCACGTTGACGCGATGGGCCTTCCCCTGCGCGACCTGGAACAGATACGATCCCCGCTCGTCGCTCAACACCGCCTGCCGCGGCACGGACCATGCGCGGCGCCGGCCCAATTCGATCACGGCCGACACGCGCATGCCGGCCAGCAGGCCCGCCGCCTTCGCGGGATTGAGCGGCACCACCGCGCCGACCATCTGGGTCTTCGGATCGACCGCGCTTTGCACTTGCGCGATGGCGGCCGCGAACGGCGTCGCATCACCCTGCAATGGCGTCAGCGTCACCTGCATGCCGGCGCGCAGCTGGCCACTGAGCGATGGCTCGACTTGCAGCAGCACGCGCGGCGTATCGCGGCGGCCCAGCTGCGCGACGACCGCGCCGGCGGCCAGCCGCTCGCCTTGCGCGACGGCGATCGAAGTGGCGACCGCGTCGAACGGCGCCTTTAGCTGCAAGGACGTCTGCGCGCCGCCCAGTTTCGCCTGCGCGGCCAGCCCGGCCTGCGCATCCTGCAATTGCCGCGCGGCGGCATCCACTTGCGACTGCGTCGCCAGCTGCAGCGCCAGCAAATCCTGGTTGCGGCGTAGTTCACGTTGCGCGAACGCCTGTGCGTTGGCAGCTTGCGCATAAGCGGCCATCGCGGCGGGATCGCTGTCCAGCGTCGCGATGACGTCGCCGCGATGCACGGACTGGCCGGGCAGCACATCCAGCCTTGCCAGCCGGCCGGCCTGCGCGAAGCTGAGCGACTCCGGCACGCCCGAGTCGACGTCGCCATAAGCGGTCGCGGTCAGCGCCATGTCCTGTTGTTTGACGACTTGCGTGACCACCAGGGCGCTGCCGGCATCCTCGCCATCTTCATGTTCCACTTTGGGTGCGGCGTGGCTGCCGACATACCAGACCACGGCCAGCGCGGCGGCGGCCACGCACAATGCGCCGATTGCGTACGAGCGTTTTTTCATCGGGCAGTTTCACTTTCAGAGAGCGGCGCCGTGGTGTCGACGCCGAGCAGGGTTTGCAGGGCGACGCGCTGTTCCAGCATGGCCTGCCACAGATTGATGCGCTCGACCTGCTTGGCCAGCAAGGCGGCACGCGCGTTGGCGTAGGTCAGCGCATCAACGGCGTCGGCGCGATAGGCCGTGTCGCTGCGCGCCAGCACCGTCCGCAGTTCGACGATGGCGGCATCGACTTGCGCTAGTTGGCGCGCATCCAGAGCCTGCTCGGCGGCGATGCCTGCGATATCGTTGCGGCTCGTTTGCAGGCGTTGCTGGTATTCGTCGTGGAGCTTTTGGCGCGTGGCGCGCTCGATGGCGATATTGCCGCGATTGCGGTTCAAAAACGGCAGCGACATCGTGATGCCGATGGCGTCCGATCCTATGCCGCTGGAATCGCGCGCGCGGGTCAGGCCGATATTCAGCGCCGGGAACTGGGCCAGCAGCGCGCCGCGATAGCGTTCGTCCTGCGCGCGGTAGCCGGCTTGCAACGCGATCAAATCGGGACGCCGTTGCGGCAGCGCGGCCAATGCAGCATCGACCTGCGCGCCGTCGCTCGCCACCGGCTCGGCGCTGTCCTGCAATTGCAGCACGGTCGATGGCGCCAGTCCAAGCAAGGCATTCAGTTCACGCGCGGACTGCGCCGACTGGCGTTCCAGTTCAAAGATCTGGCGCTGCACATCCTGCAAGGCCGCGACGTTGGGGCTGACCGCGTCGCTGGTGAGCAGGCCGCGTTCCAGCGCCGTTTGTGTGCGCCGCACGCGGTCCTCGAACAGGCTGCGGGTTTCGATCAGCGTGTCCATCAGGTGGCGCGACTGCGTCACGCGCACGAACAGCAGGCGCGCCTGCGACACCACCTGCCATTCCTGCCACAGCAAATTGAGATCGGTCTTGTGCGCGTCGGCCTGCGCCGCATCGCGCTGCGACGAGTGCAGCAGCAGCGCGTTGATGTCGTAACTGAGGCCGTAGCTGTAGGCCGCGCGCGTATCGGCGCCGCCGGAATCGGACAGGTCTCGGCTCAAGGCCAGTTGCGGATCGGGCAGCAGGCCGGCGGCATACGCCTGCGCGTGCGCGATGGCGGCGTCATCGCGCGCCAGCTTCAGGTCGGGATTGTTTGCCACGGCCAGCATCGCCGTCTCGACGATATCGAGGCCGTCGGACGGATCGAAGCGGTGCGCGGCCAGCGCCGGAAACGGCAGGCTGGCGGCGTCGACGCGCAAATCCACCAGCGTCGACGGAGCAGGCATGGCGGGCGTCAGCGGCAGCGCTTCATACGTCGAGCAGCCGGCCAGCGCGCCGCACAGCAGTAGTTCAAGCCTGCGTTTCGGGTTCATATTCATTGATGGTTAGACGCCATGCCGCCATCGCGGCGACGCTGAACCACCATACTACGAAACCGAGCATTAAGGCTTCATTAACAAAGCCGCCCGGCCGGATACGCGAGCGCACGCAAAGTGATACAGTTGAGGATCAGTCAACGAACGCGCCGGCGGCCGCACCGGACATAAGACAGATGAATACCCACACTATCCTCGCCTTCACCGCCATCGCCGCCCTGTCCATCATGAGTCCCGGGCCGGCCGTTCTGCTTTCGCTGCGCAACGGCGCCAGCTACGGCACGCGCTCCGTGCTGTGGTCCGCATTCGGCAACATCAGCGGCTGTTTATGCCTGTCGGCGGCAGCGATCCTCGGTCTGGGCGTGGTGCTGAAATCGTCGGCGCTGCTGTTTGGCGCGGTCAAGATCGTCGGCGCGATGTATCTGTTCTACATCGGCCTGCGCCATTTGTTCGGCCGCGCCTCGCCCCTGGGCAGCGCGTCGCTCGACGCCAAGGCCGGCAGCGAGCCGGGACGCCACAAGCTGTATGGCGAAGCGTTCCTGACGGCGGCCACCAATCCCAAGGCGCTGCTGTTCTTCACGGCGCTGTTCCCGCAGTTCGTCAACACACAGGCGCCGCTGCTGCCGCAGTTCCTGGTGTTGACCGGGATCTTCATGCTGCTGTCCTACCTCACCCACATCGGCTACGCGCTGCTGGCGTCGCGCGCGCGCGGCATGCTGCTGCGGCCAATGTTCGCCAGATGGGTCAACCGCGTGGTCGGCGTGGCCTTCATTTCGTTCGGATCGTTGTTGCTGGCCTTGCGCCGCCAGGCGGTGTGAGCATGCTGAAAATACTCGGAAAACCCGGCTCCATCAATGTGCGCAAGGTGCTGTGGACCTGCGTTGAAATCGGCCTGCCGTTCGAACTCGATCACTGGGGCAGCGGCTTCCGCGCGACCGACGATCCGGACTTCCTCGCGCTGAACCCGAACGCCATGGTGCCGGTGCTGCGCGACGGCGACTTCGTGCTGTGGGAATCGAATTCGATTTGCCGCTACCTCGCCGCCAAACATGGCCGCACCGATTTGCTGCCGGACGATCCGCAACAGCGCGCCCGCGTCGAGCAGTGGATGGACTGGCAGGCGACGGAGCTCAATCCCGCGTGGCGCTACGCCTTCATGTCGCTGGTGCGCAAGAGCCCCGCGCACACCGACGCCGATGCGCTGGCCGCCGGCATCGCCGGCTGGAACAGGCAGATGGCGATACTCGACGCGCGACTCGACGCCACCGGCGCCTACGCCGCCGGCGACCGGTTCACGCTGGCCGACGTGGTGCTCGGCCTGTCCGTCAACCGCTGGCGCATGACGCTGCCCGAGCGTCCGGACTACGCCGCCGTTGAGGACTATATGCGGCGCCTGAGCCGGCAGCCCGGCTACCCGCTACACTGCGAAAACGGCATGCCCTAAGCTCCACACGCCGGCGCGCATCAGTCAACCCTTGCTGCGCGCCCCCGGCGGCGGGCCGATTTTCGACACCAAAAAATCGATGAAGGTGCGCACCCGCGCCGACAGGTTGCGCTGGCCCGGATAGTAGACGAACAAGTCGGCCGGCGGCAGCGTGTAGGCCGGCAGCACCTGCTGCAAACGGCCGCTGTCGAAATACTTCGCGAGATCCCATTCGGACCGTATCAACAAACCCTGTCCGTCGAGCGCCCAGCCGAGCGCGATGTCGCCGTCGTTGCTCGATAATTTGCCGTGCACCTTCACCACTTCCGATTTGCGGTTGCGCGTAAAGCGCCAGATGCCATAGGCGTCGTCGTTCTGGCGGTGGATGATGCAGCGGTGCTGCGCCAGCTCGGCCAACGTCTGCGGCTCGCCGTGGCGGCGCAGATAGGCCGGCGACGCGCACAGGAAGCGCCGGTTCGACATGATGCGGCGCGCGCTCAAACGCGTGTCGGGCAGCTCACCGAAACGCACGGCCAGGTCGAAGCGCTGCTCGACCAGGTCGATGGGCCGGTCGGTCAGCTGCAATTCGATTTCGACGTCCGGATACAGCTTGGCGTAGGCCGACATCAGCGGCGCGATGGTGGTACGGCCGAAGCCGAGCGGCGCGTTCACGCGCAGCAGGCCGCGCGGCGTGGCGCGGCTGCTGCTGACCAGATCCTCCATCTCGCCGATCTCCGCCAGGATGCGCGTGGCGTGGGCCAGATAGGTTTCGCCCTCGCTGGTCAGGCTGACGCGGCGCGTGGTGCGGTTCACCAGCCGCACGCCCAGCCGCTGCTCCATCAACGCCAGGCGCTTGGTGACGGCCGGCGGCGTCACATCGAGTTCGCGCGCCGTGGCCGACAGGCTGGCGTGCCGCGCCAGCATCACAAAGAAACTCAGCTCTCCCGCATCGGCTTTCATTATTCACCTGAAGTTAATAGTCGTCTGCTTTCAAGTACATTATCACATGATACTTCTGGTCTAAGCTGCACGTCATTCAACACCGACAGGAGACCAGCATGAGAATCGTCGAAATCCGCGAGCAAACCATTCCGATCAGCTCCCCGATCCGCAACGCCTACATCGATTTCAGCAAAATGACTTTGAGCCTGGTGGCCGTGGTCACTGACGTGATCCGCGACGGCCGTCCGGTGATCGGCTACGGCTTCAACTCCAATGGCCGCTACGGCCAGGGCAAGTTGATGCGCGAGCGCTTCATCCCGCGCCTGCTCGAAGCGGCGCCGGAAAGCCTGGTCGACGACGCCGGCACCAACCTCGATCCGCACAAGATCTGGAACTGCATGTTCACCAACGAGAAGCCGGGCGGCCACGGCGAACGCTCGGTCGCCATCGGCACCATCGACATGGCGGTGTGGGACGCCGTCGCCAAGATCGAAGGCAAGCCGCTGTTCCAGCTGCTGGCCGACCGTTACGGCAACGGCACGCCGGACCGCAAGATCTTCGTCTACGCCGCCGGCGGCTACTACTATCCGGGCCAGAGCCACGACAAGCTCAAAGACGAAATGCGCAGCTACATCGACCGCGGCTACACGGTGGTGAAGAAAAAAATCGGCGGCGCCTCGCTCGACGAGGATTTGCGCCGCATCGATTCCGTCTTGAGCGTGCTGCAGGACGGCCAGAAGCTGGCGGTCGACGCCAACGGCCGTTTCGATCTCGACACCGCCATCACCTACGCCAAGGCGCTGTCGCAGTACGACTTGTTCTGGTACGAGGAGCCGGGCGACCCGCTCGACTTCGAGCTGCAGGCCACGCTGCGCAACTACTACAAAAATCCGATGGCCACCGGCGAGGATTTGTTCTCGATGCAGGATGCGCGCAACCTGATACGTTACGGCGGCATGCGCTCGGACCGCGACTGGCTGCAGTTCGATTGCGCGCTCAGTTACGGCCTGGTCGAATATCTGCGCACGCTCGACATGCTGCGCGAGCATGGCTGGTCGCCGGAACGCTGCATCCCGCACGGCGGCCACCAGATGTCGCTGAACATCGCGGCCGGTTTGGGACTGGGCGGGAACGAATCATATCCGGACCTGTTCCAGCCATTCGGCGGCTTCCCCGATGGCGTGAAGGTCGATAACGGCTACATCACCATGCCGGATTTGCCAGGCATCGGCTTTGAAGGCAAGGCCGATCTGTATAGCGAAATGAAAAAGCTGGCGTACTAAAATTCGGCGCACCAAGGCGGCCACGAAGAGCCGCCGCGCCATCGCAGCAAATCATCACGCCGGTCGCTCCGGCAGGAGACATTGATGAGTACTCAAGACAATCCCCGCTTTAAAAAAATCGCCTCCAGCCTGTACTTCCAGGTGCTGGTCGGGATCGTGGCCGGCATCGCGCTCGGCCACTTCGCTCCATCCGTCGGCGTTGAACTCAAGCCGCTCGGCGACTTGTTCATCAAGCTGATACGGATGCTGCTGGCGCCTATCATTTTCGCGTCGGTGGTGGTCGGCGTCGCGCGCATGGGGAACATCCATGAAGCGGGACGCGTCGGCCTGAAAGCCATACTCTATTTCGAAGTGTTTTCCACGCTGTCGCTGTTGATCGGCATGGTGGTCATCAACATCGTCAAGCCGGGCGTCGGCATGAATATCGACGCCAGCACCATCGACACCTCGTCGATCGCCAACTACACGACGGCGGCGGCGCAGCA
>Ga0209862_1000797_pt1 | contig 10764 bp, 8 predicted proteins | sample OrgsoiDNA_201061_FD_185809 | JGI IMG/M metagenome (GOLD analysis project Ga0209862, IMG submission 185809) | Permafrost soil microbial communities from the Arctic, to analyse light accelerated degradation of dissolved organic matter (DOM) -... | ecosystem: Environmental > Terrestrial > Soil >... | reverse complement strand
CAGATGGCGATGCGCTCGGCCAGCGGCGTCAATGCCCACGCTTCAAACGCCGCATGGGCCGCCTCGCAGGCGCGCGCCACGTCCTGCGCAGTGGCTTCCTTGCTGGCCCAGGTCTGCTTGCCGGTGGCCGGATCGATGGTGACCAGTTCAGCGCCGCTACCCGCCAGCCACTCGCCGTTAATGAAATTGCTCAAGACTTGTTCAGACATTTGGTTTCCTCGGATTGAGTGACAGGGTGCGCACGGCGTCGCCGGTATGGCAGTTCAGCAGCCGCTGCTCGGCTTCCGGCAGTTCGATGGCGCCGTTGGCCGGCGCGGCGTGTGACAGGATCATGCGAAAATCTTTGAGCACGGTATTCGATACCAGCACCGGTTCGCTGACGGCGGTTTCGGGCGCGCAGGCAGCGTCCCAGTCGGTCGCCAGGCCGATGGTCGACACGCTACTTTCGCGCATGGCGCGCAGCTCGGAGACGCGCGCCTGCAGCACCGGGCCGGCATCGAAGATATCGCAATAACCCTCGAAGTACATGCCCTCCTGCTCCAGCAGGCGGCGCGCCGGCGCGGTCGATACGTGGACCTTGCCGATCACTTGCTGCGCCTCGGTCGGCAGGTAGGCGACGTACAGCGGCTGGCGCGGCATCAGCTCCGCGATGAAGGATTTTTTACCCAGCGCGGTCAGGTCGTCGACGTGGTTGAAATCCATCTTGAAGAAGTGCCGGCCCAGTCCTTCGTAAAACGGCGAACGGCCATCCTCCTCCTGATAGCCGCGCATTTCGGCGATCAGCTTTTCGGTGAACAGATTCGGGAACTGCGCGATGAACAGGAAGCGGCACTTCGACAGCAGGCGGCCGTTGTTGCCGGTGCGGTAATCGGGATGCAGGAACAGCGAACACAGTTCGGTGCTGCCGGTCAGGTCGTTCGACAGGTACAGCGTTTCCATGCGCGTGAAGACATCGAGCTCGCGGCTCGAATGCACCAGCGTGCCGATACGGTAGTTATAGAACGGCTCCTCCAGCCCGACCGCGCCCTTGATGGCGCAGACGCCGGCCAGCTTGCCGGTGTCGGTGTCCTCCATCACGAACATGTAGTCGCGTTTTTCGGGCGGGATGGTTTCGGCGAACGAGGCGACGGCGATGGCCAGGCGGTCGCCCAGCATCTTCATGTCCGGCTTGAGGGTGGTCATGCCGCTGCCGACCTGGCTGGCCATGACGTAGAGGGCATCGAGATCGTCGGCTTTGATGGCGCGTACAACTAGCATAAGGGTTCCCGTTGTTCTTTAGATTCGGACGCACAGGACGTTGTCGCCCGGCGCGATCTTCAGCACGTCCTGCGCGTCCTGCGACAGCGCGATGCTGGCCGATGCTTCGACCGGCGTGCAGTCGACCACCACGGCGCGGAAGTTCTGCTCCGAGCTGGCGGCCACCGCATAGGTCACGCGCGGCACGGCGGTGCGTTCCGGCGCCGCCGTTTCGACGCGGCGCGTCAGCGCGCCGCTGAAGGTGCGCAGCGAATTTTTATGCGCCTGCAAAATCGGTCCGCCGTCGAAGATGTCGATGTAGTCGTCGGCTTCGAAGCCTTCGGCCGTCAGCAGGTTGAAGGCGAGTTCGCCGGACGGATGGATCTGGCCCATCGCCGCCTGCGCGTCGCCCGGCAGCAGCGGCACGTAGACCGGATAGTGCGGCATCAGCTCGACGATCAGCGTGCGGTTACGCGCGCCGCCGATGACGCGTTCGGCGTCGAGGAAATCCATCTGGAAGAATTTGCGGCCCAGCGCATCCCAGAACGGCGAACCGCCGGCGGCGTCGGTGATGCCGGCCAGCGGCACGAAGAAGCGGTCGCCGAAGCGCTGCGGCGCCAGCACGGCGAACAGCAAACGCGCGCGTGACAGCAGCGCCGCTTCGGGGCCGCCCTGCTCTTTTTCGCCGACGTAAAAACTCGACAGCTGCGAGTACGCGGTCAGCTCGGAGCACAGCGTCAGCGCGTGCACGCTGTGGCTGATATTCAAATCGCGCGAGACCTGCTGGATCACATCGTTACGGAAGGAGAAATACGTGCCGTTCGAGCCGGCCGACGCGAAGATGGCGGCGGTGCCGACGATGGCTTGATCGTCCAGCGATTCGAGCACGAAGAGATACGACTCCTCGCTCGGGATATCGACGTGGGCGCTGAACGATGCGATGGAGCGCTCGACCGAGGCGGCGATTTTCTCTCGCGTCTTGGGCAAGGTATGGACCCCCGGCATGGTGACTGCGGCCAGCGCTTCGAGGGCTGCAATATCCGTTAGTTCTACCGGACGGACAACATACATGGGAGCTCCTTTAATGGCGATCTGTTCTTGTAGAAGCGGACCCGCCGCGTGCATGCATGCGGCGGCGGGCCTGGGTGGTGCTGGTGCTACGTGAAACGATTACGCCGACTTGGTCAGCTCATTGAGCGCGGCGCGCAGCAGTTGATCCGCTTGGGCGATCTGCGCGTCGGTGACGATCAGCGCCGGCGCCAGGCGCAGCACTTCGGTGCCGGCGATCAGCACCATCAAGCCTTGCGCTTCGGCGGCGCGCTGGATGTCCTTGGCGCGGCCCTTGTAGCCTTCGGTCAGCACGAGGCCCAGCAGCAGGCCGGAACCGCGCACGCTGGCGAAGATCTGCGGATGGTCCTCGATCAGTTTTTCCAGCGTAGCGACCAGCTTCTTGCTGGCCTCCTTGACGCGCGCCAGGAAGGCCGGCTGGTTGATCGTCTCCAGCACCGTCAGCGCCACCGTGGCGGCCAGCGGATTGCCGCCGTAGGTGGTGCCGTGCGTGCCGACGGCCAGCGTGGCGGCCAGCTCGTTGGTGGTCAGCATGGCGCCGATCGGATAGCCGTTGCCCAGCGCCTTGGCCGAGGTCAGGATGTCCGGCGTGACGCCGTAGCCCATGTAGGCGAACAGCTCGCCGGTGCGGCCCATGCCGCTCTGGACTTCGTCGAAGATCAGCAGCGCGCCGGTCTTGTCGCACAGCGCGCGCAGCTCTTTGAGGAATTCGACGTCGCCTGGAATGACGCCGCCTTCACCCTGGATAGGTTCAACCACCACGGCGCAGACGTCATCGCCGATGGCGGCGCGCGCCGCTTCGATGTCGTTGTAGGCGATGTGGTCGATCGACGGCGGCAGCGGCTCGAAGCCTTCGGTGTACTTGGACTGGCCGCCGACGGAAACGGTGAACAGCGTGCGGCCGTGGAAGGAGTGGTAGCACGAGACGATGCGCGACTTTTGCGCGCCGACTTTGTTGTGCGCGTATTTGCGGGCCAGCTTGAAGGCCGCTTCGTTGGCTTCGGCGCCGGAGTTGCAGAAGAAGGCGCGGTCGGCGAAGGTCGCCTCGGTCAGCGCCGTGGCCAGGCGCAGCACCGGCTCGTTGGTGTAGCCGTTACCGAGGTGCCAGAGGGTGTTGGCCTGGCGCGTCAGCGCATCGACGACGGCCGGGTTGCAGTGACCGAGCGCGGTGACGGCGATGCCGGAGGTGAAGTCCAGATAGTGCTTGCCGTCCTGGTCCCACAGGTCCAGGCCCAACGCGCGCACCGGCACCATCGCTGCGGGCGCGTAGGTCGGCACCAGCACTTCGTCAAAGGTCTGACGGGTCACAGGACGGGTGGTGGCGGTCGTATCGAGCTTGGCGTTCATGGCATTCCCTATCAATGTTGGGTAAGTGCGGCACACCGCCGCGTCGAATACCCATTATAAAAAGCGGGATGCTAAAACTCTTTTCAAATGGCGACAAGGATTTTCATTTTTGACCGGCGTGGAAGATGATCAAAACGACCATGGACTTACTGGCCGGCGGCGGGCATCAGCTTGCGCTGGCGTTCCTCGCGCGGCGTGTTGCCGAACAGCGCGCCGAAGGCGGTCGAAAAATGCGAGCCGGAGGAGAAGCCGCACATCAGCCCCACCTGCACGATCGAGTAGTTCGTCTCCAGCAGCAGCTGGCGCGCGCGCTGCAAACGCAGCTCCAGGTAATAGCGCGATGGCAGGCTGCCCAGGTATTGTTTGAACAGGCGTTCCAGCTGGCGGCGCGACAGCTGCACCAGGTTGGCGATATCGTCGGTCGACAGCGGCTCCTCGATGTTCGCCTCCATCAGCGTGACCGCCTCCGACAGCTTCGGCTGCAGCGCGCCGAAGCGGGCCTGCAGCGCCACGCGCTGGCGCTCCTCGTGGCTGCGCACGCGGTCGATGCACAGCGCCTCCTTGATGGCTGCCTGCACGCTGGCGCCGCACAGGCTCTCGATCAGCGTCAGCGCGAAGTCGATGCTGGCGGCGCCGCCGCAGCAGCTCAAATGGCGGCCGTCGATTTCGAACAGGTGCGGCGTGAGGATGGCGCGGTCGGTGATTTCCTCGGTGTCGGCGTACAAGGCCCACGGCAGCGCGATGCGCACGCCGGCCATCACGCCGGCGTCGGCCAGCCACAACACGCCGGCGCCGACGCCGCCCCAGAACGCGGCGGCGCGGCAGCGCTCCACCACCGCGCGGCACAACTCGGGGCGCAGCGGCGCTTGGGTTTCATCGGCCACCAGCAGCGCCACATGCCAGTGGCCCGGCGCGGCGTCGGCCACCTGCTCGGGCGTGCGGATGTCGAGTTCCAAAGTGCCGGTCAGCTTGACGGCCAGCCGCAAGGGCTGCACCAGGCCGGCCCAGGTGATGGCGTCCGCCTCGCCCGCGTTGACCAGCAAGATGCGCAGCGGCCGCTCTTGCGCGAGGCGGGACAGTTTAGCGAATGGCATCGAGCGGGTGGACGGGCATCGGATTCATGAAGGGGACTTATTCTGGCGCCAGCGCGGCCGCTGGCCGCTCGGTGCTCCACTGGCTCACTATCATACCGGAGATCAGCAGCGCCGCGCCGACCAAACCGGTCCACGCCATCGTCTCGCCGAGCCAGAAGTAGCCGAAGATGGCGGCGCATCCCGGCTCGAAGGCGTAGATGACGGCCGCCTCGTTGGCGCTGCTGTGGCTCTGGCCCCAGGTTTGCAGCGAGATGATGGCGGCCGTGGCGACCACGCCGAGGTAAATCAAATTCGGCGCGTAGCGGCGCAGCGCGCTGGCGATGAAGTGCCAGTAGGCGTCGGCCTCGGGACCGCCGCCATGCGGCACCTCGCGCAGCAGCAGCCACGCGGCCGCGCACAGCGCCACCGTCAGGATCTGCGCCGCCGTCAGCGTCATCAGGCGCTCGACCTTGCGCGTGGCCGCCTCCATGATCTTGATGTAGCTGCCGAAGCACAGCGCCGCCAGCAGCGCCAGCGTGTCGCCGTGGCCCCAGGTGACGCCGCCGTCCCAGCACAGCGCGAACAGGCCGGCCAGCGCCAGCACCAGCGCCACCAGGATGCGGCGCTCGGGCAGCTTGCCGGCGAAGACGCCGAGCAGCGGCACCACCAGCACGTTCAGGCCGCAGACGAAGGCGTTGCGGTTGGAGGTGGTCAGCGCCAGTCCCTCGATCTGGAAGACATAGCAGAAGAACAGCACCAGACCCGCCAGCACGCCGGCCTGCACGTCGCCCCAGCGCGCGCGCCACAGGAACGGCGACAGCAGCACGCTGGCCAGCGCGAAGCGCGCCAGCACGATCCAGTTGGCCGTCAGCGTGCCGGTCATGTCCTTCATCGCCGGGAAGGTGGTGCCCCAGACGACGGTGACGATCAGGAGGGCGGCGATGCCGCGCAGGTGTTTGGGCATGGAGGAGCTCGGAAGTGGCGCAAGTGTCAGCGCGGCCGCATATAGTACCCGCGCGCGCCGCAAATTGCGACCCGGCGCGGCGCCTATGATGGCCTGGCGCGGTGCTCGGCGCGGCGCGGCACGGCGTATATCGCCGCGCCGCGTGGCAGCTCACGCGCTGCGGCGCGGGGCGCCGTGGCGGCCGGGCGGCTATAATGTCGGCCATGGGTGAACGCTATTTGAAAAGTATCCGGCTGCTGGCCGAGTGCATGCAGAGCTTCGAGCGGCTGTCGGGCGACCATGTGCGCCAGAGCGGCTTGACGCACGCCCAGTTCGACATCATCGCCACGCTGGGCAACACGGACGGCATGTCGTACAAGGAGCTGGGCGAGAAGACGTTGATCACCAAGGGCACGCTGACCGGCGTCATCGAACGGCTGGAACAAAAAGGCCTGGTCGAGCGGCAGCGCAGCAGCTGCGACAAGCGCTCCTTCTTCGTCCGCCTGAGCGCCGAGGGCGAGCGCGTGTTCCGCGACGTGTTCCCGAAAGTGATCGCGCGCGGCGGCGAAGTCTTCGCGCACTATAGCGACGGCGATTTCGCCGCGCTGGAACAGACGCTGTCGGAACTGAAAAAAGTCATCACCTCGTGCGCGCCAACAGACGCGCCAACCACGATCCCACATCAAGGAACTGAATGAAAACGACACTGATCGACGGCATGAAGCCGTCCCAATTCGACAAACACATAATCGGCAACCTGCTGCTCAACGTGGCCAGCGAGGACGAGGTGCGCCTCGAAAAACTGCTGATCGGCGTGCGCAACGAGGACGGCGAAATCTATCGCCTGATCGGCGCGACGAAGCCGAACAGCTTCATGAACGCCACCGAGGAACTGGAAGACCTGGGCCTGGTCGACGAGCTGAAAGACTACGAAGGCAGCATGGACGGCTACGACGCCATCTTCAGCGAGGCCTGAGCCGCCGCCGCGCTCGCCGCCGCGTTTACCGGCGCGGCACGCCGGCGCATAATGAGGCGCAACGCGCTGCTGCACCGCGTCATGCATGGCCTCACGCTGCCGCGCCGCGCCGCGCCAAAAAGTATTTCCTTAAAAAGTTCCATGCGGCAATATTGCGGGTATAATTTTTTGATGGACAGATTGGCCGCCTTCTCCCACATTGCAGCTCAAGCGAGCCGGGGCGAACTCTCGTTCCCGGCCAACGTCCGGGCCTCCGTCCGGCTGCAGCAAGCCCTGAGCGATCCCGATTGCCACTTCGAGTCGGCCGCCAAATTGATCCAGGCCGACCCGCTGCTGGCGGCGCGCTCGGTCGCGATCGCCAACTCCGTCGCCTACAACCGCTCCGGCACCGAAATCTCCAGCGTCCGTTCGGCCGTGCAGCGCCTCGGCGTACGCACGCTGCAATCGCTGGTGGCGGCGCTGATCGTGCGCCAGATCGGCAACCAGATCGCCGACCCGGCGCTGCGCACCCTCGCCGCCCAGCTGTGGGAGCACACGGCCCACGTGGCCGCGCTGTCGCAGGTGATCGCGCGCCGCGTCACCCACGTCGATCCCGACACCGCGCTGTTCGCCGGCATCGTGCACGAGGTGGGCGGCTTCTACATGCTGTCGCGCGCGGAACTCTACCCCGGCATCATGGACGGCGAGCCGGAGGACTGGATAGCGCACGGCGAAACTGAAATCGGCCGCGGCGTCATCAAGCAATTGGCGGTGCCCGCGCCGGTGTCGCGGGCGGTCGAAGCGATGTGGGTCGGCATGCGCGCGCTGCCGCCCGAAACGCTGGGCGACACGCTGCTGCTGGCCAACGACCTGGCGCCGGTGCTGTCGCCGCTGTATGAGCGGCCCGGCGCCACCAGCCTGCTGGCCGCGCGCACCATCGACTTCGCCGTCGGCGACGGCACGCTGGACAGCATCCTGCGCGAATCGGCGCACGAGGTGGAGTCGCTGTACGCGGTGCTGATGTTGTAACAACACGCTTGAAAGCGTGGTGCCGTTGCGGCGCCACGCCGATTGCAGTGCGCTGCAAACATCCCTAGGAAAAATCGGCGCCCGTCACCTCGCACGCGCGCCGCACCTCCTGCACCGTGGCCGGCGCATCGAAGCGGAACAGGCCATCCAATCCGCGCTCCAGCCGCGACGCCCGCACCGCCGCCTTCACCGCGAAGAACACGCTGTTGGCCAGCACCAGCGGCGGCTCGCCCACCTCCTTGGACGAGAAGATATCGTTGGGGTCTTCCGGTATCGCCTCCACCGACGGCAGATTGCGCGGGAACAGATGGACGTTCATCTCCAGCGGAATGGTGCTGATCGCCGGCACCTTGTAGCGCCAGGTGTTGACGGTGTTCAGACGGCCCACGTCCGGCCCATCCTCCTCGTACACCAGCTTCTCGGTCAGCAGATAGCCTATGCCCTGCACGAACGCGCCCTCGACCTGGCCGACGTCGATGGCCGGGTTCAAACTCCAGCCGATGTCGTAGACGATGTCCGAGCTGATGATCTTCACCTCGCCCGTCAGCACGTCGATCTCGGCCACCGAGCAGGCCGCCGAATAGGTGAAGCCGACGAAGGAGTCGACGCCGCCGCCCAGCTTCGCGTTGGCGTCGAAGGGCAGGCCCGGCACCACCGGCTGCTGGTCCATGGGCTTGAAGGTCATGGCCGGAATCGGCACCTCGCCGCCGCGTATCTTGGCGGTGAAGCTGGCGATCAGGTTGACGCGCTTCGCGTACGCCAGCTGCACCAGGTTTTGCCACACCAGCGCCGTGCGCGTGGCCGTCGTCACCTGCGCCGCCCAGCCCTGCGCGCCATGGTTCCAGAAATCGATGCCCTGTTGCCGGCACCAGTCGTCGCCGTACTGGTCGCGCATCTGGTAGCCGAATTCCATCAGCCGCTTGCGCAAGTCCTGGCAGGTCTGCTTGACCACCTCGCAGTTGTACGGCGTGCCGGTGGAGGCGCCGGTGCTGGTCGGATTGGGCGTGATGCCGGTGCGGACGCCGTCGATATAAATCATCTCCATCGGGATGTTCATCACATACGAGGCCACCTGCACCACCTGCGTCGACAAGCCCTGCCCCATCTCGACGCCGCTCTGGTGGATCACCATCGTGCCGTCGGCCTGGTTGACGACGATGATGGCGGCGGCCTGTTCGAGCTGCTGCCAGTTGTAGCCCGAGCCGTACTTGACCGGTATCAGCGCCAGTCCGCGCTTGCGCCACTTGTTGTCGCGGTTGAATTGATCGACCGCCGCTTTCTTCGCGTCGTAATCCGAAACCTGCTTGGTGTAGTCCCACACCTGCTGCATATAGCAGTAAGACAGCGCCTGCCCGAACGGCGTGACGTCGCCGCGCTGGTAGAGATTTTTTTCGCGCAGCTCCTCGGCCGCCATGCCCATGGCGTAGGCCGCGTCGTCGACGGCGTTCTCGATGATGTTCTTGCCCTGCACGTCGCCGAAGGCGCGGAAGGCCGTGCTGGGCGAGGTATTGGTGCGGCAGACGTCGATCTGGTTCTCGAAGTTGGCGACGTTATAGGCGTTGTCGGCGCGCAGCTGGATGCAGTTGCTGACGATGTAGGAGCAGTCGTAGAAGGCGCCGCCGTCGCACCACATCTTGGTCTGGAAGCCGCGGATGATGCCGCGGTCCTGCGGCCGCTTGCTGCCGTCGTCGACCGCGACCTGGTACTGGCCGTAGACGGCGTGGCGCTTGCCGATCATGGCGGTGTCCTGGTCGCGCGGGATGGCCAGCCGCACCGGCCGCTTGGCCGCGCGCGCCGCCACCGCCGCCGGCCCGGCGACGAAGCGCGCCTGCTCGGTCTTGCCGCCGAAGGCGCCGCCGACCGGCGCCACGTTCACCTCGACCTGGTGATAGTTCACGCCCAGCGCCATCGCCGTGGTCTGGTGCATTTCCATCGGCGACTGGGTGGACGGCTGCATGCGGATGCGCCCCTCGTCGACCGGCTCGGCGATGCAGGCCTGCGTCTCCATGTAGAAGTGGATTTGCCCGCCGTTGAGCTGCGTGCTCTCGACCACCGTGCACGACACGCCGCCCACGTCGGCCGTGCGCTGCACGATGGCGCGGTCCAGCGGCGCCTTGTCGCTGGTCCAGTCGAAGCTGCTGCCGGGCCGCGTGATCTTCCAGATGTGCGACAGATACGGCGCGGTCGTCGGCGCGTCGGGGAACACGCTGTCCATGGCGATGGCCTGCTCCAGCGTCATCACAGGCTGGTTCCACGGCGCCGGCCAATCGACGTCGGTGTAGGCGACGCAGCACCGCGTGACGTAGCCGGCGATGCGGACAGCCTCCTGCTCCGTCGCGGCCAGCACCAGCGCGATGGCCTGGCCGGCGTAGCTGACCATCTGCACCGCCATCAGCGGCTGGTCCATGCCCATGCCCTGCAGGTTGATGCCGCCGTTCTTGATGTTCTCGTAGGTGACCAGGTCGACGAAATCGGGCGCATAGACGCTCAAGTGTTCGCGCAGCTGCCCAATGCTGGCCGGGCCGTCCACGCCCGGCACGATGTAGTGATAATTCCCCAGCGCGCAGGTGCTCTGCACGAAGGCCGCGTTGAGGGTGCGCGGCGGCACCGGCAGCTCCTGCGTGTAGTGCATCTGGCCGGAGGTCTGGTACATCGCGGTGATCTTGATGTAGGGCTGCGACACCGGCTTTTTATAGTCCTGTATCTCGTAATACTGGCGGCCGTCGCTGGCCGGCCATTTGCCCCAGGTGATCTCGCCGCTCGACGCGATCTGCGGCGGTACCGCCACGCCGCGCTGCGGCAGCGCGTTGACCACCGCCTTGTAGAAGAAGGCCAGCGCCAGCTGCACGCGGTATTCGTCGGTGAAGCCCTCGCTCGGCAGGCCCTTCATGCGCGCGGCCCAGCGATGCAGCTCAGTGCGCACTTCCTGTTCCAGTTCGGCCAGCAGCTGCGGCATGTCGGCCAGGCGCAACTCGCGGCCGCGCAGCAGCGCCTCGGTGTTCGCGGCGTGCCATGGATACGGCGCGATGCCGCCGAAGACCAGCGCCGCATGGTCGACCATGGCCTCGCCGGAAAAGCGCAGCAGCGTGCCGGCGTTGACGATGCTGTGCGCG
>Ga0209862_1000791_pt1 | contig 10810 bp, 5 predicted proteins | sample OrgsoiDNA_201061_FD_185809 | JGI IMG/M metagenome (GOLD analysis project Ga0209862, IMG submission 185809) | Permafrost soil microbial communities from the Arctic, to analyse light accelerated degradation of dissolved organic matter (DOM) -... | ecosystem: Environmental > Terrestrial > Soil >... | reverse complement strand
CGCCTTCATTTGCCAACGGCGTTCGTGCTTTATGCCGATTGAAGGCACTCCGCCAGAATCGGCGAGGGCCTTGAAAGCTTCAATCAGGCTTTCTATCGGCGCGTCGACAATGGTGACGCCGCCCGGACGGGATAGCTCCCCCAATTCTCCGCCAAGCGCCACGGCATCCAAAGCGGCTTGCCCGTCGATGAATGTCCAACGTGGAGACATGGCGTTGGTCGACGAAGCGGCGGCGTCTGTGGAGAGATGGATCATGGTTGTCCTTTTCGTGGGCCGGGTGAGCTTTCATTTTAAGCGGCGCGATCCCCCTTGGCAAGGAAATCCGACACGCGCCTTCTTGTTCGCCGTTTCGCCTCGGATTGGCTCTGAGGCGAAGGGGCGGGCGTCTCGGGCCTTCCCTTGCGAGACTTCGTCGAACGCCTGAATGCTCTGCCTGAGCGCAAGCTCAACACCGACAAGGGCTGTGTGGCACGACTGAGGGAGCTCCAATTCATCGCCTGGAAGCCCTTCCCCTGGCTGCCACGCTCACCCCCGCCAGCGCCCCTAAAACGCGCGCTTTTTGAGCGGGCTGGCCCGGCGAGCAAGGTCGACGAGAAAAAGCCTGGTGCAAAACGCCAGGCTTTTTCTCCGCCTTCCCTCAATCAGCGGCCAACAATCGGGCGCTCCGGGCCCGGCTCTCGTCAGACGACTCTTTGTAGGTCACCGCGCAAACGGTGGCCAGGCTCGTTTGCACCGCAGCATAGGCAATGGCGCTGTATGGGTAGCCCGGCAATTTCTCGCCCTCCTCCGACATCATCGCCAAGGCCACGGACAACATGATCGCCACAGCGTCAAACGTCGTGTAGAGCGACGCCATCAGGTCTTGGTGAGAAACGAACATGTAGATGATGACTGGCACGCTGGTCAACGCGGTGATGCCCGCGCACCCAACAGCCAACCCCTCCTGCTTGATGCATTTGGAGGCGAGCGTCAGGGCGGTGAACAGCATGTAAAGGACGGCGGCGATGAACCAAGGGTCCATCACATCGGCCAATTCGAGCATCAAGATCGAGACCACCAACGCCAGCGCCGCGTCCAGGCCGTCAAAGAACGTCGCCGCCGTCTTCGGGGCGTCCGCCAAAACGGCGAACGCCGAGCTGATCATCCGTGTTCCAATGCCGACAAAGAGCATCGTTTCGACCAGAGTCTTGGTCACCTCTCCTCGGCTGGCGTTTTCTGGCAGCGCGAACCGCGCGTCCTCTCCAAAAATGGCTGCGATCAGGCAAATTGCGTCCAGCATGGACAAGTCGTTTTCTGTCAGCCCTTTGTAAAAACCGGACAAAAAACCCAAATCGACGGATTGGTCCAGATACTCGAACAGGCCCGTCATGGACGACGGGGTCCACAGCGCCTTGGCGCTTTCGTCCAAGGCTCCCAGCGCCCCCGCCGCCACGTCGATGAGCGAGTCGGCGGCATCCACGAATGGGGCCAGCAACTGGCTGGGCTGCCCGCTCGCCAACGCCGCTCCGCCAGAGAGGAGCGTGCCCGCCACGCCGCTCATCATGCTCCCGACCAGGGCGGGGAGCGCCACGCCCTCGCCCGCCTTCTCCAAGTCCTGCAAGGGCGCCGCCAACGCCGGGATGCTCAATGCGCTCAACCCGCCCAGGCTCACGCTCATGGCCGATTGAAGCTTTTCGAGCACCCACGACACCGGGGACATCACCTCTCCCAACGCGTCAGATATGGACGAGGTGGACAAGCTGCCGCCAAAGGACTTGTTGTCCTCTCCCGACACCATGCCGGCATATCCATTCACGTCCTTCTTGAAGTCTGTCAAGAAGCTTTGGATGCCTCCGATGAAATTCGACGTATACGGCAGCTTCGCGGGCAAGCCCTGGGCTGTGTCCATGACCAAGCTCTTGTATTGGTCGCGTCGCTTGAGGATATCGCCCCAGCCGAACAGAAAGCCGATTTCTTTGATCAGCCAACCCACCACGGTCCCCAGCATGGTCCCCACGGCGTTGAAAACGCCAATGACCAGGCTGAAAGCGGCAGCCGCGGCCTCCAAAATGGTGCTGATCACCATCGTCACGCCGTTGATGACCAAGGTCACCACGGCCGTCGCCACATGGACCGCGACACTGACCACCGATGACAGCCCGCGAGACACGGAGTCCCACACGTCGCCCCAGTCGATTCCGAACAGATCCCTCACCTCCTGGGTGTTTCTCGCGCACGGCAGCGTCTTGAAGCGCTCTATGTCGGTCGCGGTCAGATGGCGAAATGTCGGCTTCCCGCTCGCCACGGAAAACTCCCACGAAGGGCCGCCCACGGCGGGCGCCACGAGCGGCTGTCGCGCGCCAACATCGGTGGCCCAGCGCAATTGCGCGGCCGCGAAGCCTTTCTCTGATGTTTTCATGGATGGCCTCAGGGTGAGGCCGGGAATCCGCGCGCTTTCTTGCTGATACAGCGCGGCGCACAACCCGCCAATGGAGTTGAGGGTCTGGGCCATGTCGGCGGCCCCGCTTTGTTTGTCGACGGGCAGCACCGGCAAGCCATCAGTCCCCGTTCCGTTGATCAATTGGTCCGCGGTCACGGTGTGCAAATGCGCCTGGACGTCCGCGTCTGGCAAAACCACCACCTCTCCGCCCGCAAACGAAGCGGAGCGGAAGGTCAGCGAGGGAGCTTGCAGCCCTGTCGGATTGACCTTCATGGTCACCCACACGGCTCCTGTCCCGTCCGTCTCGGCGTTGATCGTCCGTCCAGGGCCGATGTAGTAGCGCAGGCCTCCGATGGTGGCCATCGTGTTGATGGAGGCTTCGATGCTCACGCAGATTCCGGAGACGCCTTGATTGTTGGCGTCCGTCGCGAGGAAGCCGGCCCTATAGACGCTTTCGGTGGTGATGGATGGCGCGACCGCCACTTCGGGGGCCACGCTCACATGCTCATGGGTCCAATTCCCCGAGGCGGTCCTCAGCGCGAGGTTCACCCCGCTTGCGCCATTCGCGCCGCCATTCATGGTGACGAACCGCAGCTCGTCCCCATCGTCCAAAAACACCGCGGCCTCATTGACATCGGCCAAAATGGCGGTTGGAAGCGTCCATTGCGCGAAGCCATCGATTCCTTTGGTGGAAATCACGAGCTGGTTGCTGATGTCCGTGAGCATCATGGTGCAATAATTGTCCTTGCTCCAAACCACGCTCAGGTCATTGAACGACAAGGGATTCCCCGCGCTGTCCCAATGGGAGACAAAGTCCCACGACGGATCCCAGCGCACATTTCCTGGCTGCGTGGCGTCCAACTGGCCCGCGAGCGTGAACCATCCGGGAGCCGTTCCGCCATCCACGCCGCAGGCGAGCGCGACGACCATGACCCAGACGTCCTCCACGACAATAGCCCCCCATTTGCGCGCGACATTGTTCGTGTTGGGCGGCAGTTTGGGCGGCTGCGGGACTGATTGCCAAACCTCGTTTCCCGAACCCCAGTCATCAGGCGACCCAGTCGCCACGGCTTGGGACAGCCCGCCGTTGGTGTTCCAGTACAGCATGTTGAACGCCGCGTTCTGCGGGTAAGGCAGCATCACAATGGCCTTGTTGTCGCTTTTCACGGCCGGCCCGTTTTGGCACACAATCACCCCCTGCTCACCCGGAGGGAGGGCGATCAGGCTTGGGTAGCTTGGGTTCCCGTTGACCATGACCAACATGTCCAAATAGGGGGAAAGCATGACGCAGGCTCCGTTTTCATAGCTCGGCGGCTGCCCCAGCATCCAGGTGTCTCGGGGGAAGGCCTGAAACACCCCCGTCCCGCCCTGTTCGTTCAGCGTGGCGACAAACGGGTTGTAGCACGGGCTGCCCTCGTATCCAAAGGCGGGAACCGAGTAGCTCACGCAAGGGCTTTTTGTTTGCTCCCCGTGAACCTCGATGCCATAGCACGCCTGGGCCGCAAGTTGCGTTTTGACCCATCCATTTGGGTTCGAGGTCCCGCGAGAAAACTGCGTGGGGAAGTCGTTTTCATCAAGGCAAAACACGTGCAGGCTTCCATCTTGCGCCACGTGCGGGCGCAGGCATGAATAATTGGACAACGGGACTTCGGAGACAAAGTCTTGCGTGATTTTGTGCGTTGGCAGAATGGCCAACGGGGCTGCGGGCGCCGGGGCGCCGCGCTCGTCTTGTTCGAAATCATCGTGAGCGCCGGGTGATTGGGCGATGGAAGGGATGGCGTGATGCGCGTTGTTCATATTTGACCTGGTGGGTGATTGAAGCGACGGGTGATGGTGGTTGAAGCGACAGCGGGGTGGCGGTTAAAACGACAGGCGGGCGGCGATTCAGGCGTCAGGCGGGGTGGTGAAGCGGCGGGAGCGGTGATCAAGCGGAAACAGGGCTGCGAGGAATGCGGGAGCTAACGCGTCGGCAATGGCGATGGGCAAGCGTTTTTCTGCAAACAAATTGCGCTGTCGGTTTTTTCGCCTCTGCTCAACGCCAGACACAGAAGCCATCTGTCAAATGAAGGGGATTAAACAGCGCCTGATCGATGAGCGGACGTGGCGTCGCGATCAACGTTTTTTTTCTCGTTCCCCTGGACGATAAATACGTCTCATTTAGTAGCTATCCATAATTTATGGTCTTGTTTCTTGAAATTTCTTGAAAAAAACGCGGGAGAAACAGAAAAAATACGAAAATCGCCATCCCCTCAGCCGAGAGCGCGGCGACAAAAACATGTGCCATTTTCTTTATTCGGCATTTTTCTGGCGCTCAAAACTTGCTGATTCAACCATGAATCGGAACTCGGATATTGTCCTCCTCCTGAATAGGATAGGAGCAAACGATGACGGCCAGGCCTTGCACGGTTGTCGTTTTTAAGCAAAAAACCAAACGGAAGCGTCGCTTCACCCTCTTCGGTGTAAAATGGGGCTCTTCGTCATTTTTCTCGCGCCATCGCCAGGAGCCCTCATGCCCGCCCATTTGTTCAGCCCCAAAACAGGAGCCGCGCTCTTCGCCTTGCGCAAAAAAATCTCTCGGAGCGCTCTGCGCGGCCTCTCCGGCGGCGTTGGCGTGGCCTTGCTGCTGACGGTCATGTTCTCGCAATTCGGCGCGTTCTTTTTCGGCATCGGCCCTTTCGCGCACTTTCTTTCGACAATATTCCATCCGTTCTATTCGGTGCGCCTGGCCACAGAAGCGCCGACATGGTTTTTTCTCCTTTGGATCGCTTGCGGCGTTTACGGAACATGGGTGAACATCGCGGTTCAATTGCGCGCCGAAAATCACGTTTCTTTCCTTTTGGGCTTTCGGCAGCGAGCCGCGCAGCCGGATTTCTGGCGCACGACGCTCTCCAAGCCTCGCTTTTTGCCTCCTTTTTTGGCCAATTCCGCTGACGCGGCGATCAAAACGATGAGGGGCTTCTCCTACGCGGATCAAATGCTCTCCGCGGCCACCCTTCGGCTTCTTTTCATGGGGGCGCCGGCCTATCTTTTGTCTCTCGCTGTCTCGTTCGGCCTGTTCTTTCATCTCAGTGTCGCCACTTTCATGGCGCTGGCCTGTTCGTTCGTGAATTTTCTTCGTCGCTCAACGACGCATGCCGCGCCGACGCTCTACGCTGGCGGCCTATCCATCCCTCCGCAAGCGAAATTGGCTTTCGGAGCTCGGCTGCGCGCGCGGCTCTCCCGCTCTATTGATCGACTCGCCATGGAGGGAGGAGAAGAACTGGCGCGCCGCGAACAAGGCGTTTTGTGTAAAGAAGCCGCTGCCGGCCAGCGCGCGGCTCGCGAAGCCAATTCTCTCGACAGCCGTGGGGCGACTGGCGCAAAGGCCTCTGACGACAGCAGCAAACCCCGCCGGCTTTGACGGGCTTCGGCCAATGCGCAAAATTTCTTGCGCGCAATGAGACGCCGCAAGAGAGCCGACCATGGTATCATTTGACGAGCCGTTGATTTTTCTGCCCAATCCACACGGGCGCCCACGAATCGAATTTGACACCCAAACGTTCCTTTTTCGGCTCTCCAATGCCCGTTGCCCAATCTGCCTCTTGCGCCCCACGCCTTCTTTTGGACTTTATTGAGAAGGGCGATGACGCTCGTTTTTGGCAGGCGCTGAGCCACTCTCATGGACAGCTTTCACCCAGCGCCTTGGCCGAGCTTTTCTCTTGGTCCGGTGAATGCCGGTCTGCCGCTTGCATGCGCGCATTGCGCGCGCACATTTTCCGCTCCTCGTATCCGCGCGATGCCGTCACGCCCTGCGGCGAAGCGCCCCCGGCGTTTTTGCGCCTCGCCCAGCGCGACGCCAGCGAAAGCCTCGCCCTTGAAATGCAGAGCCATCCGCAGCTTTCCCAAAACGCTCTGGATGCCCTTCTTTTGCGCTCCGCGGCTTGCCACTCGTTCGCCAGCGCTCGGTTTCTCCTCCAATGCGGAGCCAGCCCTCATGCCCAAACCGATGCGGGCGAGACGCCGCTTATGCTGGCCTGCGCCCGGATGTCGACGGACAACATCGCCTTCATCGAAACATTGCTTCCGGTTTCCGACGCGAACCAGCGCGACGCCGAGGAGTTGAGAGCCTTTGATCTTTTCCTGCAAATGGTCGATAACGCCGCGAAAAAAGACTATTTTTCCATCGCAACGGCAGTGGGGAGCGAGCCTATTTCCGCCGACGTCGAGGTTCGCGTCGCCGCTCTTTTCGCCTCTGCCACTGATTGTCGAGCGCCGGTTGGGCGAGGCTGTGAGCCACTGCTGGCCGCGTTTCGATGGCAGAACCCGGCTTTTGTGCGGGCGGTGCTTCCGCATTGCGACCCGCTCTCCTATGGCGATAGCCCGTTCACGCCTTTGATGCATGCCATCAATGCCCGCAACCTGGATATCGTTTGTTTTTTGCTTCCCCTCTCTGATTTGAACGCCCAATCCCTCAACGACCTTAAGTGGACCGCTTTGGATTTCGCGCTTTTGGCGGCTCGTCCTGGACAGGGCATCGCTCCGGCGGCCAATAAAATTTTGGATATGGTCGCTAGCGCTTGCCTCACCAAAAAAGCGATTAAAATTCTTACGACTTCCCCGCCAGGCGCCTATCCGATGCTTGAAGCGGTCATCGAACGCGCCGCCTTGCAAAAGGCGCTGGCTCCGCCCGCCCCTCAGATGGGGCGCTTTGCCTCCTTCTTGCGCAAAAACCGTTTTCTGGCGCTAGCCGTCAAAACCCGCCGTCCGCTCGCGCCATTGCCGTCGTCGCCCGCGGCCTCCGGCGCCCCGCCGCAAATCCCCAATCCGCATGCCAGCACGCCCACGGCGCCCCCACCGCCGCTCGCCGAGCCCGCCGTGTTTGACGCAAGCCATCAAAACATAAGCAAAAAAAGATCTCCCGGCGGCCGACGTCTCTGATCCATTCGGGGCTGCTCTGAAAGGGGCCTGCCAGCGCCAGTTTCAGGGCCTTGTTTCTGATTGCCAGCGCTCTATGGATTTATGGACTTTCGCGTTGCCGCAGCGCCACATCGGTGTTTTGAGCCCGATTTATTTCGCGTTCGTTGGTTGCTCGCCCCGCGCGCGATGTAAAATTACACAAGTCGAGAAACATCACTGCGGGGAAACGCCCCGCGCCTTGGAGAAACACAGCATGAAGACCGTTCTTCGCGTCGCCCTCCCGCTGTTGCTGGCCGCATTCGCGGTCTATTTGCTTCAGCCGGTTTTGAACCTCTCATTCGTTTCAACCTGGATGCTCGCGTTCGTCCTCATTGGCCTGACGCTCGCTTTCTTCTCGTGGACCTCTGGCGGCAAGGACTCCGCCGGCCGCGTCGCCCTCGCCCTTATTTTCACCGTGGCCGCGCCCGCTGCGGCCCTTGTCCTCGCGATGTTCTTTAGCTCCGCGATGGTGCACGCCGACCGTTATCGCGACCAGTTGGGAGTCGAAAAAGACGCGTCGTTCAATGTGGCCCTTCCGCCGATCGACATTCGCCAAGCCCCCCTCGTCTCCGAGGACATGGCTCGCCGATCGGCCGAGAAGCGCCTGTCTGAAATCTCGGGCCTGGGCAGCCAGGTCACCATCGGGCCGTTGGAAAAGCAAATCGTCGATGGCCGTCTTCTCTGGGTCGGCTTCTTGGAGCACAGCGGCTTCTTTCGCTGGTTTGACCGCAAAACCACCCCGGGCTACGTCACGGTGTCCGCGACCGACGCCACGGACGTGAAGCTGGTGACGGAGCTGAACGGCAAGAAACTGGCCCTTCGCTACTTGGAGTCCGCCTTCTGGGGCGACGAACTGACCCGTCACGTCTATTTCTCAGGCCACGCCACTCTCGCCATGTCGGAAATCATCCCGGAAATTGATGACAGCGGCCGCCCCTACGCCGTGATTCCGATGCACGAGAAGTCCATCGGAATGGGCGGCGACGAAGTGCGCGAAGTGCTGGTCGTCGACGTCCAAACCGGCGAAATCGCCGAATACCCGCTCGACAAGGTGCCTGCGTGGGTTGACCGCGTGCAGCCAAAGAGCTTCATTCAAGAGCAGATCGACAATCGCGGCGAATATGTGCACGGTTGGCTCAACCCGAGCAAGGCCGATCAGTGGATGACTTCTGACGAGCCGGACGTGGTGTTCGGGGCCAACGGCCGCGCCTACATTTATCAGGGGATCCGCTCTTTGGGCAATCCGAACGCGATCATCGGCTTCTACTTGATCGACAGCCGCACAAAAGCCGCGCGCAAATTCGATCTTTCGGGCACGACGGAAGACGGAGCCAAGAAAGCCGCGGAAGGCGTCCTGCCGGAGAAGCGCTACACCGCGACCAACCCGCTGCCGTTCTCGGTGGATGGCCGCCCGACCTTCGTGATGGCTCTGCGCGACGCCTCGGGCATTCCCCGCGCCTACGCCATGGTCAACATCGAGACCTATCAAATCGTCGCGGTCTCGGACACCTTGCAAGACACTTTGCGCAAATATCAGTCGCTGCTGTCTCGCGACCGGACTCACGCCAACGTCGACTCGCAAGTGTCGCAAAAGGTGCTCGCCGGGCGCGTGGCCCGCATCGGGCGCGTCGATCACGGCGGCAACACCGTGTTCTACCTGACGCTCGACACGGACAAGGCGCATCTTTTCATCGCAGACAACAACGTCTCGGAGAAGCTCGCCGTGGCTGAAAAAGGCGACTCGGTGGTGATCGCCTTTGAGGCGGGCGACGCGCAAACGGCTTCGATCACGCAATTCGAGGACCGCTCGATCCTGGGCGATGTGCCCCAGGCTCCGGTCGCGGCGCCTGCGCAGGCCTCGCCTGTCGCCCCGGCCACCGCCTCGGGAGCCTCTGGCGTGATCGGCGGCGCCGGCCTGGCCGCCACGCCTCCGCAGTCCTGAGCGCGGATTTTCGGCCCAAGACGCTTGGACGCCGCGGGCACGGATCGCCAGACGTTTCTGTCTGGCCTCCCTGTTGGCCGGTTGGGGTTGCGCAACGGGATGAAAAATACGATTTCAGCGCCAGAAAAGGAGCCACCGCGGCTCCTTTTTTATTTTTGTTGTTTTTTTTTGACGGCCTTTGGACTTTCTTTGAGCCCCCATGAGACAATGATGTTTCCCCACAGCCTTCCCACAGGAGATTGCATGCGCACAAACACTTTGACGATCGCAGAACTTGAAGCAAAGATGCAAGAGACCGTCGCGGCTTTTGGCGGCCAAATGCATTCTGGCATCCAGGATGGCCACGTCAACCATGAAGACAGCTATCCCTGGTTCGAGCTCGGCGAAGGAAAAATCAACCGCCACAACGCCGACGCCTTCATGCAGGCGCTCGCCGATGCGCTCAACTGCAAAGTTTTCATGGCTCACTGCAGCGCCAGCGGCATTGTGGGGGCCATCGACTTCGACGAGAGCGCCTTGGACTCAAACGGCGCGCCGCAGGCTTTTCCCGCTGACGAGGACATTTACGGCTACGGAGAGTTGTTCACTCCTCGCGCCACTGCCTGACGCAAGGCAAATCGCGCGCGGTCGGTTATCGCCCTCGCCAGGCTCTCGGGCGTCCACAATGCCGGCCTCATCCCGGCTTCGTCGGACGCTCCCTTGTCCGCGGAGGCGTCCTTTTCGAAGCGCCGTGAGCCAGCGGGATGCCATTGCGCCGTCGCAGGGAATGGGAGAGAATTGAAGCAGGCTGCGTGATCGAGCGCCATTCGGCCTGAATGCCCCGTGAAAAAACGCTCTTTCATTCTTTTTTGCGCGCGTATAAATGATGGCCGAAAGCCCACTGATCAAAGCCGTGAAAGCGTGCTCCCTCAACGACGCCTTCGTCGCGCTCCTTGAACGCGAAGGGCCGCTGCTTGCGCGCGAATGGCGTTCAAAAGAGAGCCGAAGCTCTGGCGCCCAGACCCTGCTGATGCAAGCGCTGAAAAGCAGCCATCGCGACGCTCCCGCCCTCGCCCGGCTGTTGTTCGCGCACTCCGACATTCACGCGGTCGACAAGGCCGGCAACACGCATTTGATGATCGCCAGCGGCAGTCTTGCATCTGACAATTTTGATCTCTTGATCGCCGACAGCGATCCTGCCGCGCTCAACGCATTGGGGGACACGGCCCTGATGATCGCCGCGCGCAATCATCGCGCCGCCAATGTCGCCAAGCTTTTGCCCCTGTCCGATCCTCGGGCCGCCAACAGCGTCGGCGACACCGCCCTGATGATGGCGGCCCACCTGCCGGGCATGGGCTATGATCTTCAGAGCCAAATGCGGCAAATCGTCAACATGCTTCTTCCCGTGTCCGATTCACGCGCCAAAAATCAAGCCGGCCAAGACGCGTTTGACATCGCTGCCGGCCGACACAATTTCTTTCTCATCGAGCTCCTTTCTGCGCAAGCCTCCGACGCTCAACTCGAAGCGGTTGTTC
>Ga0209862_1000783_pt1 | contig 10897 bp, 10 predicted proteins | sample OrgsoiDNA_201061_FD_185809 | JGI IMG/M metagenome (GOLD analysis project Ga0209862, IMG submission 185809) | Permafrost soil microbial communities from the Arctic, to analyse light accelerated degradation of dissolved organic matter (DOM) -... | ecosystem: Environmental > Terrestrial > Soil >... | reverse complement strand
CTCGTCACGCAGAAGATGCCCTATGGAAAGTACAAGGATCGCTTGATCGCGGACCTGCCCGGTCACTATCTCGCGTGGTTCGCACGTGAGGGTTTTCCTGCAGGACAACTCGGCCGGCTGCTCGCGCTGATGCACGAAATCGATCACAACAACTTGCGCGAATTACTCACGCCGCTGCGCGACAAGCGAGGTTGAAAAGCCGTGTGCGAGCGGGTGCTGCCGGGTGGTTCATGCTTGCTTTCCAAGACCTCGCAGTCGCATTTTCACGCTTGAAATCCGCTATTGCATGACGTATTCGTTTGTACTATAGGTAGTCGTCACTGGCTCAAAACACCCAATATTTTGTGGTTTTGCCTTTGCGATGACGGCGTCGAGTGCTACACTTTCGACATGGAAACGAGACGTGCCAGCGTATCGTTTCCCGCAGCAAGACACGTGTAATCGCGAGCTCAGCGCAACAGTTTTTTAGAGTCGGGAATCACTCGAAAAGCGGGTTGAAGCGGATCGTCGAAGCTCATGATCCGAAGTCTGACTCAACCGATTTGAACGAGTCGCGAGCAGCACTTAACCGGACGATCGCGCACTGCGCAAAGATGAGAGATGCGCGAGAGACGCGCCAGGTTTTCATCGAAGCAATCACGCAGTGAAAGCTGTTCGATCTCACGCTTTAACTTCCACGCTTACGACCACGCAAATTACGCACGCAACACGATTCACAGCAGAGCCGGACGATGCAGGCGCTCCAAGCAAAAGCAACGCTGAACGAGCTTGAAGAAGCACTGAACAAGCACTGCATCGAACACGTTCAAAGAGACTTCGCATGAAGCTTCAGGCAGTGAGCTCGACGCAAAGTGTTGTATGCAAGTAGCAGCGTCAACACTAAAACAGGATTTTTATGAGCAAGCTCTTTTATCGCTCATGGAAAGATGGTACAAACCGATCTAAATTGATGGTGATAATTTATGCTCAACTGGGATGACGAGACCACTGCCGTAACTCCCTCGAACGGTTCGCAACACAACACGTTGCGTAACCCGGCGGGTCAGGTTGCGGGTTTCAGCCAAGCAGTCAGCCAAGCATCGCGCGCTGCAGCTCCAGTCACTTCGCATGCAGCCACGCAAGTTGCTGGTCATGGCGTTCTTCAAACGGCTCATCAAACGTCAGCGGCACCGAATATTTTTGCGAGCGACTTCGTTGCTCCCGCAGCACCCAGCGCCAGCGACATCGCGGCAGCAAGTGCAAAGCGGGTGAATGTGGCGGACAAGCGCATCATCAACGGCAAGACCGACGTGAATCAGTTGGTGCCGTTCAAGTACAAGTGGGCGTGGGAAAAGTATCTGGCGGGTTGTGCGAACCACTGGATGCCGCAGGAAGTGAACATGTCGCGCGACATCGCGCTGTGGAAGGACCCGAACGGCCTGTCCGACGACGAACGCCGGATTGTGAAGCGCAACCTCGGTTTCTTCGTCACGGCAGACTCGCTTGCCGCCAACAACATCGTGCTCGGGACGTATCGCCACATCACGGCGCCCGAGTGCCGGCAGTTCCTGCTGCGCCAGGCGTTCGAGGAAGCGATCCACACGCACGCGTATCAGTACATCGTCGAATCGCTGGGTCTGGACGAGAGCGAAATCTTCAACGCGTATCACGAGGTCGACTCGATCCGCGCGAAGGACGAGTTCCTGATTCCGTTCATCAACACGCTGACCGACCCGGCCTTCACGACCGGGACGCTTGAAGCGGACCAGAAATTGCTGAAGTCGTTGATCGTGTTTGCTTGCGTGATGGAAGGGCTCTTCTTCTACGTCGGCTTTACGCAGATCCTGGCGCTGGGTCGCCAGAACAAGATGACGGGCGCGGCGGAGCAGTATCAGTACATCCTGCGCGACGAGTCGATGCACTGCAACTTCGGCATCGACCTGATCAACCAGATCAAGCTGGAAGAGCCGCAACTGTGGACGCCGGAATTTCGCGCGGAGATCCGCGAGATCTTCCAGGAAGCCGTCGAGCTGGAATACCGGTACGCAGAAGACACGATGCCGCGCGGCGTGCTCGGTCTGAATGCCTCCATGTTCAAGAGTTATTTGCGGTTCATCTGTAACCGTCGATGCCAGCAGATCGGCCTCGACCCGCTGTTCCCGAACGAAGAAAATCCGTTCCCGTGGATGAGCGAGATGATCGACTTGAAGAAGGAACGCAACTTCTTCGAGACGCGAGTGATCGAGTATCAGACAGGCGGCGCGCTGACTTGGGAATAAGCGAGTCAGTGAATGAGCGTCGGCCAGCGGCAATGGACGCATTGCCGCAACGAATCAAAGCAGACCAGGCGCCCGCAGAGGGCGCCGAGTAGACGGGATGAATGGCAAACCGGCGCCATTGCGTGCGATCACAATTGCGCGCGCGCCGGCCAACAGGTTTAGGAGAACGGTCGCCTGATGCAAAGTGCGCCTTGCGGCTTAACAGCCCAAAAAGATGACAGGCGTTTTGCGGACCCTTCAGTGGGACGGGCAAACTTCCCCCCGAAATATGCCGTCGGCAGCGCCGACGGCCCGATCAAGCGATTGCCGGCACCTTCTTCTGGTGCTGACTTAATTTGGCGCGCTGTGCCTTGTGGCACCGCGCGCCTTGCCGTATTCATTAGCGTAAGCAAGCTCCATCAGCGTACGCCGATGAATAATCCGCTTCGCAGCGTGCGTCCTGAGAAGCCCACGCGGGAAGCGGGTTTTGACGAAGGGTGTTGTTTGAACTGACTCTCATCTTGAAACCTGAAGGAGAAAATGATGGCATTAGCCAAGAAGTCCGTCGCAAAGAAAGCTGCAGCGAAACCGGCTGTCAAGAAAACGGCTGCCAAGAAGGCAACGGTAGCGAAGAAGGCACCGGCAGCTAAGAAAGTTGCAGTGAAGAAGGTTGCAGCCAAGAAAGTCGCAGTGAAGAAGGTCGCGGCGAAGAAGGTTGCAGCCAAGAAGGCGCCGGCGAAGAAAGTTGCAGCCAAGAAGGTTGCAGTGAAGAAGGTTGCCGCCAAGAAGGCTCCTGCGAAGAAGGCAGCGGCTAAGAAGGTTGCCGCCAAGAAGGCGCCTGCGAAGAAGGCTGCTGCTAAAAAGGCGCCTGCCAAGAAGGCTGCGGCCAAGAAGGCCCCTGCCAAAAAGGCTGCCGCTAAAAAGGCCGCTGCTAAAAAGGCGCCTGCTAAGAAGGCACCTGCCAAAAAGGCGGCCGCCAAGAAGGCTGCGCCCGCCAAGAAGGCTGCCCCTGCTGCGAAGAAGGCTGCTGTAGCTGCTGCTCCGGCTGCGGCTCCTGCTCCTGCTGCAGCGCCCGCTCCGGTTGCTAAAAAGGCTCCGGCCAAGAAGGCTGCCGCTGCGAAGAAGACGGCTGCTGTAGCACCGGCAACGACGGCAACGACACCTGCGGCCCCGGCTGCAACGGTCAAGACGGCGTTGAATCCGGCCGCTGCATGGCCGTTCCCGACGGGCAGCCGCCCGTAAGCGCAGGCTGTAACGCAGTACTTCGACACACGCGATGTGTCTCGTGACCGTGTAGTGCTACACGGTCCAAAACCCGCTCCCGGTGCTCTGCCGGCAGCGGGTTTTTTTATCGACTGTCATGGGTGGCGTGTAGCGGAGCAGGGGCGGTGCGCTCAGCATCTCCTCACCGAACGCACACGAACGCACACGAACGCACGCCGAACACACGCCGAACACACGCGAGACTTGCAGACGAAAAAAAGCGCATGTGCCCGAAGGCGCATGCGCTTTTTCTCCCACCCCCGCATGACCGATTCGATCACGGCGGCACGTTCTTCATCCGTTAGTGCGTCACTCGCGTCACACCGCCGCTCGATAACAACCGAACGCGCTCGCCGGCCTGGAACACTTCGCCGGTTGCGGTTTGTGTAATGGCGCGCATGTCGCCGTTATCCAGGCGCACGGTAATCTCCAGTCCGTTCTGCGTGGCGACGCCGTTCTCGACAGCATTGCCCGCCACTGCACCCGCTATACCACCGATGATCCCTGTCACGATCGAGCCACGCCCGCCGCCAAGCGCGCTGCCGGCCACTGCACCCAGTGCGCCGCCGCCGATAGCGCCAAGCCCGCTAGGCTGGCCGTTGTTCGTGCTGATCTTCACGCCGCGCACGCTGTCGACGGTACCCATGCGGACCGTTTCTTCGCGCTGGGCTTGCGACGCGGTGTACACATCGGGTGAACTGCTGTTATAGGCGCATCCCGTCATGACGACGGAACTAAAAAGCGCTGCTGCCAGCGCCATACGACTTGTCATTCTCATCCTTCACTCCACAAAATTACGGCAGGCCGTTGCTCGGAAAAGCCAACGGCCTGCCGCTACATGTCATTGCCGAAGCGTCGCCCGAATCCGCTTCAATGACGCATTTCAACCTGCTTCACTGCACCGCTTAAAACCCTTAGAGCGCCGAACCAAACGCCTGCTCGAAACGCTCGCCGATCTCGGCGCGGGAGGGCGCATACGTCTGCGGACCCTGATGTTCGATTTTCAGCGCACCCATCAGGCTGGCGAGACGGCCCGTTTTTGCCCAGCCCAGCTTGTTCTCGATGCCATATAGCAAGCCACCGCGGAATGCGTCGCCGCAACCGGTGGGATCGACGACTTTCTGAGCTTTCACGGCCGGAATTTCTTCGATGCCTTCAGCGTGCAAAATCTGCGCGCCGTGTTCGCCGCGCGTGATCACGAGCGCCTGCACGCGGCTCAGCATTTCGTCGATCGACCAGCCGGTCTTGTTGCTCAACAATTTCGCCTCGTAATCGTTGACTGCCACGTAAGTGGCAAGTTCAATCATGCGACGAAGTTCCACACCTTCGAGAATCGGCAGACCCTGGCCCGGATCGAAGACGAAGGGCACGCCCGCTGCCGCCAGTTCCTCGACGTGCTGGCGCATGCCGTCAGCGCCGTCCGGTGCAACGATGCCAAGCGTGATGCCTTTGGTTTCGCCGGCGTGGTTCAGGTGCGAGTCCATCATCGCGCCGGGGTGGAACGCGGTGATCTGGTTGTTCGCGAGATCGGTGGTGATGAAGCATTGCGCCGAATGCTGGTCGGCCAGGACGCGCACGTATTCCTTCGACAAACCCAGTGCATCGAAACGATCGAGATAAAGCTGGGCGTCGGCTTCGCCGAGGGTCGCCATGATCTTTGCATCGCCGCCGAGCAGGTTGAGCGCGTAGGCAATGTTGCCCGCGCAGCCGCCGAAGTTGCGCCGCATCGTGGGGACGAGGAAGCTGATGTTCAGCTGATGCACCTGGTCCGGCAGGATGTGGTCGCCGAAGCGGCCCTGGAACGTCATGATGTTGTCGTAGGCGAGCGAGCCGCAGATGAGCGTAGACACTGGCGAATTCCCTGAAAGTAAATCGATGAAAGCGTCGATGAAAGTGCGTCGATGAAAGTGCGCGCAGGCTTGAGTTCCTGTGCACCGTGCATGCCTGTACGAAACGCTGCGCATTCGTCGCGCGGCGGGTGTTCCGCCACGTCACGGATGCGCATCGCCGTTTACGGCCGTGGCGGGTTGAACCCGCCACGGCTGACTGAATAACTGTCTTGCTTCGGGTGTTTATCCGGCGCGGCGAGGGGCGGATCGAGATGCGGATCGAGATGCAGCTCGCCGCCGCTCGGAGAGAGGCAGGCCGCGACCGGCCCGCGCTCTTCGATGCTTACTTCAACGCGGCCAGCGCTGCGTCGTAGTTCGGTTCGTTCTTGATTTCCGGCACGAGTTCCGAGTACAGCACCTTGTCGTTTTCATCGATTACCACCACTGCGCGCGCCGTCAGGCCCGTCAGCGGTCCGCTCGTGACATCGACGCCGTAGGCCTTCGCGAAGTCATGGCCGCGGAACGTCGATGCCGTCACCACGTTCTCGATACCTTCCGTCGTGCAGAAGCGCGTTGCCGCGAACGGCAGGTCGCCCGACACGACTACGACGACGGTGTTGTCGAGACCGGCTGCGGCAACGTTGAACTTGCGCGTGGAGGTGGCGCACGTCGGTGTGTCGAGGCTCGGTACGATGTTCAGCACTCGGCGCTTGCCGGCGAAGCTCGCCAGCGTCAGGTTGCCCAGATCCTTGCCGACCAGGGTGAAATCAGCTGCTTTTGCACCGGCTGCCGGGAACGTGCCTGCCACGTCGATCGGGTTGCCGCCGAGGGTAACTTGGCTCATGTCTACTCCAGAAAGTGTCTGATGTTCAGGGAATATGCGCGTCGTTCGACCGGGGACGGACGAGCGACTCGCGCGGAAAAAAACGACTGACTGATCACAGGGCGCGCGCAGAAAACGCGCAGAAACGGTTAAGCGTAAAACGTGAAAGCAGGCGCGTGTCAGGGATAAAAAATCTGCACGCGATAATTCGCCGCGACCGCGTCGCCGGTATCGAGCCGCACGATCACCGGTTGCGTACTGCGCGCGGCGAGCCCTGCGCCGATCACCGTGCCCGGACGTGCATAGTCTTGCGGCCACAGGACACGCCGGATCGCGACGTTATTCTTGTCGTCGAGGAGGGTGAGCTCCAGCGCCGGATAGGCAATCGCAACGTCGAAGCGATTGCGAAGCGTGAGTTTCAGTTCAAGCTTGTGCGATCCGTCCACCTGGCGCAGACCGGAGTTCTCGATCTGCAATCCGTCGATATCCCGCGGCGGCGCGACCACGCAGCCAATCTGCTCGCACGCTTGCGCGAAAAGCGGCTGCGAGGCGGGCCAGTAGACCATCACGGTCTCCCGTTGCCACCACGCAACCTGCGCGATCAACGCGACAAACAGCACGAGCGCGATCAACGAGCCGATGATCTTCCACGCGATCCCCGAACGGGCCGGTGCGCGCGCTTCACGGATAACGGGGAACGGCTCAGAAGTGGGCTCAAAAGCAGGTTCAGACGACGCAGCCGCGCTGCCGAAGCTCGGCTCGGCGGGGCCTGCTGCCCACGGCGCAGCGGCTGTGGCACCAAGCGGGGCGGGTTCGGAGCGGGTGGGGGTATCGACTGGGCGACGGGGCGCCGGCGTTTCCGGCTCCGCACGCGGTGCGCTCCAGCCAACGAAAGGTTCTGTGCGTGACTCCGCGCGCGACCCGTCGGCACGTGACTCGTTAAACGCTTCGCTTTCAGTGCGGCTAATGAACGGATCGGTGCGCGATTCCTTCAGCGAATCGCTTTCGTTACGTCCCGCGAAAGAATCGGTGCGTGGTTCGGTGCGAGCCGGGGTATCGGCTGGCGCGTCAGCTTGTGCGCCCGCCTCAGCGCGATTAACCGCTTGCCACGGGAATTCAGTGCGCCCCTCTCCCGGAAAATCGCTATCCGCGCGCGTGCGCGAAACCGCTTCAGCCGCAGCGAGCCCCGCGAGCGGTTCAGAGCGCGCAACCGGAGCGTGTTCCGGTTCGCCCTGAGGTGCGAGGGCGGTATTGGGGACGAACGGGTGCAGAGGGATGCCTAGCGCGTCACGCTTGTCGCCGGAGACCTCCGCACTCGACTTCTCTGCCCACGGGCTTGCTGGATCCACGCCGTAATTAGGCGCGGTTGCAGCCAGCGCGGCCATGACGGTTTCGTCGCGGTCGAACTGGTAATGAGCTGCGTCGAAGATTTCCTGGCAATGGCCGCACCGCACACGGCCGTCGTGCGGCGCGAGCAAATGCGGGTCTAGACGGAAAACCGTTTCGCAGTGGGGACAGCGGGTTGCCAGCGCCATATGTAGCCGAAGGCCAGAGGCCGGTAGATGGACGATGGCGCTATTCTAAAGGCTTTCGCGGCGGGTACCGGCAAGACACACCCAGCCTTCGTGTTCCTGCCATACGCTGATGTCGATCCAGTGCGCATAGACGGCGGCCACTTCGTCAGCCTGGCGCGCCAGAATGCCCGACAAAGCGATGCGTCCGCCCGGTTTCACGCGTGCTGAAAGCATGGACGCCATCAGCTTCAGCGGGTTCGACAGAATGTTCGCGACCACGATATCGAATTGCCCTTCGGGGAGATCGGCGGGCAAGCCGTAGGTGACATCGGCGTGATTGCGCTCGCTATTTTGACGCGCGGATTCCACGGCTTGCGGATCGATATCGATACCGATCACCGGATTCGCACCGCATTTCTTCGCCAGGATCGCGAGGATGCCGGAACCGCAACCGTAATCGAGCACGGACTGGTTTTGCCCAACCGATTGCTCGAGCCATTCCATGCACAGCCGTGTAGTCGGATGGCTGCCGGTACCAAACGCAAGACCTGGATCAAGTTCGAGCACGAGCGCGTCCGGATCGGGCGCTGCGTGCCACGACGGCACGACCCAGATCCGCTTGCCGATAGGAATAGGATCGAACTGGGATTGCGTGAGGCGCACCCAGTCCTGATCTTCGACATCGCGCAGCGTGAACGCCGGCGCGTCTTTCAAGCCGATCTCATTCGCCGCCGCCGCAAGCAGCACGGCGGGGTCGGCGGCGTCCGCCAGAAGGGCGACGACGCGTGAGCGGTTCCACGCCTTCTGGTCCGGCGTGAGGCCGGGTTCGCCGAACAGCGGCTGCTCGTCGGGGGTATCGGCGTCGGCATCTTCCACCGATACCGACAGCGCGCCCAACTCCAGCAGCGCATCCGACAACGCTTCCGCGTGTTCCCGGTCCAGCTCGGCGATCAATTCCCGGTAGCTCATCTTGAAGCCCTACTTGATACGTTATGGCGTTATTGCGCCGCGTCTTCCGCAGCGACGGCAGCTGCCGCCTTGCGCGCGGCGAGCTTGTTTTCGAGGTAATGAATGCTCGTGCCGCCTTCGACGAACTTCGCGTCGATCATCATCTCGCGATGCAGCGGGATGTTGGTCGAAATGCCTTCCACGACCATTTCCGATAACGCAATGCGCATGCGGTTGATCGCTTGCTCACGGGTCGCGCCGTACGAGATCAGCTTGCCGATCATCGAGTCGTAGTTCGGCGGGACGAAATAGCCGTTGTACGCATGCGAATCGACACGAATTCCCGGACCGCCCGGCATATGCCATGACGTGAGACGTCCCGGCGATGGCGTGAACTTGAACGGGTCTTCTGCGTTGATCCGGCACTCGATCGCGTGACCGCGAAACACGATGTCCTTCTGGCGGAACGCGAGCTTTTCGCCGGCAGCAATACGGATCTGTTCCTGCACGATATCCACGCCGGTGATCAGCTCCGTCACCGGATGCTCGACCTGCACGCGCGTGTTCATTTCGATGAAATAGAACTCGTTGTTCTCGTACAGGAATTCGAACGTGCCCGCGCCGAGATAACCCATTTTCTTGCAGGCGTCGGCGCAACGATCGCCAATCCGCTCGATCAAGCGTCGCGCAATACCCGGCGCCGGCGCTTCTTCAATCACCTTCTGGTGACGGCGCTGCGTGGAGCAATCGCGTTCGCCCAGCCAGATTGCGTTACGGAACGAGTCGGCAAGAATCTGGATTTCAATGTGCCGCGGGTTCTCCAGGAATTTCTCCATGTAGACCTGCGGATTACCGAATGCACGGCCGGCTTCTTCACGGGTCATGTTCACCGCGTTCACCAGCGCCGCTTCGGTGTGCACCACGCGCATGCCGCGACCACCGCCGCCGCCTGCCGCCTTGATGATCACCGGATAACCGACCGCGCGGGCAATCTTCACGATTTCCTTCGGATCGTCGGGCAATGCGCCTTCCGAACCCGGGACGCACGGCACGCCCGTCTTGATCATCGTCTGCTTGGCGGAGACTTTGTCGCCCATCAAACGGATGGTTTCCGGACGCGGTCCGATGAACGTGAAGCCGGATTGCTCCACACGCTCTGCAAAGTCAGCGTTCTCCGACAAGAAACCGTAGCCGGGGTGGATCGCTTCGGCATCGGTGACTTCGGCTGCGCTGATCAGCGCCGGCATGTTGAGATAGCTGAGGTTGGACGGAGCCGGTCCGATACACACGGCTTCATCGGCCAACTTCACGTACTTGGCTTCTTTATCGGCTTCCGAATAGACGATGACCGTCTTGACGCCTAGTTCGCGGCACGCGCGCTGGATTCGAAGCGCGATTTCACCACGGTTCGCAATGAGGATTTTTTCAAACATAGCAAGGTTTCGACTCATCGATGGAACGCCGGGACGGTTGCCCGCGGCGGTCCTGGGAGATCGGCGGCGCGTCTCGCTCGTTAGTCTCACACATCAAACTAATCAAGCGAGCGCCCGAGTGCTGCGGCCACCGGCTGGGCGCATGACGACTGACTGCGCTTATCGGCCGGCGGCATCGCGGGGAATTAGTCGCCGATCAATCGCCGATCAGGAACAGCGGCTGACCGTACTCGACGGCCTGGCCGTTCTCGACCAGGATTTCCTTCACGACGCCCGACTTGTCCGACTCGATTTCATTGAGCAGCTTCATGGCTTCGATGATGCAAAGCGTCTGGCCTTCCTTGACGGTGTCGCCGACCTGCACGAACGCGTCGGCGCCCGGCGACGGCGCACGGTAGAACGAGCCGACCATCGGCGACGTCACGACGTGACCTTGGGGCACGACGGCAGCCGGCGTAGCCGGCGCGCCGGCGGCGGCGCCCGCATTGCCTGCGTCGCCCGGATGGCCGTATTGCGGAGCTTGCTGCATCGGGGCTTGCTGCATGTACTGCGGAGCCTGCATGTAGACCGGCGCGGCATTCTTGACGATGCGAACCTTGCCTTCGCCTTCGGTCACTTCCAGCTCCGAGATGCCGGATTCCGAGACTAGGTCGATAAGCGTTTTAAGTTTACGAAGGTCCATCGAAAATTCCCCTTTCAATGCTTGGTGACCGGAAGCTTTTTCCGGTGCTTGACTTGGTAGTTGGGTGCCGCCGACGGGAGCGTTGTCCGATACTGCGGACGCGCGCTCCGCATCACGTTGTGCGAGCAGTTCAATTGCTTTGAGCGGATCGCGACTCAAGCGCGTGGC
>Ga0209862_1000775_pt1 | contig 11033 bp, 9 predicted proteins | sample OrgsoiDNA_201061_FD_185809 | JGI IMG/M metagenome (GOLD analysis project Ga0209862, IMG submission 185809) | Permafrost soil microbial communities from the Arctic, to analyse light accelerated degradation of dissolved organic matter (DOM) -... | ecosystem: Environmental > Terrestrial > Soil >... | reverse complement strand
TTTTTCGGAGCCATCGCCGCCGGCCCGGATGCCGACAAAAATGTATTTTTGCAATTCTTGACCAGTGGCGCATCGGAATCCGATCGGCTTTTGGCGCTTTTTTTTCACGCCTTTTTGTTCCTTGGAATTTTCTCAGGCTCCATTTTCATGCTTTTCAGGACGCAGGCGGATTTTCGCGCCATCGCCCAAACGCCCGAGAAGCTTAAATTGGAGGGAGAGATTTTGATCATGAAAGGAGCGCGCCTCGCCCGCGAAGAAGCGGCGGAATTGGCTCTGTCCCTTGGTCTGCCCGCCGCGGCCGATTCTGGCGCGGAAAACACGCTCTCTAACGCAACCGATTCCGCAAGCAGGCCGATCCAAACCAGGCGCGCCAAACGGCTTTGAAATTCTTTGACGCCGGCGAGTCCTCCTGCAAAAATCACCCAGGCTCAATGAATTGAGCGAAAGCCTGTTTTTCTTCTCCCCCCACCCTTTGCGCGCTCTTCACCGAACCTCCCAATGCCCAACGCCATTTCCTCCGACACATTGCGCGCCGCCATCCAAACGGCTTTGGACGCCGCGCCTGAGCGCGCGACGCAGATATCCTGGCAACAAAAACAGTCGCTTTTGGCGCTCACCGACGCCAACCAACATTTCGGGCAAATGTATCGGAATCGTCCCTACTGCGCGCTCGAAATCGCCTGCGACGCCCAACATGAGCCACTGGCTTTGGCGTTGATGGATCATGGATTTTCCTGGCAAAGCGCCAACCCCGAGCATTTCAATCCGGTTTTCTCCGCCGCGGGCTTTAGCCGCGCTCTTTTGGAGCGTTTGGACGCCCAAGGCGCGCCGTTGGAGACTCCGGCGCCTCGCCTTGTTGACGGGTTTCCCCTTCACGCCGCGGCTGGGCACGCTTGCGAGCCCGCGCTTCGCTTTTTGCTGGAAAGGGGCTCCAATCCAAACATTGTGTCTTCGGTGGAAGACGCCGGGAAGGCCGCCCCGCTGCACACCCTCGGCCACAGCGGAAATTCGCACAAACCGGAAGCCGCGCTCTGCGCTCGGGCCCTGGTTGAGTTTGGGGCTGATTTGAGCCAGCGGGACCGCTTTGCCCACACGCCCTTGCACTGGGCATATGCCGAAGGGGCCGAAATTCTTGCCGAAGAGTTGATTCGGCTCGGCTCCCCGTGGCTCACGGACTCCGTGGGCAACACGCCATCTGGCTTGGCGGAGGTTTATTGCGGCTTCGCGGAGGAAGAGGGCCGCGCGTGGCCCCGAAACACGGAAACCTTCTTTGACCCCCTCGCCGCGAAAGCCACTCTTGATCGATTGGCGGCGTTGCCAGCTCGCGTTGAGCGCGATGCGTTGGCGAACGCGTTGCCTCCCTCTATTTCGGCCGCTGAAACGGTCGCCCCAGGGCGCCGCCTATGACGCGCCCTGAGCGGCCGCGCAACGAGGCTATCCGCCAAGCGATCGCCGTCGCTTTGGCTGAAAATCCAGATGCCACGGCTCGGCTCCACGAGGGGCGCGAAGAGGCCCTTTTGACCTGCGACATTGATCCAAACGAACCGATTTTTGTTTGGGGTGAAGACCCGCACCGCGCCTGCACGGCCTTTGAGTGGGCGTGCGACGCCGAGCACGAGCCCCTGGCGCTGGCGTTGATGGATCATGGCTTTGACTGGCGTTTGCGCCAACTGGCGGAACCCACCGCGTTCGATCCTGTTTTTGCGGCCGCGCGATTCAGCCGCAGGCTTTTGGAGCGATTGCATGCTCAGGGCGCTCCCTTGGAGGAGTTCGATCCGCCGTCTCGACACAAGATTTCGGCGCTGCACATCGCGGCCAGAGCGGCGTGCGCTCCGGCTCTGCGATTTTTGCTTGAAAATGGCGTGAACGCGAGCGCGGTGTCTCCGCACGCGGCGCACGGACAGTGCACGGCCCTGCATGAACTTGCGGTCGGAGTGAACGCGCAGCACCCGGACGCGCCGGAATGCGCGCGTGTTTTGGCAGAATTTGGAGCTGATTTGGCCGCGCTTGACGAACTGTGCCAAACGCCACTGCACTTGGCTTATCTCAACGGGGCGGACGCGCTTGCGGAGGAATTGCTTCGACTGGGCTCGCCTTGGCTGACGGACGCCTTGGGCAACACGCCGCAGGACGCGGCGCAAACCCAATGCAACGGATCGCGCGAAGGAGATATTGCTTGGCCGCATGATTTTCCGCTCCGGCGCGGCGAGCCCGCGCCTTTTGAAGAATCCGCCGCGCAAGATGTTTTGAATCGACTTCGAGCGCTGCCCGCGCGCGTTGAGCGCGACGCGTTGCTCAGCGCGGCTCCTTTTTCGGGCAGTCCATCCAGGATTGGGCCCTCGCGGCTCTGAGCGCCGACCGAAAGACGCCAGGCTCTGGACGCTGATGCCTATTCGGCAGAGAGCGCCTTCACGCAGGCGAAATGCTTGTGATTCTGAGCGTGCTTTAGAGCGGTTCGGCCCAAGGCGTCAGTGGCTTTCGCGTCCGACACCGGCAGAAGCGCCTCGACGCATCCGACGCAACCCGCGTGCGCTGCGCTCATGAGAGCGGTCCAGCCAGCTTTGTCTTTTAATTTCGCGTCGCTCATCGGAAGCAACAGCTTCACGCATTTTTCAGCGCCGTGTTCAGCTGCGTCCATCAAGGCGGTCGTGCCATAACTTGTCGCCCGCTTTGGGTCCACGACGCCCTCGGCGATCAATTCCGCCAATTTTTCCGCGTCGTCGCACCGAATCACTTCTTCAACCAAATCTTCCGCCATCGCCAGCATCTCCCGCTCCTTGTCCGCTTCGCATCGGGCTGCGCCACGCGCGCCTCTGATGTGTTCATTCTACCGCAATGTCGGCGGCAATCGATGTTTTGAGCGCTTTTGCTCAAGTTTGCGCCGCCGGTGTTGCTTGGCGCCCACGGTTCTCTCGCATGCGGGCCCGAGCCTTGGTCAAACACGGGGTTTTTCGCTGGCCCAGAATCCGGCTGGCGCTTATCGCCCCAATTCCGTGGCGTGGCCGTCTCTGCGCTGTGCCTCGCTCAGCCTCCCGCCCCGACTCAAATCCGCAACGAGGCCTTTGGCCGGCTTCCCGTGGCCGTGGCGTCTTCGCCCAATTCAGCGTCTTGCCGGGCTTTCACTTCGCGCACCTCTGTTCGCAACACGGCGGCCTCATGCCGATGCGTCGTTTTTGGGAGGTTTTTATGCCCAGCTTCGACGATTTTTTCGGCATTTTCCAACAAATCGGAGTCGCTTGCGAAAACCGACACTACTTCGGCAAGTCGCCATTTTTTCGTGTCGAGCGCTTCGCCCAAGGCTGTCAAGCCTCGGTCGCCACGGATGGAACAGTCGGTTTTTGGCGCCAAAACGGAAACCGCGCCCTCCTTTTTCAGTTGGATCGCGATGAGCAGGGCTGTGTTGCCCTTTTTGTCGCGCGCGCTGGCGTCCGAAAAAGCCAACAACGCCTGGACCGGCCGCGCGCCATGGGTCGCCGCGTGCATCAGAGCGGTCTTTCCGTTTTTGTCGAGGAGCGAGCAATCGGTTTTTGGCGCCAGAATCTCTACCAAATTCAGGGCGCCGAGAGCCGCGGCATGCATCAGGGCCGTTCGCCCTTTTTTGTCTTGCAGGCTCGCGTCGCTGGCTGCGAGCAGGAGTTGAACGCACTCAACGCTTGCATCATTGCGGACGGCGCTCTCCACGGCGAGCATCAGCGCCGTTTTTCCCAGGTTGTCTTGCTGGTTCGCATCGCTGGACGGCAATAGCGCTCGGACGCATTCTTCGCCGCCGCCGGCGCGCTCGACCGCGAACATCAATGCGGTTTTCCCTTGCGAATCCCCCTCTTTTGCGCTTGTCGGTGTGAGCGCCAAGATCTTTTTGACCCAAAAAACGCTTTTTCCCGGGTCCTCGCCCCAGCCGGACCCCTTGTTCATCGCAGCCCACATCAACATTGTTTGGCGAGAGGCGCCCGGCGTTTTGTTGGACCAGGCCATTTCTCGTTCATTGAAGACCTTGGTGTCGGAAACCGGCAGAAGCTCGTCAAAACAGGCCTCGTGATCTCCCATCATGGCGTCGCCCAGAGGAGCGAATCCTGAAATTCGACTGACGGATTGGGCATCGCACAACGGCAACAGCATCCTCACGCACTCAAGCTGTCCGTGTCGCGCCGCGATGGACAAAGGCGTCTGGCCTTGCTTGTCAGGCGCGACTGAGGCGCCCTGAGCGATCAGCCGCTTGGCGTCTTCCAGGTGGCCATGCTGCACTGCTCCCCGCAAAGCCTCGTCGAGCTCCGCTTGCGCGCGCACTTTTAACGTCAACGCCCGATCGGCGTCTCGCTGCTCTTGCGAGACTTCGCGTCGGCCAACTTGTTTTTGTGGAATTTCTGTCATTACGTCAACCAATGGGAAAATCGAAAGGGCATTCAGCCGCGCGAACCACAAAGCAATGGGCTTCATTCTATCGCAAGCGGGAGCTTGGCGCAAAAGCGAACCAAAACTGGAGAATGAATGTCTCTTTCCCCCGGGGCTTCACGGAGAACGCCAAACGGCCGACACCCCATTTCTTCACAGTCGATTTTTCGATTTTTTAAAATAGCCCATTTCGCAGGTCTCATTGCCCGCAACCGTGTTGGCCGCGATCCCGTCCGCTAGCTCCGCCCCATTTTCATCGGGCAGGCGAAGCAACGACAGCATTTCCCTTCGCTCCGCTTGGGCGTTCGCGATCGGTGTCTTCACTCCGATTTTCATGCCCGCGGCGCGAAGGCGTTCTTCTTGGCGCAGGCTCAGTTCATTTTTTCCGCACAGCCAGTCCAGCACCGGCAGCCCCATGATGGCGGCATAGCGGGAAATCATCCTGTCCGTGTATTCTTGGTTGGACGGATCATAGGTTTCGGCTGCCGTCAGCGTTTTTTCCACCAGCCCGTCCCATGCCGTTCTTGCCGCCACGGGGTCTTGCTTGAGCATGCCCTCCCAAACCAGAGTCCACGAATCGGAGTCGCCGTGCTGATTCACGACGGTGCCCCATATTTGTGGAGGATTGTTTTGGAAAGCCGCGAACCAGTCGCCACGATCTCCGGCGAGGCGAATTTCGTCGCTTTTGGCCCCGATTCGGATCAGATTCGGCATCGGCTGCTGCAAGCCCATGCAGCGAATACTTTGGCCGCCATCGACCTCGCGCTCTCGCTGGACGATCAAAGAAACCAGCCCTGAGGGCAAATCGCTTTTGACGCTCGCTCGATACAGCGCTTCGCCTCTTGTTGGCCGATGAGGATTGGACGCCGGCAACAAAATGCCAGCCAGCCCCCAACGGCCTTTCGCAAATGCCAGAGTCAGTGGAGTTCTGACGCGCCCTCGCAAAGCCTGATCAAGTTGAGCAGGCGCTTCAACGACCGCGTTTGGATCTTCGTCCGCCTCCAAGAGCTCTCGCAGCATGGTTTGGGCCAGGGCCTCTTCTTCTTGGCACGCCGGGTCCACGGTGTCCAAAACCACGGCGGCTAAAGGATGCTGAAATGGATTTTCCTTGGTTCGAGATTGCGGGGGCGCGCACGCAAGCAACGACTGCGCGGACATCGTTTCTCTCGCAAAGCTCCACGCCCGCCCCACCGTTACCGTTTTTTGACCGTCAGACAGCCCCGAGCTTCGGCAAATCAGCAGCCAGTCGAGGCAATTGGGATGCTCGCGCAGGATTTCTGCGTCGCCCGGGCTTTTCCGCCCCAAAAGGCGCGCCTGGTTTTGGCGTTCAGCTGTCCAGTGGTGAGCTTTCTCTTTTTTCATCACAGCGCGATTCCACGAATCTTCCAACTCATCCAATAATCGGACCCATAACGCAAAAGCCACGCATGAACCTTCCACGTAGGCGCAATCCGGAGCGCAGGCTCCGTGATTTTAGCCTTGGCGAGGAAAAACCCAGGCGCCACAAGCATCCTTTATTTTAGGGCAAATTTCGCAAAAATGTCGAGCCCGCCGGGCCGTGGCTCAAAAGCATTTTTGTGAAAACGCTTTTTGTCGCTTTTTCACATCCGGCGCGCCTGCGCCTTGGGCGTCGCCGTTGGACGATCAACGTTCTCCGCCAACGCTTTTTCTCGGACGGTGTCGACTTCACGCTCCAAGGCGCGCGCTTCGAGCAGGCGGCCGGCGTTCGGCATCCACGCAGCGAGCATTTTGGCCATTGTTTCCTCGGCCTCTTTGGGCGTCATCTGCGCCATGACTGCGTCCAAGCCATCAATCCCGCGCCATTGGATCGCGATGTCCGCCACGGCCCGCCCGTCAGCGTCGCGCTGGCGAATGTCCCCCACGGACACCAGAAGCCCCAACAACTCCTTTGGCCAGCGCTTTTCTCCTGCCGCGACCCTCACCGCTCGATGAAGCGCCGTCTCTCCCGCCAAATTTTTCAGGTCAGCCCGGGCGCCGGCCGCCACCAGAGCCGCAATCACACTGGAATAGCCGTCAGCCGCTATGTGCAGCGCGGTGTCGCCTTCCGCGTTTTGAAGTCTCATGTCGGTCAGCGCGGTCAAAAATCTCACGCAATCGCCTTCGCGCTCCCTCAACGCCAACATCAAGGCCGTGGAGCCATCGGCCTCTTGAGCGTTTGCGTCAGCTCCCATTTTGATCAAAAATTCCACGTCCTCAACGCGCCCATTGGTGGTGGCAGCGCTCAACAAAGGACACCTTCTCGGCCCGGGCAGCCGAATCTTGTTGATGTCGCAGACGGCGAAAAGCGCCTCCGCGCTCGCCAAATCGTCCTGCTCGTAGGCCGCCACCGCCGCCGGCGCCCAATCGTCATGGCCCAAGGGCGTCGTGGCGGGCAAGGCCGCCAGCGCTTCGATCAACTCCTTGGCGAAACTCTTGCTGGGCGCAACGCGCTCGAACAGGAGGCGCAAAGCCGTTTTTTCGTCATGATTCTCTTGTCGCGGATCACTCACGGGCCATAGCGCCAACACGCACTCTAAGCTGCGGGCCTTTGCGGCGTGCATGAGGGCGGTTTCACCGTTCCGGTCCGCGGCAAGCGGGTCGCACACTTCGAGCAACGCTTCGACCCATGGCGCATTGCCGTCCGCGGCCGCGTGCATCAAAGCGGTTCTGCCGCTCGAATCAACTTCTTGGGGGCTTCTGCCATATGCGGCGCACCAGCGGGCCAACTCGCCGGGATTGAATCCGATGCCCCGAGCGGGGGCCTCCCTTTTTTGGGCGAGCCCCTGTTGGACGTGTTCGATGAACGAAGGCCCTGACCGCTTTTTTGGATCGAGGGCGGCGGGTCTGTCTATTTTTTGTGGCATAAATGGGCGCAAAGCAAAAAAATGGGTGAATGTTCTGACGGCTTGAGCCTCACTCTATCACAAGCCGCGCGCCGCCACTCCGCTCGCAGGGCCAACAAAAGCCGCGCAAAGGCAAGAGCCCCCATTTTGCCGGTTTCTTTTGCGTGGCAACAGTGTCTTTTCGCGCGTCAGCCGTTCCAGCCCCCCCCACCGCCGCGACTCTCTTTTGTCAGCGTCCCCATGCCGCGCTTGGGCAACCGGTCTTCACCCACTCCAACCACATTGCATCACATTCGCCGAGATGCCGCTTTTGGCGTGGCGCTCCCCGACTCCCCGTTTTCCAGGCCGCGGCCTCTCGCGCCGTCGATTTCTCGCTCGATCCCGGCGGCCTCGATCAAAGCCCCAGCGCGCGGCATCCAGCTGGAAACGGCGCGCAACGCTTCCTTTTCGGCCTCCTTGGGCGTCAAACACGCCAGCAACGCGTCCAAAACCTGAAAATTCTTCGCCGCCAAAGCAACTTCTAACGGGGTTTTTCCATCCATGGCGCGAATTGAGCCATCCGACACCGGGGCCAAAACCTCCACCAATTCCATCTGCTCAGGGGGCGCTTTGAACACGCAGGCCGCGTCGACGGCCACCCTCAACGGAGTTTCCCCCTTGTTGTTTGGCGCGTTCGCGTCCGCTCCGGCCGTCAACAGCACGCGCGCGGCGGGAGCCGACCCGTTGTCGGCCGCCAAAAGCAACGCCGTTTGGCCCTCGTGGTTTTTGGCCTCCAGATCGGACGCCGCCGACAATTCTTCCAGGCAATCCCGATATGAGCATGCGCACGCGATCATCAAAGGCGTCATTCCGTCTTTGTCCCGCAAGCTGGCGTCGGCTCCGACGCCCAACAAAAACCGCACTCCAAACACAAGATTCAACGCGACGGCTTTGTTGAGCAGCGGAGACTCCACGATATTGCTGGCGCGCAATTTGTTGACGTCGCAATGTGCCAGAGCTTGCCGCAGCTGCTCAAAATCCAAGTCCTCAAAGGCGCTCACCGCCACGCGCTCCCAGTCCGCCTCAGGCAACGCCCCGTGCTCGCTGAGCAAAAACGCCAACTCCCTGTGCAGTTTCCAGGTGTTCTTGCCGCTTTCACTCAGCATTTCCAACGCCGTTTTTCCGTTTTTGGCGCGTTGCGACACGTCCGAGACCCCAATCAAAACCCGCGCGCAATCGAGCCGCGTCTCCCGCACGGCGTGCATCAAGGCTGTGCGGCCATATGTGTCCGTGGCTTTCGGATCGCACAACGGCAACAACGCCTCGACCAGTTCAGATGCGCCGCTCCATGCCGCCAACATCAACGCGTCAATGCCGTTTTTGTCGGCATGGCTAGGATTGACTCCCTGCTCCAACAGGGCCTGAACAGCGCTCAACGCCGGCGGCTTGCCCGCCGGATGCAACAATGTGATCAGGCCAAGGCGACGCGCCTCCTGGTTGCGCGACTCAAAAAGCGCGCGCGTTTTTTCTTTGTCCATGAGATTTCGATTCCCGTCAAATTCTGCGCGACGCGGTGGGTTTCGCAAGCTTGTCCACCTTGTCCATTGCGCTCGCTTCGAGTGAGCGCAGGTCGGCATTCAATTCAACCGCTTGCGCAGCGGCCTCCATCTGCGGCTTCAAGCCGGGCAGCAGCGTGCCCGCCACCCTCACGGCAAGGCGATTGATCTCTTGGAGCGGCAAATAGCGCCCGATGACCTCAACGGCCTCCCAGTTTTTTCTCTCTATCGCCAGATCCAGCGCGGTGAGGCCCGCGAGATCCTTGATCGACAAATCTGAAATTGGCGCCAGAATCTCCAAACACGCAACAGGCGAGACTCCGCCCAGCACCGGATCGACAATGCCATGCAAGGCTGTGCGCATTCCGCTTTTATTATTGGGATTCGCTCCGTGTTTCAACAGCAACTGGACAAAGGAGGCGCTGCGCCGGCGAGCCGCAATGACCAGCGGACAAAGCTCGCCAGGCGCTCCGTCCGGGTGGACGCCCAATTCCAGCAGCATTTTCGCGAATTGCGAATGGCCTTGGCTTGCGACGAAACCCAAAAGCGGCCATTGTGTGTCCTTGCCGCCGCCCCAGTCGCTCAAGCCTTCCGCCAGCACGCGAACCTGATTCAAATCGCAGTTTGCGGCGGCCACAGCCAAAAAGTCTGGAAAGTCGACAGGAGCGGGAATCGATTGGCGATTGCCAAAAGCCAATGAAACCAGTCGGAGCCAAATTTCAGCGGGCACCGGCGCGCGCTCATGGAGCCACATTGCGGCGGCGATCGGATTTGAAAAACCGTCGCGGACCTCCAGCAACATTTCCGACGCCATTTTTCCGTTTTTTGCGCGAGCATGCGCATCGCTCACAGGAAGCAGCTTTTTAAGGCATTCGAAATGGCTGTTTCGCGCCGCATGCATGAAAGCCGTGCGCCCTTGGTCGTCGGCGGCGCTTGGGTCTGACACCGGAAGCAACGCGCCTAAAATCTCCTGATCGCCGTTGTTCGCGGCCAACATCAACGCGGTCATGCCGCGGGGACCGGCTTCGCGAAGATTGGCGGTCGCCGCCGCTTTCATGAAAACGCCCCAGTCCGGTTCAGACTCGACCGGCCACAGCAAGTCGATCACCGCGTTTTTCCCTTTGAATGCGCCCAGCTCGCCAAAATCACGCAAAAATGCCACAAGGCCGGTGACGTCCACGCCGGGGGCATATGCGTCCTCATACGCCATCGCGAGCTCCGGATGAGCCCCCCGCGGCGGCTTGCGCGGCCTCTTTTTCACGCTGGCGTCGCTCAGAGCGCGCAGCGCTGATTTTCACCTGCATTTGCTCCGTGGTCGCAGCGCTCTGGGCGTCGTCGAGAGCTCCTTGGCCCACAGGAGCGAAGCGGGAGGCGAATTGCGCGACCGGGCGCGCCCAGTGGCTTTGCTCAAAGGGCCAGAGGTGCTCATACAGCACCAAGTCGCCCAACTCCCCCAAATGGCTGGCATCGCCGTCGGCGAATCGATATTGCCAGGCGCCCCCGTTCATGGGCTCGAACACCACCACCGCGCTTTGGTTTTCTGAGTGCTTGGCGCGCGCCACCAGCGTGGCTCCGGCCGGCACGCCCGTCTCGTGGTCGATCTCCAAAACGCCGTCGGCGCTCTCGTTCCCTGGGTCGCCCGCGAAAGACGCCACGCCCACGGGCCGGTAAAAGCCGCCATCGGTGTGGCGATGAATTTCGTTGAACGCGAAAGCTTGATGGGTCATGGCGAATCCTTTGATTGGTCTTTGGAGAATGCTTCTGCTTCGGGAATTCCGCATTCCCGGATCTGCCGGACGGCGTGAAAGGGCGGAGTGGACCCGCGGCGCGGGCTTTCGGCCAGTCCCACGGCATCGGCAACAGCCCTATTTTAGCGCTAAAAATCGCTTCGAGGGCCCAACCGCGCCGCAGCCTCTCGGGGCGGGCCCCCCGTTCATCGCGACACCGAGAACAGCCAACCCAGTCCGGCGCGAGCGGCGCGCATCGCTTTGCTGGCCCAACTCTTGAATCCATGCGGCTGGCTTTCCCAACGACCCCATCCTTTCGCGCTCATGCCCTCAATGCTCATGTCGTCTCGAAAGCGATACGCCACGCCCTGGAGCGACCCGCACGGCTTGCAGATTGACACCGCGTCCAGGACGACCAGGCGGTCATTGAACGCTTGCAGGCGCCCGCGCTTGCTCCCCGGTGGGGCGCAACGCGAATCGGACTCCGGAGGTCGAGAGGCTTTTCATCGCCCGATCATGCCATGCCCGGGGCCGTTTCG
>Ga0209862_1000772_pt1 | contig 11049 bp, 10 predicted proteins | sample OrgsoiDNA_201061_FD_185809 | JGI IMG/M metagenome (GOLD analysis project Ga0209862, IMG submission 185809) | Permafrost soil microbial communities from the Arctic, to analyse light accelerated degradation of dissolved organic matter (DOM) -... | ecosystem: Environmental > Terrestrial > Soil >... | reverse complement strand
TACTTCTGGTCGGTTTCGCTCCACACGTAAAAATCGCGCTCGAGCGAACCGGCCGGCGCTTTGCGGGCAGCACGAAACCAGGGGTGCTGGTCGGAGGTATGGTTGATCACCAGTTCCACCATCACCTGCAGCTCGCGATCGTGCGCCGCGGTCAGGAACTCTTTGAAATCGTCCAGCGTTCCATAACTGGCGTGCACGCCGGTATAGTCCGCGATATCGTAGCCGTCGTCTTTGAGCGGCGATGGAAAGAACGGAAGCAGCCAGATGCAGGTGACGCCGAGATGCTGCAGGTAATCCAGCTTTTGCGTGAGGCCTTTGAAATCGCCGACGCCATCGTTATTGCTGTCAAAGAAAGCCTTGACGTGGGTTTCGTAAATGACGGCGTCCTTGTACCACAGAGGATCGCTGGCGCTGCCTGCCTTCATCGGTTCTCACTCAGCCAATCCAGAAACGCATGCACCCGGGCCGGGTCCTTCACGAAGTACCGAGCCGATGTTCCCGCGGACCGGCCAACCCGGATGGTGATTTCGTCAGTCATACGCGCAAACGCATCTTCGTCGGTGCGGTCGTCCCCTATGTAGATGGACCGGGCGCCGGGCATCGCCAGCCGGGCATTGATCCAGCCTACCGCAGCCCCTTTCTGCCAGCCGGTCCGAGGGACAATTTCCAGGACCATCTTCCCATGATTCACTCGAAAATGATTCAGCTTGGATAAAGCGGAGGCGCGCGCCAATTCCCGCTGCACAATCTCCGTGATGTGGCCCGTCTCGCCCGCGGCCGCCTGGCGGTAGTGGACGCTGGCCGTGAGTACCTTGTTCTCCACTCGCGCCCCCGGTATGTGCGCCAGCGCGGCTGTCAGGTTGTCGCATATACGGCGCAGCGGTTCCAGCCGGGCCAATGCGCAGGGCTCCACAAAACTCACGGGCTTGCCGCCGAGTTCCGGGCCGCTGATTTCAAGACCGTGGTTTCCGGCGTAGATCGCGCTGGCGATTCCGACTCGCGGGCGGAGATCGGCCAGCGCGCGCCCGCTGACGATCGCCACCAGCGTGTCATTCCGGGCCGCCAGAGCCTCAAGCCTTTTCCGCACGCCGGGCGCAAGCCTTGCGTCGCCGGGATCGTTCACTATGGGCGCCAGCGTTCCGTCGAAATCCAGAAACAGGGAGAGGGCGACAGCTTCGCGCACTCGCTCCCGAATCTCAGCGAGCGCGGACGGCGACAAGGGTTGGGACATCGGCTTGTGCATTGGACGGGAACTCGAACTTCAGAAGCGCCGAAATAATCTTGCCGGCCCACCTGTAGATATTGTTCTCCGCCACCGCGGCGCGCATCTTTTGCATCCGCCTGCGCCGCTCTTCCTCCGGCATTTCGAGCGCCTGCCGAATGGCTTCGGCGGTCTCGCCCTCGTCGAAGGGGTTGATCAGAATCGCGTCGACCAACTCGCGCGAGGCCCCGGCGAATTCGCTCAGGATCAGGGCTCCGTCGCCATCCACGCGGCTGGCGACATACTCCTTGGCCACCAGGTTCATGCCGTCGTGCAGCGACGTGATCAGGCAGAAATCCGCCAGGCGGTGCAGCGCCATCAGCCGGGAGTGCGGCACCGTCTCCTTGATCAACACGATCGGCCGCCAGGTTTCGCTGGCCCATTTCAGGTTGATCTCTTCCGCCAGGTTGTCGATCTGTTCCTCCAGGAGCTTGTAGTTCGGGATGCGGCTCCGGCTGGGAACTCCGACCTGCACGAAAATCAGACGCTCCCGGTATTCCGGATTCTTGCCCAGAAACCGATCCAGGGCGCGGAACCGCTCGCAGATTCCCTTGGTATAGTCGATCCGGTCGATGCCGATTCCCAGGAACTCGCCGCGCAGCCCCAACTGGCGGCGCCACCGCATCATCTCCCGTGAAGTATTCGAGCTCCCAGCCAGCGCGCTATGCCGTTCAAAATCCAGGCTGATGGGGAACGGCCGCACCGAAGTGGATTTTCCGCCGCGCGTGATGTCGAAGCGCTCGCGATCGATTTTGGCTTCCAGCTCGGTATCTACCGTATCCAGAAAGTTCTGGCAGTGCTGGCGCAAATGGAACCCCAAAAGGTCGTTGCCCAGCATCCCGTCCAGCAATTCCTGCTTCCAGGGAAAGCCCCGGAATACTTCCGGATTGGGCCACGGAATGTGCCAGAACTGCGCCACGACCAGGTTCGGATTCCGCTCCTTCAGCATCGCCGGCAACAGCGCGAAATGGTAGTCCTGAATGAACACAAAGGTTGGCTCGTCGCCGGCTTCCTCAAGCACCGCGTCGGCGAACCGCCGGTTCACTTCGCGGTAAGCTTCCCAGTCCTCGGGCAGGAATGACGGACGGGTGAATACGACATGGCACAGCGGCCACAATCCCTGGTTGGAAATCCCGTAGTAGTGCCCGTTTTCCTGCTCCTTGGTCAGCCAGACCCGGCGCAGTGTGTAACTGGGTTCATCGGGAGGCACCATCACGTGGTCGCTCGAATCCACCACGCTGCGGTCCGCGTCGCCGCTGCCGTGCGCAATCCACACGCCGCCGCTGGCGCGCAGGATCGGGTCCAGGGCCACGGTCAGCCCGCTGGCCGGCTGTTCGCACTCGATCTCTCCACCGGCGGCGAACCTGTGAATGTAAGGCTCGCGGTGGGAGACCAGAATGAAGCGATAGTCCTGCATCTTGGTGTGGATCAGTTCCAACAGGTTGTCGCGTGTCCACATTTGAGCGCCCCCGGTGCCACAATGAGCAATGCGACGGCCATTCCACTTTCCCAGGAATTTTGTTGAATTAACAGGCTCTTGAGCGGCACCAGTGCAGAAGTTTTTGCCGTTTTCTTAACGAATCTTCATTGTGGAAAACCTACAGTGCAGCAGCAGGGGATGCCGCGCTTCAGTTCGCCGTCTCCAGCACCATCACAGACGCGATCCGCCCCGGCGCAGCCGCCGGCAGCGACACGGTCACCTTATCGCCCTTCTGGCTCATCTTCAGCGCCGAGTGTGTGGTATCGGCCAGCAGGTAAGCCTTGGTGACTTTGCCCTTCACCTTTGAAACCTCGAACGAGCCATTGGGCCATTTAAACAGGTGGATGTAGAGCTTGCCCGGCTTGGCGGTGCAGCGCCAATCCGTGGATTGAACGAACACCGGCTTGCCGTTCTTATCCTGCTTGCCCGGGTCGGGGGCGCCGAGTTCGTCGCCGAACGGCGTTGGGCCAGCGCCGTAAATCGCTTCGCCGTTCACCTTGAGCCAGCGCCCCACCGCGCGCAGGTTGTCCTGGCTGGGTTGCGGGATCAAGCCTTCCGCCGTGGGCCCCACGTTCAGCAGGTAATTTCCCCCCTTGCTGACGATGTCCACCAGCTTAAAGGTGAGGTCTTCGGGCGTCTTCCAGTCGTGGTCGTCTTTCTTGAAGCCCCAGGTCTTGTTCAGCGTGGCCGGCACTTCCCAATCGCCCGGAACCACGGCATCCGGGATGCGGTTGTCGCCCATCGACACGTAGTCGCCGGCGGCGCCCAGGCGGCCATCGATCAACGTTGCCGGCTGCAGGTTATGCACGATGTCGATGAACCGTTGCGGCCGGTTGCCGTCCATCATGCGCGCCGTGTCAAACCAGATCAGGCAGACCGGACCGTAGCCGGTGAGCAGTTCCTTCACCTGCGGCTCGGCCTTGCCGCGCAGATACTGGTCGTAGTCCTTGTAGCCTGCCAGGCCGTCGGGGCCGAAATCCCACGTGTTGCCGGCGCCGTTCGGATCGTGCCAATCCTGCGACTGCGAATAGTAGAACCCGAATTTGATGCCGTGCCGGGCGCAGGCCGCCGCCAGTTCCTTTAGCGGGTCGCGGTGGAACGGCGTGGCGTCGAAGACGTTGTACTTGCTTACCGCGGAGTGGTACATGGCAAAGCCGTCATGATGCTTGCTGGTGATGACGATGTATTTCTGGCCGGCGTCCTCCGCCAGCTTGACCCATTCCTCGGCGTCAAACTTCACCGGATTGAATTGCGACGCCAGTTGCGCATACTCGGTGACGGGAATCGTGGCCCGGTTCATGATCCACTCGCCAATGCCGGCGATGGGCTGCCCCTTCCACTCTCCGGCTGGAATGGCGTAGAGCCCCCAGTGGATGAAGAGGCCGAACTTGGCCTCGCGAAACCATTTCATCCTGGCGTCCTGCGACGCGGGCGCCGCAACGCTGGCGGATTGCGCCACCGCCGCCGGCGCGAAAAGGCCGGCGGCCACCAGGGGCGCGAGCGCCGTTAGCGATAAAGGCCAGGGAAATCTCCGCTTCATGGCGAAACTCCTTGTCAATCCTCTATTCCCGCACAAAGCCCGGCCAAACTCAAATGGCCGCGGCGCGATGGTTAACGCTTCTGTTAACCTTTGTCTACTTGCGGCATCCTCACGCGGCGCGTAGGGTTGATTCAGGAATACCGACTATGCGCCAACTTCTCGCTCGCGCTCCCAAGAAAGTCGATCTGCTCTTGCTGATGGGATTTGTCGCACTGGCTTCATCTCTCCTCCTGCGCCCTTAGAGTCCGGGCCCTATCGTCCCTGCAATCGTACCCCCCCATTGGTTGATCTACTGAAGTTGACTTGCGCCTTCGCAGCTTCCCGCTCTAGGATGAGGTGTGCTTCGTGAATTGGTGGTAGGTGTATTCATTCTCGTGATCGCCAGCCTTGTAATCCTTGTCAAATGGGAACTCAAGCGGGCCAGACGGACTTTGCCGCCCCTGTCAAAAGCCTTTCAGCGGAAGCTTGACGAACGCCGCAACGATCCAGGGAATAGCTACGTCGCGCCGGTAGACCGAACCACGCGCGCCTTCCAACACAAAACAGCGCTTCGCTGAATCGTGACTCTTCGGCAACCCCGCACGAGTCTATAGGAACAGGTCCACCGGCACATGGAGCCGCGCGGCCAATTGCTTGGCTTGGGTTTTGCCGATTCCGCGCTTGCCATTGAGGATTTCGGAGACGCGGCCATGAAGTTACCAGAATGGTAACTTGGGATCAAGCGCCGCCGTGCGCCTGGTTGCGCCCGGCGTCTGGTTTCGCGAAGGCGATCTGGACCGCTTCGCTTAGGGTAACTCCAACGCTTGTTTGATCGCCTGCTCGACACGTTCTAAAGAGGCCCGGCTTAAACTGCCAAGCGGAGGATAGACTGCGGCCGCCATCTCAATGGTGCCGACCTGATCGCACTTGACCCAGGAGTTGCGGTCCAAACCGCCGTCACCCGCCACCAACTTCGGCCGCAGACTGAACGCCTTGTGTTCAGCGGTGGAGATTGGCACTACGCAAACGTCCAGCGAATGACGGTTCAACGCGTCGGATGAGACGACGAGAGCCGGCCGAACCTTGTCCAGCGCAAAAAGACAAACCTGTCCTCGCCTGGGAAACCATCCCGCAGGGGGGCAGGTGCGGCTCAGGCGCTTCATTTTTGTGTCGATCCTTGCGTGCTCATGTCAATCGTTGCGGGCCCAAGCCGCCAGAGTCTTAGACTGAAAGGCGCGGCGTTCCTGGCGGTCGGCGGGCGCCGATCGAAAGAAGCCGGCAGATTCCCGGTCGAGAGCGGCCCGCTTTTCGAGATCGAGGGCAAATTGGAGAAGACTGTTCACCCGTGCGCTTTCCGAAAGGTTGCCTTTGGTTCTCTTGACTTCCGCCAGAACCGCCCTATCGAGCGAAAAGGTCTTCGTGATTTTGGCCGCTGTCCGCATTCCTACAAGTATTCCTACTGGAAATCATTGTAGCAAAAATAATAGCGGCTGGTCTCTACCGAAAACGCAGGCGGAACCGCCTGCGCCACCTACGCCAGGGCGGCCTTGCAGAACGCCAGGCACTTTTTCATCTCGGTAATCACATCCGACTCGCCCTGGTATTCGTACTCGATGTTCGCCGGGAACGGATATTTCTCTTTCTTCAAGAGCTGCAGCACTTCTTTGATCGGCGTATCGCCCTGGCCCCATGGAGTGTTCGGCCCGTGGTCCTTCTTGCGGTCCTTCACGTGCAGGTTGGTGATCCGGGCGTGGTGCTCTTTGATGAACGCGATGGCGTCGTAATTGGATGCCGTGAAGTGGCCGATATCCAGATTCACGCCGTTATACTTCCCGTATGAGAACGCCGTGGCGTAACTGTCGAGCGTGGCGAACTGATTGGGGTCGGAGGTCTGGTCATGGCCGTGATAGCCGACCATCAACTTGTGTTTGTCGGCCAGAGGCGCGATGCGCTTCGACATGCTTACCGTGGTGCTGGTGGTGATCCCCTTGACGCCGAGCGCCTTGGCCATTTGGAAGCCGAACTCGATGTCGTCATCGGTCATGCTGTCCTGCATGTTGTAACAGAGCAAGGCAACGTCGATGCCCGCAGCGTTGAATTTCTTGCGGACGGCCTTGAACGTGTCGGGGGAAGTGGACGCGCGCCATTTCTTGAGTTCCTCCTGGCGTACGCGCATGGCGGCCTGCTGCTCCGGCGTCATTTGCCCACGTCCGCGGCCGCCACCCGGTCCACGGCCGCCACCCGGATTCTGGGGCGGCGCTCCGGCCGCGGCCTCGGCATGGTTCGACATCAACTCGGCTTCACCGAGCCCGATATCGGCCATCGCCTTGACGATCGCATCGGGATCGGTCATGCCCCTGAAACTGTATGTGATGGCGCCAATTTGAACGCCGTTGAATTTGGAGTCGATGGCTCCCAATGCCTTGGCCATCGGCAGGGCGGCCAGGGCGAGCTTGCCTACGTCCCGTCTTGTGTAGAGCATCGTATACGAATATAGCGTATCGCCGGCGGCGATCGGCCGACGCATACCTGTTGGCTGACGCATACCTGTTGGTGACGCATACCTGTTGGCTGACGCATACCTGTTGGCTGACGCATACCTTGACCTTCGACACGTGATGGCTTAATATGTCGAAGAGCGAGGTATAGGCAATGACGCCGAAATGGGCGCCCTGGCGCCGCAGGCAGATGGAAGAGCAGCTCGAAAAGGAACTGCTCTTCCATCTTGACCAACACACGGCCGATCTGATGGCGCTTGGCCACGATCCCGGGGAAGCGCGGCGGCAGGCCAGGCTTGCTCTGGGCGGCCAGGCGCAGGTGAAGGAGCAGTGCCGCGATGCCCGTGGCACACGCTGGTTGGAGGACCTGGTGCAGGACTTCCGCTATGCCGTTCGCACCCTGCGGCAGAAGCCGGGGTTCGCGGTTGTCGCCCTGTCGACACTGGCCCTCGGCATTGGAGCGACCACCGTCATGTTCACCGTGACGAACGGTGTGTTGCTTAAGCCGCTGGCCTATCCGAAACCCGACAGGCTGGTGGCCCTGCACGGGCAGACGCAAACCTGGAACGTTGCCCTAAATGGCGAGCAGAATGTTGCATACCCCGACTTTCGCGACTGCCAGCGCGAGAGCCGCTCGCTTTCCATGGCGGGGTGGCTCTTCAGTGGAGGCACGGTCAGCGAGCCCGGGGACCCGGCGTACGTGGAACAGCGCGAAGTCTCGAGCGAACTGTTTTCCGTGCTGGGCGTTCCGCTATGGCGTGGGCGCGCGTTCCTGCCCGAAGAAGACCGCCCGGGAGCCGCGCCGGTGGTCATCCTGGGCTACAGCTTTTGGCAGCAGCGCTTTGCCGCAAGCCCGGCAGCCGTCGGCATGTCGCTGGTTTTTGACGGAAAGCGCTATACCGTTGTGGGCATCGCGCGCGCGGATTTCCGGCTGGACGGCGAGGAACCGGACGTGTACATGCCGCTGGGCCAAAACACGGCAAGGTTCCTGCTGAGCCGCCGGGCACATCCTGTTGGTGTGGTGGCGCGCCTCCAGCCGGGCGCGACGCTGGGCCAGGCACGGTCCGAGCTGGCGTTGATCGGCCGCCGTCTGGCCAACCAGTATCCGGACACCAATGCCGGCCGCGCTTTCGATGTGCAGCCGCTTCGGCCGGATGTGGGAGACGTCCGGTCCACGCTATGGTTGCTGCTGGGCGCCGTCACCCTGGTGCTGCTGATCGCGTGCGCGAATGTGGCCAGCTTACTGCTGGCGCGCGCGGTTTCACGCGAGCGTGAACTGGCCATGCGCGTGGCGCTCGGGGCGGGGCGGAGCCGGTTGGCGCGCCAATGTCTGACAGAGAGCGCGGTGCTGGGGCTTGCCGGAGGCTTGCTCGGCATCTTGCTGGCAGCCATCGGGATCCGCCCGTTTGTGGCGTTCTGGCCAGGCAGTTTACCGCGCGCCGGGGAGGTACGCCTGGATTGGCATGTGCTGCTGTTCGCACTGGCCGCCTCCCTGCTGAGCGGTCTTCTTTTCGGGCTGGCGCCGGCCCTGCGCGCTCCGGCACGCGACTTGGAACGAAGGCTCCGTGCCGGAACGCGGACGGTTGCGGGAAGCTCGCGCCGTCTTCACGGCAGTTTTGTCATATCCGAGATTGCCCTGGCGGTGGTGCTGTTAGTCTCCGCCGGGATGCTCGGGCGCACGCTGCTGCATCTCTCATCCCTGGATCCGGGCGTGAATATCCGCAACGTACTGGTCACCCGGATGGCGCTTTCGCCCGCCACCCTCGCCAACCCCGCGCAGACACGCGCGGCCTGGCAGGACGCCCTGGACCGTGCACGGCACGTTCCGGGAGTGCAGTCCATTGCGATGGTCGACACCTTCCCCATGCGGCAGGGCAACAACCAGGTCGGCTACTGGACCACCGCGGCCGTGCCGCCGGAGAACCAGCAGCCCGTGGCGCTCGCAACCAGCGTGACGCCGGATTACCTGAAGGTCATGGCCATCCCCCTGCGCCAGGGCCGATTCTTCGACGAGCGGGACCGCATGGGCAATCAGCTTGTGGTGGTGATCGATGACGTTTTCGCACAACACGCCTTCGGCGGACGGGAGCCTGTCGGCAAGCGCCTCTGGATCCCGGAGATGGGTTCCGACCCCTTCCAGGTGGTGGGTGTGGTGGGCCATGTCAGGCATTGGGGGCTCGCCAGCGACGATCAAGCTTCGGTGCGGGACCAGTTCTACTATCCGTTTGCCCAGCTCCAGGACCGGTTTGTGCGCCGTTGGTCCGAACTCATGTCGATTGCGGTCAGGACCAGCATCGCGCCATTGGGCGTGGTGGAACCGCTGCGGCGGGAACTGCGCGGAGTCGCCAACGATCAGGTTCTGTACCAGGTTCGTACCATGGAGCAACTCGCCAGCGATTCGCTCGCCCGGCAACGCTTCCTGTTGCTATTGTTCGGCATCTTCGCCGGACTGGCTTTGCTGCTGGCGTCCATCGGCATTTATGGCGTGCTGGCATATTTGACCGGCCGGCGGACGCCCGAAATCGGTGTACGCATGGCGCTTGGGGCCAGCGCCCGGGATGTCGTCTGGCTGGTGCTAAGGCAGAGCCTTGGAATGGTCTTCGCGGGTGTTGGGGCCGGCATAGCCGCGGCGTTCGCGGCGGGGCGTGTCCTGCAGCGCCTGGTAGATGGAATGCGGCCCACGGAGCCCGCGACCTTCGCCATCATGGTTTCCGTGCTGGTGGTTGCCGCCCTGTTCGCTAGTTTTGTACCGGCCCGCCGCGCCAGCCGGGTCGATCCAGTGACCGCCCTTCGCCAGGAGTAGATTGCAAACAAAGGGCAGGCCGGGAAGCCAGGCCCATTAGCTTGTCAAAATTCGAGCCGCGCTCCGCTATTACCAGCCGGTCTGGATGATTTTTTTCTCCGCACTCCATAAAATACCCGGTATAAACAGCTTTTTATTCTCGACCTGGAATGTGAAACGCGGTACAATCAAATCTACGCAGGATATTAAGATGCTCAAATCGGAAGCTGCTCGTTTCACGGTATCCGGGAAATCGCCGAGAGTCGTGTTTGACCCGGCACTGGGAGCGGCACACACGCTCGATCCCTCGTGCACCCATACCATTCTGGTCGTGGAAGACGACCCCGAGTTGCGCACGTTGCTGGAAATAATGTTCGAAGCCCGAGGCTACCATCTGCTCATTGCCGAAGACGGAAGAGCCGGCTGGGAACTGGCCAAAGCCCACCAGGGCCCGATCGATCTGCTTCTGTCCGACATTGTCATGCCGCACATGACCGGCATGGAATTGGCCCGGCGGATCAGCAAAACCCGCTCTGAAACCAAAGTCGTGCTTACCTCGGCCTATCACCAAAGCGTTCTGCTGATCGATCCGAACTGGACCTTTGTGCCAAAGCCCTACGCGCCCAAAATGCTGATTGCAAAGGTGGAAGAAATGCTGGCTGCCGGGAAGGAAAAATAGCGCACCTTTCCGTTTGTGCGGGTCCCATCTCGCGGTCGCGGTAGATCGTCCACCGGTGCAGATCGTCCACCGGCAGCGATGCAGTTACCTGGATGCTTACCTTGCTTTTAGCGTAAAGCATATCAGGCCTTTTCTCTTCACAATTTGCGCTTAAAGAAATCGGCGGCGGCGTGGTAGCCGCGGAGCCATGACTGGTGGCGCAGGAAGCTGTGGATCTCATCCGGGATGATGAGCTGCTCGAAGTACACGCCCTGCTGCCGTAGAGCGGCGGCCATGGAGATGGTTTCGGTGAAGTTCACGTTGCGGTCGTCGTCTCCGTGAATCAGAAGCACGGGGGAATGCCAGGTGCGCACCGACGACATGGGCGAGGAGGCGAAGGCCACGCGAGCGGCCTCCTGGCGGGCCGGCTCGTTCACGGCTGAATCCACAATCGCGGCGTTGCCTGGCGCGTTGGCGGCGTTGCGAACCGTCCAGTCATGCACGCCGTGGAAGTCCACGCCTGCGGCGAACAAGTCGGAGGCGCGCGCCAGGCCCAGCGCCGTGAGATAGCCGCCGTAAGATCCGCCCCAAAGGCCGATGTGCGCCGGGTCCACGTCGGGGCGGCCCTTCAGGTAAAGGCCCGCGCCCTCGACATCGTGGAACTCGCTTGCGCCCGATTGGCCGTAGTTGAGGGCTTCGCGGAAGTTGAGGCCGTAGCCGATTCCGCTGCGATAGTTCACAGCGAGAACGATATAACCGAGGCTCGCCAGGTACTGATTCATGGCGTATGAGTTGTGATAGTAATCCATGTAATGAAAGCCCAGCAGCATCTGCCGGCGTGAGCCGCCATG
>Ga0209862_1000771_pt1 | contig 11052 bp, 11 predicted proteins | sample OrgsoiDNA_201061_FD_185809 | JGI IMG/M metagenome (GOLD analysis project Ga0209862, IMG submission 185809) | Permafrost soil microbial communities from the Arctic, to analyse light accelerated degradation of dissolved organic matter (DOM) -... | ecosystem: Environmental > Terrestrial > Soil >... | reverse complement strand
GCGCCAAGCGCGTGACCGTGGACAAGGACAACACCACGATCGTGGACGGCGGAGGCCAGCCGAAGGCCATCGAAGGCCGCGTCAAACAGCTACGCAGCCAGATTGAAGAGACCACTTCGGATTACGACCGCGAGAAGCTGCAGGAGCGGCTGGCGAAACTGGCCGGCGGCGTGGCGGTGATCAAGGTCGGCGCGGCCACCGAGACCGAGATGAAGGAAAAGAAGGCTCGCGTGGAAGATGCTCTGCATGCCACTCGCGCGGCCGTTGAGGAAGGCATCGTTCCGGGCGGCGGCGTGGCTCTGCTGCGCGCGTCCAGAGTGCTGGCCGACCTCAAGCTCGAAGGCGATGAGCAGATCGGCGTGACCATCGTGAAGCGCGCTTGCGAAGAGCCGCTGCGGCAGATCGTGTCGAACTCGGGCACCGAGGGCGCGATCGTGGTGGATAAGGTTCGCGAGAACAGCAACAACAACTACGGCTACAACGCCATGACCGACACCTACGAAGATCTGGTGGCGGCGGGCGTCATCGATCCCACCAAGGTGACCCGTTCGGCGCTGCAGAATGCTTCGTCGATCGCATCCCTGATGCTGACCACCGAAGCCATGATCGCGGAGATCCCGGAGAAGAAGTCGGCTCCGGCCGGTCCCGGCGGCCACGGCCCCGAGATGGATTACTAACAGCGTTAGAGCAAGTAACTATTCAGCCGCGCTTTCCGGGAGACCGGGGAGCGCGGCTTTTTTTATTCGCAGCGCAGGGTGGATCGGGCGCGGGCATTAGTGTGCGAAATTGGATAGACGGTGAGAAAACTCTTCTTTTGGAAATTGAAGCAGCGCGAGATCAAGCTCGGGGAACGCACCGTGCTGATGGGCGTTCTGAATGTCACGCCCGACTCCTTCTCCGACGGCGGCAAGTACTCAGACCCGGACCGCGCCTTCGCGCGCGCGGTGGAATTGGAAGAACAGGGCGCGGACATAGTCGACATCGGCGCCGAATCCACCAAGCCGGGCTCCGCGCGCATCTCTGCCGCAGAGGAGATGCGCCGGCTCATCCCGGTCCTCAAACGCCTCAAAGACGCGCTGGGCGTGCCGATCTCGGTGGATACCTACAAGGCCGAAGTGGCGGAGCGCGCGCTCGAACTGGGAGCGGAAATTATCAACGATCCCTCAGGCCTCACGTTTGAGCCGCAGCTTGCGCGGGCGGTCTCCAACCACAACGGCGGGCTCATCCTGAACCATATGCGCGGACGCCCGGAAACCTGGGCCAAACTGGGGCCGATGCCGGACCCGATCGGAACCATCGCCCGCGATCTGGAAGCCACCATCAGCCGGGCGCGCCATGTGGGCATCGATAAAACCAGGATGGTGATCGACCCCGGCCTTGGCTTCGGGAAGCGCAAGGAACAGAACGCCGTGATCCTGGGCAAACTCCGGGAGTTGGCCGGTCTGGACCTGCCCATCATGGTGGGCCCTTCCCGCAAATCGTTTCTGGCACACCCGGATCCCGAGGAGACCAGGTTCGCCACGGCGGCGGCTGTGGTGGCGGCGGTGCTCGGGGGCGCGCACGTGGTCCGCGTCCACGACGTGCGCGAAATGCGGGCGGCCACGGACGTAGCCGATGAGATTCTTCGTGCCAGGGCTGAGTAAGATGCCAGTGAACTTGCAAGTGCAATGATGGCGGTATAATGTGGCCTTGGGGGCAGTTCCCTCCGCATGATCGATATTAAGAAGAAGCTTCAGGACGAAATTGCCACGCTCGAACATGAATTGCATGTGGAGCTGCCGAGGGACATCCTGACGGCCCGGGCCCACGGCGACCTCAGCGAAAACGCCGAGTATCATGCCGCCAAGGACCGGCAGGGGTTCGTCAATGCCCGCCTGAACCAGCTCAAGAAACGGATGGGCGAGATTTCGATGATCGACTTCTCGAAGATTCCGCACGGCAGAGTCGGGATTGGCTCGACGGTGGTCGTGCTGGATATCAAGCGTGACGAAGAGATCACGTACAACCTGGTCACCAGCGAAGAGGCTGACGCCGCCAACGGCAAGATTTCCACCACGTCTCCGATTGGCCGCGCGCTGCTGGGCAAAGAAGTGGGCGATGAGGTCAAGGTAACCAGCCCCGGAGGCGTGAAGGACCTGGAAATCCTTAAACTGACCACCATCCACGATGTCGTCGGCTGAGCTATGACCTATACGCGTGCGATCGGAATCGTGTTCGGCACGGCCATCAATCGCATTGTACGCTGGCTCGCGCTTTCCAGGATTCACCCCAATGTACTTACGTTTCTGGGCCTGGTGATCAATATCTGGGCGGCATGGCTGTTCGCGCGCGGCAGTTTCACCTGGGCCGGCGTAGTGGTGATCGGCGCCGGCCTGTTCGACATGGTGGATGGCCGTGTGGCGCGCGAAACCAACCAGGTGACGCGCTTCGGCGGCTTCTTCGATTCGGTGATCGACCGCTACTCGGACCTGGCTCTCTACTTTGGCCTGCTGGTCTACTACGCGTCCATCAACCGCTTCTTCTATATCGTGCTGACGGCCATCGTGATGACCGGTTCGGTGATGATCAGTTACACCCGTGCGCGCGCTGAAAACGCGATCCCGAAATGCAAGGTGGGCTTTCTGGAGCGGCCGGAGCGAGTAGTGCTGATCATTCTGGGCGCGCTGCTCGACCGCATGGCCGCCGTGCTGTGGGTGATCGCGGTGCTGTCCAACCTGACGGTGATTCACCGCATGATCTACACTTATCAGGAAGCCAGGCGCCTGGAAGATGCGCAGCTCCGGCTGGCGGGAGTCGAAGACTAGTTTTCGAGGATCACGTGGGCCATTCCTAACTCGGCTGTGTGGGTTAGCGATAGCGCAACGTTCCTGACGCCCAGCTTTTCGGCGATCTGCGCGGCCACGCCATGCAAGCGCAGCGTGGGTTTTCCGGAGGGCAGGTTGGCGACTTCAAAATCCCGCCATGTGACGCCGCCATGCCAGCCGGTGCCGATGGCCTTCATGCCGGCCTCCTTGGCCGCGAAGCGCGCGGCGTAGCGTTCGTACTTATTGGCCTTGCGCTCCACGTAGGCGATCTCCGCCGCCGTGTAAATACGGTGGATGAACTTAGCGCCGAAGCGCTCGATGGAGGCTTTGATGCGCGGCACTTCGGCTAAGTCGACGCCGGTTCCAACGATCATGCGTATACACATATTAGCACCTGCATCGTGCTACAGTGGCCAGGACCGGATGAGACTGCTGATACAGCGGGTAAGCGAAGCCGCGGTTACCGTGGATGGGCGCGCTGCCGGATCCATACGTACCGGATTGCTGGTATTCCTGGGAGTTGCAAGAAGCGACACCAATGCCGACGCAGACTATCTTGCCGGTAAGCTGCTCGGTCTCAGAGTCTTCCCCGATGAAGCCGGAAAGATGAATCGCAGTGTGAGTGAGGCTGGTGGAGCGTTGCTCATTGTGTCTCAATTCACACTCTATGGCGATTGCCGCAAAGGGCGCCGGCCAAGCTTCGACCAGGCGGCCCCTCCCGGCCTGGCCCACTCGCTCTACGAGTACTTTGTGCAAGCCGCTAAGAGCGGCCCGGTGCCTGTCGAAACCGGTGTTTTTCAAGCGACCATGGAAGTCAAGTTAGTAAACCAAGGGCCGGTAACTATCGTGATTGATTCGCCCGGCCTTTCAAAAACATAATTGATACTTATCCAGCCGAAGATCGTTACTGCCGGCTCATGTACTTATCGTAGAGGCGAGTCTGCTTGTTCACCAGCGGGATCTCTCTGCCTTTGATAAACAGGTACTTGACCTGGGTCTGAGTCTCCAGCGGGTCACCGTTGGTCACCATCAGGTCGGCCCATTTCCCCTTCTCTACGGAGCCGATGTCGTTTGAAGCGCCCCAAATCTGGGCGGCGTTGATGGTGACGGCCTTCAGCGCCTCATCGTAGGGCAACCCGAAACCCACGGCGGTCGCCGCCTGGTAAGGAAGGTTGCGGACGAACTCGTTATTGAAGGTGCCGAAGGCGAACTTCACGCCTGCTTTGTTGGCTTCGGCGGGTTGCGTGAAAGCGTCGTCGTAGGCATCGTCCTCGGTCTCCGGCAGCGCCAGCACGCGGCCCAGAATCACCGGGATATTCTTGGCTTTCAGTTCGGCCCCGACTTTGGCGATATCGCGCGGCTGCAGGATTACGATCTTCACGTGCTGTTTTTCGGAGAAAGCAATGGCATCGTGAATGGCGCTGGCGCGGCTGGCGGACACTGCCAGGGGGAGCTTCCCTTCGAGCACCGGAAGCATGGCTTCCATCTTCAGGTCGGGTTTGAAACCGGCCCCGTGCGCGTTCTTCTCCTTCTGGTACTGCCGCGCCTGGTCGAAGAAGTCGTTGAGCTTCGAGATCTGCTGTTCATAGGTGTGCCGCGCCTGCGTATAGCTGCCGCCGGCCGCGCCCGGAGTCAATTCCAGCACGCTGTCCGGAATCGCTCCGCCGCGGCCGCCGCGTCCACCCGTGCTGGGAAAGATCAGGTGCATGGCCGCCGAACGGTTGACGGTCATATCCTCCCAGGTCCAGCCGTCGGTGTGAATCAGGGCAGCCTGCCCCGCGATCACCTGCCGTTCGCCGCCGCCGAAACGCCCGCCACCGCCCGCGCCCGAGGAGGGAAAGGTCATAGCGCTGGTGATGCCGTTGACGCGCACCACGCCGAAATGTTCGCTGTCCGGGTTGATGGCAACCACGGCATGGAGTTGCGGCATGAATTCGCCCAACTCGCCCGTATCCACGCTTTCGCGCACCGCCGAAATCTCGGAAAGGCCCAGCTCCGTGCCGGAATCGATCATGCCGGGATAGACGCGCAGGCCCTTGGCTTCCACTACGCGCATGCCTTTCGGCGCTACCAGCCTGGCGCCGATATCGGCCACTCTTCCGTCCTGCACCAGCACCGAGACGCCCTTCATCTCGGCGCCCGTTACGGGGTACACGTCGGCGTTGCGAATCAAAAACGTGTTATCGGAGGCGGCGCATGCGGCCATTCCGCAACCCAGCAGAATTCCCATGATTTCAACGGCTCTCATTGTCCCTGCCTCCTGGTGGGCGCCTGTTGCGGCCGCTGCTGGTTCTGTTTTTCTTTGTCGATCAACTTCTGCTTCTCCGCTTGTTTGGCCGCCCGGCCACTGACTTCATTGTCGCGATCGAAGTAGATAGTGCCATCGATCAGCACCTTCTGCACCTTGGCGTAATCCGACAGCGGAAACTTGTCGTAGATCACCAGGTCGGCATCCTTGCCGGCCTCGATCGAGCCCACGCGATTGTCGATCCCCAACTGCTTCGCCGGGTTCAAGGTCACCATGGCCAGGGCTTCGGTCTCGCTCAGCCCGCCATACTTCATGGCCTTGCCGGCTTCGCTGTTGAGGTGCCGCATCAATTCCGCGTCGTCGCTGTTCAGGCTGACGATCACGCCTTTCTTCTGCATGATGGCGGCGTTGTACGGAATGGCATCGAAGGCTTCCACTTTGTAAGACCACCAATCGCTGAAGGTGGAGGCGCCGGCGCCGTGAGCCGCGATTTCCTTGGCCACCTTGTAGCCCTCCAGCACGTGCTGCAAGGTGCGGATCTTGAAGCCGAACTCGTCGGCCACGCGCAGCAGCATCAGGATCTCATCGGCGCGGTAGCAGTGCGCATGCACGTACCGCTTGCCTTCCAGCACTTCCTTGAGCGGTTCCAGCTTCAGGTCCTTGCGCGGCGGAATCCCGTGCCCGCCTTTGGCCGCGCTAGCGTCATAAGCGTCCCATTCGGCCTTGTAAACCTTGGCTTCGTTGAAGGCTTCGCGGATAGTATCTTCCACGCCCATGCGGGTGGCGGGGTAACGCGCTGGCACGGTGGGAGGGGCGCCGCGTCCTCCCGCGGGATTGCCGGCGCGCTTGGGGTTTTCGCCCAGCGCGAATTTGATGCCGGGGGTCGCGCCCTCAAAAATCATGCCCTGCGCGTCTTTGCCCCAGCGCATCTTGAGGGGCAGCGTCTGCCCGCCGATCGGATTGGCCGAGCCGTGCAGAATGTTGGCCGTGGTCACCCCTCCGGCCAGCGCGCGGTAGATGGCGATGTCCTCGGGGTTGATGACGTCCTTGATATCGACCATGGACGATACCGACACACTGCCTTCGTTGATGCCGCCATCCGCGGCGATGTGCGAATGGCAGTCGATGATGCCGGGAATAACGTACTGACCCGCGGCGTCGATGATTTTCGCTCCCGCCGGCTCCATCACCTTTTCGCCGACCTCGGAAATCTTGCCGTCCTTCACGACAATCGAGCCCTTGAGCGTGCCCTTGGCGACGGTCATGATGGTGGCGTTACGGATCACGTAGGTTTCGGCGCTCAGGTGCACTACAACCAGCAGCGCTGGCAGCAATATCTTGTTCATCGATTTACTCCCGGATCGGTGGTGGCGCCGCGGCCTCCCGTGGGAGCGGCATCGGGCGCCGGCACGTATTTTCGGCCATCCACCAGAATCATTTCCACCTTGGTGTGGTCGTCGAAAAGATCGCCGCGAGTAACCACCAGATTGCCGATTTTGCCTTTTTCGATGCTGCCCAACCGATCCGCCACGCCGAAGATTTCGGCCGGGGAAAGCGTGAGGGCGCGGATGGCGTCTTCGCGGGAGAGGCCCGCATCGATGGCTTTCTTCACGGCGCGCTGCAAATCGCGCGGCTGGTCCAGGCCGTCGGAATAGAGCGCATACTTGACGCCGGCGCTCTGCAGCGCCATGGGCGCGCTGGCGGCTTTGTCGCGGGTCTCAAGCGTGCGCAGGCTCTCCACATCCTCGGGATCGGCATCGCGCGGCTTTTCGGGCCAGCGCATGCTCAACAGTACTGGAGTGTTGAATTTCTTCAGCAGGGCCGCGGCCTCGGGACGAAAGGTTTCACGGCCGCCGTAAAGAATCGCGGGCTGCTTCAACTCCGCCGCAAAGCGCAGCATGCGGTCGATTTCCACCAGGCGGTTGGCGGGCAGCAGAATGCGCTTCGATTCCAGCACGCCTTCGAGCGCCCGGTCATATACCGGCCGCTCGACGCCGCGCGGATCCTTGGCGTAAGCATCCTTCACCAACTGATAATGCGCCGCATCCAGATAGATCTGGCGAATATAAGAGATCACGCCCATCAGCGCGCTGGGGAAGCCGCCGCCCAAACCGCCGCCCCCGCCGCGCGACAGAGAAATGTACTGGCCCGCGGCGGGAACCAGCACCATCTCGCCGGGTTTGGCATCGGAGAGCAGATCGATAATGGCGCCTTGGCCGGCGAAAATGCCGCGCGTGGGGAACGTGACGGCGGTGGTGAAACCGGCGCTGCGTGCCGACTCGATGCGCCGATCGGTGAAAGTGACGTCGTCGGCGATCTTCAGCCAACTGGTTGTGGCCGGGCGATCCTCCGGGCCGCGCGCGGGCCCCACTGTAGACACCGCAGCCGCGGGGGGAGTGGTAGTAGTTGTGGTCGTAGCGCCGCGGCCGCCGCGGCCGGCGGTGACGGTGGTTGACGCGGCCGGAGCGGTGTAGGGCTGGCCCCACGTGCTGAGTCCGTCGATCAAGCCCGGGTAGACCGTGAGACCTTCACCCTCCACCAGCATGGCGTCGGCGGGAACCGGCACGTTCTCTCCAACTGCTTCTATCAATCCGTTGCGGACCACCACCGTTCCCTTGGCGATCACAGGGCCGCTGACCGTCACTATTTTCGCGTTGCTTATGGCTACGGCCGGATGGGATTGGGCGAGGGCAATTGCGCGGCACACAAGCAGCGCTGTTAACACTTTCGCTATCGATTGTTTCATAAAGACACTAACGAACTTTGTTGAGCATTCTACGCCGGATACCGGAATTTGTCTATTTTAGGAGTAAAGGAGCCTATTATGCTATGCTTGTTGTTACACTACCCGGAGTCTCAAACATGATGTCTAAACGTTTAGTACTTGTAATGCCGCTCCTGCTCTCTTTCAGCGGTTATTTCTCTTCCCGCGCTTTTGGCCAGTCTTTCAAGCCGGAACTTGGCGTCGGAGTTAACGTATCAACCCTCGGCGTCGGTATACAAGGCGCTGTCTCGGTGACCAGCCACTCCAACATTCGAGCTGGATTGAACGCCTTCAATTTCGACCACAGCTTTGCGAAGGATGGAATCGACTACAACGGCCAACTAAAGCTTCGATCTGCCCAGATCACCTATGACCAGTTTCTGATTGGAAGTTTCCACATAAGCCCGGGAGTCCTGATCTACGACGGGAACCGTGTGAATGCTACCGCTTCCGTGCCGGCCGGCCAGCAGTTCACGCTGGGAGGGACAAACTTTTATAGCAGCCAGGCGAGTCCCGTCTCGGGTTCGGGTACGCTGAGCGCCGCCAAAGTCGCTCCTATGATTCTGCTGGGGTTTGGGAATTTACTGCCGCGGAGCGAGAAGCATTTCGGGCTTAGTTTCGAAGTCGGTGTCGTCTACCAGGGATCGCCGCGCGCCAACCTGAACCTCGCCGGGAGTGCGTGTCTCATTAGCCCGGCGATCGGTTGCGCCAATACCGCCACGGATTCAACTGTTCAAACCAGCCTTCTATCCGAGCAAACCAAGCTCAATAATTCCCTGACTCCTTTCAAGTTCTATCCGGTCGTCTCGATGGGTTTCAGTTATAAGTTCTGAATCCCTGCGCCGTATACTGGGATTTGTCCACTCGCAGACCAGTCCGCTACCGCGATGCCGGCGTGGATATCGATGAAGCCGATCGCGCTGTCTCGGCTATCAAAAAGCTCGCCCGCCGCACGTTCACCCGTGGCGTGCTTTCCGATATTGGCAGCTTCGGCGCCATGTACCAGCTTGCGGGCTTTCGCAAGCCGGTTCTGGTCAGCTCGGCCGATGGCGTGGGCACCAAGCTGAAGGTCGCGTTCCTCACCGGGCGGCACGGTACCGTGGGCGAGGACCTGGTCAACCACTGCGTCAACGACATTGCCGTGCAGGGGGCCGTTCCGCTTTTCTTCCTGGACTACTTCGCGGTGGGCCGGCTCGACGCCGCCGTGGCCGCCGCCGTGGTTTCGGGAATTGCGCGCGGCTGCCGCCACAACGGGTGCGCGCTGATTGGCGGAGAAACCGCCGAGATGCCGGGCCTCTATGCCGAAGGGGAATACGATCTGGCGGGCTTTATCGTGGGCGCCGCCGAGCGCTCCCAACTGCTCACGGGCACGCGCATTCGGGCCGGAGACGCGCTGCTGGCGCTGCCTTCCACCGGGCTGCACACCAACGGCTACTCGCTCGCGCGCAAACTGCTGTTCGATGTCGCGGGCTACAGCGCCAGGACAGTGCTGCCGGAAGTGGGCGCTGACGTGGGCGCAAACCTGGGCGACGCGCTGCTGGCGGTACACCGCAGCTATCTGAAACCCATTCGCGCCTTGATGGCCGCCCGACTGCTGAAGGGCGCGGCGCACATCACCGGCGGCGGCATCACCGGCAACACGCCGCGCATGCTGCCGAAGGAATTCGGAGTGGTCATCGACACCGGTTCGTGGCCTATTCCGCCGCTGTTCGAAGTGCTGCGCCGCCTTGGAAATATTCCCGATGACGACTACCGGCGGACGTTCAACCTGGGGGTGGGGATGATTCTGGCGGTCGCGGCCCGCGGAGTTGCGCGCGCCGAAGCAGTGCTCGGCAAGCTGGGCGAGCGGCCCTTCGTCATCGGCGAAGTAGTGGCCGGCAAACGCGGACGGCCTCGCGTGGAGTACCGGTGACGCGCATCGGGATCCTGATTTCCGGGCGCGGCTCGAACATGGAGGCGATCGCGGACAACATCGCGGCCGGTACCGTTGACGCCTCCATCGCTGTTGTGATCTCCAATCGGCCGGAGGCGCAGGGTCTCGAAACGGCCCGCCTGCGGGGGCTCAACGCCGTGTGCATTCCTTCGAAGGGGCTGGACCGCGAAATCTACGACCGCGTGCTGGTGGACGAGTTGCGCCGCTATGGCGTGGAACTGGTGTGCCTGGCGGGCTTCATGCGTCTGCTCAGCGCCTGGTTCATCCGCCAGTTCCCGAACCGGATTCTGAACATTCATCCTTCTCTGCTGCCGGCGTTCCCGGGCCTCGATGCGCAGCGCCAGGCGCTCGAACATGGCGTCAGGATTACCGGCTGCACGGTGCACTTTGTGGATGAAGAGCTGGACGCCGGGCCGATTGTAATTCAGGCGGCGGCGCCGGTGCTGGATGAGGACACGGTTACGACACTCTCGGCGCGGATTCTAGTGGAGGAGCACCGTATTTATTCGGAGGCCATCCGAATTGCGATCGGCGGCAAGTATCGGATTGAAGGGCGGCGCGTGATCGGTACAGGATGAGATACACTCTCTGAAAGAGGAGTCATGAATGGAAGACCAGAAAGACCAACAGAAGAACGATAGGCAGCCCGGCGATATCGCACGGCGCGACTTTGTAGCTCTCTCAATGGCCGCGGGCCTGGTTGCTACCGCAGCCTCGGCGGCAGGCCTTGACGTGGTCGAAACCAACGTCGAGATCAAGATGGGCGACGGAACCTGCGACGCCGCGTTCATTCACCCGAAGACCGGCTCCCACGCGGGCGTGCTGATCTGGCCCGACGCGTTCGGCTTACGGCCCTCCATGCGCGAAATAGGCAAGCGTATTGCCGCTGAAGGATATTCCGTCCTGGTGCCCAATCCCTTTTATCGCGTCGCTAAAGCTCCGTTCTCGGATGCCTCCAATTTCAGCTTCCAGAATCCGGCCGACATGGCGAAGCTCATGCCGCTGATGGCGTCGGTCAACGCGCCCGGAAACGGTGAGAAGGATGCCGCCGCTTACGTGGCCTTCCTGGACGCGCAAAAAGAAGTGAACAAGGCAAAAAAGATCGGAACCCAGGGTTACTGCATGGGTGGGCCGCTGGTTGTGAAGACGGCCGCGGCACTGCCCAATCGCATTGGCGCGGGCGCGTCTTTCCACGGCGGCGGCCTCGTGACCGACAAACCGGAGAGCCCGCATCTGCTCGCGCCCAAGATCAAGGCGCGTATGTATTTCGGCGTGGCGTCGAACGACGACGCGCGTCAACCGG
>Ga0209862_1000766_pt1 | contig 11064 bp, 9 predicted proteins | sample OrgsoiDNA_201061_FD_185809 | JGI IMG/M metagenome (GOLD analysis project Ga0209862, IMG submission 185809) | Permafrost soil microbial communities from the Arctic, to analyse light accelerated degradation of dissolved organic matter (DOM) -... | ecosystem: Environmental > Terrestrial > Soil >... | reverse complement strand
TTGATAGTGTTCGATCTCCAGTCCGCCGGCGGCGGTCCGGTGGATCACGCCGCTGGCCTGGCAGATGCCCATCTGCGTGTGCAGCTGCTCGTCGAACCAGGCGTACTGGCGGTCGTTCGACAGGTAGACATTGCGCTTGATGACGGTGAACGCCCACGCCTTGCCGCTGTCGAAATAGGGCTTGGCCCAGACCTTGAAATCATCGCGGCGCCACAGCTCGCTCTTGTCGGTGCCGATGTAGATGCCGTCGCTGGCGATCTTGTCGAAGTAGGCCGGGCGTGCGTGCGCGGCGTCGTCGTGCCACTGGTTGACGAAGGCGTTGATCTGCGCGATCAGCGCGCTGTCGGCTGGTGCGGCGGCCGGCGCCGTTTGCGCCGCGGCGCCCCAGCTGCACAGCATCAAACAGAACACAACGATGGCTTGTTTCATGGTCGCTCCGGTCTAAGTGGTGGCGGCGGCGCACCGCCCTGGCGTAGCGCCTTGCGCGGCGCCCAAACGGCAGAATACACCAACGTGATCGGCCCGGTCCTGCTTGTTGGGTATAATCGTTGGATTGTCCGCGTCCGACCGATGCCCGCCTCCTCTCCTCACTAGAAAAACTACTTCTCATGGCCTCTTCCAACGATAACGTCAGCATGGCGCTGTTCTGCGATTTTGAAAACGTGGCGCTCGGCGTGCGCGACGCCAATTACGACAAATTCGACATCAAGCCGGTGCTGGAACGCCTGCTGCTCAAGGGCAGCATCGTCGTCAAGAAAGCCTATTGCGACTGGGACCGCTACAAAGCCTTCAAGGCGCCCATGCATGAAGCTAACTTCGAGCTGATCGAAATCCCCCACGTGCGCCAGTCCGGCAAGAACTCGGCCGACATCCGCATGGTCGTCGACGCGCTTGACCTGTGCTACACCAAGTCGCACGTCGACACCTTCGTCATCATCTCCGGCGACTCCGATTTCTCGCCGCTGGTGTCCAAGCTGCGCGAAAACGCCAAGAAAGTGATCGGCGTCGGCGTCAAGCAGTCGACCTCGGACCTGCTGGTGGCCAACTGCGACGAATTCATCTTCTACGACGACCTGGTGCGCGAAAGCCGCCGCGCCGCCGCCAAGCGCGACCCGCGCGAAGGCAGCGCCGCGCCGAAGCGCACGCCGGAAGAAGAGAGCAAGCGCCGCGCCGACATGGACCGCCGCCGCAGCGAAGCCGTCGACATCGCCGTCGGCACCTTCGATGCGCTGGTCTCCGAGCGCGGCGACAGCGGCAAGATCTGGGCCTCGGTGCTGAAGGAAGCGATCAAGCGCCGCAAGCCGGATTTCAGCGAGTCCTACTATGGTTTCCGCACCTTCGGCAATTTGCTGGAAGAGGCGAAAGCGCGCGGCCTGCTCGAATTCGGCCGCGATGAAAAATCCGGCGCCTACGTGTTCCGTAGCAGCGGCCTGGTGCCGCTGGCGTCGAACGGTGACGCGCTGTTGGCGTTGGAGAGCATGCCAGTCGCCGAAGCGCAGGAAACGCGTCAGGAAGCACGTCAGGACGCGCCGGCCGAGCAGCCGCGCAAGCAATTCAAACAAGAGCCGAAGTCGGATGCGCGCAAGGATGGCAAGGACGGCAAACGCGGTCGCGGTCGCGGCGGACGCAGCGCCGCCGAGCGTTTCGCCGAACGCGGTGCCGATCGCGGCGTTGATGCCGGCCCGGTCAACCACCGCAGCATCGCCGACATCAAGGCCGACCAGTTGGCCTTCGCCGCGCGCCAGGCGGCGGCCGAGCGGGAGCATGACGACGAGCATCATCACGAGTCGGCGGACGTGTCGGCAGCGCCAGCCGAAGCGAAGCAGGAGCCGCGTCGCGGTCGTGGCCGTGGCGGACGCAGCGCCGCCGAGCGCTACGCCGAACGCAATGCCGAGCGCGGCGCCGAAGCGGTCGCCGTGGTCGATGCGCCCGTGATCGTCGCTGAAGCGGCGCCGGTGGCGGCGCAGCCGGAAGCGGTCGAGGCCCAGCAGGATGCGCGTCGCGGACGCGGCAATCGCGGCGGCCGCAAGCAGGGCGAGCGCAATGCCGCGCCGGCTGAGGCTGCGGTCGAAACGGCCTCCGTTTACGCGCCGATGAAGGCCGAGCCGGCCGTCGTCGCCGACACTGCACCGGTGACAGCGCCATCCGCCGACACCGCGCCAGCAGACGCCGCGCCGGCCAAGGCCAAGCGCGCCGCCGCCAAACCTGCGGCGCCGAAAAAAGCCAAGCCGGCCGCCGCGAGCAAAGGCAAAGCGGCCGCCGCCGCTGCGCCGCAAGCGGCTCCGGTGGCAGCGCCGGTAGTGGTGGCCGAGGAGGCCGCGCCCGCCGCCAAGCCGGCCCGCAAAACGCCATCGCGCAGCAGCCTGCCGCGCAAGGCCAAGGCCAAAGTCGAAGAGTAAAGCAAATGGCCGGCGGTCACGGATCGCCGCTCCCGCGCGCAAAGAAACCCATGTCGCATATGCCTCGCTTTGACGATGGCATGTGCGGCATGGGTTTTTGTTCGTTCGGCCGCAGTGATTGCCGCACCGCTTTACTGTCTGCTGCATGCCGTCTTCGTCTGCCGCCCGTCGTCCTCTGCATCGGACAGTCCAGCCGCCTGACCATCGCCGGTCTGCCTCCAGCACGCCCGCGATCCGCGTTGTATCGGCAAAAACGCCGCAACACCAGCATAAATGCGGCTTGCGCGGCGCCGGCCGCATTGTCGGGCCGCCGCTTTGCTGCCATACTTCTGATCTGAAAAACAATTCCGTCGCGGTGCCGCCCAGGCCCGCTGGTGCGCGCATGCCTATCCTGTCCGAACTCACGCTGTATCCGATCAAGTCCTGCGCCGGCATCGCGCTGCAGGAGGCGACGCTGACGCGCGAAGGCTTGATGACGCAGCAGATTTACGACCGCGAATGGATGGTCGTCGACCCCGCCGGCCGCTGCCTGACCCAGCGCGAATTCCCGCGCATGGCGCTGATCGTGCCGCGTTTGAAGGAGGGCACGCTGGAGCTGCGCGCGCCGGGCCTGGCCAATATCGAGCTCGAGCTCGCCGCGCCCGATCCGCAAAGCGCGCCCACCATCAGCACCCGGGTCTGGGACGATACCGTGCTGGCCTACGACTGCGACGCCGCCACGGCCGCCTGGATCAGCGCCGCCGTCGGCACGCCGTGCCGGCTGGTGCGCTTCCACGCGCACGCCGAGCGCAAGGTCAGCGAGAAGTGGACCGACGGCGTCGCCGCCAGCACGCTGTTCTCCGACGGCTACCCGGTGCTGGTGGCCGGCGCCGCCTCGCTGGCCGACCTGAACGACAAGCTGGCCGCCGCCGGCCGCGCCGCGCTGCCGATGAACCGCTTCCGTCCCAACATCGTCATCGCCGATCTGGCGGCGTTCGAGGAGGATTACGCGGAGACCTTGCAGTTTGGCGACGCCACGCTGAAACCGGTCAAGCCCTGTCCGCGCTGTCCGATGCCGTCAGTCGACCAGGCCACCGGCGAATTCGGCCCGGACCCGATGGACATCCTGCAAAGCTACCGCGCCAAGCCAGAGCTGGACGGCGCCATCTGCTTCGGCATGAACTGCATCGTCGTCGCCGGTGCCGGCCTGCGCCTGAAGGTCGGGCAGCGCGTCGACGTCACGCTGGCATTTTGACGACAGCGGCGCGCGCGGGCCTGAGGCGGCATGGCCGGCTATGTTCAAGCGCCGCAAACTGGCGTAAGGTGAGGGGGGCGAGCGCGACAATTACAGGCTATCGCGCCGCCGGCTGGATTTGATTGAAGGGTTATATGACGACGCACACTGTTCCTGGCGCACCGCCGCCACACATGGCCGCCGGCACGCCGTCGGTCGATCTGGCCGCCGAGAACCAGGCGCTGCGCGCGCGCATGGCCTATCTGCTGGAGCAGGCCGAGCGCAACCATTCCATCATGTGCCGCCACCAGGCTTTCGACCTGGAGATCGTCGGCTCGGCCACCTTCCCCGAGCTGGTCGGCTCTATCTTTCGCACGCTGCCCATCATCTCCGAGCTTGAAGCGGTGACGCTGAGTCTGATCGACGACGGCGCCGACATCCGCAACGTGATGGTCAAGCTGGGTGTCGTGTTCGAGGAGTTCCCCGACCTGATCTTTGTCGAGGAGCTCGACGAGCTGGGCTTCGACCTTGGCCGCCGCAACGCCTATTCGCCGACGCCCAAGCCGCTGATGGGCATGTACGACGCGCAGCGCCACGCGCGCGCCTTCCCGCAGCCGCCGGCCGGCCTGCAAAGCGTGGCGCTGGTGCCGCTGCTGCGCAACAAGCGCATCATCGGCAGCCTCAACCTGGGCAGCATCAACCCGACCCGCTTCACGCCCAGCCTGGGCACCGACTTCATCGAGCACATGGCGTCCATCATCGCCATCTGCCTGGAAAACGTCATCAGCAACGAGATGCTGAAATATATCGGCCTGACCGACTCGCTGACCGGCGTCTACAACCGGCGCTATATCGACCGCCGCCTGCTTGAGGAAATCGCGCGGGCACGGCGCCAGGATTATCCGATCTCGTTCATGTATCTGGACATCGACCACTTCAAGCGCGTCAACGACACCGTCGGCCACCAGGGCGGCGACGAGGTGTTGCGCGAAGTGGCACAGCGCATCAAGGCCGAGCTGCGCCTGTCGGACGCGCTGGCCCGTTTCGGCGGCGAGGAATTCGTCGTGCTGCTGATCGACGCCGATCTGGACAGCGCCGCCTTCGTGGCCGAGCGCATCCGCGCCAGCGTGGCCGGCGCGCTGATCAGCGTGCCGCAACAGACGCAGGTATCGGTGACGGTGTCGATCGGCGTGGCCTGTCTGGCCGGCGGCGACCACGGTGGCGAGGACGAGGCGATCGCCCGCGCGTTGGTCGCCCACGCCGACGAGGCCTTGTACGAAGCCAAGGCCACCGGCCGCAACCGCGTCATCAGCTACCGCGACTGAGGCCGCGCCACGGTCGGCCGACGCCGCGCGGCGATCACGCCGATGCGTCGCGTAGGGATGTCGCGAATCCGCCGCTGACATGCCGCTGACCTGCAGCGTATATGCCACGTATATGCTGTGAGCTTGCCGTCCGCGAGCTTGGCGAGCTTGGCGTGCTGGCGCTGGTCAGCGCAGCAGCCGCGCCTCGGCCCGCGTGACGGCGTCGGCGGCGCCGCGCAGCACCACCACGTCGCCCAGTTCCAGCCGCGTGTCCGGCGTGAGGGCCAGCGCGCCGCGGCCGCGCCGGATCGACGTCACTTCGGCGCCGGCGCCGATCACGTCGATCTCGACTAGCAGTTTGCCGATGCAGGCCGCGCCATCGTTCAAGGTCACCGAATGCAATCGCACCAGATCGGCCTCCTCGCCGACGTCGCTGGCGCCGTGGAAGTAGCCGCGCAGCGAGGCGTAGCGTTCCTCGCGCGCCGCCTGCACGCGGTGCACCACGCGCCGCAGCGGCACGCCCAGCATCACCAGCGCGTGCGAGGCCAGCATCAGGCTGCCCTCCATCAGCTCGGGCACCACCTCGGCCGCGCCGGCCGCCTTCAGTCGATCGAGGTCGGTGTCGTCGTAGGAACGCACGATCACCGGCAGCGTCGGTGCCAGCTCGTGCACCAGGTGCAGCACCTTCAGCGCCGACGGCGTGCTGGCGTAGGTGATGACGATGGCGCTGGCGCGGTAGATGCCGGCCGCGATCAGGCTCTCGCGCCGCGCCGCGTCGCCATACGAGACGTGGGCGCCGGCGGTGCGCGCCTCCTGCACGCGCTCCGGGTCGAGGTCGAGCGCGTGGTAGTCAATTTTTTCCTCGGTCAGCAAAGTGGCCAGGCTTTGCCCGCTGCGGCCGAAGCCGGCCACGATGACGTGCTTGTTGGTCGACATGGTGCGGCTGGCGATCTTGGTCAGCGCCAGCGACTGCATCATCCACTCGTTGCTCGACACCTTCATCACGATCTGGTCCGACTTGGCGATCAGGAACGGCGCCATCAGCATCGACAGCACCATCGACGCCAGCACCACCTGGATCACGAACGGGTCCATCAGCTGGATGCCGCCGGCCAGATTCAGCAGCACGAAGCCGAACTCGCCGGCCTGCGCCAGCGCCAGCCCGGTGCGGATGGCGATGCCGTCCGAGGAGCCGAACAGCTTGGCCAGCCCGGCGATCAGCACGAATTTCAACAGCACCGGCCCGGCCAGCAGCACCAGCACCAGCGCCCAGTGCTCGAACACCAGGCGCACGTTGAGCAGCATGCCGACGGTGATGAAGAACAGCCCCAGCAGCACGTCGCGGAAGGGCTTGATGTCCTCCTCGACCTGGTGCTTGTATTCGGTTTCCGAGATCAGCATGCCGGCGACAAACGCGCCCAGCGCCATCGACAGACCGGCGCGCTCGGTGATCCAGGCGGCGCCCAGGGTCACCAGCAGCAGGTTGAGCATGAACAGCTCCTGCGAGCGCCGCTGGACGACGATCTTGAACCAGCCGCGCATCAGCTTCTGGCCGATGAACAGCAGCAGCACCAGCACGATGACGGCTTTTAAACTGGCCCAGGCCAGCGTTTCGAGCAGCGCGCCGCTGTTCTGCGCCAGCGCCGGGATCAAAATCAGCAGCGGCACCACGGCCAGGTCCTGGAACAGCAGGATGCCGATGATCTTGCGGCCGTGTTCGCTTTCCAGTTCCAGCCGTTCAGTCAGCATTTTTGACACGATGGCCGTCGACGACATCGCCAGCGCGCCGCCGAGCGCGAACGAGGCTTGCCAGCCGAGGTGGATGGAGGCGGGCAGCCGCGTCGCGATGACCCAGCCGAACAACATCGTCGAGGCGATCGTCGCCATCACCTGCGCCATGCCCAGCCCGAAAACGATGCCGCGCATCGCCTTCAGCTTGGGCAGCGAGAATTCCAGGCCGATGGAAAACATCAGGAACACCACGCCGAATTCGGCCAGCGTGTGGCTGGCCTCGTTCTCGGCGGCCAGGCCCAGCGCGTGCGGGCCGATCAGGATGCCGACGGCCAGATAGCCCAGCATCGGCGGCAAATGCATCATGCGGAAGGCGACCACACCCAGTACCGCGCTACCCAGCAACAACAGTGTCAGTTCTAACGATGAAAACATGGCTGGCCCCTGTTCGATGGCGGAAGTGGCAATTTTAGGGCGTTTGCGTTGTTTGTTATCCTTGGCAAGTTTTTTGCTTTCCCAATTCGGCTATACTTGGGGATGAGTTTAACCCATGAAAAACCTATGCTGAAAGCTTTTGACGCAAAAACGGCGGCGCGCGCGCTGCAACTGGCCCGCGAAACGCTGCAGATCGAAGCCGACGCCATCACGGCGCTGCACGCGCGCCTGGCAAGCGACGCCAGCGTCGGCGAGGCCATCGCGCTGCTGCTCAACTGCAAAGGCCGCGTGGTGGTCTCCGGCATCGGCAAGTCCGGCCACATCGCCCGCAAGATCGCCGCCACCCTGGCCTCGACCGGCACGCCGGCGCTGTTCGTCCACCCGGCCGAAGCGGCGCACGGCGACCTCGGCATGGTCACGCCGGACGACGCCTTCATCGCCATTTCCTATTCCGGCGAAAGCGCCGAGCTGATGGCCATCCTGCCGGTGGTCAAGCGCATGGGCAGCACCCTGATTTCGATGACCGGCAAGCCCAATTCCAGCCTGGCGAAACTGGCCGACGTGCACCTCGACGTCTCGGTCGCCAAGGAGGCCTGCACGCTGAACCTGGCGCCGACCGCGTCGACCACCGTCACGCTGGCGCTGGGCGACGCGCTGGCCGTCGCGCTGCTCGACCTGCGCGGCTTCAAGGAGGAAGACTTCGCGCGCTCGCATCCGGGCGGCGCGCTGGGCCGCCGCCTGCTGACCCACGTGCGCGACGTCATGCGCAGCGGCGACGCCGTGCCGTCCGTGGCGGCCGACGTGCGCCTGACCGATGCGCTGCTGGAAATCACCCAGAAGGGCATGGGCATGACGGCCGTGGTCGACGCCGCCGGCAAGCCGATCGGCGTGTTCACCGACGGCGACCTGCGCCGCATGATCGAGAAGGTGCAGGATTTCAGCAAGGTCGTCATCCGCGACGTCATGCACGCCAACCCGCGCGCCATTTCGCCGGAAAAGCTGGCGGTCGACGCCGTCGCCATCATGGAGGAATTCCGCATCAACCAGATGCTGGTGGTCGACGACGACGGCAAGCTGGTCGGCGCGCTGCACATCCACGACCTCACGCGCGCCAAGGTGATCTGATGAAGGACGCCTACAAGCTCGAAAACATGGCCCGCGCCGCCAAGGTCAAGCTGATGATCTTCGACGTCGACGGCGTGCTCACCGACGGCAGCCTGCACTACGGCGCCGACGGCGAGGCGCTGAAAACCTTCAATGTCCACGACGGCCTCGGCATCAAGCTGCTGCAGGAGTCGGGCGTGCAGACGGCCATCATCAGCGCGCGCATTTCGGCGCAGGTGGCCAAGCGCGCGGCCGACCTTGGCATCTCCCACGTGCACCAGGGCGGCCATGACAAGCTCACGCCCTTCAACGCGCTGCTGGACCAGCTGGGCCTTACGGCCGAGCAGGTCGGCTTCATCGGCGACGACGTCGTCGACCTGCCTATCCTGCGCCGGGTCGGCTTCGCCGTCAGCGTGCCGAACGGCCGCAGCGACGTGCATGCGCGCGCCCACCACATCACCGAGGCGGCCGGCGGCCGTGGCGCCGTGCGCGAAGTGTGCGAGTTCATCCTGCGCGCGCAAGGCAACTACGACGGGGTCATGGCCCAGTTCCTGGTCTAACACTATGCGCAAAAGAACCGCCCACCTCTGGCGCCTGTCGCTGATCATCGCGTTCTTCGTGCTGCTGGCCTTCGGCAGCTTCTGGCTGGTCGAAGTGGTCAACCAGCACGGCCAGGACATGCAGGCCGACAGCCACCGCAACGAGCCGGACTACATCATCAACAACTTCAGCCTGGTGCGCCTGTCCAAGACCGGCCAGCCCAGCTACATCGTCTCCGGCGACAAGCTGACCCACCATCCGGCCGACGATTCGTCCGACATCGACAAGCCCATCGTGCGCGGCCTCGACGGCGACCAGCCGCCGCTGCACATCCACGCCGAGCGCGGTCATATCGACCAGAACAACAGCCGCGTGCAGCTGTACGAGAACGTGCACGTCGAGCGCGAAGGCACGGCGGCCATCCAGCCCTTGACGCTCAAGACCCAGCAGCTGACCGTGTTCCCGGACGACGAGACGATGGAGACCGCCTTGCCGGTGCGGCTGACGGTGGGCGACTCGGTCGCCACCGGCGTCGGCATGAAGGCCAACAACGGCACGCGCCAGATCCACATGGGCGGACGCGGCCAGCTCGACATGCCGCCGCGTAAGGCCGCCAAGACCGTGCCGGCCAAGCCGGCGGCCGTGGCCTTGCCGGCCACCCACTAACACTGACTATCCCCACCAGCCACGCGTGTCCACGCCGCGTCCCACACACTGATAGAACCTCGAATGGAACTGCGATGAAAAAATTATTCCTGTCGGCGGCCCTGCTGCTCAGCATAGCCGGCCTGGCGCACGCCGAAAAAGCCGATTCCGACAAACCCACCCACATCGATTACGACCAGGTCGACGTCGACGACGTCAAGCAGATCCGCATCTTCACCGGCAACGTGGTGCTGACGCGCGGCACCCTGATCATGAAGGCGGCCAAGGCGGTGCTGACGCAGGATCCGGAAGGCTACGATTACGTCACGCTGACCGCCGAGGGCGGCCCGCCGGCCACCTTCCGCCAGAAGCGCGACGCGCCCGGCGACCAGTGGATCGAGGGCGAGGCGCAGCGCATCGACTACGACGGCAAGATCGAACTGGCCAAGCTGTTCACCAAGGCCAAGGTGCGCCGCCTGGAAGGCACGCGCGTCAGCGACGAGGTGCAGAACGAATTCATTTCCTACGACAGCCGCAAGGAATTCTTCAGCGCCAAGAACGACGTCAGCGGCGTGACGATACCGGGCAAGGGCCGCGGCACGATGGTGATCCAGCCGGTGCTGAAACCGGCCGCGCCGGCGCCGGCCAAGAGCAGCGCGCCGGTCGCCGTGCCGAACACGCCGGCGCCGACCACCATGCCTAACCCAGTGGGACAATAAGATGGATCCGAAATGCGGTAGCACCCTGATCGTGCGCGGTCTGCAAAAAACCTACGGCAAGCGCCAGGTCGTCCACGACGTCTCGCTGCAGGTCGAATGCGGCGAAGTGGTCGGCCTGCTCGGTCCCAACGGCGCCGGCAAGACCACCTCGTTCTACATGATCGTCGGCCTGGTGCCGTCGGACGCCGGCAGCATCGACATCAGCGGCACCGACATCTCCAGCCTGCCCATCCACCGCCGCGCGGCGCTGGGCCTGTCCTACCTGCCGCAGGAGGCGTCGGTGTTCCGCAAGCTGACGGTGGAAGAAAATATCCGCGCCGTGCTGGAAATCCAGCAAGTCGACGGCAAGCCTTTATCCAAGGCGCAAATTCAGGAACGGCTCGATACCCTGCTGGCCGACCTGCAAATCGAAAAACTGCGCGACAACCCGGCGCTGTCCCTGTCCGGCGGCGAACGCCGCCGTGTCGAAATCGCACGCGCACTGGCGACCAACCCCCGCTTCGTGCTGCTCGATGAACCATTCGCCGGGGTCGACCCGATCGCCGTCATTGAGATCCAGCGCATCGTGCGCTTCCTCAAGGAACGCAGCATCGGCGTCTTGATCACCGATCACAATGTGCGCGAGACGCTGGGCATCTGCGACCGCGCATACATCATCAACCAGGGCACGGTATTGGCGTCAGGCCGGCCAGACGACATCATCGCCAACGAATCGGTGCGTCGCGTGTATCTGGGTGAACACTTCCGTATGTGATCCATGAAACAGTCTTTGCAACTGCGCACGTCGCAACATCTGGCGCTGACACCGCAATTGCAGCAATCGATACGGCTGCTGCAATTGTCGACGCTGGAGCTGCACCAGGAACTCGAACAGCTGCTGACCGATAACCCGCTGCTGGAGCGGCTCGACGATCCGCTCGACCATACATTACGGCTGCTGGGCGACGGCGCCATCCAGAACAGCGCGCCCGGCG
>Ga0209862_1000762_pt1 | contig 11097 bp, 10 predicted proteins | sample OrgsoiDNA_201061_FD_185809 | JGI IMG/M metagenome (GOLD analysis project Ga0209862, IMG submission 185809) | Permafrost soil microbial communities from the Arctic, to analyse light accelerated degradation of dissolved organic matter (DOM) -... | ecosystem: Environmental > Terrestrial > Soil >... | reverse complement strand
TTTTCACCGCCATACAGTCTCTTGGGCTGAAACTGGAACCGCGGAAGACGCCTCTCACCATGATCATGGTCGACCATGTGGAGAAAATGCCCACCGAGAATTAGGCAGGCAGACAACTGATACAATCGACATCTGCATGGGTAACCGCGTCTCCTTATTCGTTACCTGCATCGTCGATCAGCTATTTCCGAGGGTCGGAATGGCCATGGCCGACGTGCTGGAGCGCCTGGGCTATCGGGTCGATTTCCCGGAAGACCAGACCTGCTGCGGGCAGCCCGCGTTCAACAGCGGTTACCGCGCCGAAGCCCGCACGGTGGCGCGGCATTTTATTAAGACGTTCGAACGGTGCGAGCGCATCGTGGCGCCGTCGGGTTCCTGCACGGCCATGGTGACGCACCACTTCGCGGAGTTGTTCCAGAAAGAACCGGACACGCTGGCGCGCATTCACGATCTGGAAGCCCGCGTCTGGGAATTCTCCACCTTCCTCACCGAAGTGGCGGGAGTGGAAGACGTGGGCGCGCGCATGGAAGACGTGGTCACGTTTCACGATGGCTGCCACGCACTGCGCGAGTTGGGCATCGCCCGCGCCCCGCGTCGCCTGTTGGCCAACGTGCGCGGCCTGGAACTGCGCGAGATGATGCCGGCCGAGGAGTGCTGCGGGTTCGGCGGAACCTTCTCCGTGAAATTCGCCGAACTCTCGGGCGCGATGGCGCGGACCAAAATCGAGGCCATCGTGAAGACCGGCGCCAATACCGTGGTCTCTCTCGATCCCAGTTGTCTGATGCAGATTCAAGGAGCGCTTTCGCGCGCAGGTTCCCGCGTGCGCACGATGCATCTGGCGGAAGTCCTGGCGAGCCGCTAGCTTATGTCAGCCGAGTTTGACCGGAAAATTCACATCACGCTGGAAGATGCCAATCTACAGCTTGCCGTCTATACGGCGACGGGCCGGCTGAAGGAAAAACGGATAGAGGCGGTGGGCCCCGAGAGTCTGCCCGATTACCAGGAATTGCGGACCCAGGCCAACGCCATCAAGAAGCACGCGATCGATAATCTGGACCACTATCTGGAAGAGTTCGAGCGCAACGTGGAAGCCCGCGGCGGCAAGGTGGTCTACTGCAAAGACGCCACGGAAGTCTCCGATTTCGTGCTGTCGATTGCCAAGGAACGGGGCGCGCGCCTGATCGTCAAATCGAAGTCGATGACCACCGAGGAAGTGGATCTCAACGAGCGGCTGGAGCACCATGGCCTGGAATCGGTGGAGACGGACCTGGGCGAGTACATTCTGCAACTGGCGCACCAGAAGCCATATCACATTGTGGCGCCGGCGCTGCACATGACGCGCTACGATGTGGCCGAGATCTTCACGCAGAGCCTCCACGTCCCTAACGAGACCGTCCCCGAAAAGCAAACGGCCATTGCGCGCGCGGTGCTGCGCCAGAAGTTCCTGGATGCCGATATGGGAATCAGCGGCGCCAACTTCCTGGTGGCCGATTCGGGCGCGGTGGTGATTGTGGAGAACGAAGGCAATGCGCGGCTCACCACTAGCGCGCCCAAGATCCACATCACCGTGGCGGGAATCGAGAAAGTGATCCCGCGCGCGCAGGATCTGGTGACATTCCTGAAGCTGCTGGCGCGCAGCGCTACCGGCCAGTTGCTTTCGGTGTACACATCATTTCTGAGCGGCCCGCGGCGGCCGGGCGAGCTCGACGGGCCCGAAGAATTCTACGTGGTGCTGCTCGATAACGGCCGCACCAAGCTGCTGCCCGACCGCACCAGGCGACAGTCGCTGTATTGCATCCGCTGCGGCGCGTGTTTGAATACGTGCCCGGTGTACCGCAAGATCGGCGGCCATAGTTTTCCGTGGGTCTACTCGGGGCCCATCGGCGCCATCATCACGCCGCAATTCATGGGCGTCTCGCACGAGCCCGGCCTGCCTTTCGCATCCAGCCTGTGCGGGGCCTGCGGGGAAGTCTGCCCGGTGAAGATCGACATTCCCAGAATTCTGCTGGAACTGCGTTCCGACGTGAAGAAGAGTGAAGCTCGCGAAAAGCAGAACCGGCTGGAGAAGCTGGCGTTCCGCGCCTTCGCCTGGCTGATGACGCATCCGCGCATCTACGAAATGGCCGGGCGGATTGGCGCATCCATGGCGCCGGCGGGCGATGAGGGTTGGGTCCGCAATGTTCCGACCGCCATGAACGTGGCGCCGGTGCGCGCGTGGCTGAGCCAGCGCGACCTGCCGCCTTCCCCGGCCAAGAGCTTCCGGGAAATGTGGAGGCAGCGCTGATGTCGCGCGACAACATTCTGCACCGCGTGCGTACGGCCCTGGGCCGCAGCGCCGGGCAGGCGGCAGCCGAGCCTCCACCGGTGCGCATCCGTATTCCCGAAGTGGGTGTGGAAGCGCGGATCTTGAGCATGATGGCGCGGGTGGAGGCGCTGGCGGGAGTGGCGTGCCGCACTTCGGACCCGTGCCGATTTGTGGCGCAGGCGATCGCCGGGAAGACCGCGGTGGCATCGAACGCGCCCTATCTTGCCGAGTGCGGAATCACCAGCCTGCCCGGCGTGCGCTCCGGCATTACGCAATTGGATGAGTTGCGCGCCTTGTGTGCGTCGGTGGATGTGGGCATCACCAGCGCGGATTACGCTCTTGCCGACACCGGCACGCTGGTCATGCTGGCGGGCCCGCGGGAGGCGCGGTTGGTGAGCCTGCTGCCGCCGGCGCACATCGCGGTGGTGCCGCGCGACCGCATACTGACGGGCCTGGACGAGTTGTTTTCGATTCTTCCGCGGCCGGCCGAGCAAACCAGTTCCATGGTGCTGATCACGGGACCCAGCCGCACCGCCGATATCGAACAGATTCTGGTGCGCGGAGTTCACGGTCCCGGCCAGATCACCGTAGTGATTGTGTAGCGGTGATTGTGTAGGGACCCGTACAACCCTTCGAGCCGGAGTTTGATGGCCACCAACGTGCCCCAATCCGGGTGGAAATGAACGAAGTTCTGAGTGTTTTGCTCGTCGAAGACATGGAGAGCGACGCGGCCCTGATCCGGCGAGTATTGGAGAAGTCCGGGCAAGCCGTTCGTTTGGAACGGGTTGACGACGGCCCAAGCATGCGCGCCGCTCTGGCGAAGCAATCCTGGGACGCCATTATCTGCGACCACGCCCTGCCCCAATTCGACGCGCACACCGCCTTGAAATTATTGCACGAGATGGGTTTCGACATTCCATTCATTGTCGTTTCGGGAGTGATCGGCGAGGATGTCGCCGTCGACCTGATGAAATTGGGCGCGCACGATTACCTCATGAAAGACAGTCTGGCCCGGTTGCCGGTGGCCATGGACCGGGAGATCCGGGAGGCCCGTCTTCGGCAGTTTCGGGAAGGCCAGAGGCGCCAGAGCATCGGCCTGCTTGCCGGGGGCATCGCCCATGACTTCAACAACATCCTCACTGCCGTGGGCGGGTACATTTCGCTGGCGCTCGACGACGTCTCCCCTGGTTGCCGGGTGGACTCGCTTCTGCGCAGCGCTTTAAAATCGACCGGGCGGGCTTCCCGGCTGGCGCTGGAACTGCTGGCCTACTCCGGCGAGGGCGCATTTGCCATACAGCTCGTGTCGGCCTCCGCGACCGGCAGAGAGGCCGTTGAGCAGCTTCGAGCGTTGACGCCGGACACGGTCGATATTCAGACCGGCCTGGCCGACTCGCTGCCCCGGGTGATGATGGATCCCGACCAGATGCGCCAGGTTTTTGCCAACCTCATCCTGAACGCGGTTGAGGCGATTGGCGGCGCCGAACCCGGGGTGGTTAAGGTAGCCACCAGCCTCCACGGCGCCTTCATCCGCATTGTCGTCTCGGACACCGGATCGGGAATGGACGAAACCGTGAAGCGGCAAATGTTCGAGCCGTTCTTCACCACAAAATTCGTGGGCCGCGGACTAGGCCTCGCTGCCGTGGACGGCATCGTCCGAACGCTCGGCGGCAGCATCGCTGTCGACAGCGAAATCGGACGGGGGACGCGCATCGAAGTACGCCTTCCGGTCGCGGAGGAGGCTCCGGCAAACCCGGTAGAGGACGAAGGTGTTTGACCGGCCCGTAGCAGCATTCGACAACGCTCTGGCGGCCTTGACTCAGCCACACCTCCGGACGCGGCTTCGGTTCGTGATGGCCATACTTTTAGTCGCCGGCGCCACGAGCGTGCGCATGGAGTTCCTGGGAGCTCTCGGGTCCCGTGTCCCCTTCGTAACGTTCTTTCCGGCTGTGATCCTGGCAGCGCTCTACGGGGGCTTTGCGGCTGGCCTGCTGGCGGCCTTCCTCTCCGGGTGTTCGGCTACGTATTTTTGGATCGCGCGTGCTGGTTCTTTTCGGATTGAACAGCCTGCCGATTGGCTAAGCCTGGCAGTCTTTCTCGGGAGCTGTGTCGTGATTTCCGGGACCTGCCAGGTGATGCATCGCGCCCTGATTGCCGGAGCGGAGGCACAAGCCAGACTCGCCGCCGAGCGGCAGCGGGCGGCAGAGGAACTCCGCCGGATCGCCGACGCTAAAGAAAGCCGATTCCGCGCTTTATTCGATTCGGTATTGCCGGGTGTCGCGGCCCTTGACCAGGACAGTCAACTGGCGGGATTGTTCCACCCGCCCGCGGGACTGGCGATGTTCGATGCGGAGCCGCCTTACAAGGTCATGGCTCACAACCGCATCTACCAGCATTTCTGGGCCGAGCCGTTCCGTTCGGAAGGAATGCTCGGCAAGTACCTCTCCGATTACGCGCCGCAGGCGGAGGAGAGCGGTATTTTCGAGGTCTTCCGCGAAGTAGCGCGAACGGGTAAGGGCAAGACCATCTACGCCTTCCCCTATGAGGGTCTGAAGCGCGGGAAGACATGGTGGAACTGGAACCTGTCGCCGGTCCTGGTGGAAGGCAAGATACAGGCTTTTGCGCACATGCTGATCGAGGTGACCGGGGTGGTTCAGGCGCGGGAGTCAATGGCGGCCACCGAAGGCCGGTTCCGTGCGCTGCTCGAATCGGCATCGCAGGGAGTCGTGGCGGTGGATGACGGTGGATGCATCACCCTGGTGAACGCCAAAACGGAAGAGATGTTCGGCTACCACCGCGACGAACTGATCGGCGAACCATTGGATCTGCTGGTGCCGGAGCGCTACCGGACAGCGCATGCCCATTATCAGCGAACCTACTTCGCGGATCCGCGCTCACGGAGGATGGGGCTCGGGCTGGGTCTTGCGGGCCGCAAGCAGGACGGCAGCGAATTCCCGTTGGAAGCGAGCCTCAGTTTCATCGAACAAGGTGAAAGCCGGATGGCGTTGGCCCTGATCACGGATATCACCGAAAGAAGGCGCACACAGGAGGCGCTGCAAGAGAGCGAGGAGCGGCTGCGCCAACTGAATGCCGGGCTGGAGACGCGCGTCCGCGAGCGAACCACTCAGTTGGAAGCGGCGAATAAGGAACTGGAAGCGTTTGCTTACTCGGTCTCGCACGATCTGCGGGCGCCGCTGCGCGGCATTGATGGCTGGAGCCTGGCACTTGCCGAAGACTACGCCGGCCAGTTGGATGCCAGGGCGCATGAATACCTGGATCGGGTCCGTTCGGAGGCCCAACGCATGGGACTTCTGATCGATGCCCTGTTGCAGCTCTCACGGTTTACGCGTGCCGAGATGGAGCGCGACACGGTCGACCTTACCTCGGTTGCGCACACGGTCGCGGCCAGACTTCGGGAGGCGCACCCGGGCCGCCGGATTGAGTTCCAGATCGCCCCCGCATTGACCGCGGACGGGGATGCCCGGCTGCTTGAGATCGCGTTGACGAACCTGCTGGGCAATGCGGTGAAGTTTACCGGCCCGCGCGACCACGCCCGCATTGAGTTCGGCCAGATGGAGTGCGAAGGCGAGCGCGCCTTTTATGTTCGCGACAACGGTGTGGGTTTTGACGTGCCGTTTGCCAGTAAGCTTTTCGGCGCGTTTCAGCGCTTGCACAAGGCCTCCGAGTTTCCCGGCACGGGCATTGGCCTGGCCACCGTGCAGCGCATTATTCACCGCCACGGCGGGCGCGTATGGGCCGAAGCCCAACCCGGCCAGGGCGCGACCTTCTATTTCACAATCGGTGACCAATGATCACAAACGCCAAAACTATTCTTCTGGTCGAAGACAACCCCAGCGACATCGGCCTGACGCGGAGAGCGCTTGAAAGGAGCCGCATCACGAACATTGTGATTGTAACCGAGGACGGCCAGGAAGCCCTGGATTACCTCTGGGGCGCGGGCCCCCACGCCGGCCGGGACGCCTCCGATTTGCCCGCCATGGTGCTGTTGGATCTGAACCTTCCCAAGGTGAGCGGCCTGGAGGTGTTGCGGCTCATCCGCGCGGATGCGCGCACCAGGCGGTTGCCCGTGGTGATTCTCACCAGCTCCAAAGAGGAGCAGGACATGGCCACGGGGTACGATCTGGGGGTTAACAGTTATATTCGCAAGCCGGTCGACTTCAAGCAGTTTGCCGCTGCCCTGGAGCAACTCGGCCTCTATTGGCTGGTCATGAATGAGCCGCCGCCGAAGGTGAAGGATGTCCGCGAGGAATGACGGGTTCCCGCCCACGCTGTGCTAGGATACGGTTCCATGCCCATGGACCCCGACACGGCTATCGGCGGCCTTCGCGATCGTTTTCCTTCGACGCGCCACTCGCTGCTGGAGGCTGCCCGAGCCGATGGCGCGCTCCCCAATGGGGCCCTCGACCAGGTAGCGGCCCTCTACTGGAAGCCGGTCTACAAGTACATCCGCCTGAAGTGGCATAAAGACAACGAAGAGGCCAAGGACCTGACGCAGAGCTTTTTCGCCAGCGCCCTGGAACGGGATTTCTTCCAGCAGTTCGACCCGGGGAAGGCGTCGTTCCGAACCTACCTCCGCATGGCGCTGGACCGGTTTGCCGCCAACGAACACGCGGCGGCACATCGGCAAAAGCGAGGCGGTGCGGTTTCGATTACGCCGCTGGATTTTGACGGCGCGGCAGACACGGAAACTCCCGAAGACGTATTTCATCGCGAATGGCAGCGGCAGTTGTTCACGCTGGCCGTGGAAGACCTTCGCGCGCACTGCCGGGAAACCGGAAAACCGCTCCAGTTTCAGATCTTCGAAGAATACGATCTGGCCGATGGCGACCGTCCGGCGTACGCCGAACTGGCACTGCGGCACCGCATCTCCACGACGGCATTGAACAACCATCTGGCCTGGTCGCGGCGAATGCTTCGCACGTATCTGACCGATCGCCTGCGCGGCGTTACTTCCGGAGATCGGGAACTGCGTGACGAGATGCGCGCGGTCCGTTCGGGAACTTACTCAGAGGGCCGTGCCCAATGCCGGACCTGAGCGATTCTACCGTCCGCCATCTGCGCTCGGTGATCGATCTGCCCGACCTCAGCGGGACTCGCTATGAGTTGGAGCGGGAGATCGGACGCGGTGGGCTGGGCGTGGTCTACGCCGCGCGCGATCTCCAGTTGCAGCGGCCGGTCGCCATCAAGGTGCTGGATTCCACCGAAGAGGCCCGCATTATCGCGCGGCTGGAGCATCCCGCCATTGTGCCGATTTACGAAAGCGGCACGCTGCCCGATGGCCGCGCGTTCTACGCCATGAAGCTGGTGGTGGGCGCGCGCGTGGACCAATATCTGGAGGCACACCCCTCGCTTTCCGAGCGCTTGCGCGTGATTCAAAGGGTGGGTGAAGCGCTGGCCTTCGCGCACACGCTGGGCGCCGTGCATCGCGATCTGAAACCGCAGAACGTGATGGTGGGCGCGTTCGGCGAAGTCTATGTCATGGATTGGGGTGTGGAGGGAGTCGCCGGGACGCCGCGGTTCCGCGCGCCGGAGCAGGCGGGCGCCACCGGCCGGCCGGCCGATCACCGATCCGATGTCTACGCCCTCGGCGCTCTGCTGCGGTTCATGCTGCCCGAAGCTGCGCCGCGGCCTCTGCGCGCGATTGCGGGGAAAGCCATGGCCGCGGAACCGGACGCCCGCTACCGCGATGTTCCCGCCCTGCTGCTCGATCTGCAACGATTTCAGGATGGTCTGGCGGTTGAGGCTTATCCCGAGCCGGTCTGGGATCGGGCGCGGCGCTTCGCGGTACGCAACCAGGTGCTGCTGCTTTTGCTGGCGGCATTCGTGGCGGTTAAGTTTTTTCTGTTTTTTCTGCGCAGACTCTAAAGGAATTCCGGCGGACGCGGAATAAGACAACGAAGGGAGTGAACGTCTGATGAACAAGATTGTGACCGGGTTGGTCTTCGGAGCCATACTCGGGTTGGTGGATGGGGCGACCGCCTGGTTTACGCCCGAAGTGCGGCCGGCGATTGTCACCATCCTGATGGGGTCGACGTTTAAGGGTATGGTGGTGGGGCTCTTGAGCGGATGGTTTGCCCGCAAGGTAAACTCCGTAACATGGGGCGTTGCGTTCGGCGCCGTGATTGGGCTGTTTTTCGCTTACCTGATTGCGATGCAGCCGCAACCCTCGGGGAACCACTACTATCTCGAAATCATGCTGCCGGGTTTTGTGGTGGGGGCCATTATCGGGTTCCTGACGCAGCGAGCCGGTTCAAACGTAAGACAAACCGCTTAATAAGAGGAGAACAAATAACGTGCAGAGACCGATACATTTCGAAATACCGGCGGAAAACCCGGAGCGGGCCATCAAATTTTACTCGACAGTCTTCGGGTGGAAGTTCACCAAGTGGGACGGTCCCATGGAGTATTGGATGATCGTTACGGGCGACGCCAAAGAGCCGGGGATCAACGGCGGGCTGATGCCCCGGCACGATCCGGCGCAACCCTGTGTGAATACCGTGGACGTCGCCAATCTGGACGAAATGCTGAAGACCATCGAGGGCCACGGCGGCACTTGCGTGGTGCCCAAGATGCCGGTGCCGGGTGTGGGTTGGCTGGCGTACTGCAAGGACACCGAAGGGCATATCTTCGGGTTGATGCAGGCGGACGCCCGGGCCGGCATCGGCTAGGGCGTTTTTGGGAACAGGGCTCCGCACCGAGATATACTAGCGTGCCGAGCCCTGCGCCATGACCAAACCGTCCGTATCGCGTTTTCTGCCTTTGCTGTTGCTGCTGTTCGCCGGCAGCGGATGTTCCGCACTGATTTACGAAATCGTCTGGTACCAACTGCTGCAGCTGGCGGTCGGCGCCACCTCCGTCTCCATGGGCGTGCTGCTGGCAACCTTTATGGGCGGCTTGTGCCTGGGCAGTATCGGTTTGCCGCGCTTCGTTTCCAGCCGTCAACATCCGCTGCGGGTTTATGCTTACCTCGAAATCGGCATCGGCGTCTTCGGTGTGCTGGTGCTGCTTGCGCTGCCCCTGGTTCAGCGGGTCTACATCGCCGGAGCGGAACACGGAATGCCGGGAATGCTGCTGCGCGGCTTCATCGCCGCGGTCTGCATGCTGCCGCCTACGGTGCTCATGGGAGCGTCGTTGCCTGCCATCGTCCGCTGGATCCAATCCACGCCGGAGGGCGTCTCCTGGTGGGGATTGCTGTATGGCGGCAACACTGCCGGCGCGGTCTTCGGCTGCCTGTTGACCGGTTTCTACCTGCTGCGAATTTACAACACCGCCACCGCCACTTACGTCGCCGCCGCAATTAACCTGTCGGTGGGTTTGATCGGTTTCTGGTTGGCCGCGCATACGCCGGCACAGCTAGACGCCGTTGCAGTCCCCGCCGCGCGAGCCACGGCCAGCACCCAGAGCCGTTGGCCGGTACACGTCACCATCGCCATTTCCGGCGCAACCGCCCTGGGCGCGGAAGTCATCTGGACGCGCTTGATGGGCATGCTGCTAGGTTCGACAGTCTACGTATTCTCCATCATTCTGGCGGTCTTCCTGATCGGCCTCGCACTGGGCGCGACCGCCGGCTCATGGCTGGTGGAAATTGTCAGGCCGCGCCTGGCGCTAGGCTGGTGCCAGATCCTGCTTACCGCCGGGTTCGCGTGGACCGCCTACATGATCGCCGACTCGCTGCCGTACTGGCCGATCAACCCCCTGCTCGCCATCAGCCCGTGGCACACCTTCCAACTGGATCTGGTGCGCTGTCTCTGGGCCATCCTGCCGCCGACCCTGCTGTGGGGGGCGAGTTTTCCGCTGGCCTGCGCTGTCGTGGCCGGCCGTCATCCTGGTCAAGATGGTCAAGATGGCCAGGATTCCGGACGCGTGGTGGGAGGCGTGTATGCCGCCAACACATTCGGCGCAATCGTAGGCGCACTCGCTATCAGCCTGGTGCTGGTCCCATGGATCGGCACGCAGCAATCCCAGCGCGTGCTGCTGATTCTGTCGGCCGCCAGCGCGCTGTTCGTCCTGGCGCCCTACGCAGTGGAATACCGTTCGAAGACGGTCGCGGCCTTGTTGGCGGTTTCCATGCTGGCGGCCGGCCTGCTGGCCCGCGGCGTGGATCCGATTCCCGGCGCGGTGATCGCTTATGGCCGCCGTATCGCCATCTCCGCCAGCAGCTCGAAAATCCTGTACACCGCCGAGGGCATCAACTCCTCGGTCGCCATTTCCCAGTGGAGCGATGGCGCCTTCGAAGTGGATGTCAACGGCCACGTGGAAGCCACTACCGAACCCTACGACATGAAGCTGCAGCGCATGGTGGGCCATCTGCCGGGGCTGATTCACCCGCATCCGCAGTCGGTGCTGGGGATCGGATTCGGCGCGGGGGTCTCCGCCGGAACCTTCACCACCTACCCGAGCATTGAGAAAATCACGGTCTGCGAAATCGAGCCCATCATCCCGCCCATTTCCACCAGATACTTCGCCCAACAGGATTATGACGTGCTGCACAACCCGCGCACGCGAATCGTCTATGACGACGCCCGCCACTACATTCTGACGACGCCCGAAAAGTTCGACATCATCGCCTCCGATCCGCTCGACGTATTCGTCAAAGGCACAGCCGCCCTGTATACCCAGGAGTATTTCGAAGCGGTGAAGCGGCACTTGAATCCCGGCGGCCTTTTCACTCTGTATGTGCCTCTTTATGAGAGCGACGAGAAAACCGTCAAGAGCGAACTGGCAACTTTCCTCGAAGTCTTCCCCTACGGAACGGTTTGGGCCAACACCGTAAA
>Ga0209862_1000760_pt1 | contig 11118 bp, 8 predicted proteins | sample OrgsoiDNA_201061_FD_185809 | JGI IMG/M metagenome (GOLD analysis project Ga0209862, IMG submission 185809) | Permafrost soil microbial communities from the Arctic, to analyse light accelerated degradation of dissolved organic matter (DOM) -... | ecosystem: Environmental > Terrestrial > Soil >... | reverse complement strand
GTCGCGCTGGGCGGATTCTGGTTTATCCCGGCCACCCATATCAATGCGCTGGTGCATGAAGGACGCGTGTCGTCCACCACCGCTTTTGTCGCCTTCCTCGCCGGCGTTTGCATCATCGCCACCGGCCTCACGTTTCTCGAAACCATCGCCAATCCTTACACGACGGTGCTGGGCGATCAGCGCTATGCGGCAACGCGCATCAATCTGGCCCAATCCTGCAACGGCATCGGCTGGATTTTTGGTCCGATCGTGGGCAGCATGTATTTTTATTCCAAGGACACACTGGGCCACAGCACGGGCAGCCAGACGCTCTACATTCCTTATGTGGGCGTCGCCATCGTGGTTATCGTTCTGGCCGTGATTTTCTACTTTGCCAACGTGCCCGACATCAAATCCGAGGACGACTATCACCTGGACGATTCCAAGCCGGTTGCGGCGCGCTCCATCTGGGCGCACCCGCATTTCGTGCTGGCTGTGGCAGCCCAATTTTTCTACGTTGCCGCCCAAGCCGGCATCTTCAGCTTCTTCATCAACTACATGACCGCCGAAGTCCCCGCTATTCCCGCGCGGTGGAATTCAGCCATGATCAACCTGGCCGGCAGCTCCGGCTTCCTGCACGGCTGGCTCCTGGGGTGGTTCGAAACCGGCAGAGACGGCGTCCTTTCCCTCAGCAACAAAGGCGCTTCCAATCTGGCGTCCCTGGGCTTCGTGTGCTTCCTGGCGGGCCGTTTCAGCGGCGCTGTTTTGCTGAGGAAATTCGCCGCGCACAAAATGCTCGGTCTCTATGCCGTGCTGAATGTGGCCGCCACTTTCCTGATCTTCTGCAAGCTGGGATGGCTGTCCGTGGTTTGCGTGTTCCTGAGCTTCTTTTTTATGTCTATCATGTTCCCGACCATTTTCGCCCTGGGGATTTTCGGCCTCGGCGCACGGGCGAAGAAGGCGTCGGCCTTCATCGTGATGGCCATCATGGGCGGGGCGATTTTACCCAAACTCATGGGTTACGTCGCCGACCAATACGACATGTCCCGAGGCTTCATCGTACCGATGTTCTGCTTCGCCCTGGTGGCCTTATACGGCTTCAACTGGCCCAGGTTCAGCAAGGCGGAGTCATTGCACGGAGTGAGGGCCTCCGCCGGGCATTAGGCTGTTACCGTCCGGGAGCGCGGCGGGAACTGTGCCAGAAATGGAGAATCTCTACACAATTCGGACTTTCCGTAACGCGGTAATAGATGAGAATGGGTGTATGCACCAACTGCCGCAAATCCGTGCCGGCGACCGGGCTCCCGATATAAGGGAAGCTTTTCAGAAGATCGACATGATTGAGAATGGCGTTGCCGAAACGTTCCGTCATGTCGGGGAAGTTGGCCCAGGAATAGGAAAGGATTTCCTCAAAATCGCTTAGCGCGGCTTCTGTGATTCGAATTTGGAAATCCACTTGGGAATCATCTTCCGGGCTTCGTCGATGGACACGGTACGGCCTTCGTCGGCGTCCTTGATGCCGCGATCAATCGCAGCCAAGGTTTCCGCATCCACTTCGACTGGTTCGGTGACCGGCACTTGCAACTTCAAGTCAACCATACCTCTACAGTAGCCCTCAGGTGCGGCCTTTGCAATCCGGAGTGGAGTGCAGCACTCCACCACCGCCCCCGCTGACCCCCAATTTCTGAGAGAATCGTCTCTCCACCTGTAAGTTTTTCATAAATGCCTCGCATGAATACCGTACTCATCGCCGAGCTGGTCAAACTCCGCTACCAACTGTTGTGGGCCAAGACGCGCTCGCGCAACGGACGCATCGCCATCTTTCTGGCCGGTTACATCCTGCTGGTTATGCTGATCGCCCTGCTGACCAGCGGCGGTTTCGGCGCCGCCATGATCGCGGTGCGCAGCGGCAAGGCCGAGATGGTCGCGCGGGTGGCGCTCTTCGCACTTTTTGTGCAGGCCCTGATCGCCACCACGATTCTGGGCTTCGGCATGAACGCTATTTTCTCCGAAACCGAACTCCGCCGGTATCCTCTGAAGTCGTCCGAGCGGCGCATCGCCCGCCACGCGATCGGCATCGCCGATCCCTTCTGGTTCCTGTTCCTCGCCCTCGAATTGGGCCTCGCCGTGGGCTTCTACGTCAACGGAGTGGGTTCCTTCTGGCTGGGATTGATCGCCACCCTCGCGCTCTTCGTCTGCAATTACCTGGCTGCCCGCGTCCTGGCCCTCATGGTCGACCGCGTGATGCAGCGCAAGTCCGGTTCGTTCATTCTGATTGCCGTAATTTTTACCGTTTCCATGGGACCGTCCCTGCTGCTGCCGGTGCTCAAGAAGAACCCGGCGATCGTGTCCGCCTCGCTCGCCGCGCTCCGGTACACGCCGCCCTTCGGCGCAGCCGCCGCCATGGTCCGGACCGATGCCGGAGCGCTGCTGGGTCTGGGAAGCGTCTTCTGCTGGGTGCTGGGTCTGGCCGCGGCGCTGGTTGCCTTGGAACGCCGTCCGCCGCGCCAGCGGGTTCAGGCGGAAACCACTACCATGAACTGGGATGGCCCCATGGACCGCGTGGCCGCGCTCTTCGGGCCGGAAGATGCGCCCCTGGTGGCCCATTGGCTGCGCTTCTACGCGCGCAACAACCGCTTCCGCATTCTCTACATGCTCAGCCTGCCGCTGATGGCCTTCCTCACCTTCAACACTTCCCGGAGACTGGGCCCCAACGGACTCTTCGCGGTCGCCCTCGGCACCTTCGCCTGCGTCTGTTTTCTGGGCACCTCGCGCATTGCCGTCAACCTGTTCGGCTACGTGGGCGGCGCTTTCCGACGTTATTTTCTGCTGCCCACGGACCCGGCCGCCGCTCTGCGCACCGGCAGCTACGCATCGCTGATGTTGGGCGGCAGTATGCTGCCCATTGCCCTGCTGGCCTGGTCGATCTTCGCGCCCTACGCGTTCGACCCGCGTATGTTGTTCATGCTGGCGGGCACCGGCCTCACCGGGTTGTTCGTCTTCCACGCGCTGGGATTGTGGGTCACCCTGTATAACCCGCGCCGCGGAAACTACTCGAGCAGTTTCGGCAACGATCTTTCACTGGGCGGCAATATCGTGCTCCTCGGCGGCATGGTTACCTGCCTCGCGCTGCCCCAGGTGCTGGTGCTTATGATGCCGGCCGCGGTGTCGCCGGACAACTGGTGGAGCGTCATTCCGCTGGCGCTGGCCGGCATCGGATTCTACGTGGTATCACTCAAGCACGCAGGCCGAATGTTCGTGGGCCGGCGCGAAAAACTGCTGGCGGTTGTCGAAGGAAAAGCGTAGAAGGAAGAGGCTGATGGAAATGGACGCGATACGGCTGACCAACATGGTGAAAAAGTACGGCCCCACGGTGGCCGTCGAAGACCTCTCGCTCACGGTGCGTGCCGGCACTATGTTCGGTTTCCTGGGTCCGAACGGTTCGGGAAAAAGCACGACCATCGGCTGCATGACGGGGTTGCTCGACCCCACGTCGGGCGAGATCGAACTGCTGGGCCAGCGCTTCACCGCGGAGAATGCCGCCATCAAGCGCCGCATCGGCGTGATGCCCGAAACCCTTGGCCTGTTCGAGCCTCTCTACGCCCATGAGTTCCTGGCTTTTGTGGCCCGCATGTTCGGCCTGGATGAAATCACCACGCGCAAGCGTGTGACGGAACTGCTGGCGGCATTGGAACTCACCGACGCGGGGAAGACCCTCTCGGAATACAGCACCGGCATGCGCAAGCGCGTGGCCTTCGCCGCCGCCGTGATTCATTCTCCGGAGGTGCTGTTCCTGGACGAACCTTTCGAGAGCATCGATCCGGCCGGCGTATCGCTCATGAAGCAGTGGCTCCGCCGTTTCACCGAACAGGGACGGACCGTCTTCATCACCAGCCATGTGCTCGAAACCGTGGAACGCGTGTGCCAGGAAGTCGCCATCATCACCAAGCCCGGCAAACTGGTGTGGCAGGGCGACATCACGGCCTTCGCCAACGAGGGCGCCGTCAGTTGCGGCGGACAGCAGTTCCGCGCGCTCGAACCGCTCTTCCTGCACCTCACCGGCGAGCGCTACGCCGATCTAAACTGGCTTTGATGACACTTTATCTTAAACCCACTTGAACTTCATGCCGCAAAGCGAAGAGTTTGCTTCGCGAAAAGGGCGTCGCATTTGAAGAGGTTGACCTGAATAAAGGCTTGTCGGTGGCCCAACTCGACAGCCTGATCGGATCTCGCGACTACCGCGATTTCCTGAATTCCAGAAACGAACTCTACCGCGAGCGAGGGATGAAGGAGAACCCGCCGCCGCGCGCCGAGGCCCTCAAGCTGATGTCGGAAAATCCCAACCTGATCAAGCGGCCGATTCTGGTCGGCGAAAAGGAGATTGTGCTCGGCTTTGACGAGGCGCGTTTCGTGAGTCTGCGCTAGTTGAACTTATGCAGAGCCGCGACAGTGAGGGAGCGCCTTACAGTCGCGGCTCTGAATTCTTCGCTTAGAAGTGGATGCGCAGTCCAAATTCAATCGACCGGTTCTGCGCGCCGTTGGGAGTCGTGAACTGATTGGTCACGACGCCAAACGTGCTCGGCGTATCGATATTGGTGGTCGGATCGGCCGGCACGAAGTGGTTGAGAACGTTCACAAACTGGAACGTCAGTGTAGCGCCGATCCGCTCCGTGGCTTTGAAGTCCTTCGAGACCGTCGCGTCCAGATTCCAGAACGGGAAGCCGCGAATCACACCGGCGCCGCCCGAGTTTGTATCTTCGCCCAAAATCGGCCGGCGAAATTCGTTGTAGACCGCTTGCGGGTTGGCGAACAAATTGACTCCCGAGCCCTTGGCCGCTGGGTTGCCCGCCGCGCCAGCCGAGCCGCTGGAAGTGACGTTGTAGTTAACCGAATTTCCGCCGGTGAACACTCCGTTGCCGGCCGCTTCTTCGTAGTTCGAGGACTGGCCGGAGTAGATCTCTCCGAACGCCTGAGCGTTGCCGCCCACCGACACGCGCTGCGGCAGACCGGTGCGGGCCGTGAACAACGGCGCCACCGTCCATCCGCCAAGGATATGGCCGAGGATGCCCTTCTGGCTCCTCATGAACGGCGACTGATAGAGCATCAGTAAGCTGTAGGTAAACTTCACGTCAAACGGCTGCACGCCGTAGGTGCCGAAGTTTTTGAAGTCATACGGATTCGGCACCGTTATGGAACTGCTGGCCTGCACCACGCTGCCGGTACCCATCGCGCGGCCCCAGGTGAAGTTGGACCGGGCCGTCAATCCGTGCCAGTCCTTCGCCGTCACCGCCAGGAACGCGGCGTTGTAACTGCCGTGCCCGAGCGAGTTAATGAAATCGAACGCGCCGGTGAGCGACTGTCCCGCACCCGGAGCGGCTTGCAAGGTCCGGCCCAACGTCCAGCCATTGGCCTTGTTCAGGTCGATCCAGGTCTGATAGGCCTGAGTTGTAGAGATATTCTTTTGCTCGTTTTTGCTGGCCACTACCGCCGCCGTACAATTGGCAAAACCGGTGCAATAGGGCGAATTCGGTCCGCCCAACGCAGCCTCAAAGAAAGGCTGCGCGGTCACGGCCGCGGCGTTCGGCGTGCAGGTCGGACCGGCGCCGACGCACATCTGGTTGTAAACGGCAGCCCACGCCTGGGCGAAGCTCTGTCCGCCGAGAGTGGTCATCCAGGGCACCGCATCCAGATTGATTTCCTGAAACTCATTGGAGATCTTGCGCCCGATGTAGCCCGCTTCGATCACCATCTTGTTCGTTATCGAACGCTGGATGGTGATGTTGACCTCATCGGAATGGTTCGGCTTCAGCTTCGGATCGAGTTGCGAACCATCCGCCGCCGCCGAGCTGAGCACTCCGTTTTGAACCGTGCCGGGGTAGAACGGCTGGGGCAGAGTTTGACCCGCGGCCGGCACCGGCGCCGAGTTGCCGTCCACGCCGATGCGGAATGCCGTAGTCGGATTCGCGCCCCCCGGTCCCGCGCACTGGCCGGAGATGGTGACGCCGACGCAGGACACCGCCTGCAGCAAACCCGGGCCCAGAAGCGGAACCAGCAGCAGGTCCACTCCGTTGAGCCGCCCGTAAACCCGGCCGTAGCCGCCGCGGATCACAGTCTGGCCGTGGCCGATCAGTGCGCCCAGAATCCCGCTGTCGGCGCTCGGGCTCCATGCCAGCGAAGCACGCGGGCTGAAGCCTCCATAGAAGGGATTGAACGGGTACTTGTTGGCGCCGCCGTTGATGTTCCGCTGGGTCGCAAAACCGATCGTCGGATTGTAAACCTGTCCATTCAAAGCCGCGCTCTGCTTGTTGAGCATGTAGCTCTGGATGTCGATCGGATTGCCGGCGGCGTCCACCATCGAAACCTGCTTGCCATTGATTTCGTACGGCGGCATGGAGAGCCCCCAGCCCAGACCGTACGTCAGCGTCAGGGTGGGCTTGGCATGCCACGTATCGGAGAAATACACGTCGTATGAGGGAACCACGCTCTGGTCGAATCCCGGCGTCCCCAGCGGATTGAGCTGCAGATTCGCTCCGCTGCGGCTATACATCACCTGGGTCTGAGTCACAATGCCGAACAGCTCGTTGTACATCTGGGCATAGTTGCCGAGCGAACTCGCGTTGGCGCCGTTCGGAAGCGTGTACGCGGCATTGCTGATGCCCGTGCCGCCCACCTGGTAGACCACCGAAGTGTTGATGCCGACGCCGTTATCGTCGCGCCCGTGATAATCGAAATTCCGCGTGTAGGTGCCGCCGAACTGAAGCAGATGGTTCTTCTTAAGATAGGTCACGGAGTCCGAAAGGAAGTAGTCGTGACCGTCCCAAAATCGCTGCCGCACGTCCTGTGAGTCCACATTGTACGGGATCAGCGATCCAAGCTGGCTCTCGCCGCCCACTTCAACCGCGCCGCCCAATCCGGCAAACTGCGGCGGACCGGCCTGCGTCGACCACTGCCAGAAGTTGCGCAGGTAGCTGAAGCGCACATCGTTCGTGAGGTTCGGTGTGATCGCGGTAGTCAAACCTGTCACCAGGTACGACGGCTTGACCGGCCGGGGGGCAAACGACTGATACTGTCCGGGAGCCGAGCCGGACAGCAGGCCGCCCATGTCAACCTGAGTACTCACCAGTTGCTTGAAACTGTAGTAGCGGTAACTCGACATGAATTTCCACTTCTCGCCGAAATCGTGGTCGATACGGCCCACCAGGGAATTCGAGGTCTGTGGAAGCGACAGGTTGCCCAGATAGCCTTGCGCGTTGAGCCCGTCGACCAGGCCCGTCGTGGAACTGCCGGCGGTAAACGTCGGATCGTTGGGCAGCGGCATCGTGTTCCAGAGTTTCTGGATGAGCGGGTTCACGCCGAGCCCGCGCGGGTCGCACGTCGACGTGCCGCATAGCGCGGGCTGATAAGCGACGCCACCCACGTTCACCACGTTCGGGTTGAGATTGTACGGCGTGTTTACGCCTGCCGCATTCGGGAGAATCAGAACACCGGCCCGCATCAGAGCGGTGGGCGTTCCGTGGTCGAAACTGACGACATTCGGGAAACGGCTGCCTTCATAGTTGAAGAAGAAGTATGTCTTCCCGCCCCAGAACTTCGGCAGGACCGGACCGCCCACCGCGCCGCCGAAACGGTTTCGGTGCGTGGCCGGAAGCGGCGTTGCCTGGCCGTTGACCAGCGTGTGGTTGTTCCTCCAGAGATTGGCGGCCCCCACGTTGCTTCCGAAATAATACTCGTACAACGCGCCGTGGTAATCGTTGGCGCCGCGCCTGGTGATCATCTGGACCTGGCTGCCGGCGGCGCCGTTGAAATCCGCGGTCTGGCCCGTGGTGCCCACCTTGAACTCTTCGATGCTCTCGATCGGCGTCGGCATCACGCCCGTCGGCGTACCGCCGGTGGCACCCGAACCGCTATACCCATTGCCCACTGTATAGGTCGTGTTGGTGCCCGCCATGTCGTCGCTATTATTGCCGCCATCCAGTTGGAAAGCGTTCTGGTCCGTCGCGGCTCCCGCCACGTTGCCGGCCAGGGACACGCCTACCTGCAGCACGGACAACGACGACGCATCGCGGCCCAGGTTCGGCAGCAACTGGAGCTGGTCGTTCCTCAGGGTGGAACCGATGGTCGCGTTGAGCGTCTGTAACTCCGCGCCCTGGGACGCCGCGACTTCCACCACGGTTGAAGTGGCGCCGATTTGCAGCGTGACGTTGAGGCTCAACGCCAGGCCAACGTCCACTTTTTGCCCTTGCATCTTGGCCTGCGCGAAGCCCGGATGGCTTATGGTCACATTGTAGACGCCGGGTTCGATGTTAGTGAACGTGTACCGGCCGGCCTCGTTGGTGATTGCCGTTCGCGAAGTATTGGTGCCGGTATCGATGAGCTTGACCTCCGCGCCCACCACGGCGGCATTGGAAGGGTCGCTCACCTGCCCGGTGATCGTTCCCGTTGAAGTGGTTTGCGCCCACACCGGCATGGCCGCGAGACACAGCAGGCACACCAGTAATCCGGACACAGAAATACGCGAGAGTCGGATAAGACTTAAGTTCATTTAACCCCCTTCTCCTCTACCCAGGGTCTACCTAATCTGTATCCCGATTAACTAACTCCGCGAGGACGAACAAATGATTGTGGTGATTGTAGTGTGCGAATCGCATGGTTGTCAAGCGGACTGAAAAATAAGTCAGGCCCTACTTCACCGCCAGCCATGCCAGAAACAAACCATCCGGTTCCACGTCCTCCCAATAGGAAATGAACCGGCTGGTCACTTCCCGGCAATGCCGCTCCAGAAGCCGCTCCAGCTCTTTGCGCGTGAACCATTTCTCCCAATCGGGAGTGTTCAGCTTGCCCCACTGCTCCGCGTTTTTATCGATGATCGCGATGCGCCCGCCGGGCTTCACCACCCGGCAGATTTCGCTCACCGCCCGATCGATTTCCACCGCGTGCTCGAGCGATTCCGTGGCATACGCCGCATCGAAAAACCTATCTTCAAACGGCAGCTCCGTCATCGAGCCCGAGCGCGTATGAATGCCCTCCGGAACGAAGCGCAGCATCTCCTCGGAAATGTCCAGCCCCCAGATTTCCGCCTCCGGCTCCTGTTCGCGAAATACGCGCGCAAACCGGCCCTTGCCGCATCCCACGTCCAGCACGCGTTTGCCGCGCAGTGCCCCCAAATGTTCGCGGATCAGTTTTACGTGGTATATCCGAGGGTCGATGGTGGAAGGAAAATTCTCTTCATCGGCCGCCGCCTGGTCGAATGAGGACCGGATGCGCGCGCGCAATTCCGGTGTGAGCCGCGCGCGTTCCGGTCTGGTAAACAGCCGCTTCCAGTTCAAGCTCTATGCCCGCGTCAGGAAGATCGGGAGGCTGAGCTTGTGGTCGTAGACAGGGCGATACCGGAACGTGTTGTACATGCTCGACACGTCCACCTTGCGCGGCCCCAGTTTCGGATCCGGAATCGTCTTCATGGAGTAGCAGCCGTTGCTGATCGCGGTCATCAGGCCATGCTTGCCTTCCTGGATGGCATCGATCGCCATGCCCGCGAACGTGGCCGCCACCATGCGGTCCACAAAGTCGGGGCTGCCCGAGCGCAGGTCGTAAGTAAGATCGCTGACGACGGTCTCGTGGCCCGTGGCCTTCTTGATCTCGGTGCTCAAGGCTTCCGCCACGCTCATCTTTTTGCGATGGCCGAACGCATCCGGCTCGCCATACTCCTGCACGATATAGCCCTCCCATTGCGCGCCCTCGGAAAGGATGGCCAGCGAGTAGTTGCTCGGGTTGTTCTTCTTGTCGTTCACCAGCATGGCGATCAACTTCTGCAGATCCACCTTATATTCCGGAATGCAGCAGCGTATCGAGGTCACGTATGCCGTGTACAACGCCGTGTAGCCGGCATCGCGCCCGAACACCCGGAAGAGACCGATGCGTTCGTGCGAGCCCACGGTGGTCCGCTGCCGCTCGATGGCGTCCATGGCCCGCGTGATGGCGGTCGAAAACCCGATGCAGTATTCCGTATTCTGCACGTCGTTGTCCATGGTCTTCGGCACGGCAATTACTTTCACGCCCTGCCTGTCCAGTTCCGCCGCGTAGCTCAGCGTGTCGTCGCCGCCGATGGCCACCAGGTAATCCAGTTTCAACGTCTCGATGTTCTTCAGCACCGCGCTGGTCACGTCGAACGTCGTGGAGGTCTCGCCTTTCTTGACGGTCTCCTTCGACGGGAAGCTCCCTCCCTCCAGCGCCGCCGGCAGCTTCGCCATCTTCGACGGGTTGGTGCGGGAGCTATGCAGATACGTGCCGCCCGTGCGGTCGATGGTGCGCGTGTTTTCTTTGTTCAACGGCAGTATGTAGCGCACGCGGCTGGCGGGTTCCTGCAGGTTGACGTGCGTCAGGCCCTCCCACCCGCGGCGAATCCCGATCACCTCGCAGCCTATCTCGCTGCCACGGTAGACCACCGTCTTGATCACGGAATTCAGTCCCGGAACGTCGCCGCCGCCGGTGAGAATACCAATGCGTTTCCCAGCCATGATTGCTCCTTGACGATATGGGTTTCTTGCAGATCGGAAAGCCCCATTATAAGGGAGACGGGCCGGGCATGCCCGGCCCCTACAGTAGCATGCCTCGCCCGCCCCTTACGCCCACAACTCCGCCACCACCTTGCCCTTCACCAATTCCCTTGGCTGATTGAGATGGTTCAACACAATCGTATCCGGGTCGATCCCCAGGGCGTAGTACACCGTGGCCAGCAGATCGTTCGGGTGCATCGGCTTGTCTTTGGGCGAACTGGCGGTCTGGTCGCTTTCGCCGTACTGCGCGCCGCGCGCCATCCCGCAGCCAGCCACCACCGCGCTGTAGCAGTACGGCCAGTGGTCGCGGCCGTCGGGCGCATTTGAGTTGCCGGAAGTGCTCACGCCAATGCGCGGCGAACGTCCGAATTCGCCTATCGCCACCACCAGCGTCTCCTTCAGCATGCCGCGATCGTTCATGTCCTCCAGCAGCGCCGATAGCCCGCGGTCCAACTTCGGGCAGTGCAGGTTCTTGAGCGGCGCGAAATTGGCGGCGTGCGTGTCCCAGGAATCCACTTCCGGGTTGCCGTTCGCGACCGACGGCCAGTTCATCTGCACGAAGCGCGTCCCGGCTTCAATCAGGCGC
>Ga0209862_1000759_pt1 | contig 11120 bp, 10 predicted proteins | sample OrgsoiDNA_201061_FD_185809 | JGI IMG/M metagenome (GOLD analysis project Ga0209862, IMG submission 185809) | Permafrost soil microbial communities from the Arctic, to analyse light accelerated degradation of dissolved organic matter (DOM) -... | ecosystem: Environmental > Terrestrial > Soil >... | reverse complement strand
CAAGCAGCTGTCCGGCGGACAGGCGCAACGCGTGGCCATCGCACGCGGCCTGTACACGCATCCGAAAATCCTGCTGCTCGACGAGCCGTTTTCGGCGGTCGACGCGTTCACCCGCATGAAGCTTCAGGACCTGCTGCTGCGCGTGGCGCGGGAACACCATCTGACCGTGCTGCTGGTGACGCACGATATCGACGAGGCCCTGTACCTGAGCGATCATATCGTGCTGTTGGAAGCGGCAGGCGAGCCGCCGACCGTGTTCAACGTGACGCCTGAGCGGCCGCGCGCACGCGCCGACGCAACGCTGGCCCCGTTGAGGCACGCCATACTGGAACGGCTGCACGCAACGCACGCCATCTAAAAACCCGCGGCCGCCTTCAGCCCTTGGGCATGGCCACCTGGAAACATTGCCATCGGCCGGTGCGAATTGCCGTCCTTGCGCTCAATACGCTGTCTTGCCGTCGCGCGGTGTGACAAAGCGCGTATATTGGCCTGTCACAAAGTGTTAGATTGAGGAGTCCATCCGGACGCGCCTCATCCTTTCACCTTGCTATCAGGAGTACATCGCCATGCGATTTTCCGACATCGGCATCAGCCGCAAACTGTATCTGGGCTTCGGCCTGGTGGTCGTGATTCTGGCGGTGCTCCTCGGCGCGGCCTACACGAATTTCTCGCGCCTGGCGCAGGCCAACGGCTGGAACAACCACACGCACGAAGTGATGGCGGAAGCCCACAGCACCCTGGAAAGCCTGCTCAACATGGAAACCGGGGAACGCGGCTACGCATTGACCGGCGACGACGCCTCGCTTGCGCCGCTCAAAAGCGGCCAGGCCGATTTCAACGCGCATGTCGAGCAGGCGCGCAAGCTGACGTCGGACAATCCCGCCCAACAGGACCGCCTGCAAAAGCTGCAACAGGCGCAGCAGGCCTGGTTCAGTCAGGCGGTCGAGCCGGTGCTGGCGCTGCGGCGCAAGGCCAACGACGGCGCCTCCATCGATCCGGTGCTGGCCTTCGAGCGCGAGGGACACGGGCGCCAGGGCATGGACGCCATGCGCTCCATGCTCAAGGACATCAGCGGCGCCGAGGCGGGACTGCTGGTGCAGCGCGCCGCCGACGCCACATCGCTGCAAAGCCTGACCGCCAACACGCTGATCTTCGGCGGCCTGCTGACCATCGCGCTGGCCGCCGCGCTGGCGTGGATACTGAGCCGCAGCATCGTGCTGCCGCTGGAGTATGCTGTGCGCATCGCCCGCACCGTCGCCGCCGGCGACCTGACCAGCCGCATCGAAGCCGGCTCGCACGACGAAACCGGCCAGATGCTGCAGGCGCTGGGCGATATGAACCGCAGCCTGGTCGACATCGTCGGCGAGGTGCGGCGCGGCACGGACACCATCGCCACCGCCGCCACCGAAATCGCGCACGGCAATCAGGACCTGTCCTCGCGCACCGAGCAGCAAGCCAGCTCGCTGGAGGAAACCGCGTCGTCGATGGAGCAGCTGACCAGCACCGTCAAGCAAAACGCCGCCAGCGCGCGCCAGGCCAACCAGCTCGCGGCCTCCGCCTCGGATGTGGCGGTCAAGGGTGGTGCGGTGGTGGCGCAGGTGGTGCAAACCATGAACTCGATCAGCGACTCGTCGAAGCTCATCGTCGACATCATCGGCGTGATCGACGGCATCGCCTTCCAGACCAATATCCTGGCCTTGAACGCCGCCGTGGAAGCGGCGCGCGCGGGCGAGCAGGGCCGCGGCTTCGCGGTGGTGGCGACGGAGGTGCGCAATCTGGCGCAGCGCTCGGCGGCGGCGGCCAAGGAGATCAAGGCGCTGATCGGCAGTTCCGTCGAAAAAGTCGGCGCCGGCAGCAAGCTGGTGGAACAGGCTGGCGGCACGATGACGGAAATTGTCGACAGCGTCCGGCGTGTCACCGACATCATGCAGGAAATCGCCTCGGCCAGTGAAGAGCAGATCGCCGGCATCGAACAGATCAACGAGGCCATCAGCCAGATGGACAACGTGACCCAGCAAAACGCCGCGCTGGTCGAACAGGCCGCCGCAGCAGCGGAGGCGCTGCAGGAGCAGGCCCTCAATCAGGCGCGCGTGGTCGGCGTGTTCAAGCTCGATGCCCGTGCGCCGCAGCACGCCGCGGTTGCGGCTATCCAGTCGGCGCCGAAGCGGCCGCGCAATCTCAAGCAGCTAAAAGCCGGAAGCGAAAAAAAATATCTTGAGAAGTCGGTCTGAAAACCGCCGCTGCGACGCCGAGGTGCGGCAGTGTTGCAGCGGCTGACACGCCATCCAACAACGCAGCGGCGGCCCTCAGTCGTTGCGCATCTGCGCCTGCGACACGCTGCTACCGGCCGGCACGCTCTGCGTCAGCCACACGTTGCCGCCGATGGTGGAGCCGGCGCCAATGGTGATGCGGCCCAAAATCGTCGCGCCGGCGTAGATGACGACATCGTCCTCCACGATGGGATGGCGCGGTACGCCCTTGATCAAGGCGCCCTGCTCGTCGGCCGGGAAGCGCTTCGCGCCCAGCGTCACATGCTGGTACAGGCGCACGCCCTGGCCGATGATGGCGGTCTCGCCGATCACCACGCCGGTCCCGTGGTCGATGAAGAAGCTGCCGCCGATCTGCGCGCCGGGGTGGATGTCGATGCCGGTCAGCGAATGGCCGATGTCGGAAATCAGCCGCGCCAAAAACGGCGAACCCAGTTGGTGCAGGCGGTGCGCCAGCCGGTAGTAGAGGATCGCGATGGTGCCCGGGTAGCACAGCATGATTTCGGCGATCGACGTCGCCGCCGGGTCGCCGGAGAACGCGGCCTGCACGTCCGACACCAGCAGGCCGCGGATGGCCGGCAGCGAGGCGGCGAACTGGCGCGTGATTTCGTTGGCGCAGCTGGTCATCTCCTCCTCGTTGCAATCGACGCCGGCGGAAAACTGCAGGCCGCGCCGCACCTGTTCCGTCAAACGGTTCAAGGTGGTGGTCAGCGTGTCGCCGACAAAGTAGTCGATGCTCTCGTCGGTCAGGTTGGGCCGCCCGTAGTGGGTCGGGAACAGCGCCGCCGACAGTCCGTTGACGATGGTGGTCAGCGCCTCGCGCGAGGGCAGCTCGCGGATGCGGCCCTGATGGCGGATGTTGTGCGTGGCCTCGCGCGAAACGCGCAGCTGCTCGATCACGCTGGCCAGGTTCCAGTGTGAGGGCTTGACGCCGGTGCCATCAAAAGTGTCGATAGTCATAGTTCTCGCTACGCCTGCAAAAGTAAGGGGTTCGGCCACATCGGGCCAAACGTGACAGATTAATCATGGCGCCGTCAAAAGCGAAGGAATATATTCGTCGTTCGATATTTGCTCGCCGCATATCGTTATATCATTTGCCGCCAATTCCTGCCGGGCGGCGACGTGACGTAGAATGCTGGTCTGACGAACAATACCCTTTTCATGAATATTTTGCTGACACTGCTGTTGGCCGGCCTGACGATGGTCGGCCCGCTCGCCATCGACACCTACCTGCCCTCCTTCCCCGCGATCGCCCGCACCTTCGACGCCAGCCCGCTGCTGGTGCAGCAGACGCTGAGCGCCTTCCTGTTCTGCTTCGCCTTCATGATGCTGTTTTACGGGACGCTGTCCGATTCCTTCGGCCGCCGGCCGGTGATCCTGTGGTCGCTGGTGCTGTACATCGTGGCCTCGATAGGCGGCGCGATGGCGCCGTCGATCGGCGTGCTGCTGGTGTGCCGCGTGGCGCAGGGACTGGCCGCCGGCGCCGGGTCGGTGGTCGGCCGCGCCATCGTGCAGGACCGCTTTTCGGGCGCCGAGGCGCAAAAGATCCTGTCACATATCATGATGGTGTTCGGCCTCGCGCCGGCCATCGCGCCGGTGCTGGGCGGCTGGTTGCAGGTGTCGCTGGGCTGGCGCTCGGTGTTCTGGTTCCTGACCAGCTTCGGCATCCTGATGTTCATCGCGGTGCAGCGCGCGCTGCCCGAGAGTCTGCCGGCGCAGGACCGCCATCCCTTCCACTTCGGCGTGATCGCCGCCAATTACTGGAAGGTGCTGCGCCATCGCCACTTCCTGCTGCTGTCAATCGCAGTCGGCTTGTCGTTCGCCGGCTTCGGCTTGTACATCGGATCGGCGGCCTACTTCGTCATCAATATTTTGCACCTGCCGGAGACCTCGTTCGCGTGGCTGTTCATCCCGCTGATCAGCGGCATGGTGGTCGGCTCGGCGCTGTCGGCCAAGTTCGCGCACCGCTACGCGCCGCGCACGCTGATCTGGGCCGGCTATGGCTTGATGGCGCTCGGCGCCTTGATCAACGTGGCCTACAACTACTACTTCGCGGCCGAGGTGCCGTGGGCGGTGCTGCCACTGTTCGTGTATTCGTTCGCCATCGCGCTGGCGATGCCGCCGATGTCGCTGCTGGCGCTGAACCACTTCCCGAACAATAACGGACTGGCGTCGTCGATGCAGTCGTTCATCCAGATGCTGCTGTTTGCGCTGGTGTCCGGACTGGTGGCGCCGCTGCTGTTCGACAGTGCGCTCAAGCTGGCCTACGGCGTGTTGGGCGGCCTGGTGGCCAGCCTGGTGGCGTGGCTGCTGGCGCAGATCGGCGAGCCGGCCACGGTTGAATAGACGTCGAAGAAAACCTCACGGCCACGGCGTCGGCGTGACGTCGATGTATTGGGCGCCGCCGTCGGCCGGTTCGGCTTCCTGCCGCTGGCCGCCGCCGCGCTTCTGGCCGAGGCCCAGGATTTCCTTGCGCGCCTCGACAAAATCGGACGATGAAATCGGATGGGCCGCGTCCGGCCAATGCTCGATCGCCCACTGCTGGACTTCTTCGAAGCGGCGCCAGACTTCGGCGATATACGCGTGGTGTTCCGCACTGTGATCCATCGTCGCCTCGTTACGTTGAATATCGATGAGGGCAATGATACGCCATCGCGCGGCGACGTCGGTACGCTGGCACACGATGGCGCGGCGCCGGTCCACAAAACGAGAACCAAGTAAAATAGCGTCTGGCCGGTGCATTAGCGCCGGCAGCCACCTGGATTTGATTGATGCGACTGACTTCCTTCACCGACTACACGCTGCGCACCCTGCTCTACCTGGGCGTAAACCGGGACCGCCTGGTGACGATACAGGATATCGCGGACATGCACGCGATCTCGAAAAACCATCTGATGAAGGTGGTGTATCAACTGGGCCTGTCGGGCATCATCGAAACGGTCCGTGGCCGCAACGGCGGTATGCGCCTCAAGCAGGAGCCGGCCGACATCAACATCGGCGCGCTGGTGCGCGAGACCGAGACCGATTTCTACATGGCCGAATGCTTCGACCGCGAGCATGATACCTGCCCGCTGACGCCCAACTGCGCGCTCAAGGGCGCCTTGGGCGCGGCCACCAAGGCCTATCTAACGGTGCTGGACCAGCTGACGCTGGCCGACATTCTGCCGCAAACCGGCACCGTGCCGGCCGAAGCCATCATCCATTTCCATCCACGGAGCTGACCCCGCGCGCCATGCGCGGCGCGGCGTCGGTGCCTTCCAGCGCGGCCTTGAGCCGGCGCAGCGCCTCGGCCGATTCGGCGACAATCAAGCGATGCAGCTTGAAGCTGTCGGCCAGCGCGAACAACAGGTTGGGACGCGCATAATCGAAGTCGCGCTCGAACAAGGTGCCGTCGGCCACCGGCGTCAGATGGTAGCTGATCTGGCCCGAGCCGCCGTCCGCGATTTTTCCTTTGATGGTCCATGCCGTCGGCACTTCACGTCGAGTGACGGTCCACAGCACGCGGCCTTCGTAACCGGCCACCAGAAAATCCTCGCTCACCTGTTCGCCGATCCGCAGCGGATGATCGGTGGTGCCCATCACCGCCAGCGACGACGGATGCCAGCGCGGCCAGTTGGCCGGCGTGGTGACGTAGGCGTAGACATCGGCCGGCGCGCGCGCGATGACGACGCTGGTGTGGACGCGCGTCGGCGCCAGCGGCATGGGCGCCAGCAGCACCACGGCCAGGCCGACCAGCAAGGCCAGGCCGAAGTAAGGGATGCGTCGTTTCATCACGATCCTTGCGAGGGATTTATCATGACGATCATCATACTCTTTTGACGGCGAGTCAGCCGGCGGCTTGCTGGCCCAGTTGCGGCAGCGACGCCATCAGGTCGGCGAAGCGCTGGCCCTGGATCATCACATGCTCGCGCAGCAGCCGTGCGGCCAGTTCGCCGTCGCCGTCGATGATCGCGTTGACCACGCCATCGTGCTCCTCATACGACTTGCCCAGCCGGTCGCGCACGCGCAGCTGCAAGCGCCGGTAGGGCCGCAGGCGCCGGTACAAATTGCGCGCCTGCTCGATCAGGAACTGATTGTGGCTGCCGGCGTAGATCGCCTCGTGAAACAGCTCGTTCTTGTAGTAGTAGTCGTCCGGCTCCTGCGCGTCGCGCGCGTCCATGCAGGCGCGGTGCGCGTCCAGCAAAACCTGCTGCTCCTGCGGCGTCATGCGGCGCGCGGCGAGCCGGCCGCAGGTCGCCTCCAGCTCCGACATCACCTCGAACATCTCGACCAGTTGCTGCGGCCCCAGTTCGGCCACGATGGCGCCGCGGCGCGGGCGTATCACCACCAATCCCATCGACGCCAATTGGATCAGCGTTTCGCGGATCGGCGTGCGCGAGACGCCGAAGCGCGTGGCCAGCTCGGTCTCGTCCAGATGCTGCCCGGGCGACAGCGCGCCGACGGCGATCATTTCTTCTATCGCTTCACGCAAGGTGGCAGAATGGCTTTTTATCATTGTTTAGTCTGCTTTAACGCTGCTATGTATATAGGGTTACATTATAAGTCCGATCTTTGACCAGGCTGAGTATTCAGAGAATATATTCTTGTATACATGAAGTGTGAAACTGCATATTATTGGCTTGCATCGATAAAAACCGATATTCCGGAGACAAGACATGACTACCTTCACCCGCAGAAGCGCGCTGGCCGCCATCGCCAGCAGTCCCTTATGGCTGCAAACGGCCTGGGCCCAGCAAAGCACGACGCTTAAGATTTCGCACCAGTTTCCCGGCGCGACAGCGACCGAGGGCGATTTTCGCGACCGCCTGACGCGCCTTTTCGCGGCCGAAGTGGAAAAACGCAGCAAGGGCACGCTCAAGTTCGAGATCTATCCCGGCTCCTCGCTGATGAAGACCAACGCGCAGTTCTCGGCCATGCGCAAGGGCGCGCTCGACCTGTCGCTGGTGCCGCTGTCGTATGCGGGCGGCGAAGTCCCGGAGGTGAACATCGGCCTGATGCCAGGACTGGTGCCGTCCTACGACATCGGCTACGCATGGCGCAACGCCGAAGTAGGCAAGGAACTCAATCGCATCCTGCTCGACAAGGGCATCGTGATGGTCAGCTGGATCTGGCAGGCCGGCGGCATGGCCTCGCGCACCAAGGCGATCGTCGAGCCGGAGGACGCCAAGGGCATGAAAATACGCGGCGGCTCGCGCGAGATGGACTTGATTTTGAAGGCCGCCGGCGCCGCCGTCGTCACGCTGCCGTCCAACGAAATCTATGCCGCCATGCAGACCGGCGCGATGGACGCGGCGCTGACCTCCTCCACCTCGCTGATCTCGTTCCGCCTCGAAGAAGTGTCGAAGGCGCTGACCACGGGACGCGGCAACGCCTACTGGTTCATGCTGGAGCCCTTGATGATGTCGAAGGCGGTGTTCGACCGTTTGAGCAAGGAGCAGCAGGCCATCATCATGGCCGTCGGCGCCGAGCTGGAAACGTTCGCCCGCAAATCGGCGCAGACCGACGACTCGCTGGTGGCCGCCGTCTACCAGCGCACCGGCGCCAAGGTGGCCGACCTGAGCGCGGCCACGGTCAAGCGCTGGCAGGCCATCGCGCGCACCACGGCGTGGAAGGACTACGGCGAGCATAACGACAACTGCGCCAAGCTGCTCAAGCTGGCGGAGAAGCTGCTGTGAGCCACGGCTTCGATCTGCAGCCGCAAGCCGGCGCCGGCCCGGCCGTGCCGGACAACGCGGCGCTGGCCGCCGTCTCGGCGCTGCTCGACAAGCTCAATCGCGCGCTGGTCAAGCTGTCCATGCTGGCGCTGATCATGACTGCGCTGGTGCTGACGTATTCGGTGGTGTCGCGCTATTTTTTCTCGGCGCCGACCGACTGGCAGGACGAGGCTTCGGTGTTCATGCTGGTCGGCGTGACCTTCTTCTGCACCGCCTCCGTGCAATCGTATCGCGGCCATATCGGCATCGAGGCGCTGGCGTCGCTGCTGCCGCGCCGCGTCAATGCGGTGCGGCTGTTCTTCGTCGACCTGGTGTCGCTGCTGTTCTGCGCTTTCTTCGCGTGGAAATCATGGACGCTGTTTTATGAAGCGTGGAGCGAAGGCCAGACCACCTCCTCCACTTTCGCGCCGCCGCTGTGGATACCGTATTCAATGATGGCGGCCGGGATGTCGCTGCTGGCGATCCAGCTGCTGGTGCAAACGCTGGCCCGCGCCACCAACAAGAAAGAGGCATCATGAACGAGCTGACTCTGGGCGCGCTGTACGGCGCGGCGACGCTGGTGGTGATGTTCTCCGGGATGCCGATCGCGTTCGCGCTGGGCGTGGTGGCGACCAGCTTCATGTACTTCTTCATGCCCGCCTCCTCGCTCGACACGATCACGCAGAACGTCTACGAAGAGATGGCGTCGATCACGCTGCTGTCGATACCGCTGTTTATTTTAAAAGGCGCGGCGATCGGAAAATCGCCGGCCGGTAAAGACCTGTACTCCGCCATCCACACCTGGCTGCACAAGATCCCGGGTGGCCTGGGCATCGCCAACGTGTTCGCCTGCGCGCTGTTCGCGGCGATGGCCGGCTCCTCGCCCGCCACCTGCTCGGCCATCGGCGCGGCGGGCATACCGGAGATGCGCCGGCGCGGCTACTCGCCCGGTTTCGCGGCCGGCATCATCGCTGCCGGCGGCACGCTGGGGATCTTGCTGCCGCCGTCGATCACCATGATTTTGTACGCGGTCGCCGCCGAGCAGTCGCTGGGACGTTTGTTCCTGGCCGGGATAGGACCGGGCATTTTATTGGTCGCGCTGTTCGCCGGCTACGCGGTGTATCGCGCCCGCAAGGAGTACCGTCTGGCGCTGGCGATCTACGAAGGCGGCGGCGAAAAATCGCCCTACCTCGAAGACGAGCATTTCACGCTGCGCCAGAAAGTGGAGATGCTGCCACGCGTGCTGCCCTTCATCATCCTGCTGATCGGCGTGATGGTGGCGCTGTACGGCGGCCTCGCCACGCCGTCCGAAACGGCGGGACTGGGCGCCTTGCTGGCCTTGGTGCTGATCGCCATCGTCTACGGCGTGTGGCGGCCGAAGGACCTGTCGCCCATCCTCAGCGCGACGATCAAGGAGTCGACCATGCTGTTGCTAATCATCGGCATGTCGCTGCTGTATTCCTACGTGATGAGTTATCTGCACATCAGCCAGGCCGCCGCCAACTGGGTGGTCGGCATGCACTTGTCGAAATGGCTGCTGCTGGCCGTGATCCTGCTGATGGTGATCGTGTTCGGCTTCTTCCTGCCGCCGGTGTCCATCATCCTGATGACGGCGCCGATTATTTTGCCGCCGCTGAAGGCCGCCGGCTTCGACCTGATCTGGTTCGGCATCGTCATGACGGTGGTGATGGAAATGGGCTTGATCCATCCGCCGGTCGGCCTGAATCTCTTCGTCATCAAGAACATCGCGCCCGACATCCCTTTGAAGGACGTCATATGGGGTGTGGTGCCGTTTGTGTTGCTGATGTTTTTCGCCGTGCTGCTGCTGTGTGTTTTCCCCGGTATTTCAACGCTGCTGCCGGATCTGATTATGGGAGTCAAATGATATGAATGCGCCCCGCGTGTGGAACACGCTGGAAGTCAATCGCGCCGAGCGGCTGGGCCGCGCGCGCGCGGTGCTGGGCAACCAGATGCAGGGCAAGGCGCTGCCAGCCGCCCGCATCGCCGACCTGCTGCACGCGGTGCTGGAATGCGGCGACCGCGTTTGCCTGGAAGGGAACAACCAGAAGCAGGCCGACTTCCTCGGCCAGGCGCTGGCGCAGCTGGACCCGGCGCGCGTCAACGGCCTGCACATGCTGCAATCGGTGCTGGCCCTGCCCGAGCATCTGGACGTGTTCGACCGCGGCGTCGCTTCGAAGCTGGACTTTTCCTTTTCCGGTCCGCAGGCAGGCCGCGTGGCCAAGCTGGTCTCGGCCGGCAAGCTGAATATCGGCGCCATCCACACCTACCTCGAATTATTCAGCCGCTACTTCGTCGACCTGCCGCCGCGCGTGGCGCTGATCGCGGCTGAAGCGGCCGACCGCCACGGCAATCTGTACACCGGCCCGAACACCGAGGACACGCCGGCCATCGTCGAGGCGACCGCCTTCAAGAACGGCATCGTGATCGTGCAGGTGAACCAGATCATGGACACGCTGCCGCGCATCGACGTGCCGGGCGACTGGGTCGATTTCGTCGTGCAGTCGCCGCAGCCGTATTACATCGAGCCGCTGTTCACGCGCGACCCGGCGCAGATCTCCGAGATCCAGGTGCTGATGGCGATGATGGCGATCAAGGGCATCTACGCCGAATACGGCGTCGAACGGCTGAACCACGGCATCGGCTTCGACACCGCCGCCATCGAGCTGCTGCTGCCGACCTACGCCGAGTCGCTCGGATTGCGCGGCAAGATAGGCCGCAACTGGGCGCTCAATCCGCACCCGGCGCTGATCCCGGCGATTGAATCGGGCTTCGTCGAATCGGTGTATTCCTTCGGTTCGGAGCTGGGCATGGAAAACTATATCCGCGCGCGGCCCGACGTCTTCGCGGTCGGCCCGGACGGTTCGATGCGCAGCAACCGCGCGCTATGCCAGGCCGCCGGCCACTATGCCTGCGACATGTTCATCGGATCGACCTTGCAGATCGACTTGCAGGGTAATTCGTCGACGGCGACCTTGGGCCGCATCGCCGGCTTCGGCGGCGCGCCGAACATGGGCGCCGACGCGCGCGGCCGGCGCCATGCCAGCCCGGCGTGGCTCAAAGCCGGCGAGGAGGCGCGGCGCGGCCGCAACACCATCCCGCGCGGCCAGAAGCTGGTGGTGCAGATCGTCGAAACCTTCCG
>Ga0209862_1000755_pt1 | contig 11178 bp, 8 predicted proteins | sample OrgsoiDNA_201061_FD_185809 | JGI IMG/M metagenome (GOLD analysis project Ga0209862, IMG submission 185809) | Permafrost soil microbial communities from the Arctic, to analyse light accelerated degradation of dissolved organic matter (DOM) -... | ecosystem: Environmental > Terrestrial > Soil >... | reverse complement strand
TTCCAGCGCGACCTTTTGGAAAACCAGGATAAGAAGGCCCTGATCATCGACCAGCGTTTCAACGGCGGCGGCGGAATCGATCAGGAGCTGCTGGCAATCCTGAACCAGCGCAAGGCATACCAATCCACCCGCGGCCGCGACTCGCTGGACGTTCAGCGTCCCGGCCAGGCATTCTTCCATCCGATGGTGGTATTGCAGAACGAGCGCTCGGCCAGCGACGCCGAAATGTTCCCCGATGGCTTCCGCGCGCTCGGCTTGGGCAAACTGGTGGGCGTGCCGACATCCGGCCAGGTGATCGGAACCGGTTCCTTCACGCTGCTGGACGGCTCCGCGATCCGGACGCCCGGCGCCGGCGTCTTCACGGCGAAGGGAGAGAACATGGAGAACTACGGCGTGCCGCCGGATGTGTCGATCGATAACACGCCGGCAGATTTTGCGGCGGGACATGACCGGCAGATCGAAAAGGCCATCGAGACGTTGCGGGCGCAGATGTAGGAGCCGGGCATGCCCGGCCCGGTCGCAGGCGGACCCCGCATCGGTCGGGTCTTAACGACGCCTGCGCCACCAAGATAAATTACTCCTGAGGAATGGGAATCTTGACTTCTCCCCAGCCGGAAGCGGTCTGCACCCGCGCCTTGAGAATGGTTGCCTCCGGGGACACCGGTTGGTACCTGATTTGGTAACGGGCAAGCAGGTTCAAGTAGGCCTCCTGGATCAGCTCCGGAATTTCCGCCTCGGTCTCAAAGGTTCGAAAGCGGCCCTTGGCCTGACGGCAGAAATCTTCCACCCCGGGGTTGGAAACGGAAGAAATCACCTGTAACGAGGTGCGGGAACCGATCACACTCAAGATCAGGCCTTGTCCCGCGATCCTGCCGACGCGGTCCGTGGCGACCACGATCAAATGGCGCTTCCCGCGCGCCGCTGCCCGATCGAGCCCGACGCAGCGCCCCAGGGTTTCCCACAAGTCCGCGCAGTCTGCATGGTCCGGAGTTCGCGCAAGAGATGCCGACACCGCCTCCGGACTGGAGATGAAGGGGGCCGGTGCATGTTGAACCACAGCGCCGGTTGCTTCCGAAGCTCCGGATGGGAGGAAGGGCAGGCTGCACCAGAGATCGGCCGGGCGTTTCCAGGCGAGACACTGCAGCGCTCCCAGGTTCCACGGAGCGGTTGCCGGCTCTTCCGTCCTGGGAAAGACAAAGATCACGGACATGGCTTCCGCCGCCGGCCTCTCCGTAACCTTGTAGGAGAGCACGTTTCGCGCGCCCTCTGTCAGGATGAACTGGGTCGGCAAAACTTTGGGCTGGTCGCCGGAATCAGTTGAAGTAACTGCCATGTGGACCGTGCGCAGCGTCTTCTGTAAATCGTTCGGCTCCCTGACCTCAATAAGTCCAGCCATGCGCCACTCGGTTCCCTGGACTGTCTGCGCGGCTGCCGCCTTGACCCGGCGAAGCGCCGTGAAGGCCAGCTTGCGAACGGTGGTGTCGGGTTCCACCAACATGCGCACCAGAGTTTCGGTGAATCGGGGATCGTCCGTTTCGCCCATCACCCACGCGGCCGTGGACCGGAAAACGCTGGTCTCGTGGCTGGCCATTAGCACGATTTCCCGTATAACCGAACAGTCCCCCAGGCGGTAGAGTCCCAGGAGTGCATTCCCTAACACGCGGTTGTTGGCGTCGGTCAAGGCCGAGCCCAGCAGTGTTTGCGCCTCGCGCGAATTCACGCTCCAGATCGCCTCAATGGCATTGGCGCGGATGCGGGGGTCGGCCTGGGCCATGCGGCCCTTCAACCATTGGATACTTTGGCCGCCGCGGCCGATCGTCAAGACCGCTTTGGAGCGGATGGATGGATTGGAATGACGCATCAGACGCATCATCGCCGGGAGAATCCGGCTTCCGTCCGAAATCTCGGCGAGGATCTCCATCAAGCGGGGGGCAGTCTCCAGTTGGGCCGGCCCGCCATCGGCCAGGACGCTGTCCGCCAATCCCTTGGCCAGTGCTACATCCGCCATCGGGTCGGCGCGAGTGGCGGCGCGTCCCAGCGCGATCGCCTCTTCCTTGGACAGGATCGGGTCGCACAGCGCCCGCAGCAGGAGGCCGCTCGAAACCATTAACACGATCAGGTGCAGGAAGCCCGGTGAATCGTCTGAAACTCTCAGGATATCGATCGCGTTGGCATAGAACGCTTCGCGATCATTGTCCAGCAGACCGCTAAGCAGCGTTTGATTTTCGGCGGCATCGCGCTCGAAATCCCGCACGAGGGTCTCTAGAACCGTGCGTGGGTCGTCGGCCGGCCGGCCGGCGGTAGTGACAGATGGCAGCACATATTTCAGATCGTCCGATTTGGGTCGAACTTTAGCCGCGACTTATAATCAAATTAATGTCCAAAAATAGTTTTGGCGCGGCTGTGAAGTTGCGCGCCGGTAATGCCGAATATGAATACTACAGCCTGGCACGCCTCGAAAAGCAGGGTGTGGGCAAGGTAGCGCGGCTGCCGTTCTCCACCAAGATCCTGCTGGAGAACCTGTTGCGGCATGAAGACGGCCGCCGGGTTTCGACCAGCGACGTGGCCTATGTCGCCGGCGGAGCGATGGGAGTGGAGGCTAAAGAGATCAGCTTCATGCCGGCGCGCGTGCTGCTGCAGGATTTCACGGGCGTTCCCTGCGTGGTGGATCTGGCAGCCATGCGCGACGCACTGGCCGCCATGGGCTCCGACCCCAAGCGCGCCAATCCGCTGCTGCCGGCCGACCTGGTGATCGACCACTCGGTGCAGGTGGACAACTTCGGCGCCAAGGACTCGTTCGACCTGAACGCGATCCTCGAGTTCCAGCGCAACCGCGAGCGCTACGTCCTGCTGCGCTGGGGGCAGACGGCGTTCCGCAATTTCCGCGTGGTGCCGCCCGATACCGGCATCGTGCACCAGGTGAACCTGGAATACCTGGCGCCCGTGGTGTTCCGCAACGAAAAGGGCCAGGCCTACCCGGATTCAGTGGTGGGGACCGATTCCCATACCACCATGATCAACGGCCTGGGAGTGCTGGGCTGGGGCGTGGGGGGAATTGAAGCCGAGGCCTGCATGTTGGGGCAGCCGGTTTCCATGCTGCTGCCGCCGGTGATCGGCTTCAAGCTCCACGGCCGGATGAAGGAAGGCGGCACCGCAACCGACCTGGTCCTGACCATCACCCAGATGTTGCGCAAGAAGGGAGTGGTGGGCAAGTTCGTGGAGTTCTACGGCACCGGGCTAAGCGCGCTGAGCCTGGCCGACCGGGCCACCGTGGCCAACATGGCACCCGAGTATGGCGCCACCATGGGATTCTTCCCGGTAGACCAGGAGACTCTGGAATACCTCAAATTCACCAACCGCGACGCCGGGCTGATCGCGTTGGTGGAAGCCTACACCAAAGCGCAGGGGCTGTTCCGCACCGACGCCACGGCCGACCCCACGTACGCCGATACGCTGGAACTGGATCTGGGCACGGTCAATCCATCGATGGCTGGTCCCAAGCGGCCGCAGGACCGCGTGGAGTTGCCGGATGTACGAAAGAATTTCCACGATGCATTCGGTGACGCTAAAAAGAGTGCGATGGCCGAGATCAACGGCCATCCTTCTAAGATCGAAGATGGCGCGGTGGTCATCGCCGCCCTTACCAGTTGCACCAACACGTCCAACCCATCGGTGATGCTGGCCGCCGGGCTGCTCGCCAAAAAAGCCGTGGAGCGCGGTCTCAAGGTGAAGCCGTGGGTGAAGACCAGTCTGGCGCCGGGATCGAAAGTGGTGGTGGATTATTATCGCGAGGCCGGCCTGATGGAGTATCTGGAGGCGCTGAACTTCCACCTGGTGGGTTTCGGCTGCACTACCTGCATCGGCAACAGCGGTCCGCTGCAGGAAGCCGTGGCGCAGGCGGTGCAGAAGGGAGACCTCATCGTGGCCGCCGTGCTCAGCGGCAACCGGAATTTCGAAGGGCGCATCAACGCCCAGGTAAAGGCCAATTATCTGGCGTCGCCGCCGCTGGTGGTGGCGTATGCGCTGGCGGGCACCATGGATATCGATCTGGTGAACGAGCCTCTCGGCCACGACCCCGCCGGCCAGCCGGTCTACCTGCGCGACATCTGGCCTTCGAATGAGGAGGTGCGGAATACCGTCCGTATGGCCATCAACCGCGGGATGTTCGAGCATGAATACGCCCACGTTTTCGATGGCGACAAGAACTGGCGGGAGATGTCGGTTCCGGCCGCCGGCGGGATATATGAGTGGGACGAGAAATCCACTTACATCAAGAAGCCGCCGTATTTCGACAAGATGGTGGACCCCAAACAGCCGCCGCCCGATTTCCATGGCCTGCGCGTGCTGGCGATGCTGGGCGACTCGGTCACCACGGACCACATTTCTCCCGCCGGCTCGATCGCCCGCGACAGCCCTGCCGGAAAGTATCTGATGGCGCAGGGTGTGCAACCGCAGGATTTCAACTCCTACGGGGCGCGCCGCGGCAACCATGAGGTGATGGTGCGCGGCACGCTGGCCAACATCCGGCTGCGCAACCAGTTGGCGCCGGGCACCGAGGGCAGTTGGACTCAGCACCTGCCGGACGGCGAGCGCATGTTCATCTACGACGCGTCCATGAAATACCAGCAGGAGCGCGTGCCGCTTTTGATTCTGGCCGGCAAAGAATACGGTTCCGGGTCTTCCCGCGATTGGGCGGCGAAGGGCGTGGCTCTGCTCGGTGTCCGCGCCGTGATCGCCGAGAGCTTCGAGCGCATCCACCGGACCAACCTGGTAGGAATGGGCGTGCTGCCCTTGCAGTTCCACGCGGGCGAAAATGCCGCCAGTCTGGGGCTGACCGGACGGGAGACATTCCACGTGGAAGGCGTGGCCGGATCGCTCAATGGCGGCGGACGCAGGGCCAGCGTGCGCGCCGTGGCGGAAGAGGGAACCGGGAAAACGTTCGGCGTGGATGTTCGCGTGGACACGCCGCAGGAAGTGGAGTACTACCGCAACGGCGGAATTTTGCCGTATGTGTTGCGCCAGTTGGCCGCCCAGTAGGGCATGCTATACAATAGTTACGGGAATATGTCGGATCGCGGATTCTTGTTCTTATTCAGTGTTCTGATGATCGCCGCCGGGGGTGCTTCGGCCGCTTACCTGGTCGCTACGGGGCAGGCGGGGACCGTCGACGGCCTCTTTCTGGTCTTGACGGCTTTGCTGCTGGCGCTGGTGTTTGCGCTGAACATGATTTACATGCTCAACCGCGCCATGGAAGCGGCCAGGGGACCGGCGGCCCAGCCCGCTAAGGCGGCTGCAGCGGCTAAACCTACAAAACCTGCGCCGGTGCCAGTATCGCAAGCGTAGGGGCCAGGCATGCCTGGCCCGCGATTCCTACTTCGCCGGCGCGGCGGCCTTCTTCGGCATGGATTTCTTGGCGGGCGTCTCGGAAGCGGGCGGCGGGCCTTCGCGCTTAATGACGACGGTCACCAGCTTCACCGGCGTGGTCGGCTTCTCCCCGGTAGTCGGAACGTGCGCGATCTTCGTAACGATATCCTGGCCCTCCACTACCTTCCCGAACACGGTGTAGCCGCCATTCAGCGACGGGTACGGCACTTCCGTGATGAAGAACTGGCAACCGCCGGTATTGGGCGCGCCGACGTTGGCCATTCCCAGAATTCCCGGCTGGTCGAACTTCAGGGTGGGCACGATCTCATCCTTGATGGTGAATCCGCAATCGTGCGAACCGGTGCCGGTGGGGTCGCCAGTCTGAATCATGAAGTTCGGAATCACGCGGTGAAACGTGATGCCGTTATAGAGCGGCTTGGCCGTCATGGCGTTGCTCTTCGGATCTTTCCAGGGCTTGGTGCCGCGGGCCAGTGCCACGAAATTCTTCACGGTAAGCGGAGTCTCTTTCTCGAAGAGCTTCGCCGTGATGACGCCCATCGACGTGTTGAAGATGGCATAGAGGCCAGGCTCGCGCGCCGGCGTTGGGGCGCCCGTGGTGCCTGTGGCACTGGCGCCCGCCTTCGCAGGCGGCGTCTGTGCCAACGCGCAGGCAGCAATCAAAACAAGTAAGGTTAGCCGTTTCATCTGATTCTCCACTGAGTTCACTATTCTAGCTCACTTCGCCAGTTCGGCTTGCAACTGGCGGTATGCGGATTCCTCGTACGTTGTCTTCAGCCGCGGTCTCGGTTCGGCTCTTGAATCTCCCGGCCGCGGGCCTTCCTGTTTGAGTGCCCGGCCCAGCATGGTAGTGGCTTCGGCATCGTCGGGATTGCGCGCCACGGCCGCCCGCAGGCTCTCCACCGCGGCGGCGTACTGGCCTCTCCGCCATTCGGTGTATCCCAGGTTGAAGTGATAATCGGGGTCGGCGCTGTCGCCTTCGAGCGCTTTCTTGAAACTGGCGGCGGCGGAGGCGTTGTCGTTGCGCTGGGCCTGCACCACGCCCAAATCATTGTAGACCTCGTTCAACGGAATGACGGCGGCGACGGACTGAAAGCATTCTTCGGCGCCTTTGAAATCGCCGTTGTGAAAGCGGCACAGGCCCAGGAAGAACTGCGCCTCCAGGTAGTGCCGGTCCGCCCGCTGGACACGCTCGAACCAACCCGAGGCCACTTTGTAGTCCTTTTTTTCCCAGTAGGTTTTTCCGAGTTGAAAGCAGGGCTGGGAGTAGTGCGGGTCCAGGCGTGCGGCCTGGGTAAAGAACCGGTGGCGCTGCTCGGCGGATGCTGCCAGGAGGCCTCGTACATAACTCTCCACGGCGTCCAGGCGCACGGCGGGGCGGGCCGCCATAAACGAGCCTTCGGAGAGGGCCATCTTCGTGCTCACCGATTGCAGAACCTGCCATCCCAGGTGTACCTGCAGGAGGCCGAGGTTTTCGAGCGCGCCTAGTTCGCCGAGCTCGCCGCTCTGGCGCGTGTTCTTGAGATCCAAAATGCGCGCGGTGATGCGCAGGGAGCCCCTGGATTGCTCCGGGCCCGGTTCGTCGTCGGCCCGCAGCTCGTAAAATCCGTAGATCACTTTGGAGGCGTCCAGCGACTCGCCGATTTTGATGATGGAAGCGTGGGTCAGTTCGGCTCCGGGCTGCAGCGACAAGCGGCGGTAGGCTTCCAGGCGGTCCTCGCGGTCCAGCACCAGCAGGCCGTCGGAGACCAGCGAGTCGCCCACGGATTCGGCAATGCTTTCGCCCACCCAATCCAGGCCGGCCGATTTGGACTGGTTGAAGAACGGGAGCACCAGGGCCGTTTCGGCGTGAAGTGAGCCGCAAAGAAATACCGCGAGGGCCACGAAGCGCTGCATGTAAACTTCAGTTTACCGTGCCCGCCGGTATTCTAGCGACCAAAGCGCCGCTGCTTCGTCTATCCGCTACAGTGCCCATGGGATACTGACTGTTTCGATGCCGAAGGTTCTGATTGCGGGCGGAGGTCTGGCCGGGTTATCGGCGGCGGCGGCTTTGGGCGGCGCCGGTTTCGAGGTCGATCTGTTCGAAGCGCGTCCGTTCCTGGGGGGCCGGGCCGCGTCCTATGCGGTCCCTGCCGGCGGCGAGGAAATCCCCGAGACCATCGACAATTGCCAGCACGTGCTGCTTCGCTGCTGCGTCAACCTGCTGGACTTTTACGTGCGTCTGGGCGTGCGCGACCGCATTAAGTTCTACCGTGAGTTCTACTTCCTGGAGCCCGGCGGCCGCCTCTCCGTGTTGCGCCGCGGGCGGCTCCCCGCGCCCTTTCATTTCACCGGGTCTTTCCTGAGGATGCACTGCCTGGACCGCCACGACAAAGTGCGCATTGCCCGCGCCATGATGGCTCTGCGGCGCGAGCGCACACGCCGCCAAGACCTGGAGCGCATCAGCATGCTCGACTGGCTGCTGCAGAAGCGCCAGACGCCGCACGCCATCGACCGCTTCTGGCGCCAGGTGCTGGTGAGCGCCGTCAACGAAGACCTGGACAAGATGGCCGCCATCCACGGGTTCCAGGTATTCTGGCATAGCTTCCTGGCCCGCGCCGATTCCTACGAAATGGGCGTGCCCAACGTGCCCCTGGGCGACCTGTACACCGCCGATGCATGGAAGCGGCTGGGCAATGTCCGCATGCACTTTCGCGCCCCGGTGGAAGCTATCGGGGACTCCGGTTTCATGGTGGCCGGGGAGCGCCTCACCGCCGATTCCTACATCTGCGCGCTGCCGTTTGAGCGCCTGGAGGCCGTGGGTCTGCCGGCGCCGAAGTTGCAGCATTCGCCCATCACCGGCGTACATCTCTGGTTCGACCGTGAAATTACCACGCTGCCCCACGCCACCCTGCTCGACCGCACCATGCAGTGGATGTTCAACAAGGATCGGGGCCGGTATCTGCAACTGGTGGTCAGCGCCTCGCGCGATCTGACCAGCCTCACGCGCAATGAGATTATCGATATCGCGATCGGCGACCTGCGGCTGTATTTCCCGCGCGTGCATGACGCCAGGCTGGTGAAGGCGCACGTGGTGAAGGAGCAGCGGGCCACGTTCTCGGCAGCGCCCGAAACCGAAGCCCTGCGGCCCACCGCGCAATCCATCCCCGGGAAAGTGGTTCTGGCCGGCGATTGGACGCGCACCGGTTGGCCCGCCACAATGGAAGGCGCCGTCCGCAGCGGTTACCTGGCGGCCGAAGCGGTGGCGCAATCGGCCGGAACCCCCGCTCGCTTTCTGCTTCCCGACCTCAGTTAAGCGACCCAGCTTTCCGGTGTAGACTGGAGTTGTGGCTGAGTCAACTGCTCATTCAGCAAGGCGGCTGGACGTGTTGAAGTCGATGAGACGTTCATCGGTCAGAAAGCCCGAAACATACACAAGAGCGTCAAGGCACGCAAGATCATGACTGACGGACTACGGTTTCGCCTGTCGCTACGAACCGTTACCGGACGGAGACTGACGTACAAAGAAGTCACTGGCAAGACTGCACATACTTGTAGGTGAAATATGATAAATAGCAAGATGAAGACATTCAACGAATTCGTAGTAGAACCGCAAGGCGACGGTCTTTTTGAAATGGCGAACATCTCACCCAAACGCACAGGCTTGCCGTTCGTTGTATGGATTTCACCAAGAGCGGGTGCTCCGCATGATGTTCGTGTGAAGGTATCCAAGGGGCCGAAGGTCCATAATGCTGACTTGGTGTCGGTAGCGATTAGGCCCGATGTTCGTGTGGTCAGTGGCGGCGAAATGACCGCACATGATTTGGCACTTCTTAAGAAGTGGGTTGAATTGAATCATGACGTGATTGTCAAGTATTGGGATGGCGATATCGAGTACACCGAAGATGCCATCGCCGCTTTGAAGGCCATTTAAAACCAGTGTTCCATCACTCCGCCGTTTGGCTACGATAGTAGTTGGATTATGCACAGGAAATGAGCGTCGCCGGCCCGCCTGAAAGCGAACCCCATTGGGGGACCCCGAAAATCCTGCGGTAAAACAGAAGAGCCGCGAAGCAGCAACTTCGCGAGCTGATTTTCGGGAGCCACCCAAACGGTGAACAACAAAAAAGAGCATAGCGACAAAAGGCCCGCCAAACAAGGGGCTGAAAGAGTGATCGCGGAACCCAACAAAATCACGGGTTCGACGGCATACGACTTCGAGGCTAAGAATCTGACGGCCTACGGTGGACTGTTGCCTGTAGCGACGATGCTGGAGAAGTTGGGATTTCAGCAACTGATAGAAGAGACGCTGACGGTGAAGCGAGTGACGCGGGCCATGTCCATGTGCCAGTTCATACTGGCCATGGTGTTGGCCGTATACGTGGGTTTCTCGCGGCTGCATCACGTGCAGTTTCTGGCGCGGGAGCCGATGCTGACCGGCATACTGAAGGTGTTGCGGTTGCCGCCGCAGTGTACCTTCTGGCGGTTTCTGGCCTCGCTGCATCTAGGCGTCGCACGGCAACTGCTGGAAGTGCAGCGGCGGATGCGCGAACGGGTGTGGGAGGCGGCCCACGTCGGTCTGTCGGTGGTGACGCTGGACACCGACACGACGGTGCATACGCTGTTCGGCAACCAGATGGGCGGGCGTAAGAGCTACAACCCGAAGAACAAAGGGAAGAAAAGCTACCAGCCGATTCTGACGTTTCTGGCCGAGACACGGGAGTACGTAAGCGGCGAGTTGCGCAATGGGGATCGGCCCACGGGTGCACAGATTGCCCGGCATCTGGAGGGCGTGTTTGCCGCCCTGCCGCCGCAGGTGAAGACGATCCACGCCCGAGCCGATTCCGGCTTCTACTGTGGGGAAGCAGTGGAGGCCTATCAGAAGCGGGGCGCGCAATTCATCGTCTCGGCGCGCAAAACGTCCCGCTTGGTGGATGAGCTGAAAGCGGCCAATTGGAAGCGGTCCCCAGGCACCGACGCCGATGGTCAATGCGAGTTTCGCTATCAGCCGGAGGGCTGGTCGACAGATCATCGGTTCATCGCCCTGCGCTACGTGAAGAAACCCAAGCCGAGCGAGGGGAACGAGCCCGAGCAGTACCAACTATTCGACACGCCGGAGTACAGCTATCGCGTGTTCGTCACCGACATGAAAGATCCCGTTGAGCTGTTGGTGTGGTTCTACAATCAGCGAGCCGGAGCCGAGAATCTGATCAAGGAAGCAAATAATGATGCGGGTCTGGCCGCGCATCCGTCGGGACGCTGGACGATGAACTGCAATCATTTCCAGTTGGCGATGCTGGCGTACAACCTGAACTGCTGGCTGATGCTGTTCAACCGCGAGGAAGGAGCCAAGGTGGAAACTCTGAAGCACACCACACTGGCGACGGCCCGCTTACGGTTTCTGTTTCTGGCAGCCAAGATCTGGCGCCATGCGGGAAGAGTGGGCGTCAGCTACAGCGACCATTACGCGGAGCAGGGAATCTTCCGCCGACTGATGGACCGGCTGCGGTTGATCGCCCCCGACGGGCCGCGCTTTGGCCCGGTGCTGGCAACGGCGCTGACCGGATGAGCCAGCATGCATAGAATTTTATGCACGATGCGCCCAAGCGGTTCAATGAGTTAGAAGGAGACTTCAAAAAGAGCTCAATAGGCGAGTACGCAAATCGTGGAGAGGCCGCCGACCAGATCAATCAGACCGCATCAAATGCGGGCGAGCGACCGATTGCGTGCATAATTCAGGTAACATCAACGGAGGCTGGCCCGCGGGAGGGGTGGCTTCCTGGAATGGCCTGGCCTACGAGCAGTTCATCAGGTACG
>Ga0209862_1000753_pt1 | contig 11195 bp, 6 predicted proteins | sample OrgsoiDNA_201061_FD_185809 | JGI IMG/M metagenome (GOLD analysis project Ga0209862, IMG submission 185809) | Permafrost soil microbial communities from the Arctic, to analyse light accelerated degradation of dissolved organic matter (DOM) -... | ecosystem: Environmental > Terrestrial > Soil >... | reverse complement strand
ACACCGCGAACATGGACGTGGAACTGACGGCCGAGCCTCCATCGCCGATTGCGGGTTTCAAGACCATGTTGTTCTTTCGCGTGAAGCCGGGCGAAGGCCTGGAGCCGTACCTGGGAGCGTGGGGCCACATGCTGGCCGCGAGCGACGACCTGATCGACTTGATCCATACGCATCCCTTCCTGGCGGATGGGGGTCCCGCGATTCAGTTCAACGTCATTTTCCCCCGGGCTCGCACTTACAGGCTTTGGGCGCAGTTTCAGCGAAAGGGCGTGGTAAATACGGCCGTATTTACGATACCGGTGTCCGCTTTGAAATAGTCATGTCAAAAGTCACTGGGCTGAAGTTCAACCGCAGATTCTGTCCGGCCCTGGTTACGCTGGCGATATTCCTGTCCGTTCACTCAAGCGCCCACGATGTAATCACCACTCCCATCACATTTTCGCGAGAGATCTCGCGCTTACTCTATAGCCGCTGCGCGGTATGTCACCGGCCGGGCGGCAGCGCCTTTTCTCTGCTGACTTATGCGGAAGCCCGTCCTTGGGCGAAGGCGATTAAGGACGAAGTCTTGGAGCGGCGGATGCCGCCCTGGGGCGCGGTGAAAGGCTTCGGAGAGTTCGAGGACGATCGGGGGCTCACGCAGGAGCAACTGGAACTGATTGCGGAATGGGTAGAGGGTGGCGCTCCGGAGGGCGATCCCCAGTACTTGCCGAAGACGTCCAACGTCCAGCCGGAAAGTAGCGGAGGCCCGGCGCCGGGCGGCCTTCCGGTGGACGGCGAGCTGACGCTGAAGACCGCGGTCACGGTGGCTGGCGTGCGCGCGAAGGAGGTCCCCGAGGGCTCGTCCTTCATGGCGGTCGCCGAGCTTCCCGACGGCACAATCGAACCTTTGCTGTGGATCTATAACTACCAGCCGCGGTTCGATCACCCGTATTGGTACAGCACGCCGTTGCGTTTTCCGGCGGGCGCCAGGATCGAAATTACACCGCGCGGGTCGGGCGGCATCGCGCTGCTGATGCGAAGAAATCCCGCAGCGCGAAGCCGACTGAAGCCTGGAAACTGAACCGTGCGCCAAGTGGAACGCTTTGGTCACGCGGAAACCCTGTGGATGTTCGCCACATCTTGTACACCCTCCCTCTTCTTTCGCCGGAAAGTAGCTAAGCTAGAAGGTAAACCGAGCTCCAACCTGCACCGAGCGCGGACCGCCCGAGCCGAACACCTGCCCCACGCGCTGCGTCGGTATCCCGAACGCATAAGTCTGCGCGGCCGGATTGGAGTTCTTCGTGTCCAGGTTGAAGTTCGAACCGCCCGGGTTGTAATAGTTCAACACGTTAAACATCTCGCCGAACACCGAAAACGAATACCGCTCCTTGGAGAACGCGAACTTCTTCGTCACGCGCAGATCCTGCGAATCGAAGAACCGCCCGAGCGTGTAACTGGGGGGCAGCACGAGCGCGGGAATGACCTGCCCGCGGGCGTCCTTCTTGCCCGCAAAGGTCGTATTCCAGTTAGCTACCGCGGCCTGAAGTTGCGCCGGGCCACAGCCGGAATTAAGGCAATTGAATTTCAAACCGGGCAGCGGTTCGGTCGTGGTGCCGTCTCCATTGAGATCCACGTTGGTAACGTAAGCCATCTGCGGCCCGCGGGTCGCCATGGCCGAAATCAGCCCGATCTGGAATCCCCAGGGCAGATCCACCGTTCCGGAAATGTTCAAGGTGTGCCGCGAGCCCTGCGGCCCGTAGCTCTCGGCATAGTTGTCCAGGTTCGTGATCCCGTTATAGCCGTGTTGATCGGCCAGCGCATACGACGCCCGGAACTGGTAGCGCTTGGCGTAGCGCTTGTCGAGTTTGACCAGCAGGCTGTTAGAGGTGCTGTGCCCGTCCGGCGTCCAGAACGAAATGCTGCCGTTGGAGCATTCCACGCCGGGAACGTTGGCTTGGGCCGGAGTGCACTTCGGAATCACCGGCGTCTGCACGCCGTTGATGAAACGGTTGAACCGGTTGAGGTCGAGCGCGCCCAGGTCCACGTGGTTGAACACGCGGCGGGCGAAATCCACGCTCAGAACCATGCTGTCGCCAAGCTGCCGCTGCACCCCGAAGTTCGTGTGGATCGCCTGTAACAGCGGATAATTCTTGGGATACAATTGCGCCCCGGTCTTGCTGATGTCGATATTGCGAACCGACAGGTCGTTCGGGTTCTTGGGCGCCAGCGCCTGCGTCACCGCGCCGATCTCCTGCTGGTAGATTTGCAGGAATTGGCCCATCGATAACGTCGTGAGCTGCCCGCTCGGCAGAGCGGCTCCGACCGGGATCGGCACACCGCCCAGGCTGAGGTTCAGGATGCCCGGGATGGTATTGGTCAGACCGGTATTCGGGAACTGCACCCGGCCGTTGCCGATCGGGCCGATATAGGCGCGCTCCTGCAGGCGCTGGAACAGGTACTCCGTGTCATAGTAAATGCCGCCGCCGCCGCGAATCACCATCTTATTGCTCTTCTTCGGGCGCCAGGCGAAACCCACCGACGGCGAGAAGTTGCCGTGGTTGTTATTGGTCGGGCTCAGATCGCTGCCATAGATGGGGGCCAGAAACGCCGGCTTGGTAAGGTCGTGATTGAACAGGTTGGTTTCATACTCCCAGGCGAGACCGTAGTTCAACGTCAGGCTCGGCCGCACGCGCCAGCTATCCTGCGCATACAAACGGAAGCGCGTGTTGTTCTTGGCGACATCCACGTTGTACGGCGGCGGCTGCGACGGGTCGCCGACGCCGATCACCGCTCCCAGGAACGGCAGGTTCAGGAAATCCTGATACGTTTTGACCTGGCTCGGCACGTTCGGAAACAACGATTGAACCCCCGCGGGCAGGCTCCGGATCAACTCCGGCGGCGCCACGACGGCGCACATCGGATCGCAATACCCCCAAAATCCCGTGCCCGGCGCCTTCTCGATCTGGCCTCCGACGCGGATGCGATGCGATCCCTTCTGCCAACTGACTCCATCGTCGAACTGGAACTTACGCAGGTCGCGGCCCTGCGTCGCGTTGGTGGAATGTCCGATGGTCACGTTGGACCCGTTGACGCCAATCTGCGCCGCAATCCCGTCCAACCCGATGCAACTGCCGCAATCGCTCGCCCCCGGAAACAGGTTCCGATTGCGCCAGTATTGATAGCTGAAGTGGAAATCGTTGACCAGTGAGGAAGTCAGCGTGCTGGTCACGCCGAAGACAGTCTGGTCGCTCCAGTTGGTGTTGACCACCCAGTTGGAGGGGAAGCTGCTGCCGCCGCTTGGGCCGTCGCTGCTGTTGCCGTCGTGCGAGTACCGGGCAAACAGGCTGTTCTTGGCGTTCAACCGGTAGTCGAACCGGGTGCTCAGCGTCTTGCCGACGTACGGGCTGGAGAAGGTCCCCGCCAGGCTCGCGAAGCTGGCCAGGTTCGGCTGCACCGTCACCGCCGAAGCCTGGTTCTGATACTCATAGTTGAAAAAGAAGAACAGCTTGTCCTTCACGATCGGGCCGCCCAACCAGACGCCCGGGTTGCGGCGCGCAAAAAACGGGTCCGGGTCGAATGAGTTGCGCTTCAACGCCGGATAAGCCGCCATGTTGTGATCGCGGAAATAGTAATACGCGCCGCCATGGAAGTCGTTGCCCCCCGAGCGGGTCACGATGTTCACCGACCCGACTGCGGTGATCCCGGTCGAAAGATCGAAGTTCATCGACGAAAGCTGGAACTCCTGCACCACCTCCTGCGAGAAGTTCATCCCCGGCCCGGTGCTCTCGATGCTGTCGCGGATGTTGCCGCCATCCACCGTATACGAGGTGCGCCCCGAATCCGAGCCCAGGATCGACACCGCAAACTGCGCATTGTATTGCGACGTGCTGCCCGTATTCACCGACACGCCGGGCTCGATCAACGCCAGGTTCAAAAAACTGCGGCCGTTGAGCGGCAAACCCTGGATCTGCTGCCGCGTCACCACCCCATCCACCGTGCTCCCCTCGAATTCCAGTTGCGCGGCGGTCGCCTCAATGTTGACGATTTCCTTGTTCGTCCCCACTTCCATCCGCAGGTCGACCGTGGTTGAGCCGCCCGCTTGCACCGTTGTACGGCTGACGGTGACACGGAATCCCGTCTGCTCGCACCGCACTTCGTACTCGCCCGGAAGCAGGGCCGGAGCGCTGTACAGCCCCTCGCCATTGGCGACCGCGCTGCGCGTGAAGTCGGTGGCTTTGTTGGTAATCGTGATTTTGGAGTTTGGAACTATGGCGCCGCTTTCATCGGTTACAGTTCCTGTAATGGTTCCGGTTGGCGCTTGAGCGAATAGCGCAAAGCTCAGCGCAAGCAGCGCGCACGTCAGCCACATCAACCTGGATGTTCGCAACATTTTGTAGACCCTCCCAACTAATTAGGAAACCCGGCGCGGATTGACCCGGCCCCGCGCCAAAGCGACCGACCGTTCGGTGGAAGGTATATCAAACTCCGGCGCCGGTGTCAATGGACTACCGGGACTGGAACCGGTGGGACTTGAGAATTCGCTCTCGTGTCCGGTTGCCGGCCCCGTGGCAGGTTGTTTTCATCGGAACGCCTGCTCACGGTTGACAGATAAGGCTTTGCCATCGTAACGTCGGTCGAGGGCTGAGCCTGCGCGAGGAGTCGCGGGGCGCCGCCGGGTTCGAGGTGTTAATTTGCAGAGACCGATCAAACTCAAAGAGCCGATACCGGCCTTGGGCAAAGGGAAACGGGCCAGCAGTGTCTATCGCGTGGCGGCGGAAATCATGTGCCACAAGGGATATGGGGCGACATCGATGAACGATATCGCCGAGGCGGCGGGGCTGACCAAAGCCGGAATCTATCACTACATTCGCGGCAAAGAGGACCTGCTGTTCGAAATCATGACGTATGCGATGGACAATGTCGAGCGGGGCATCATCGCGCCGGCGAGGGAGGTGGCCGACGCCGAAGAACGGTTGCGCACGATCGTCGAACGCCATACCAGGAGCGTGATCGAGGGTGTGGGCGCGGTTACCATCGTTCTGGAGGAAATGACGGCGCTCACCCCGGCGCACCGCCGTCTGATCACGGCCAGGAAGCGCGCCTATCTGGACTTCATCCGGCAGACGCTGCAGCAACTCGCCAGCGAGGGAAAACTACGAAACATCAATCCCACCGCCGGCGCTTTCGGCATGTTGGGAATGATCCTCTGGATTTCGCGCTGGTATCGCCGCGACGGCAAGATCACGCCGCGGAAGGCGCTGAACGACTACCTGGAGATGACGATGCACGCGCTGATCAAGACAGAGCTGAAGGCTTCCGGAAAGTAGGTGGGACAGACGATCGGGTTTTGTCGTCTGTCATCGTGGCATGACAGCCCTCACCAATGCAAATTCTCAGGCCTGGCCCACTCTTACCTCTTTCCCGGTCCAGTAGGTCTCGCGCAATTGGCGTTTGAGGATCTTCCCGGTGCCGGTTTTGGGCAAGGGGTCCGCGGCGAATTCCACGATGTGCGGCAACTTGAATCCGGCGATGCGGCCGCCGAGAAACGCGAGAAGCTGTTCCCTGTCGAGCTGCCAGCCGGGCTTGAGCACCACCACCGCGGCAGGCGCCTCGCCCCATTTCGGGTCCGGCGCGGCGATCACGGCGCACTCCAACACCGCCGGATGAGCGCAAATCGCCTTCTCCACTTCGATGGATGAAATGTTCTCACCGCCGCTGACGATGATGTCCTTCATGCGGTCGACGATGTGGAGGTAATTCTCGTCATCCCACACAGCCATGTCGCCGGTATGCAGCCAGTCGCCGCTCATCACCGCTTTGGTCGCCTCGGGTTCCTTGAAATAGCCGTCCATCACGTTGTCGCCGCGGACGACCACTTCGCCAATGGACTGCATGTCGCGGGGCACATCCCGCATGTGGCCGTCCACCACGCGGATCTCGCACCCCGGCAGAGGCCACCCTGCCATCGCCATGTGCCGGATGCGGTCCTCTTCACTGGTATACCGCACCGTCCCTTTGGCCCGCGCGGAAGTGGCCACCGGGCAGGTTTCGGTTAGGCCATAGCCGGCGATGACCCTGCAATGGAACGCGGCTTCCAGGTGCGCGATCAGCTCCGGCGCGGCCGCGGCTCCGCCGATGTGAATCTCCTGCAGGCTCCCGGTATCGAACTTACCCAGCTCCGGACAGTTCAGCAGCGAATTGGCCATGGTAGGCACCAGTGACATCGCCGTGGCTGCCTCTTCCTGAATGGTACGCAGCACCAGGGCCGGATCGAAGCGGCGGACCATCACCTGTTTGATACCGTTCATTACAGCCGTCTGCGGCCGGCCCCAGCCGTTGGCGTGGAACAGCGGAATGGTGTGCAGCTCGACGCCGGTATCGTCGTGGTTGAAACAGCCCCCGACAGCCAGCGCGTGCAGATACAAAGTGCGGTGCGAGAGCATCACGCCTTTGGGGGCGCCGGTGCTGCCGCTGGTGTAGAAGAGCTCGGCAATCTCGTCTTCATCAAACCCGCGGAGCTCCGGGCGCGGAATCCGGCCCCGCGAGAGCAGCTCTTCGTACGTGAGGTCCGCCTGAGGCACTGGGCCGTCTATCGATACCCACCGCTCAACGCTGGGACATGCCGCCCGAAGTTGTTCCACCTGGGGAGCGAAATCGCTTTCGAAGACCAGCATGCGTGCTTCGGCATGGTTGAGGATGGCCATCAGCTCGGATGCTTGCAGGCGCACGTTGAGGGGCATCGCGATGGCGCGGATCAGCGGGGGGCCATAGTAGCCTTCAAGGAGCTGGTTATTGTTGAAACTGAGGAAGGCCACGCGGTCGCCGCGCTCAATGCCTTCGGCGAGAAGGCCGGCCGCGAGACGCTCACAGCGTTCGCCGAACTGCGCGTACGTAAACCGGCACGGGCCGGAGACAACTCCTACCTTGTGTCCATAGAGATCCACACCGCGGTAGAGGCAGCGGATTGGTGTGAGCGGCAATTTCATGGAGTCCTCCTCAAACGATATACTTTTCCGCCTGCACAAGCCGCCGTGCGATCCGGCGGCGCAGCTCGATCGCGTCCACCGGCTCGTAGGACGCCAGTTGCCGCACCCGCTGCAACGCTCCGGGACTGGGTGCGGCCGCCAGCACATTGCGCGCGGCAATCTCGATTCGCGCCATGCCATCGCGCAGCAGTACGGCCGTCATGTGGGACAGGCCTCCTGGCCTGTCGGCTTCTATGCCCGCCACTTTGCGCGAGCGCAGCAGGGCAGACTCCATGGCGTAAATCTCGATCGTCATATCCGCGATGTACATCAGGATCTCCTGCTGCTTGTCCAGACTGTCGGGATGCTTCCGATGCGCCGCGGCGAGGCAGAGGAGCGTGATTTTCTTGGCGTTCCCGACCAGACGGCTTTCCTCGTCGTCGGCGGTTGACTCGTCGAGCACGGACTCTCCGGCCGAAAGAAGAGCAAGCTGCCCGCGAGCGTCGCGCTTCAGCAACATTCCCGGTATCAGCAGGCGGTTGATCTCGTTGGTCCCCTCGAAAATGCGATTGATGCGCGAATCGCGATACGAGCGTTCCACGGCATAATCCTGATGGAACCCATAACCACCGTGGATCTGAACGCCTTCGTCCACCACGTAGTCCAACATTTCGGAGCAGTAGACTTTGACGATGGAGCACTCGGTGGCAAACTCCTCCACCGCTTTGAGCATGGTCTGTGAGGCATTGGGCTGGTCCCACGAGAAGCCGCGCAGACGGCTTTCCACCAAGCCGACGGTGCGCCAGACGATGGATTCGGCGGCGTAGATACGGATGGCCATTTCGGCCAGCTTATGCTGGATGGCCCCAAACTCCGCGATGGACGAGCCGAACGCCTTCCGGTCCTTGGCGTATTTGATGCAAGTGGCCAACACCTTCTTTGCTCCGCCCACGCTGCCCGGACCCAGCTTCAGCCGCCCGATATTCAGAATATTGAAAGCGATGATGTGCCCGCGCCCGATCTCGCCGAGCACATTTTCGACGGGCACCGGCACGTTGTCGAAATACAGGGCGGTAGTGGAACTGCCCTTGATTCCCATCTTCTGTTCTTCGGCTCCGCTCTTCACGCCGAAGTCGCGCTCCACCAGAAACGCTGTGAATTTCTCGCCGCCCACCTTGGCAAAGACCGTGAACAAATCGGCTGCGCCGCCGTTGGTGATCCACATCTTCTGGCCGTTCAGGATGTAGTGCGTGCCGTCGGGCGTTAGATCGGCGCGGGTGCGCGCGGCCAGCGCATCGGAGCCGGCGTGCGGCTCGGTGAGCGCGTAGGCAGCCAGCATTTCTACGCTGGCGAGTCTGGGCAGGTACTTGCGCTTTTGCCGCTCGTTGCCGAAGAACAGCAGCGGCAGGGTGCCGATGCCCACATGAGCGGACTGCCAACCGGACCAGGATGCATCGCCCGCGAAGTGCTCGCCCGCCACCATCATGGAAGTGAGGTCGAGCTCCATGCCGCCAAACTTTTCGGGAATCATAATGGCCGTGAGGCCCAGGCCGGCGGCCTTGCGCACGATACCCAGCGCGACGCCGGGCTCGTGATGCTGGATGGCCTCGAGATGGGGCGCCACCTCCCTGGCCCAGAACTCATCCACGGTGCGGGCAATCGCCAGGTGTTCCTGGCTGAGGTCCTCGGCGGTAAAGATTTCGTCGGGCGCGCGGTCCTCGATCAGAAACGCACCGCCGCTGATGATGGGAAGGCTGGTTGATGCGGTAGCCATAAGTTTTACACCCCCGCGGCAACTTCTTTTTGCCGGTCAAAATTCGTGAACGTGCCGCCGGTTTCGGCAAGCCGCTGCAGCAGTGGCGCCGGCGACCAGAGATCGTCGCCAGATCCAAACTTGGACGCCCGCAGCCGAAATTCCTCCATGCGGGCCAGCACCGTTTTGAGTCCCACGGTATCGGCGTAGAACATCGGGCCTCCGCGCCAGGCAGGAAATGCGTAGCCGTTCAGGTAGACCACGTCGATGTCCGCGGCGCGCAGCGCGATGCCTTCTCCCAGCACGTGCGCGCCTTCATTTACCAGCGCGAAAAGGCAGCGATCGACGATCTCTTCCGGGGTGATCGCGCGCCGCTCGATACCGGCCTCGCGCGCGCCTTGTTCGATAAGAGCGGCGGTTTCGGGATCGGGAGAAGGCTGGCGATTCTCGTCATACCGCGACCAGCCACGGCCGGTCTTCTGCCCGAAGCGGCCCATTTCGCACAGCCGGTCCGCCACCAGCGGCACGCGGACACCGGGCTTTTCCAGGTGCTTGAATTCCTTCCGGATACGCCAGCCGACATCCAGTCCGGCCAGGTCGCTCATGGCCAGCGGTCCCATGGCCATGCCGAAATCGTAGAGCGCCTGGTTGACATCCTCAACGGACGCGCCTTCTTCAACCAGGAATTGGGCCTCGCGCAGATACGGCGTGAGCATGCGGTTGCCGATGAACCCGCGCGCGTTTCCGGCCAGCACGCCGATCTTGTTCAGCTTCTTCGCCAAGGCCATGGAGGTGGCCAGCACCGCGTTGCCGGTGGCTTTGCCGCGCACGATTTCGAGCAGCCGCATGACGTTCGCGGGGCTGAAGTAGTGGTGGCCCACTACCATTTCAGGGCGATGGGTGGCGGAGGCGATCTCATCGATATCCAGGTACGACGTATTGGATGCGAGGATGCAGCCGGGCCTGGCGATGGCGTCGATTTCGGCGAACACCTGCTTCTTCAGCGCCATTCCTTCGAAGACCGCCTCGGCGATGATATCGGCCTGGTCGAAGCCGTCGTAGGTAAGCTGCGGCGTAATCAGCGACAGCCGCTGATCCATCGCGGCCTGTAGCAGCTTGCCCTTCTTGACGCTGCTGGCGTAGTTCTTGCGGATAATCGCCATGCCGCGATCGAGCGCTTCCTGGCTGGTCTCCTTGACGATCACCGGGATGCCGGCATTGGCATAGTTCATGGTGATGCCGCCGCCCATGGTGCCTGCGCCGATCACCGCCGCGCGCCGGATCTCGAATACCGGAGTGTCCTTGGGGATGCCGGGGATTTTGGAAACGCCGCGCTCCGCAAAGAACGCATGGATCAGCGCCTTGGACTGAGTGGAATAGAGACACCGGTCGAAGAGCTCCGCTTCACGCGCGCAGCCGGCATCGAATGGAAGCCTGGTGGCGGACTCGACCGCGTCAATGGCGGCGAGGGGAGCTAACTGGCCGCGCCGGGTCTTGGCGGCCTGCTGGCGCGCGCGATCGAAGAGGGCCGGGTCGGCGTCGCGCAGCTTCTGCTGGCGCTCCCGCGTTTTGGGATGCGGCCTGCCGGCGGCTTCGCGCGCAAAGGCTATGGCGCCGGCCAAGAGATCGCCATCTATGACTGCGTCCGCGATTCCGAGAGCGAGCGCTTCGCGTGCGCCGACCGGCTCGCCAAAGGCGCACATCTCGACCGCTTTGGCCACGCCCGCCAAGCGAGGCAACCGTTGCGTACCAGCCGCGCCCGGAATAATTCCGAGCTTCACTTCCGGTTGGCCGACCTGTGCGGATGGGGCAATCACGCGGTAGTGCCCGGCCATAGCGACCTCCAGGCCGCCGCCGAACGCGGTTCCGTGAATGGCCATAATCACGGGCTTGGCGCAATCCTCGATTTCGAGCAGCAACGGGAGCAGGCTGCGGCGCGGCTTCTCCCCGCTGACCACTTTGCCGAATTCCCGGATGTCCGCGCCGGCGATGAAGGTGCGGCCCGCGCCGATCACCACGATGGCCAGTGCGGCGGGGTCGGCGGCGGCTTCGGCGATCGAGCGCTGGAGACCCTCCGGCACGCCCGGACTCAGCGCGTTGACGGGGGGATTGGAAATGGTGACGACCGCTACCTGGTCTTCAAGGTGTAACGAAACTAGTTCATTCATGATCGCCCGTCAGTCTACCGACCGGCAGGTCGGCTGTCAATACTTCGAACTTTGGCCGGAAGAGAGTGACGCCCAAAAAATATATTTCTGCGCCCCTAAAATCAACCACTTCCAGGTTTTCCGCCCGCCTGACTCAAACACCGTCTGCTAAGGTCGAGTCAGGAGGAGTTGCCCACCGCGACTCTTTCGACGGTTTTCTTGCTGGCCAGCAAGCGTTGCACGTACGGTGGTGCTGAACTCTCTGTAGGGCCTTAAAACCCTAACGGCTGTCTGACCACGGTACAGGGTCGGCGGAGAGCTCTTGGGTTCGAACCCATAACACTGGGTGGT
>Ga0209862_1000751_pt1 | contig 11205 bp, 10 predicted proteins | sample OrgsoiDNA_201061_FD_185809 | JGI IMG/M metagenome (GOLD analysis project Ga0209862, IMG submission 185809) | Permafrost soil microbial communities from the Arctic, to analyse light accelerated degradation of dissolved organic matter (DOM) -... | ecosystem: Environmental > Terrestrial > Soil >... | reverse complement strand
GGTCAGCTGCACCGTCTCGATGGACGAGCAGAAGATCGACATCGGCCACGCCGAATACAAGCTGCTGAAATTCCTGCTGGCCCATCCCGAGCGCGTGTTTTCGCGCAGCCAGCTGCTCGACAAGGTGTGGGGCGACCACGTCGTGATCGAGGAGCGCACGGTGGACGTGCATGTGCTGCGCCTGCGCAAGGCGCTGAAAGAGGCCGAGCATCTGATCAAGACCGTGCGCAGCGTCGGCTACATGCTGTCCGAAAAATAGTATCAATCGTATAAACGGTATAGTGCCTTAATCTATGAATCCTAAACTGCTGTTCTGGGTGCCGGCCGCGCTGCGTATGGGGCTGATACTGGCCGGTATCGGCGTGCTGTGGATGTTGTTTGGCGTGGTGCCGGCGCTGGTCGTCGGCATGCTCGCGATGGCGGTGCTGGTGTTTATACAGCTCGGCTATCTGTACCAGTTGAGCGACTGGCTCGATCATCCGGAAAGCGCGCGCCTGCCCGACGGCTGGGGCGCGTGGACCAACATCTTCTCGCGCCTGTACCGGCTGCGCCGCGACGACGAAAAAAGCCAGACCGAGTTGACCGAGTGGCTGGCGCGCTTCCGCCAGGCCATGCATCTGCTGCCGGACGGCGTCGTCATCATGGACGACGTGCTGTTCCTCGAATGGTGCAACCCGGCCGCCGAGCAGCACCTGGGCCTGAGCGGCCAGCGCGACAAGGGCATGCGCGTGACGAATTTGATCCGCAGCCCGGACTTCATGGACTACATCATCCTCGGCCGCTACGAGCAGCCGCTGACGCTGAGCTTCCGCGAGCGCAAGCTGATCGTCCACATCATCCCCTTCGAGAACCGCCGCCAGATCCTGGTGACGCACGACGCCACCGAAACCGAGCGCACCGAGATGATGCGGCGCGACTTCATCGCCAACGCCTCGCACGAGCTGCGCACGCCGCTGACGGTGATCGTCGGCTTCCTGGAAATCGCCGCGATGGAGGAGCTGGACAAGCAGACCCGCAACGCCCACCTGAAGCTGATGACGGAGCAGGGCCACCGCATGCAGCATCTGATCGAGGACATGCTGACCTTGTCGCGGCTGGAGTCGGTCGATTATCCGATGCGGCCGGAGCGGGTCGACCTGCACATGCTGGTGACGCAGGTGCAGCGCGACGCGCATGCGCTATCGGCCGGCAAGCATGAGGTGACGATGGCGGTCGATGGTCCCGACATCGTCGGCAGCTACGACGAGTTGTACAGCGCCTTCGGCAACCTGGCCTCGAACGCGGTGCGCTACACGCCGGCCGGCGGCACGATACATCTGGTGTGGAAGGAGGGGCCGAACGGCGTCAAGTTCATCGTCGAGGACACCGGCATCGGCATCAGTCCCGAACATATCTCGCGGCTGACCGAACGCTTCTACCGCGTCGACAAGAGCCGTTCGCGCGAAACCCAGGGCACGGGGCTGGGGCTGGCCATCGTCAAGCATGTGCTGCTGCGCCATGGCGGCATATTGCAGATCAAATCGGAGCCGGGCAAGGGCAGCAGCTTCATCGCCTGCCTGCCGAAGACGGCGATCGCCGTCAATCAGTCGGAGCTGCTGCTGAACGCGGAGTGAAGATTGAAAGGGAGCCGCCGGCTCCCTTTTGATTTGATGGCCGCTTGAGCGGCGGCTGACGCCGCCGCGCGGAACATAGGCGAGCAATCAATAGCGCTGCGCCTTGAACTCGGGCAGGTACTTCCACAGCGTGCTTTTGGTCAGCGTGTCCTGGTCGTCGTCCTTCTTCTCTTCTTTTTTGTCGACCAGCTTGTCCTTGTCCTTGGTCTCGGCGACCGGAGCGGTGGCGCCCATGGTGACGTTGACGACCGGCGCGGCGGAGTGCTTGGGCGCGCCGTATTTCAAGGTGCCGAGTGTGTAGGCCAGCGTTTCGTCGAAGCGCTCCATCAGCAGCTTGCGCATCAGGTTCGTGTTCACGGTGGAGTATTCGTTGAAGTGTTCTTTGAACGGCACTTCGCCGTCGGCGCCGACCCGGCACGGACTTGGGCCGCCCCAGTTCGAGTCGAGCTCCTTGCGCGTGGCCACGTCGTACACCTTGGCGATGTAGGCGGTGTAGACGCAGCGGTCGCCCTCGCCGAACATCTTGCGCTCGTACAGGCCGACGCCGGGCACGAAATTCTTGGTGCTCTCGGTGTTGGCCGGGCGCACGATGATCAACGTGTCGATGCCCTGGCTGCGCGCGGCTTGCCACAGCTGGTCGCTGTCGTCGCTGCGCAGTTGCGCCTTGTTCAGCGCCGACTTGTCGAAAGCCTTCGAGGTGATGCGGTGGTTCTCGGACAGCAGCTTGAGCGCCGACGTCGTCGCCACCTGGTCGATCTGCCAGTCCGGGACCGTGGCGTCGTACTGGATGTTGCCGAAATTGGTCAGGCCGTGGCGGACCACGTGGAAGTCGTCGCCCATCAGCGACAGCACGCCGACTTGCTTGATCTTGACCGGGCCGGTGTCGGCCACCGGCGCCTGGCCGCCGCCGCTGGCGCAGCCGGCCAGTGCCAAGGTCAGGGCGAGGGTTGCGGGAGCGAATGATCGCAGCATGTTATGTCTCCAAATAGTGAATGGCGCAATCTTGCCATACTTTTCCGGGGCGGGTGAGAGGCGCGGCGGTTTCCGCGCCTCGCCCGCTGATTCGTCCCGGCTCCGCAAAGTTGGACCGCAATTACGCTACAATCTGCTGCGCCAAATTGACCCCGCCGACTATCGCCCACTGAATCCATACATGCATCCGAAACGCCTCACCCTGATCGCCCTTGCCGCATTCGCCCTGGCCGGCTGCAAATCCGCGCCGGTCGCCGACACGCCGATAGTCGCCGCCGCGCCTCCTGTGGCGGTGCCGCCGCCGCCCGCGCCGCCGCGCAAGATCCGCATCGGCCTGGCACTGGGCGGCGGCGCGGCGCGCGGCTTCGCCCACATCGGCGTGATCAAGGCGCTCGAATCGCAGGGCATCTATCCGGACTACGTGGTCGGCACCAGCGCCGGCAGCGTCGTCGGCGCGCTGTACGCGGCCGGTAACACCGGCTTCCAGTTGCAGCAGATCGCCATGGACATGGACGAGGCGTCGATTTCCGACTGGGCCTTGCCCTTGTTCGGCAAGAGCACCGGCGTGCTGAAAGGCGAGGCGCTGCAGGACTACGTCAACAAGGCGGTCCACAACCAGCCTATCGAAAAATTGAAAATCCCCTTCGGCGCCGTCGCCAGCGATTTGAAAACCGGCCAGCCCATCCTGTTCAGGCGCGGCAACACCGGCATGGCGGTGCGCGCGTCGTCGGCCGTGCCGGGCGTGTTCCAGCCGGTGACCATCGGCGGCCACACCTACGTCGACGGCGGCCTGGTGGCGCCGGTGCCGGTGCGCTTCGCGCGCGACATGGGCGCCGACTTCGTCATCGCCGTCAACATCTCGACGCAGGCCGATGTGCAGGCCACCGTCAGCTCGCTCGACGTGATCATGCAGACCTTCAGCATCATGGGCCAGCGCATCAACCAGTACGAGCTGAAAGAGGCCGACGTCGTGATCGCGCCGGCGCTGGGCAAAATGGCCGGCAACGATTTCGCCAGCCGCAACCAGGCCATCCTGGCCGGCGAGCAGGCCGCGTTCGCGCAAATGGCGGCGATCAAGCAGAAGCTGGAAGCGAAGCGCCATCCCTGATCGCCATTGCTCTATCTTTAACACCCAACGTACAATCGCGCTTCAATAAACTAAGGACTTACCATGGCATCGAAACCTTACCTGACCCTCGCCGACGTGAAAAAAATCGCCGCTGCCGCCGAAGCGGAAGCGGTCGCCAATAACTGGGCGGTGGTCATCGCCATCGTCGACGACGGCGGCCATCCGCTGTGGTTGCAGCGCATGGACGGCGCCGCGCCGCTGTCGGCGCACATCGCGCCGGCCAAGGCCAAGACGGCCGCGCTGGGCCGCCGCGAATCGCGCATCTATGAAGAGATGATCAACACCGGCCGCGTGTCCTTCCTGAGCGCGCCGGAAGTCGAAGGCATGCTGGAAGGCGGCGTGCCGGTCGTCATCGATGGCCACTATGTGGGCGCGGTCGGCGTCTCCGGCGTGAAGTCGGCGCAGGACGCGCAGATCGCCAAGGCCGGCATCGCGGCGCTGGGCTGATCGCGGCATGGCTGGCGATCTGCAACTGAGCGCGCCGGCGCTGGCCGACGCGCAGGCGCTGCTCGATTTCGAACTGGCCAACCGGGCTTATTTCGAAAGCTGGATCAGCGCGCGCGGCGACGGCTATTACAATCTGCCGGCGGTGCGCGCTTCCATCGAGCAGGCGGCGCGCGAGCGCGGCGCCGATCAGGCGTATCAATTCCTGTTGAAGGATGACGGTGTCATCGTCGGCCGCGTCAACCTGCGGGCGGTCACGCGGCCGTACTTCAACAAGGCCACGCTGGGCTACCGCATCGGCGAGCAGTACGTCGGCCGCGGTTACGCCTCGCGCGCCGTCGCGCTGGCGCTGGAGCAGGCTTTTGGCGCGCTGGAATTGTGGCGCGTGGAGGCCGCGTGCAGGCCAGAGAATGCCGCCTCGGTGCGCGTCCTCGAACGCAACGGCTTCACCGTCTACGGCCGCGCCACCCGCGCCATCCAGATGCACGGCCAGTGGGGCGACGTGCTGCAATTCGAGCGCCACCGCGATTTGCCTGTTTGATATTGGTAGTTGCATCAGGCCGCCTGGGTCCGCCCTGGCGGCTAATATTTCACCTTTGTGACATTGCCGGTCGGGTGACTTTGCGCTATAATTCAAAGGTTTAGCCAATCTCATCTATACCGTAGCCACCCACCACACATCCATCTTCAATTGACCTTCAACCCTGGCCCGCGCCGGGGAATACTGTCGGTCGTCTGACGTGGCGCAGCTACGGTAACTTTATCAGGAGTTGCCCTTGCCGCCATTTTTTTCTGGCCCTACCGTCCCAGCCATCCTGGTGCTTGCCGACGGAACCACCTTCAAAGGTTTTTCCATCGGCGCCGCTGGCCACACGACCGGTGAAGTGGTCTTTAACACGTCCATGACCGGCTATCAGGAAATCCTGACCGATCCGAGCTACAGCCGCCAGATGGTCACGCTGACCTATCCGCACATCGGCAACACCGGCGTCAATCCGGAAGACGTCGAGTCGTCGAAAGTCCACGCCGCCGGCTTGATCATCCGTGACCTGCCGCTGATCGCGTCGAACTTCCGTTCGACCCAGTCGCTGTCCGACTATCTGAAAGCGGAAAACATCGTCGCCATCGCCGGCATCGATACCCGCAAACTGACCCGCATCCTGCGCGAGAAGGGCGCCCAGTCCGGCGCCATCCTCGTCGGCACGCAGGGCAACGAGCCGTCCGTCGCGCAAGCGCTGGAACTGGCCCGTTCCTTCCCCGGCCTGTCCGGCATGGACCTGGCCAAAGTCGTCTCGGTCAAAGCGCCATACGAATTCACCGAAGCCGAATGGACGCTCGGTAAAGGCTACGGCAAGCTGACCGACGCGAAATTCCACGTGGTCGCCTACGACTTCGGCGTCAAGCGCAACATCCTGCGCATGCTGACGCAACGCGGTTGCAAGGTCACCGTGGTGCCGGCGCAGACCAGCGCCGCCGACGTGCTGGCGCTGAATCCGGACGGCGTGTTCCTGTCCAACGGCCCCGGCGACCCGGAGCCGTGCGACTACGCCATCGCCGCCGCCAAGGTCTTCATGGAGAAGAAGCTGCCGCTGTTCGGCATCTGCCTCGGCCACCAGATCATGGGCCTGGCCTCCGGCGCCAAAACGCTGAAGATGAAATTCGGCCACCACGGCGCCAACCACCCGGTGCAGGACCTCGACACCAAGCAAGTGCTGATCACGTCGCAGAACCACGGTTTCGCTGTCGATCCGGCCACGCTGCCGGCCAACTGCCGCGTCACGCACCAGTCGCTGTTCGACGGCTCGCTGCAGGGCTTCGCCCGCACCGACGTCCCGGCCTTCTGCTTCCAGGGCCACCCTGAAGCCTCGCCCGGCCCGACTGACGTCGCTTACCTGTTTGACCGCTTCATCGGCATGATGGAAGCAACGGAGAAAAAATAAGATGCCTAAACGTACAGACCTTAAAAGTATACTGATTATTGGCGCTGGCCCGATTATTATCGGCCAGGCCTGCGAGTTCGATTATTCCGGCGCCCAGGCCTGCAAAGCCCTGCGCGAAGAGGGCTATAAAGTCATCCTGGTCAACAGCAATCCGGCGACCATCATGACCGACCCGGAAATGGCCGACGTCACCTACATCGAGCCGATCACCTGGCAAGTGGTGGAGCGCATCATCGCCAAGGAAAAGCCGGACGCGATCCTGCCGACCATGGGCGGCCAGACCGCGCTGAACTGCGCGCTGGACCTGTTCAACAACGGCGTGCTGGCCAAGTACAACGTGGAGCTGATCGGCGCCTCGCCGGAAGCCATCGACAAGGCCGAAGACCGCCTCAAATTCAAGAACGCGATGACCAAGATCGGCCTCGGTTCGGCCAAGTCGGACGTCGCGCACTCGATGGACGAGGCCTGGGCCGTGCAGCGCACGCTGGGCTTCCCGGTCATCATCCGTCCGTCGTTCACGATGGGCGGCACCGGCGGCGGCATCGCCTACAACGAGGAAGAATTCGAGACCATCTGCAAGCGCGGCCTGGAGGCATCGCCGACCACCGAACTGCTGATCGAAGAATCGCTGATCGGCTGGAAAGAGTACGAGATGGAAGTGGTGCGCGACAAGGCGGACAACTGCATCATCATCTGCTCGATCGAAAACCTCGACCCGATGGGCGTGCACACCGGCGACTCGATCACCGTCGCGCCGGCGCAGACGCTGACCGACAAGGAATACCAGATCATGCGCAACGCCTCGTTGGCGGTGCTGCGCGAGATCGGCGTCGACACCGGCGGCTCGAACGTGCAGTTCTCGATCAACCCGGCCGACGGCCGCATGATCGTCATCGAAATGAACCCGCGCGTGTCGCGTTCCTCGGCGCTGGCGTCGAAGGCCACCGGCTTCCCGATCGCCAAAGTGGCGGCCAAGCTGGCCGTCGGCTTCACGCTCGATGAACTGCGCAACGAGATCACCGGCGGCGCGACCCCGGCCTCGTTCGAGCCATCGATCGATTACGTCGTCACCAAGATCCCGCGCTTCACGTTCGAAAAATTCCCGACCGCCGACCACCACCTGACGACGCAAATGAAGTCGGTTGGCGAAGTGATGGCGATCGGCCGCACCTTCCAGGAATCGTTCCAGAAAGCCTTGCGCGGCCTGGAAGTGGGCGTCGACGGCTTGAACGAAAAGACCAAGGACCGCGAGAAGATCGAAGAGGAACTGGGCGAGCCTGGTCCCGAGCGCATCTGGTACGTCGGCGACGCATTCGCCCAGGGCTTCACGCTCGACGAAGTGCACGCGCTGACGCGCATCGATCCGTGGTTCCTCATCCAGATCAAGGAAATCGTCGACATCGAGCTGTGGCTCGACACGCAGAAGCTGGACATGCTCGACAAGCCGACGCTGTACAAATTGAAGCAGAAGGGCTTCTCGGACCGCCGCCTGGCCTTCCTGCTGCAGACCGACGCCAAGGCCGTGCGCGCGCAGCGCCACGCGCTCAACATCCGTCCGGTCTACAAGCGGGTCGACACCTGCGCCGCCGAATTCGCGACCAACACCGCGTATATGTACTCGACCTACGATGAAGAGTGCGAGTCCAAGCCGACCGACAAGAAAAAAATCATGGTGCTGGGCGGTGGCCCGAACCGCATCGGCCAGGGTATCGAATTCGATTACTGCTGCGTCCACGCGGCGCTGGCGATGCGCGAAGACGGCTACGAGACCATCATGGTCAACTGTAATCCTGAAACCGTGTCGACCGACTACGACACCTCCGACCGTCTGTACTTCGAGTCGCTGACCCTGGAAGACGTGCTGGAAATCGTCGAACTGGAAAAACCGGTCGGCGTGATCGTGCAGTACGGCGGCCAGACGCCATTGAAGCTGGCGCTGGACCTGGAAGCGAACGGCGTGCCTATCATCGGCACCTCGCCGGACATGATCGACGCCGCCGAAGACCGCGAGCGTTTCCAGCAGCTGCTGCACAAGCTGGAGCTGCGCCAGCCGCCTAACCGTACCGCCCGCACCGAAGCCGACGCCTTGGCGCTGGCGCAGGAAATCGGCTATCCGCTGGTGGTGCGTCCATCGTATGTGCTGGGCGGCCGGGCGATGGAAATCGTCCACGAGCAGCGCGACCTGGAACGCTATATGCGCGAAGCGGTCAAGGTGTCGCATGATTCGCCGGTGCTGCTGGACCGCTTCCTGAACGACGCCATCGAGTGCGACGTCGATTGCATCTCCGACGGCGAAACGACCTTCATCGGCGGCGTGATGGAACACATCGAACAAGCCGGCGTGCACTCGGGCGATTCGGCCTGCTCGCTGCCGCCGTACTCGCTGGCGCAGGAGACCATCGATGAGCTCAAGCGCCAGACCGCGCTGATGGCCAAGGGCCTGAACGTGGTCGGCCTGATGAACGTGCAGTTCGCGATCCAGAAGCAAGATGGCAAGGATGTCGTCTATGTGCTGGAAGTGAACCCGCGTGCTTCGCGCACCGTGCCCTTCGTGTCGAAAGCCACCGGCCTGCAACTGGCCAAGATCGCGGCGCGCTGCATGGTCGGCCAGACTTTGGCCTCGCAAGGCATCACCAAGGAAGTCGTGCCGCCTTACTTCAGCGTCAAGGAAGCCGTGTTCCCGTTCGTGAAATTCCCGGGCGTCGACACCATCCTCGGACCGGAAATGAAATCGACCGGTGAAGTGATGGGCGTCGGCATGACCTTCGGCGAAGCCTTCGTCAAGTCGCAGCTGGGCGCCGGCATCAAGCTGCCGAAGTCGGGCAAGGTGTTCCTGTCGGTGAAATCGTCGGACAAGCCGCGCGCCGTGAAAGTGGCGCGCGACCTGGTGGAAATCGGCTTCACGCTGGTCGCCACCAAGGGCACGGCCGCCGTCATCGCCGCCGCCGGCATTCCGGTCACGCCGGTCAACAAGGTGGTCGAGGGCCGGCCGCACGTGGTCGACATGATCAAGAACCACGAAATCGTCCTGGTCATCAACACGGTCGAGGAAAAGCGCAGCGCCATCACGGACTCGCGCGCCATCCGCACGTCGTCGCTGGCCTCGCGCGTGACCACCTATACGACCATCGCCGGCGCCGAAGCGGCGGTCGAAGGTATCCGCCATTTGGACGAGTTACGCGTGTACGATTTACAAGGTCTGCATAAAACCTTACACTAAGCTTCTTTGCGGTACCTTGAACCACAGAGCTCGCGTTGCAGCACCGCGCGGCCTCTGTGGTTTTCCGTTGTAACATCCAATTTGTAGATAGCAGATAAACATGACTTCAGTTCCACTTACCAAATACGGCGCCGAACTCTTGAAAGAAGAGTTGCATCAGTTGAAGACCAAAGAGCGCCGCATCGTCATCGACGCGATCGCTGAAGCGCGCTCGCATGGCGACCTGTCCGAGAACGCCGAGTACGATGCCGCCAAGGAGCGCCAAGCCTTTGTTGAAGGCCGTATCGCCGAACTGGAAGGCAAGCTGGGCGCGGCGCAGATCATCGACCCGACCACGCTGGACGCCGATGGCCGCGTGGTGTTCGCCGCCACCGTCGACCTGGAAGACCTGGACTCGGGCGCCAAGGTGACCTACCAGATCGTCGGCCTCGACGAGGCGGACCTGAAACTGAGCAAGGTCTCGGTGACGTCGCCGATCGCCCGCGCGCTGATCGGCAAGTCGGCCGGCGACGTGGTCGAAGTGCAGGCGCCGTCCGGCCCGCGCGAATACGAAATTCTGGAAGTGCGCTACATCTGATGTGGCTGACGCGCGCGCGCCTGCTGGTGGCGACCATCTGGGCCGGCAGTCTGTGGACGGTCGGCTTTCTGGTCGTGCCGACACTGTTTCATACGCTGAGCGACCAGGTGCTGGTCGGCACCATCGCGGCCAGCCTGTTCGACGCGCAGGCGTGGGTGGGCATGGCGTGCGCGCTGGCGATGCTGGTGTTGGCGGGGAAGGGCGGTCATGCGCCGCGTCCGCGCCGTACCTTGCTGCTGATCGTGCTGGCGATGCTGGCCTGTACGTTGGTGGTGCACTTCGGCCTGCAGCCGATGATGGCGCAGCTGCGCGCGGCGGCGGGGCCGGGCGGCGTGATGGAATCGGCGCTGAGGGCGCGCTTTGGCATGCTGCACGGTATTTCCATGAGCATCTACCTGATTCAAAGCCTGCTGGCGGTCTGGCTGCTGTTCAAGCAGTCGGCGATTGCGCAGCCTTGAGTGAAATCGGGGTCGGAACACCGTGACGCATGCATGCGTCACGGTGTTCCGACCCCGATATTGCTGACCTCAGCGCACGCTGCCGTTGTGAAATGACAACGGCGTAGCGTCTTATTTACTACCCAGCGCGCTTTTCTTGGCCGACGTCTGACGCGGTTTGGCGCGGCGGATGTTGCCGCCGGCGGTGACGCGCTCATTACCTTTAATCATGACCTTGGTCACCGACGGACGTTTGGTACCGCTCGGGCTAGGTTTTACGATGGTCACTTCGCGCATGCCCTTGCCGGTTTTGCCGCTACGTTCCTTCACCACTTCTACTTTCGGACGGTACAGAACCAGCAGTTTTCCAATATGTTGTACCGGTGCTGCATCCAGTTCGGCGCAGATGGCCTCGTACATGGCGACGCGCGCTTCGCGGTCGTCGCCGAAGACGCGGACCTTGATCAGGCCGTGCGAGTCGAGGCCCAATGCGACCTCTTTCATGACGGAGGGCGTCAAGCCCGCTTCGCCGATGATGACGATAGGCTTCAGCGCATGGGCTTCGGCGCGCAGCGCGCTGCGCTCGACGGGTGTAAGTTTTAGCATAATAATTTTTTAGTAGTTCCCTTAAAGGCAGTATTCTACGCGAATGGCAAAGAACAAATTAAACAAAAACTGGTTACACGACCATATTAACGATCCTTACGTGAAGTTAGCGCAAAAAGAGGGCTATCGCGCCCGTGCCGCCTTCAAGCTCAAGGAAATCGATGAGGATGAAAAGCTCATCAAACAAGGTCAGGTGATCGTCGATCTCGGCTGCACTCCCGGCAGCTGGGCGCAATACGCGCGCCGCAAGCTGGCCGGCAAGGAGGG
>Ga0209862_1000747_pt1 | contig 11239 bp, 6 predicted proteins | sample OrgsoiDNA_201061_FD_185809 | JGI IMG/M metagenome (GOLD analysis project Ga0209862, IMG submission 185809) | Permafrost soil microbial communities from the Arctic, to analyse light accelerated degradation of dissolved organic matter (DOM) -... | ecosystem: Environmental > Terrestrial > Soil >... | reverse complement strand
CAAGCGTTTCCGCGGTTTTTTCGATTCTTTTTCCGATTCTCGCGCCTCGCTTCTCCCCGCCCTGAAGGACGGGGTCTGCGCTCGGCAAAATCTGATCAACGCGACGCGCGCGGCTTTCTCAACGGCGAGCCAGCCCCTCGCAACCAGCGATACGGCCATTTCCAGGCTTGACGGCCTCTCTCGGCGCCTTTGATCGATTCCGGAGCTCGCGCCGCTCCGGTTTAGCTCTTTTTTTCTGGCCATAGCGACGGCGATCCGCCGCCTTCCGGGAATCCGCGCGAAGATTTTTCTCTTCCCTTTGAGAAAAAGCGTAAAATGCACGCTGGCGCAGTATTTTTCTCTTTTGCGCCGGGCCTCCAAATTCCCGAATTTTTCCATGACCCTTTCGTTCGCAGCGCCCATCGGCTTTATTTTTGACGCCATCGATCAGAAGGATCACGACCTGGTCGAGAGGCTCGCGCCCTCGCTGCCGCTCAACTATCGCGACAGCGAAGGCTTCACGCCACTGATGCGGGCCGCGAAAATCGGGGATGCGCGCTCTGTGGAGTTTTTATTGCCATGGTCGGATCCTCTGGCGTTTCTTGAGGCACCCGGATCAGAGGCAGAAAAGGCCGTTCTCTCCAAAGCCGCTGTCAGCCAAGGCTCGGCCATCGCGATGGCCGCGGCCGCCGGGCACGCGGACTGCGTTCGCCTTCTCTTCCCCTCGCTCCCCCGATGGGGAGGCGATTTTGTGGACATGCATCGAAACACGCCCCTTGGGCTTGCCACCGTCGCGGGGCACGTGGATTGCGTGCGTTTTTTGGCGCGCAAACACAGCAACGCGCTCTATACGAAAAACGAACAAGGGCACACGCCTCTTTTGAGCGCGGTTTCCTCCGGGCGCTCAGCTTGCGTGGCCGAGCTCGCGGACCAATCGCCTTTGCGCGCCGTCAATTCCTGGGGATACACCGCGACGATGCTCGCCGCCCACGAGCAAGACCTTGAATCCCTGAAAATCCTTGCCCCTCTTTCGGACATGTCCGATGCCCCCTCTTTTCCTTGGCGCACTCCGCTGTTGGCCATTCTTCACAGCCCGCTGGTTCCGGTGAACGCTGAATGCGTCTCGGTCATTCTGCTCCACACCGACGACAAAGCCTTGAAATTGACCGCGAAGCCAGACGACAGAACGGCCTTGACGCTTGCGGTCGAAGAGTCGCACTCTCCGCGCGTGGTTGAATTGATCGCGCGGCGCTGGGATTTGTCGGCCCTCGACTCACAAGGCCGGACGGCTTGGGACGTCGTTCTCGCTCACGCGGCTCGATTCACGTTCCGTCCCAGCTTTTTCGGATGCGCTGACGCGCTTTCGGCTTTTTACCCTGACGAAGAGACGTTGCCCCTGATTGATTTGTGTCCGCCTGAAATTCGCGAACAACGCTTGCCGCGATTGATTGCCCTGCGCGAAGCCGCAGCTCTGAAACAAGCCATTGCACGCATGCCCTCCGGGAGCGCTCCGGCGTCGCGCGCGGCGCGCGCCCCCGCCACTCCCTCTGGACGACGCATTTGAAATGGATTTGTCGCGCGGACACCGGCAGCCCAATCCACATGGGCGACGACGCGATTTTTATTCTTTTGTAAATCCGTGAGCGCGCGAAAAAAGACCGGCATTGAGCCGGTCTTTCGAACGCTATGCGGTTCTCAGCCTGATCAGTTGGTGTCGGCCGGGAAGTAGAAGCTTGCGCGAGCCGAACCCGGACCGCCGACGCGGACCCACTTGGTCGACGAGTGCCCTTCATACGAAGCGTAGACTTTGTAGCGACCGGGTTGCAGCTTGGCCAACAGGAACGGGCCGTGCGTGCTGGTCTTGATCACGTCGTCGCCGTCGCCGCGTGAAATCGTGACATGCACGTCCGCCAGATACTCACCGCCAGGGCCCGTGAACATCAGCGACAGCGGCCACTGGCCTTGTTCGGCCTTCAGGGCGCGCGATTCGTCCAACGCCACGCCGCCGGAGACGAACTCAACGCCATTCTGCCACTGCGGATGGAGGCCCCAACGCGCCCACCGGCCGGCTTCGCCGCGATGGTCGTCGGTCATGGAGTCGTCAGAGTAGCCGCCATTGCGCATTTCTTGCTCGCGCATCATGCGTTCATGCTCCCAACGCTGGTGTTCTGCCCAGTGCGGATCTTCGCCAGCGCGCGGGGGCGTCGGCTGATTTTGCCAATCTTGGTCGGCCGGGGCGCTGCGCGGGCCCGGAGGTTGTCCGACATTGGGGTTGTCCGTGCGCCAATCGTGCCATTGGCCCGGTTGGCCCTGGCTGCGCCACTGTTGATACTGCTGGCTCTGGCCTTGCGGGCCCGGGCCTTGATACTGCCCTTGGTATTGGCCCGGGGCCGGGGCTGGCTGCACGGTGTTCCAGCCTTGGCCGTTCCATTGCGACGCGTTCGGGTCTTGCTGGGGCTGGTTGCCCCACTGCTGCGCTTGCGCCAAAGGCGCCAACGCCACAAGGGCCGCGCCCACGGCGGCCGCGGTCAGGTTGAGACGCCATCGGGCGCTGAGGTTCGTTTTGTTCATGGTGATTTTCTCCTTTTTGCGAGCGGCTCGCCAATGATGGCGTTCCCTCGCGGTCCGTTTTGTGGCGCCAGAATTTCAATCGCTCTCCATCCTGGCCGTTCGACTCAACATTCCCGCGCCGTTTTTCGCCGCAGGCCACTCTTTCGCGCAAACTTCGCCGACTGAGAAGCTTTTTTCGCATGCCCGCGCTTTCACGCCGGTTTGTTTCGCTCCCGCTCATCCGCTTTTTTGCCATGTTGCGCACCGGACCGAGAATGCACGCATCTCGCAAAGAATGCCACCTTTAACCGGATGAGAGGAGCCAAAGGCCCGAGCAACGCGCGCCGACCGGGCCTGAACGCGACTTTCGGCCCCGGCCAGGCGGCCCGGCCTTTCACCGGTCTTGGTCGCGCGAGGTCGTTTTCCCTTGCCCCTTCTGCATCGCGTCGGGACCGTTTGAGCTTGAGCCCGCGGCCGCGCTTGCGTCGCTCCCAACCGATCCAGCCGCCCCTTTTTTAGCGCCGGCCCCGCCCTTGGCCGGCTTCGCGGAGCGCGCCCGCTCGCTGGCTCTCCCCCAGGCGTCCATTTCGATCCATCCGGTGGCGTTTTCAGCGCCCAAAAGCCCTTCGGGATCCAATGCCTCCCAACCCCCTGCGTTGGAGTGGACGCCCTCGGCGCCTCCCATGGCGTCCATTTCCCACTGCATTTCCCGCGCCAATTTTTCTTGTTTTTCACGCGCGAATCCCTCCTCGTCCTCGGACTGCATGCCGACGGCCCAATCGGCGGCGTCCGCCGACAACGCGTCTGGCGTCCTGGCGCGCTCGGGCTCCTTTGCCCTGGCTCGCAAGCCGTCCTGCGCCTCTTGCGCTTTATCGGCGCTCAATCCCGTCCGCTCCGGCCGGTCGGCCGAATTTGCGCCGGACGCCATCGTTTCTTGCGCCTCTGCCCGCCACCGCCACCCAAACCCCTCGGACACCAAGCTTTTTGCCAACGACGCCTCTTGCAAGGGGCCCGTTTTCCATTCGCTCCATTGATTCGGGGCCTTGATGGCCGCGCCTCGGCCTGCGCCCCGGAGCGGTGGATTCGCGACCGCCACCGCGACGGGGTTGCGCGGTCGCGCCATGCGCGCCGAACGCTTGAAAAAGAACTCTTTCGAAGCATCGCTTGAAGCGTCAGCCCTCTCGTTGGCCACGCGCCCATCGCGCTCATGGCCCTCGTCGCTCTCGTCGTGCTCCATGCCCACGCCCTTTCGCCCACCCCCTTTTTGTCGGCGCGGGTTTTGCCCTTTTCCTGCCGCTTGGGCGGGCGGCAGCCTTTTGGCTGCGAATGGGCTTTTGCCCTCCACGCCCTTCCCGGATCCCTCTTTCGTCTTGGAAGCGCCGCGGACCTCGGCGTCCAAATCGAACATCCAGGGAGTCTCATCCCCATCGCCCAGAGCCCGCCCGCCGGCAAGGCGCTCGCGTTCGCCATTCGGCTCGCTCTCCTCGCCGTCCTCGCGCGACGCTTCGAAGTCCTCCATGTCTATTTGGCCGACCTCCAAATCGGCGTTTTGAGTCCTTGCGCGACGGGACGCCCCGAAATCGCGGCCCAACGCCTCGCTCAACGTGAACTCCACGCCGCGCCTTTTTGCCGAATGAAGCGGCGTCGAAACGGCAGGCGTCGCCGAAGCGGTCGCTGAGAATGAAGATGAGAGGCCCTCCGCGGACCGCGGCTGCGCGCCATCAGGCGGCGAGGGCTCTTGCAGCCACGCCTGCGAGCGCTCGGACAACGCTTCGCGCTCGGCCTCCTCCAACGCCACGGCCCCGAGCTTTGCCGCGGCCAGCGCGCTCGCCCACATTCCCATGCGCCACGCCATTTCTTCGACGTCCGCGGCCCCCAAGCCCACCGATTGCGCGAGCTCCGGAGCCCATTCGCTCTCCGGCTCGCCCAGCATGGCGCGAGGCGTGTCCTGAGCCGTCGCGGCCAAACACCCCAGCGCGACGCCCGACAAGCCCAGCGAGCGAGCCCATTCTCGCACGCCGCCCTCGGCGCGGGCCGTGCGCCCCAACAACAAAACGCCGTCCCTTGACGCCTGGGCCAATCCGCCGCGCGCGCGCCGAGCGTCCAATCGCCGCGCGGGCCAGTCCAGCCCCTCTTGGCGCCGCAACGCCGCAATCAAGCGCTCCGGTTGCCCGATCGCCCCGAGGGCGGCCCTTGAACCGGCGCTGGATGACGCGTTCTCCGCGCGCGGCGCGGCCGCCTCCGCGGCGTCCCAGGCCCATGCTGGCGAGTCGCCCATTTCCAGGGCGGTGGCCGCTTCCCAAGAGCCGTCGTCGATCCACTGCAAAGGCCCCAGCGCCTCCGCCGCCTCTTGGCGCAGGGCCTGCCACGCGCCTTCGCTCACGTGCGACAAGAAGCCCTCTCCCGGCGCAAGCCCTTCTCCCTTTTCCCACGCCGACACCGGGCGCTCATCGCGCAGGAGCCCGCGCTCGCGCGCTCGATCAGAGTCCAAGTCAAAGCGCTCGCGCATGAAGTCGCTCGCGCCGCTTCGCAAGGGCGCCACGCACCCGGCGGCCCACCGCGATCCGCCATGAAAGTGCAAAAAGGCGACGTCGCGCGTCGGCCGCGTCAGGGCCTCGGACACGCGCCCCGCTTGCGGGCCCGCCAAGAAGGCGCAGCGGGCGACGGTGGCTTCGTCGGAGCTGGGCAACGCGATCAGCGCGCGGCAATTCTGCGCCAAAGAATCCGCTGTCTGCGGCAATTTGGCTCGCAACGAGCTGATGGATTGAGTCGCCAGGACATTGATCACGCCCCACGCGCGCGAGCTGTCGAGCCAGAGGCTGTCGTCGTCGCTGAGCCCCTCTCCGCCCTCGCGGGCCAATTGCTGGAACTCATCGCAAATCCAAAGCCAAAAGCGGGTGTCGCCAAAACCAAGCTCTCGGCGGCGCGCGGGCGACAGGCTTTTCACCAAGTCTCGGAAGTTCGCCCGCAAGATGGAATTGGCCATCGCGCACGCTTCGCCAAAAATCGCCTGCGGGCAATCCAAGAACACCATCGCGCGCTGGTTGATCCACAGGTCCTCCCAATCCAGGGGCTGTTGGGCGCAAAAAGCGGCCCTCAACGACGGCGTCTCCGCGATTTTGCGCAACGCGCTCAATATGCGGGCGGTTTGCCAAGCGTATTGCTGGCGCGTCTCGCTGCTGTCGGAGCTCGACCGGATCGAGCCCTCCAAGCCGCCCGCGTGAAAGAGGCTGAACACATACGCCCCTTGCGAGCGCTCCTGGATTCTCTTCCACAGCGCGCGGCTTTCCGCCCGCGCGTCAAATGCCCCCTCGGAATGCGCGGCCTCGATTTCCCGGCACAGCCCGCGCGGGTCCGACAACGCCCAGAACAGGTCCGCCAAAGTCGGATCTTCTTGGCGCGAAGCCTTCAATGCCTCCCACGCCAAAACGCCGTCGACCACGCCTTCGGAGCCCCAGTAGCCCTCGGAGGCCGACACCTTGCTGGCGAGCCAACCCAAAAAGCCGCGCACTTTTTGCGCGCTCCATCCCGCGATCAGGTTGCACGGCTGGCAATCCTCCCAAGGGCCCAGCATCAGGACGCGATGAGCGTTGGGGACCTGCGCGCTGCGCGCCCAAGCGCAAAATTCGCCCTTGGCGTCCAACGCGAGCCCGGCGCAGCCCTTTTGCATGGCGCGGGCAAGAGCTGGCAAGCAAACGGCGCTTGTTTTCCCCGAGCCGACGGCTCCCAAGACCAAAACTCCGCGCGTGGCCTCGCTGAATGTCAACGTGGCCTGCTCATGGTTGAGCTCTTCTTCAAAAGAGAGAAACACTTCTTGGGCAAGGGGCTTTATGGGCGGTTTTTGGGCAGCGACGGCCCCTTTGGAGGGACTGAAGCCGGCCATCCCCTGGCTCGCCCTTGACGACGCCGCGCGAGCGTTGTCCGCGCCCACAAAAACCTCGGCCGCCGCGTCCGTTTCGCCTTGTCCTGAGAGTGGTTCAGGCGTCGCGGCCGAGGCCGCGTCGCGGCCCACTCGTTCTCCGTTCTTGGTGGCGAGTTTGATCATTTTTCGTGGCCTCCCGAAACCAGCGCCCGCGGGGGCGGCCAGCGGGGCTCGCCCGGCCGCGCCGCTATTTTTCGCAAAACCCTTGGCTGGTCAGGCTAAGGTTTGAAAAATCGCGAACTTGACGCTGCGGAGCCCACGCTATTCCGATCTCTCGGACACGCCAAGCCAGCGGCTCCCGAACGGCCCAAGCCGCCGGCCGGGCGGGCTCGATCTTTTCTGCGCCACAACGCTCCGGCTGGGAATTTTGGCGCCCGGCCCGAGTGCGCCAACGTGCAAGGTGGCGCGTTGTCCAACAACGTCGGCCAACAGTTCCGAAGCGCGCAGAACAGCGTGAACTTCTCCCCGCCCTAAAGGCCGAGGTTTGACGCGCGACCTGACCAACCAGATCACCAGACGCCGCAACGGCATCGGCGCGATTGCCGCGGCCACGAATCTTTACAACCCGGACACCTGGTCCGGCGGCGTGGCGATCAGCGGCGACGCGAACATGGCGTTTTAAGCGCGGATGCTTGCTCTCCCTGAAATCCCTTGGCAAGCGGCTTGGCCGGGAAACACCCAATGACCTATGACTAAGAAGGAGGAGGCCTGCAAACCGCCCCCCTTTTTTTGCGCAGCCCGAATGGACGGCTGAGCCCAAAATCCGAATAACGGCTTTTTTCCTTGATTCAAAAAATCAGTCTTCCCGGAGATTGCTCTTTTTTCGCCGTTGTTTTTGCGTCCTTTTGCCCTCTTTTATTTTTTCTCCCCCTGTTTTTCATGTAATATCACTTGTCGATTTGCCACTGCTTCTGTTTTGCTGATCAAGCGTCCCCCAGGGGCGCTTGGGCCATCGGGGCCAGCGCAGCGCAGTGGAACCCGGAAAAAAAGAACATGAAAACGAATATGCAGACGCTGAAACTCCGCCCCGCCGCTTTTGCGGTTCGTGTCGCCCTGGCGGCTTTGTGCGCGATCACGGCGCCGGCTTTCGCCCAATACAGCGCAGGAGGCGCAAATGCCCCCGGGTCCGGCAGCGTCGGGATCGGCCCGGGCGCAAGCGGCATTGACCCGCAAGCGACCGTGGTGGGCGCCAACGCCACTGAAATCAATGGCTTCAACAACACGGCGTTGGGCTCCCAAGCTTCGGTGAACGGCGACAATTCGACGGCTTTAGGCGGCGGAAGCAGCGTTCGAAACGATGCTGAAAGCGCGACTGCGGTCGGCGCCAACGCAGTTTCTCAAGCAAGCCAAGCGACGGCCTTGGGGGCCGGCGCCAACGCGGACGGGGCGCAATCCACGGCCCTTGGCTCTGGCGCCATTGCCGCAGGCGCCGGCACGACCGCCGTGGGCGTGAGCGCGAACGCGCAACAATTCGGCGACACCGCGTTGGGCAACTCCGCCAATGCCGTCGGCGGCAACTCGACAGCCGTGGGGGCGAACTCTTATGCCGGCAACCTGAATGCCGTCGCTGTCGGCGCGCAAGCGCAAGCGCAAGGCAATTCATCGATCGCTGTTGGCGTCAACGCGCAAAGTCTCGGAGACAGCGGCGTCGCCGTTGGCAACCAGGCTTTCGCGGGCCAGTCAAGCGACGCGGCGTTCGGCGCTTCCGCCGTCGCCAACGGTGGTTTCTCCACCGCCGTGGGAGCAAGCGCCAACGCCGGCGGCACGGGCGCGGTCGCGGTGGGCAACGGCGCGAACGCAAACGCTTCGAGCGCGGTCGCCGTGGGTCAAGGCACTCAGGCAACGGGCTTCAACGCCGTGGCTGTGGGCATGTCCGCCAGCGCGCTGGACGCCAACACGATCGCCATCGGCAGCGGTGCCGTGGCCAACCCGAGCAGCCCCTCCGCCATCGCGATCGGCAACTCGGCCTTCGCCAGCGGCGCAGACGCCCTCGCCATTGGCGATGGCGCTAATGCGCAAAGCCAAGGCCAAGCGATCGGCTTGGAAGCCGCAGCCGCGTCAAACTCAGTGGCCGTGGGCGCGAACGCCGCTGCCGCGGCGACGTCCGCTGTCGCAATCGGCAGCGGATCTGCTGCCGGCGGGATTGGCTCTGCCGCAGTCGGCAGCGAAGCCAACGCCTCCAACACCAATGCCGTGGCTTTTGGCTCCTTCGCCGCTGCCAGTGGCTTCAATTCGGTGGCCTTGGGATCTGGCGCGACGGCTCTGAACAATAATTCGGTGGCGTTGGGCGCGAATTCGACAACCAGCCGCCCGAATGAAGTCTCCGTTGGCTCGTCGGGCCTGACGCGCGTGATCGCCAATGTCTCCGCCGGAACGCTGGGCACGGATGCCGTGAATGTCTCGCAAATGAACAGCGCCATCACCTCGGCGACCGCAGGCCTCGGCAGCGGTGTCTCCGCAAACTATGTGCAGCAGCAAGTCTCGACCGCTGTCGCGCAGACCTTGACGCAGGCCAACCAGTATGCGACGCAAACGGCCACGCAAACCCTGGCCCAAGCGAACCAGTATACAAACCAAACGGTGTCGACGGCTGTGGGCAATCTCCCGCCTGCGCAAGCCGGCGGCCCCACGCAAGCCGCGGTCACCAACCAAATCGGAACCGCTCAGCAGCAGACGCTCACGCAAGCGAACGCCTACTCCCAGCAGCAATCGTCCGCGGCGATCGCGACGGCCGCGGCCTACACCGAGCAAGAGTCGGCGGCCACGCTGGTCAGCGCGAACGCTTTCACGTCGGCCGCGGTCGCCACGAGCTCGCAACAGACTCTCACGGCTGCGAACGCCTACACCAACCAGCAAGTGGGCGCGTTGTCCAGCAGCGTCGACCAACGCTTCTCGCAGGTGAACAACAGCTTGAACACGCTGTCGCGCCGGATGGATGGTGTCGGCGCCATGGCCGCGGCCACGGGGTCCAACATGTATAACCCGGACATCAACCACGAATTCCAAATGGGCGTGGGCGTGTCCGGATACCGAGGCGCCGTTGGCTACTCGGTGGGCGCTTTCCGCAAGTTCGGCAATGTCGTGGCCAATCTTAAGGTTTCGGGCGCGTCTTATTCGGCCGGCGTCGCAATCAGCGGCGGCATGAACGTGGGCTTCTGAGCCACGCGCGGCAAGCCCGCGGCCACACGCCGTTTTGGTTTAAGGGAGGCTTTGGCCTCCCTTTTTTATTGGAAATCTAGAGCGCGTCAAGCGCTCCTCAGCCTCGGTGCGCGGAATCGCTGTCGATGCGGCAAGAGCGCGCAAAAACACGGCGCCCTTGACAGGCCATCGGCGAAGACGGAAAAAGGGGCTCAGGCGCGATCGGCCCTTTCCGAAGCTGGCCCGCGCGACAAAGCCCTCAGCGAGCGAGACATGTCCATTGAAAGCGACGTCGGCGTGCCGACCATCGAGTATTTGCGGAAAAACAATCGCGGACGCAAACGAGTGGTCGAGATCAGAGTTCCTTTTTGGTGCAATGGCTCATTTTTCATTCGAAAAAAGAGCTGGATCAGCCAGGTTCTGGGTTTCCCAGGGCGAGTTTTTGGCTTTCAACCCCCCGTGACGCTGAGCCATCGCTTGGAGGCCTTTGGCTTTGCGCCGATGGAGGCGCGGCGATTGGGCGCCCAAAGCGAGCTCGTCCGCGCCCTTGAAGAGCTCGCGGTCGGCTATGGCTTGTCCGTGCGCACGGACAAATGGGGCTTGGTGATTTTCGGCGATTCAGCCAAGGTCAAAAGAAGCCAGGCGCCCGCGATGATGGCGGCAGCAAAGGCCGCCCGCATTCTGAATTCTATGCAGGCTGTCAGCGCGAAAAGCCAGACATCCTACAACACCGTGATCCGCTGGGTCATGATTCCCTCCGCGATGGCGGCCGTCGGAGCGCTGGTTTTCATTGAGTCCAACCCTCTTTTGCTCTTGGCCTTTTCGCCCCTTGCGGCCCCTTCTCTTCTGATCGCGCCGGCGATCCTCGCGTTGCTCGCGGGACTTCCCGCGTTTTGCTTGCGCAGCAGCCCTTTTACGCTGCCCGCGCTGCGGGTGTCATGTTTGGGGTTGGCCCTCACCTCGGTGGTCACAGGCATCGCCCTCGCGGAACGGATCGACTCTTGGGCGCCGCGGGAAGAATTTGTCGTTCAATTCAGCGGGCGCCTTGGGCAAGCAACGGGAACAAAAAAGAAAGATCGCTATTATTTGCAACCCGACCAGCCTTTTCGGGTCGCCGCGCTCGACCTGGACGTCAGTCGCATCAAAATCGGGCGTGAATTGTATGAAAGCCTTCGTGAACAGGCCGCGGGCGACACAGGCACGTTCGACGTGACCATCGACAAAGGCGTGCTGGGCGCGCCGTATGCCGCGCAAGTGAAACGCGAGCCACCGATCGGAGAGTAGGCGCCGGCGGAGCGCGCTAGTCGATCTTGTTGTTGGTCGCCGATCAATAAGGGGGCAGTCATTCCCATCCGCATGCCCGGCCTGGATGGGCTCAGCCATTGAGCAGAATGCCCGGCGGATTGGCGGCGTCGGCTCCGACGCTCCGCTCACGGCCGACAGCTTCGAGCGCGCGGCCAGTGTCATGCCCCAGGTTTTTGCGCGCTATGAAGCGCTCGTTCTGAAAAATGAAACGCAGGCTCAACCCGGCGCGGGCGGACCGCGCCAAGCGCTGTCCATCTAGTCTGGGCAAACGGAGGCCGCGAACGGATTTTCGCCACAGCCGCCATTTCTTGCTTCTCCTTCAAAAGAGCCCTCGCGGGCTCTTTT
>Ga0209862_1000746_pt1 | contig 11252 bp, 11 predicted proteins | sample OrgsoiDNA_201061_FD_185809 | JGI IMG/M metagenome (GOLD analysis project Ga0209862, IMG submission 185809) | Permafrost soil microbial communities from the Arctic, to analyse light accelerated degradation of dissolved organic matter (DOM) -... | ecosystem: Environmental > Terrestrial > Soil >... | reverse complement strand
TAAAATCAAAGCGGATTTCGATTTTCGCTCCATTTTCTTTGGCTTTTTCAACCCACCCCGATTGTTCCCATGCCCTCCTTGGCCTCAACATCTCCGACAACAAAATCGCCGCAGAGCGACGCGTTCGAACGGGCCCGCGAAGCGGTTTTGCATCGGAGCGGGCGCGGTTTGAGAAAAATCCTGGCCCGATCGCCAGAAGTCGCCCGCGAGCGCTCGCCCGTTGGCGGGCAAACGCTGCTGATCTCGGCCGCCTGCCTGGGGCTGCACAAAGCGGTGAAGGCTTTGCTGCCGCTGTGCGACGCCCAAGCTTGCGACGCCACGGGGCACAACGCATTGATGTTCGCGGCGACGACCCACAGTTTGGGGACTGATCTGTGCATGAATCTTTTGCTTCCCCTTAGCGACTTGTCGGCCGCCAACGCTCAGGGACGCACGATTTTGCATTTGGCTGCCGTCCGCATGGATGGCAAGACAGCCCGCCAGTTGATCGCCGCGGGCGCGAATCCTGTCGCGAGGGATCAAGAACACCAGGCGACGCCCTTGATGCTCGCGGCGGTCCATGGCAACGCGGATGGCGTCCGCGCGTTGTTGGACGTCGGCGACCCCGACGCCCAAGACAAGGACGGCTGGACCGCGTCGATGTGGGCGATCGCCAGCGGATTGAAATCCGACAACGGTCTGGCCTGCGCGCGGCTTCTGCTTCCGCGCACCGACATCAATCTGCGAAACAACGACGGCGAAGATATTTTCCAGTTCGTTGAGAGTTGGCTGGGGCAAAAGGGCTTTTTGCTCCTCGATTTTTTGGCCGCAAAAATCGAAAGCCGAGCAATCGCGCAAATGCTTGGCGAAGACCCAGCGACCCGGCCCAATCCGGACTCCGCGCCGCCGGGCCCTGACGCGACGTCGACGCCCGCGCGCGGACCGATGCGCCTTTGACTCGCCAATCCCCCCGCCATGCCAAAACAAACGCCGTCGCTCCTGTCGACCTCGCCGGCGTCGTCGCCGTGCGTCCCGCCCTATCCACAGCGCCCGGGCAACCGGCGCGCTTGGGGCTGCGTGGCTCGCACGATTTTTCGGACTTGCTCCAAGGCCTCGCGCGCGAACCCTTTCCCGCGCTCCGCCGGCGCGATGCCGTGCCATCGCAGATGCACGTTTGCCAGGCCCTTTTTTGTGAAGAAGAACCTAGTCTCGCGCGGATGCTGTGAGAAGAAAAAGAGCCGCGAGGCCGCCGGGCGCTCAGTGATGTTCGAACTCGCGAGTCTCCTTGTGCGCCGAGATCTCAATGAGGTCCGTGATTTTCCGCATTTTCACAGCAGAGCGGGCTTTTTCTGATTTGGGCGCTTGCGAAGCCTTGCTCGCGCCCTTGGCCTTTGCAGGGGCAGGGGCCACTTGGTCAAAGAAAGCCATCGCGGCCGCCGTGGCGTCAGGGCCCGAAGCATCCGCGTAGTGCGCGCTGGCGTCGCCGCCGCTCCACGCGTGGTCCAGGCCTTCGATCAGCCAAAGCTCTTGGCGGGGCGTGTCTGCGGTCGGCTCAAAGCGCTGAATCTCAACCTGACGGCCATTGAGCGTTTGGCGCTCCGTGGATGACGCCACCAGGGCGGAGTCGGAGCGGCGCAAGGAGCGCGCGCCATTGACGGCGTTCACCGTGCCGTCTGCGGTGCCTTGGAAAACGATCAAGGGCGCTTGCGGGGCGGCCGCGGGGCGCACAGAGCCGCCGCGCATGACGCCCAAGGCTCCGGAAATGTCGCGCGCCGCGCCAAAAGGCAGCCCGGAATGCGAGGCGCAGGCGGCGAAGACGTCCGGGAACAGGGTGGCGAGGGCGATCGACATCGCGCCGCCGGCGGACAGCCCCAAAGCGAAAACACGACGCGGATCTGCGCCAAAACGCTCTTGCGCGCAGCGCGTGAGGGCCGCCACCAGCGCGGGCTCTCCGGCTTCGCGCACTTGGTTGTCGCCGCGGAACCAATTCCAGCAACGCCAGCCGTTCTTCTTTTCCGTTTGTTGCGGGCACAGGGCGATGAAGCCCATGCGCTCGGCGGTCTCTTTGGCGCGCGCGCCGATCGCGAAGCTGTCCGCCGTTTGCTTGCAGCCATGGAGAAAGACCACCAACGCGGGCTTCTGGCCAGCCTGGATCATGGCGCGGGCTTTTTCGGGCACCCAAAGCTTGTATTCGAGCGCGCCCAGGGCGCATTCGAACTCGCCGGACTCCGTGCCGTCAGCCTCGTCGAGCGACTTGGCGCGCCAGATTGCGCGAAGCGATTGCTCCGCGCCGCGCGCCCCCTCGAGAAGGGCCGGCCCGGACGATATCTGCTGAGCGCCCAACGGCATAAGGGGCGAGAGGGGGGAAGCCGGCGCGTAAAAAGCCCCTTGCGCGAGCTGCGGGAAAAACATTCCGCGCATCCAGTCGAGCGTCTCAAAGACCATTCCATAAGCATTGGTGGCCATTTCTGCGGGGGCGAAGCCCGCCACGGGCCAGCGCGCGGCCAAAAGGCCTCTTTCGCGCCAGGCATCGGCCGCGTTGATTGATTCAGCAAGGGTGGCTTGCGCCAGGGAGCTCCAACCACTGTTCAACGCTGCATTGTCGGCTTGGCCCACAATGGCTCCTTTGTGCGCGGCGTCAGCCGCAAAAAGAGAGAGAAAGGCGATTGGGCTTCGCAAGGCTTCAAGTCGTCCAATCGATGTCTCTATTGTAGACGTTGCCAGAATTAATGTCCTGAGAAATCCCGCAGTGTGTCCATTCGCCAACACTGAGCGAGACGGGCTGCGACAAGCCAACACCGCCGCGCCGCTACCGTTGCCACGGCGCGACTCGCGACTACGGGGTTGGCTCTTTTCAGCACAAAGCCCCGCCCGCGCGCGTTTTGCACGTTCCAGACGCGGCCCAATCCACGCGGCCACCGGAATAATTGGGAGCCAAAACGAACGTCTCGGCGTTCAGCCCCGATGTCGACTGCGCGGTGGCGGTGATGTTTCCCGAAGCGTCATAAGAAACAGACGCCGTGTATTTAGTCGGAGGCGAGCAGCCCGTGGCCGCCGCTCCCACGCAAGGCAGGGACAGCGCTTGAGCCGCAGGAGTCGAAGAATAATAGGGATTGGTCGAATTCATCAAGGCATTGGCCTGCGCGATGGGCACATTTCCAATAATGCAGCCTGGCGGATTGTTGCTCAGGCACACATTGGTGGTTCCGGGGCTGAGATACAGATAATAAGTGTTTCCATCGGTCGCTTGGCTGGTTGCGAGGCTTTGCGCCCTGGCTGTCGTCGCGCCAAATTCAAGATAGGTCGCCGCGGTTAATGCATACACTTGCGCCTGGCTCAATGCCGTTGTCTGGGTGGTGGTCATTGGCGCCGAAGCCGCAGGAAGACTGCCGCCACCGCTTTGCGAAAGGAGCGAAATCGCCGAGCCAGAAACACAATCGCCGGAAACCGCGCAGGTTGAGATCGCGGTTTTCGTCGGAGCCGTCGCCAGCACCACCTCCGTGAATTTTGATTTCAAGGAGTAGTTGTTGTAGGCGGGCAGCGCCACGGCCGCCAAAATCGAAATGATGGCGATCACGACAAGCAATTCCACGAACGTGAAGCCGTTTTTGCCGCCAAGGCGTTTGAGTTGAATGAACATTTTTTTCCTAACAGAACGGCAGCGGTTGCCTTGTGGAGGGATTTGCGCGTCGAATGATTGATTTTCTGCCTGAATTCTTTCAGAAAAGCTTCACCGCGCAGGAGTCGTCCTTCTCGTGAGTTTAGGATTGCCCGCCTCGCCAAGCAATCCCTCGCCCTCGACCGACGGTCGCAAATTGGAACGTTATTTGACGTATCACGACCAGTCCGATCATTTTTCTGATCGATTCGGCTAATATGGCGGCGCGGTGCTCGCAGCCTCAGGTGCGCAGACGTCGGTTCAAGCAGAGCGTGGGCCCTGGGATTTCGTCCTCACGGATTGACTCCGTTTTTCATCCCATTCGGCCGGAGCGCCGCCAACGGACTTCTAGCTTTGGCTCGGGAGCGCGATTGGCTCAATTTCAAGCACCCAATCAATTGCCAAAAAGAAAACAAACTAAACGGTTAAATTGGAAAATTGCTTTTTTCTCTGGCTAAATTGCGCGATCAACGACAGCCTCACCCTACTCCATGGTTTTTCCCGCGCATCGAAGCGCGTTTCATCCTCCACGGATACTCGGGCTTACAATCGACGCAACGCGGTTCCCTGATTCGCGCCGATCTCTCGCTTTTCTGCATTGCCCTTCTGACCTGCGCAGCCCCCATCCTCGCGAAGCATTTCCACGGCCAGCGCCTCGGCTTCCATTCGCGCCGCCCATCGCGGCATAAGTTGCGCTCCGCCGATTTTAAAAAAGCCGTCGACCGCGGCGCGAGGCCCGCTTTCAGCCACCAAATCGAGCGCGGCCCAAGCTCCACGCATGATCACGCTTTCCGCGACCAAGTCGTAAACGGTTTGCCCAGTTATGCTTTTTGCGCTCAAATCGCTGCGCGATGCCAGCATTTCCAGTATCTCAGCATGGCCCCAATGCCACTCGACCGCCATCATCATCGCGTTTGCGCCAGCCTTGTTCACGGCTTTTGCGTCGCTTTCCGCCAACAACGCCCGCAACGCTTCCGGTGTCGTGGAGGGATGGCTCGCGGCGAGGATCAGGGCCGTGTTTCCGCGGGAATCGCGCGCCTTGGCGTCGCTGGCCGGCAGCAATTTCAGCATGGCTTCGCACTTCGCGCTTCCCGCCGCGATCATCAACGCCGTTCTCCCCATCCCGTCCACCGCGAGCGCGTCGCTGAACGGCAGCAACGCCTCAAGGACTTCTTGATCGCCGGATCTCGCGGCCTCCATCAACGGAGTCTCTCCCGGCACGCCGTCGGTCAATTGCGCCGTTATCGCCGCGGTGTCGACGCCGTGGCGCGCCGCGCTCTCCAACAACCACCTCAACGGGCCCAGGGATTCCTGCCTCGCCGCGACCACCAACGCCCTTTCGAGCTCCGCCTCGTTGGGATGCACGCGGATCCACGAGTCCGCCTGCACCGGCGGAGACAGTTTTTTCAGCGCATCGATATCCGCGCCGTAAATCGCCCGCGCCGCGTCAATGCGCCATGCTTGAACGCGAAAAGGGATTTCACTTCCCTGCGATTCGCCCGGCGCGTTGTCGATCATGGGTTCTTGGCCTGGCCGCTTCGCGGACATTCTACTGCCCCTCAACTCGCGCGGAGCTGTTTCGCGCATTCTCCATTTGGGAAAGCGTCTCCTGTGGCTTGGATTTCGCCCCTTGCGCGGTTTGAGCCGTCGGCGCCTTGCACGATCGCGAGTCGCCCCAAGCGCCGCACGAATGCTCCGTGTAGAAAATAAGGACCGGAGAAATCGCGATGTAGACGACGCACGCCGCGCGAATCCAGAAATCCATCACATCTGAACGCGTCTTTTTCTCGGAAACAGTGGCCGCGCCAGCCGAATCCTTCGTTTGGAGGGCCGGGGCTCTTTGGCTGGCTGCTGCCGCCGATGCGTTCATTTTTTCGGAATGGGTCATTTTCGGAGACGCTCGGTGCGTGAGATGTCAAAAAAAAGAAAGTGGGACAATCGGGTTGGCTGTGTTTTTCGCGCTGCCGACCGATCTTTCCAGGTATTTATTTTCTCCTCAAACTCTCAGCGCGGCAAGCGTTTTCGGCGCGAATTGTTTTTTTCACACTCTTTGTGCGCCTTTTGGCTTCTTCAGTTTTGATTGGTGGCGCTCTGAGATCGCCTCGCCGCTGGCCGACGCAGACTCCCCAATCGCATTGCGCAATCCCTCAGCCTCTCGCAATGCGGCCCAGCGCGGCATTTTCTCCGATCCTCCGTCCTTGAAAAGAACATCCACTTTCTCGCGCGGAGCGGTTTCCGCGAGAAGATCGAGAACGGCCCAGTGGTCGTCGCCTTTCAATTCGTTTGCGTGGTCAAACGCCGTTTTGCCGTTCTTGTTGCAATGCCCAGGCTCGCTGTGCGGCAAAAGAATGGCGACGCTTTTTGGCTGCCCCCAGTGAGCGGCGCACATCAGCGCGGTGTCCCCGGCATCGTTTTGCGCCAAGGGATCGCTTTTTCTCAGCAACGCGGCAAAGGCCTCGGGCTTCAAGTCCACGCCATGCATCAGCGCCGACGCGCCATTTGCCCCACGCTTATTTGGGTCGCTGACCGGCAACAACTCCAAAACCGCTTGATCCTGATTGGCCTCTGCGGCCAGCATCAGGGCCGTGCAGCCATCGGCGTTGACCGCGTTTGCGTCGCTGAACGGAAGCAGCGCGCGCATTGACTCCAACGCGCCCATTTTCGCCGCCAACATCAACGGGGTGTTCCGACCGCCCCGCATTGAGATGATTTTCGCCACAGCGGCTTTTTTGTCGACGCTTTTTTCCAGAAGCCATAGGACGGTCTCGTGGCATCTTTGGCGAACCGCAACCACCAGGGCCACGTCAACCTCCCCGCGCTCTCCAATGAGCTTTGACGTTGCCTCAACGGCGGGGCGCAACGCCGCCACCGCGCGGGTGTCGCCGCTCTCGATGGCCTCGTGCGCTCTCATTCTCCACAGCGCGTCCCTGCGAGGCTGGCGAACTTTTTTCTGTGCGTCGGTGTTTGTCGGCATGGCGCGGCAGTGTTTGGGTTGTCTTTTCAAGCTTTCATTGTTTCACTTTTTGAGCGGATAATCCAGGGAGAAAATAAAAAAGTGGCCTAAGAACCCGCGCTGCCAAATCCGAGTCGGCGAAAAGCAAGGTCAAACGCGTTTTGCGGCCCGTGGGGGTTTTGCTTCTGATCGGTTGCTCTGTTGAGGGTTTTCAAGGTCCGGATCCGGCTTGGACGCGCCAATCACCTTGCGCAGCGCCTCCGCCTCTATTCTTGCCGCCCATCGAGGCATTTTTTCAGCTCCGGCCTCCTTGAAAACTTTGTCCACTTTTTCGCGAGGCGTCGTTTCGGCCAGCAGATCGAGCACGGCCCAGTGGTTGCGATCATTGCGCTCTGTCGCGCAATCAAAAGCGATTTTTCCGTTTTTGTTGCGATGTGCGGGATCGCTGGCAGGCAACAGAATGGCTGCGCTTTCCGCGTGCCCTCCCCGCGCGGCCCAAATCAGCGCGGTGTCTCCGTTGTCGCATTCCGCCAACGGGTCGCTTTTTCGCAGCAACGCCTGCAGGTCCTCTGGCCCTAAGTCCACGCCATGCATCAGCGCTGTCGTGCCGTCTTTCCGGCGTCTTTTTGCGTCGCAAAACGGCAGCAACTCCACAGCCATCCCTTCATTTCTATCAACGAACGCGCACATCAGAGCATTGTCTCCGTCGAAGTTCACGGCGTTTGCGTCACAGAACGGTATCAATATCCGCGCCATTTTCACATCTCCCACGCGCACGGCCGCCATCAACGGCGTTTGCCACCACGGCTCAAACACGTCGATTTTGGAAATGTCCACCTTGTCTTTGACGCTGTTTTCCAGAAGCCACCGGGCCGCGACATGTGCTTTTTTCTCGATTGCAAGCATCAAAGCCGGCAGCGGGAAAACCGAAACGCTTGTGCGCGCTCTCACGTTCGAATTGGCCTTCACTGCGGGCCGCAGCGCAGCAAGCGCCTGCAAATCATTGTCCAAAATCGCGGCACGCGCTTGTTTTTTCCACCGCTCATCCCGACGCGGCATTGGAGGCTTTTTTAGTGGCTTTTTGATGGGCATGGGAGGCAGTGTTTGAGTGGCGGCTGGGCGAAGTTTGTTTGTTTATTATCCTCTTTTTGGCGTCGCGCCGCCAGAGCGGCAAATTCCGATGCGGCAAATCCCAAACCAACGCAATCGGCTTTTACACCGACTCAACCCACCCTTGCGCGCGAGATTGCCGATGCCGGCGCGCCGCCAGCCAAAAATGGCGCGTCGAGGTTGCGAGATCATCCTTGGCCGGCGCAATCACGACGGCTGCGCGATGCCAAAACGCGAACTGAAAACCAACAACGCGTTTTTGCTGTCCAGCGAGCCGCCAGAGAATTCATTTTCGCGCGAAACCTCTCCCCGCCGCCTTTCTCCCTTTTTTCTGGATTGCGCCCCTTGGCTTGGCGTCTCGCCCAATGAACAACAGGAGCAAGGCCGCGACGAAATAGACGACCGCGCCCCAGAAAGGGATCAACCAAATCATTCCCTCATCGCGTTTTTCGTCGGCGCGGGCAAACCCTTGCAGATAGGCATCGACCTCCTTTTGGGTGGCCGCGCCCACGCCCAGGCTCACGGTCCAAGATCCGTCGCCGCCCTGAACCGCCGTTTGCGGATAGGCCCATGCGACCTGCTTGTCGCCCTTGACCGCGGGAACGGAGATTGTGGACAGAACGCCAGACGCAGACGCTCCATCAGGCGTGATCTCGACCGTCGCTGGCGACTGGCTCCCCGCGTTCACCACCATTTTCCCGGGTTTTGCCGGCGTTAGATTTCGCGCTCTTTGAAACTCCTCGCCGCCGGTCCGGCCGGACGAGACGTAGCGCATCGACGCGCCTTGCGCGGACGCCAAAACACGAACAGAAAACACCAACGGTTGCCCCACGCCGCCCGATTCAATCACGCTCCACGGGGCCTGAACCACGGTGTTGTGCGTTATCGGGTCGGCCGCGACGATTTCCGCGTGCCCCGCGCTTACCTCCACACCGCTCCATGCCGGCGTCAAAAACCGATGCTGGCTCTCCCGCTCCTGAGCGTCGAAATCCAAATCGTCATTGGCCAGCGCAATGGGAGTCGTCAGCAGCCATTTTGAGGCGACCTTTGTCGCTGAGCTGATTTCCGCGCTTTCGGCATAGCGTTTTTCCGACATGGAGTGGGCGCAAACGGCGACAATCGCCGCCAGCGAGCAACGGACGGCCGCGACGCGAAATGTAGAGCTGGGTGTGAAGAACATGGCGAATTCCCAAAATGAACGGTTTGCGCCCCTATCGCGGCTCGAAAGCGCAACGGTGGCGTCAAATCCGATCATACTTGGAAAAACCGTGGCTCCCTCTCAGTTTTTTTTGCTTTCGCGGTTCTCGTTCGATCCCACGCCCGCCATCTGCTCACTTTTGCTCGTTTTTCATCCAAAATGGCCCGGCTGCGCGGCTCTCTTTCAAAACTCGCAATTGGTTTTTGCGCGTTTCGACCTCGGGGCTGCGGGCTAAACTCTTCGGATGGCCAGCGCAGGCGTCTCATGCCGGTTTTCATCCGACGCCGGCTGCGCCTCTCTGATGACTCCGCGAAGGCTCTCAGCCTCTTCTTGCGCCCAAACAGCAGCCATCTTTGGAAAATCAGAACCCTGCATTTCACCCGTCCCAATCGCGACCCTCAACCGTGCTCGCAGGCTCTCGCCCTTTGGGTGAGCCAACAAGGCGTCCAGTTTTTGTGTTTTCCCTTTCACCTGGGCCGCCGTCCATGCGCGCTCCCAATCCTCGGCTGACGCCGACGCATGGTCCAAAAGCCCCTCCACCGCGAATTGATCGCCAAACGTGATGGCCAGGCTCAAAGCGCTGTGGCCGCTGGCGTTTCGGGCTTCGACGTCGAACCTTGCAGCCAAAGCGCTCCACTGAGCGCGAGTCGCGCTCGATTTATTTTTTTCGGAATACGCGACCAACTGCATCAGGCCCGTTGACCCGGTGTCGTTTTTTTCGGCCAAATCGGCGAAAGGCAAGAACACCTGCGTCATTTCCCAGCTTCCTGATGAGCAGGCTCCGAGAAATGACGAGGCCCCGCCAAAGCCTTTTCGATTTGCGTTCGCGCCGTTTTCCAACAACCACTGCGCCATGGCCGTGTCTTCTCGGATCATCGCCAACCAAAGAGCCGTGCATCCCGTGGGGCCTTTGGCCTCGATGAGCTCGGGGCGCTTCGCAGCCAACTCCGCGAGCGTTTTCACATATCCCGATTCGACGGCCACCCACCAAGCGTCCAAATCGGCCGCCGCCGCGGGATCGACAGAATTTTGTATGCCGCCCATTTGCGACCCGTCCTTTTGTTGAAAATCCGGCAATGCCATTTTGCGCCTAAAAGCCTCGCTAGCACCTTGTGGCTTGTGGCTTCACGCGATGGCAAAGCGTCGCCCTTTCATTTTCTCACGCGAGCTCACCCAACGCAACGCCATGCGCGCCTCTTTCCGAGATATTGTGAGAGAACCTTCCTTTTGAAAACACGCATCTTCTCGTTTCGCGACTCTTTTCGTGAAAATCACCTCCTTTTATTTAACCAAAAATTGAAATATTTAATCCTCGCCCCTTGACCCATCCAGGCTGATTGCGAGACACTGACGACATCGCCCAACCTTCATCGGTTTTCAACTCGTCAATCCAGCGCCAAAACAACATGCCGAGCCAAACACCGCGCGCAATCCGCGCCAACCGCCTTTCCGACCGCCGCTCCGAGATCGCGCGCGATCGGAAAAACGACATGCGGATTGACCTGGAAGAGACGATTGCGAAAGACGACGCCAACACCTTCATGCGTCGCAGCCAACGCTTGATTTTGGCCAGCGGGAACTGGCGCGCGTTTGGCGTCGATTTTCTCGAATGCGTCATTGTGAACGACGCGGTGAATTGCCTGAAAGCCATTCTGGACTGCGACGGCGTGGACGCCAATGAACTCCGCATGACAAATGCCACACCCTATTCCCCCTATTTGGCGTCCCCCTTGATGCTGGCTTCGCGCCTTGGCAGCCTGGAATGCGCAAGAGTCCTGGCCCAGCGCGCCAGCTCGCACATTTGGGCGCGCAACGCGAAAAGGGAAACGGCCATGGATTTGGCCGCCCTTTCGGGCGGCGTTGCGCGCTGCGTGGAAATCGCAGGCATCCTTGCGACGGCGAGCGATTCGCGGCTGACGCCGGACGACAACGAACGAGAGCGCGCCCAAGCGTTCTCCAAAGCCCTTCGCGAAGGCAATTGGCCGATCGCTGACGCCGTGGGCAATCACCTGCGCCCGGCCACGATTCGTGAAACCTTGGACGCGGAGGCGCACGAGAAACACAAGCGCGGTTTTTTCGCGAAATTTCGGACTGCGGGCCGCGACTCCCGGCTCGACCATCTTCCGAAAACGCACGCTCGATTGCGCGCGGTGGAAGAGGCTAAAGCCCTGGCGCAAGTCGTTTCAGAAGCTTCCCAACCGCCACTGGCTGTTATTCCGGGAGCCCCGCCCAACGACCCAATCCCTAACTGCGCGGCAATCCGCCGCGCGACTCGACTCTGACTTGATCCCGACAAATCTTGGCAATTTGGGCGCCCCGCCATTCTGGCTCGTCGATTTCCAAAAAGGACAAAA
>Ga0209862_1000744_pt1 | contig 11271 bp, 9 predicted proteins | sample OrgsoiDNA_201061_FD_185809 | JGI IMG/M metagenome (GOLD analysis project Ga0209862, IMG submission 185809) | Permafrost soil microbial communities from the Arctic, to analyse light accelerated degradation of dissolved organic matter (DOM) -... | ecosystem: Environmental > Terrestrial > Soil >... | reverse complement strand
CACTTTGATACTGACTTTACTGTTGTTGCAGTCAACGGCCGCTTATGCCGCGCTCGGCGCAGCGCCCAGCAACTTCGGCGCCATCCAGCCGGCCCGCCTGAGCGCGCACCGCCTCGAAGCGGCCAGCAGCGCCGCCGCCAGCAACTACACGGTCAACGAAACAACGCTCGACAGCGGTACCGTGGTGCGTGAATACGTGGCCGCCAGCGGCGCCGTATTCGCCGTCAGCTGGAACGGCCCCGCCATGCCGGACCTGCGCACGCTGCTCGGCGTCCACTTCGACACCATGGTGCGGCAGGCAGCCAAGCGGCCGCACGCCGGCCACTCGCAATTCACGCTGAACCAGTCCGACGTCGTCATCGAGTCGGGCGGCCACATGCGCGCCTACGTCGGCCGGGCCTGGATACCCGACCAGCTGCCAGCCGGCTTCGCCAGCGCCGACATCAACTAAGCAAGGACAGCCCATGAAGACGATGACTTTTAGCAGCCTGCGGCTGGCCTCCCTGCGCTCGCCGATGACGGCGCTGGGCCTGGCCCTCGGCATGAGCCTGAGCGTGCTGCTGGCCGCCTGCGGCGGCGGTGGCGGCGACAACGCCAGCACCAACGGCAGCAACAGCGCCAGCGGCGGCGCCGCCACGGTCGGCATCAGCGCCACGCCGACCACCGCCACGGTCGGCCAGCTCATCACGCTGAACTGGACCTCGACCAACGCCAGCAGCTGCACGGCGTCGGGCGCGTGGAGCGGCGCGGTCGCCACCAGCGGCAGCCAGGCCGTCACGGCCGGCGCGGTCGGCACCGCCAGCTACACGCTCACCTGCGGCGGCGTCTCCAGCACGGCCAACGTCACCATCAACGCGGCGCCGGCCGCGCCGGTCGTCAGCGTGGTGCTGACGCCGGCCAGCGCCACGCCGGGCCAGAGCTCGCAACTGAGCTGGTCGGCCACCAACGCCACCAGCTGCACGGCGGCCGGCGCGTGGACCGGCAACCAGGCCACCAGCGGCACGCTGGCCGTGTCGCAGAGCGCCGTCGGCACCTACACGTACACGCTGAACTGCAGCGGCACCGGCGGCAGCGCCAGCGGCAGCGCCAACCTGGCCGTGGCCAACCCCACCGGCAGCGGCGGCAACAACACGGCGACGGTGGTGGTCGACAGCGGCCCGAGCGGCCTTGACAATTCGATCAACGAACCCTACGTCAGCGTCACCGTGTGCCGGCCCGGCACCACGGTCTGCCAGACCATCGACCATGTGCTGGTCGACACCGGCTCCTACGGCTTGCGTCTGTTGGCTCCGCTCAACAGCGCGCTGGCGCTGCCGGCCGTGAACACGCCGTCGGGCGCGGCGGCCGGCGAATGCGTCAAGTTCGCCGACGGCTACACCTGGGGCTCGGTGCAGCAGGCCGACGTGCGGATAGGCGGCGAGACGGCGCCGGCCATCTCGCTGCAAGTGATCGGCGACAGCAGCAGCAACTTCGCCAACGTGCCGAGCACCTGCACCAGCGCCGGCGGCAACATGGGCAGCGTGTCCACGCTGGGCGCCAACGGCATCCTCGGCGTCGGCCTGTTCAAGCAGGACTGCGGCAACACCTGCCTGCGCTCCAACACCACCGGCAACTACTACGCCTGCGCCAACGGCAGCTGCACCGACAGTCCGATGGCGCTGGCCCAGCAGGTGAGCAACCCGGTCAGCTTCTTCACCACCGACAACAACGGCGTGCTGCTGACGCTGCCGAGCGTGCCGAACAGCGGCGCGACGACACTCACGGGCACGCTGATCTTCGGCGTCAACACGCAGAGCAACAACACCATCGCCAGCGAGACCATCTATCGCACCAACAGCAGCGGCAACTTCAGCACGCGCTACAAGAACGCCACCTATGGCAGCAGCTTCATCGACAGCGGCTCGAACGGCCTGTTCTTCAGCGACAGCTCGCTGCGCAACTGCTCGCAGAGCAACGACTTCTACTGCCCGGCGTCGCCGATCAGCCTGAGCGCCGTGAACACGGCCGCCGACGGCAGCGCCAGCGGCACGGTCAATTTCGTCATCGTCAGCGAGCAAGCGCTGGACGACAGCGTCACGGCCGCGCTGATCGGCGGCAGCACCGGCAGCACGCTGACCGGCGCCTTCGACTGGGGCCTGCCGTTCTTCTTCGGGCGCCGCGTGTTCGTCGTCATCGAAAACAACAGCACCGGCGGCGCCACCGGGCCGTACTGGGCTTACTGACGCCGGCACGCGCCACGCCACGCCCCGCGCAGCGCTGCCCGGGGCGTTTTTTTACGCCGGCCGCGCTCACCGCGAGCGACAAAAAGTCACTCTCACCGCCCTATGTCATCGCCATGTCATGCCAGCTTAGTAAAGTCGCCAACTTGATTTTTCCACACTACACAGGGTAAGCGATGAAAATAAATCTGGTGATGTACGCCGCGTTGGCGGCGGTTGGTCTGGTCGGTTGCGGCGGTACCAACACGACGACGCAAACGATCCCCGACGGCACCACCGTCTCGCTGGCGCTGATGGAGACGACCGACATCCACTCCAACGTGCTCGGCTATAACTACTACGGCCTGGCCGCCGACGCCACCGTCGGCCTGGACCGCGCCTCGACCTTGATCCAGGGCGCCCGTGCCGAAAACCCCAACAACGTGCTGCTCGACGACGGCGACGTCATCCAGGGCACCTTGCTGGGCGACTTGCAGGCGGTCGCTTCGCCGGTGCCGTGCAGCGGCACATTGGCCGTGCACAAGGCCATGAACGCGCTGAAATACGACGGCGGCGGCCTGGGCAACCACGAATTCAACTACGGCCTGCCCTTCCTGAGCCAGGTCACCAACACCGACTTCGGCATCCCCGGCGTCAGCAAGCCGGCCGGCGCCTGCGGCGCGCCCACCTATCCCATGGTGTTGAGCAACGTCACCGCCGTCGCCACCGGCAAGACCATCTATCAACCCTACGCGCTGATCCCGCGCCAGTTCACGGCCGTCACGCCGGACGGCAGCAAGATCAGCGTGCCGATGAACATCGGCATCATGAGTTTCGTACCGCCGCAAATCCTCACCTGGGACCAGAAGAACCTGGCCGGCCTGGTGGCCGTCGGCGGCGTGCAGGAAGCCGCCAACCAGTACGTGCCGCAGCTGCGCGCCAAGGGCGCCGACATTGTCGTGGCGCTGTCGCACGGCGGCCTGGACACGTCGCCGTACAGCCCGAAAATGGAAAACGGCAGCTACTACCTGAGCACCACCGGCATCGACGCGCTGCTGATCGGCCACTCGCACCTGATCTTCCCGAAAGGTAAAGAGGCCGGCGCCGCCGCGCTCGACCCCTCGTTCGCCGCGATCCCGGCCAGCGCCAAGGTCGACGCCGTCAACGGCTTCGTCAACGGCGTGCCGACCGTCATGGCGCAAAGCTGGGGCCGCCGCCTCGGCATCATCAAGATGACCTATGTGTACACGGCCGGCAAGTGGGTGGTGCAGCCGGCCAAGACCACGGTCGAGGCGCGCGGTTTCACCTACACCGACGGCAAGACCAGCGTCGCGGCCGACCCGGCCATCGCCACCCTGGTGGACACCGAGCACAAGGCCACCATCGCCTACGCCAAGCAGCCGCTGGGCGTGACCACCGACTTCGAGATGTCGGCCTACTTCGCGCTGGCCGGCGACGTCAGCGCCATCGAGCTGGTCAACCAGGCACAGCTCGACTACGTGAAGAAATTCATCGCCGCCAGCAGCGACCCGACCATCGCCAGCTACAAGAGCATACCGGTGATCTCGTGCAGCGCGCCGTTCAAGGCCGGCCGCAACGGCCCGACCGACTTCACCGACGTCGCGCCGGGCGCCACGCCGGCCGCGCCTATCGGCCTGCAGGTGCGCAATCCGGGCGACCTTTACCTGTACAGCAACAACAACCTGCAAGCCGTCAAGATCAAGGGTTCCGACCTGAAGGTGTGGCTGGAAACGGCGGCCAGGCAGTTCGGCCAGATCGATCCAACCGTCACCTCCGAACAGGACCTGGTGCCGAGCTACGGCACCATCTACAACTACGACGTGTTCTACGCCGAGAACAACGCGCTGACCTACCAGATCGACGTGACCAAGCCGGCCGGCAGCCGCATCGTCAACCTGACGTATCTGGGCAAGCCCATCGCCGACAGCGACGACTTCATCGTCGCCACCAACGACTACCGCGCCGGCGGCGGCGGCAACGTGCCCGGCATCGACGGCAGCAAGACCATCATCAAGTCGCCGGACGCCAACCAGACCGTGGTCAGCAACTACCTCAAGGCGCTGGGCGCCAGCACCGGCAAGGTCACGCTGGCCAGCAACGGCAGCGCCAACAGCTGGAGCTTCGTAAAAGTGGCGACGGCCGGCCCGGTGACGCTGCGTTCGGCGCCCGGCCACCTGGCGCTGGCGCAAAGCAGCGGCATCAAGAACGTCACGGCCGAAGGCGCCGTCGATGCCAGCGGCTTCGCGCACTACACCATCAACCTGAGTAAATAAGTAGTCGGTGCATCACCGGCGCCCTCCGTTTGCGGGGGCGCCGTTTTCGAAAGTGGATGATGGACGTTTTAAAGAACAGCAATAGCGCATTGGCTTGCTTCGTGATCGCGGCCGCCGCGGCGCTGAGCGCCTGCCAGTCGCACGAGGCCCAGCCGACGTCGGCGCAAATCGAAAGCGTGGCGATGACCGCCAGCCAGCTCGGCGCGGCGAAAGAAGAACACCAGTTAAGACTGTGGGCGCTGCAAGGCCTGCCGGTGGCGCAACGCGAACTGGGCCTGCTGTACCGGCCGCGCCCCGATCGCCGCGCCGAAGCGCTGCAGCTGTTTCAACAAGCCGCGCGCGCCGGCGACACGGAAGCGGCCTTCCAGCTCGGCGAGATGTACCGCAACACCGTGGTCGGCGTGACACCGTCGCCGGCCCAGGCCTGGCCGTGGTATCGGCTAGCGGCCGAGAAAAACCATCCGCAGGCGGCGCTGATGCTGGGCCTGCTGGCCCGCAACGGCGAAGGTGTCGCGCGCGACGACGTCGTCGCCGCCAAATGGCTGACCGTGGCCAGCGACCTGGGCGACGCGCACGCGATGTTCCTGCTGTCGAACGCCTACGAGGCAGGCCAGGGCGTGCCGCGCGACGCCGCCAGGGCCCGCCACCTGTTGGAGCAAGCGGCCGAGCACGACTATCCGCCGGCGATCCAGCAACTGGCGATGACGGTGCAGACCGGCGACGCGCTGTCGCCGAAGGACGAACTGCGCGCCGACCACCTGCTCAAGGAAGCCAACGAGCACCGCCACAACAACTGGAACACCTTCTGATACCTCCCCTGCCGGCGGCGCCGCTATCGCTGAGCGTCGCCGAATGCTACTATTGGTCACTCATCAAGCAATAGAAGGAGGAAATTCATGAATATCGGTCCAAATCTTGGCGGCAGTTCCTTGATGGACACGGTCGGCCTGGACAGCAATGTCCGCATCGCCAACCTGCAGCGGCAGATGGTCAATTTGCAGAAGCAGATGCTGACACTGCAGAAGAAAATAATGCACGAGACCGATCCCAGCGTCATCATCACCTTGTCCAATGAACTCAACCAGTTGAACAAACAGATGGCCATGCTGCAGGAGCAGATGGAAATGCTCCAGGCCTCCGAGCAGCGCAAGAATAGCGTACAGCAAAAGCCCGCCGCCGCCGAAGCCGATCACAAGCCGGCGTAAGCCACCAGTACTTCGCGTAAGGCTACATGATGAAGTCCTTGCCCGTCCCGTCCCCACGCCGCCGCTGTATCGCCCACCATCCGCGCATCCACTCCAGAAATTTTTATTTTTTTGTAAGACACCCGGCTAAGATCTGACTACCTCGTTACGATCAGCTTCCCTTACAAAAAATGACCGCCCTTCCTTCCCCGCGCACCGACGCCGATCCGCACCAGCGCTACCGGCACGCGACCGCGCTGTACGGCGCCGACATCGCCCGCTTCGCCATCGGCTACGAACGCGACGCGGCGCGCCGCCAGGAACTGCTGCAAGAGATCCACGTCGCGCTGTGGCAAAGCTTCGCCGGCTACAAGGAGCAATGCTCGCTGCGCACCTGGGTGTATCGCATCGCCCACAACGTCAGCGTCACGCACATCCAGCGCAGCCTGAAGACGGTCGAGCGCATCCACCTCGATGACGGCGAGGCAGACGAGGTGGTCGACGAACAGTCGGCGATCGACATCACCGAGCGCCGCCTTGACATGCAACGCCTGCTCGCGTTGATCCACCGCCTCGCGCCGCTGGACCGCCAGATCATGCTGCTGTATCTGGAAGACCTCGACGCCGCCGGCATCGGCGACATCACCGGCATCTCGGCGCGCAACGTCGCCACCAAAATCCACCGCATCAAAGCGCTGCTGGCCAAACAAATCGATATCGGGAGCAAGCCATGAACGAACAGGATCTGAAGCAGTTATGGAAAAGCCAGCCGGCCGCCGCGCCGCAATTTCCCGAGGCGCAGCTGCGCCGCCGCGCGCAGTCGCTGCGCCGCCACGTCGCCCTGCGCAACTGCATCGAGTACGCGGCCGGCGTGGCGGTGGTCGCCGGCTTCGCCTATTTCATCCGGGCCTACCGCCACCCGCTGATGCAGATCGGTAGCGCGCTGATTATTCTGGCGACGGCCATCGTGCTGCAGCAGCTGCACCGGCGCGCGGCCAGCCGTCCTTTGCCGGGCGCCGATGCCGCCATCGCCAGCCGCGATTTCCTGCGCGCCGAATTGCTGCGCCAGCGCGACGCGCTGCGCGCCGTGTGGCGGTGGTACGTCGCGCCGTTCGTGCCCGGCGTCGTCGTGTTCCGCTGGGGCGTCGAAACGCAGATGGCCGGCGTCGGGCCGTTCGCCCACGGCGTGCTGGCCAACGCGCTGATCGCCGCCGTGCTGTTGGCCATCGTCGCGCTGAACTGGCGCATGGCCGGCAAGCTGCAAAAAGAAATCGACCAACTCGAGCGCGACCCGACATGATCGACCCATCACGAAAGCCCGATATGCACAGCAAGCCTTTTCTGTTCAGCGTCTTATCTATGATTTGCGCCACGGCGTGCGCCGCGCCGCAGCTGGACGCCAACGTGCGCGAGATGATCGCGTCGCGCGTCGACAACGGTGAATTGAGCAGCGTCGTCATCGGCATCATCGACGGCGACGACAGCGCGGTCTATGGTTTCGGCAAAGTCGGCGCTGCGGCGCCCGACGCCCACACGGTGTACGAAATCGGCTCGGTCACCAAGACCTTCACGGCGCTGCTATTGGCCCAGGCGGTACAAAACAAAACGCTGACGCTGGACGAAGCCGTCGCCGACCTGCTGCCCGGTTACACGCTGCCGAAATATCAGGGCAAGCCCATCACCCTGCTCGACCTGGCGACCCAATCTTCCGGCCTGCCACGCCTGCCCAGCAATATGCTGCCGAAGCAGCCCGCCAATCCCTACGCCGATTACGGCGCCGCCGAACTGAAGACTTTCCTCGCCGATTACACATTGCCGCGCGCGCCCGGCGCCAGCTACGAATATTCCAACCTCGGCTTCGGACTGCTGGGATACGCCATGTCCGCACAGGCCGGACGACCGTATGCGGATCTGGTGCGCGAGCAGATCAGCGTCCCCCTCGGCATGGAGTCGACCGGCGCGACGCTGACGCCGACGATGCAAGCCCGCCTCGCGCCCGGCCACGATGCGGCCGGCACACCCGTCGCCAACTGGGACATGGATGCGCTGTCCGGCGCCGGCGCCTTGCGCTCGGACGCGCAAGACCTGATCCGCTATCTGCAAACGCTGATGCGCCAGCGTAGCGGCGACAGCGCCTACGCACTGGTGCAAACACCGCAACGCAGCACGTCCATGCGCGATGGCCGCATCGGCCTGGCCTGGCATCTGAATCCGCTGCGCGCCACACCCATCGTCTGGCACAACGGCATGACCGGAGGCTATGCCAGCTATGTCGGCTACACGGCAGATGGCAAGCGCGGTGTCGTCGTGCTGACCAACACGGCGGCCTCGGTCGACGCCATCGCCATGGCCAGCCTGGTGCCGGGCGCGCCGCCCGAACGCAAGGCCGTGCCGCTGGCAGCGGAGGTGCTAGCCGATTACAATGGCCGCTACCAGCTCGCCCCCGGCTTTATTTTGTCGGTCCATCCATCCGCGCGCGGCCTGACTACGCAGGCAACCGGCCAGCAAACTATCGAAGCCTATGCCAGCGCGCGCGACGAATTTTTCCTGCGCGAGGTCGATGCGCAGCTGAGCTTTCAACGTGACGCCACCGGCGCGGTGCAAAGCCTGACGCTGCACCAGCACGGCCGCGACATGCCGGCCAAAAAACTGCCACCGGCGCCGCCGCGTGCCAGCGTCACGCTAGCTCCGGCCATGCTGCGCGGGTATGTCGGCACATATATGCTCAGCGTCGGCATGGCCGCCACGGTGACGTTCGAAAACGGCGCCTTATACGGACAGGCGACCGGGCAGCCCCGCTTTCAGCTGGAGGCGTCGGCGCCCGACGAAGTCTATTCCGACGCGGCTGGCATTGAAGTCAGCTTCCGGCGCGATGCGCAAGGCAAGGTTACACGTTTGCTGCTGCGTCAGGCGGGCCAGGAAATCGGTGGCAGCAGAATCGCCGACAAATAGTCGCAGCGCGGGCACTGCGGTGCCGATCCGCTGCGTCAGGCGGCGTCCAGCTGCGCCATCTCGCGCGTCATGTTGGCGATCGCCTGGGCGTTGTACTGGTCGGCGAAATAGGCGTCGCCAAACAGCTCGCCGGCTTCGGCCTTGCGGCGCAAGTGGGCCAGCACGGCGCCGCGCTGCGCCTGGTATTTGGCGTCCGGCACGTGGCTGTATTCCTGCCGGATCGCGCCCGCATAATTTTGATACACCGCCTCGTCCTGCCCGAGTATGGCCAGGTCGACGCTGAGCATGATGCGCTTGAGCCGGTGCTCGATGGCGGCCTCCTGGAAATGGTCGGTGGCGCGTATCAGTTCGGCCGCATCGCCCAGGTCGTGATGCAGGCCGCTGGCCAGCCACAGCTGCGCGCTGGCCTCCTCGTTCGACAGCGCGCCGCCGCCGTGGTGGTATTCGGCGTCGTGGAACCAGAACGCCTGCTTGACGATATCGACGTCGCGCGGCTCGGCGCCGGTGTTGGCGGCCCAGACGCGGATCTCGCACAGGCCGTGCACCAGGTGGTCGAGGTTGTGGTAGTGGCGCGCCGGCCCGCCGTAGGCGGTGGCGCCGGTCAAGCGCACGAACCAGCCGTCGGCGTGGGCAATGGCCGGCGCGTCGGCGTGCGCGTAGTCCCACAGCGCTTCCCACTCGCTGCGCAACCAGCCCAGCACCCACGCGTGGTAGGCCGGGCCGGGCACGAATTTTTTCATGATCCAGTTCCAGCCGATCGGCCCTTCGAGCGCCTTGACGAAACTGGAGCTGACGGAACCGAGGTCGCGCGGCGGCATCACGAAGATGGTCTTGGCGCCCTGCAGCACGTCGACGTTGGTTTGCTGGATCAGGTTCTCGTAGTCGAAATCGGCGGTGGTGCGGATGCCGCGGATCAGGCAGTCGACGCCGTGCTTCTTGGCCGCGCGCGCCGTGTAGTCGCCCTTGACGATGACCACCTGCACATTGTCCCAACCCTGCTCGGCGCAGCTGAGGGCGATGATGCTCTTGCGCTCCTCGGCCGAAAAGCGCGGTGCCTTGGCCGGGTTCTGCGACAGGAACACCACCACTTCATCGGCAATCGAGCGCGCTTCGTTGATCACCCACATATGGCCGTTGGTGATCGGGTCCAGGGTGCCCGAAAATCCAATCTTCTTCATACGCCGCTCCACCGCCATGTCAAAACGGTATTCTAGCCGCAGCGTGCGGCGGCGGTGGCGATAATTCGCCGGCAGACCCATAGTCGACGACCACGGTGTTACTATTGGTAGCAAAACTTCAGGGAGTAAAAACATGGCAAACAATATCCACGCCAGTCTGAGCAGCGTCGCCCCGACCACCCAGCCGATGACCACGCAGGAACGTATCGGCATGCTGCAAAAAGCCATTCTGACCATCCAGCACCAGCTGCGCGACCTGAACAAGCAGCTGCAGGCCGCGACCGATCCCCAGGTGCTCATGGCACTCACGCACGAGATCTCGGAACTGACACAGATGGAAAAGTCGCTGGAACAACAGATACTGCAGCTGCAGCAAATGGAAGAGCGCCGCAGGCAGATGAGCGAGAACAGGGACGTGCTGGCCGCCGCCGCCATCAGCGCGGCGCGCGCCGTGGCGGCGCCGGCCGCGAGCCAGGGCGCCGACCACGCCCCCTGAGGCAAGGTCAGGCCGCCGCTGCGAGGGCCGCGTCGGACATATCCGGCAGTTTCGGGAAATCGATTTTGACGCGCAGGCCGCCCAGCCGCTCGGACGTTTCCAGCGACAGCATGGCGCCGTGGCGTTCGGCGATGGCCTTGATGATGGCCAGTCCCAGGCCGCTGCCGCCAGCCTCGCTGCCGGGCACGCGATAGAAGCGGCTGAACACGCGCTCGCGCTCCTCCGGCGAGATACCGGGGCCGCTGTCCTCGACGAACAAGGTCGCGCCGCCGGGACGCTTGCGCAGCTCCAGGTCGACGGTGCCGCCGGCCGGCGTGTATTTGACGGCGTTGTCGATCAGGTTGCGCAGCAAAATAATCAGGGCATCGGGCTGGCCGGACAAGGTGACGTCGTCGGCGTGATGCAGGCCCAGGTCGATCTGGCGCGCCTGCGCCACGCCGGCCATGTCGCCCAGCGAGCGCTTGGCCAGCTCCGTCAGGCTGACCGGCGTGAAGGTCGAACCCTCGGCCGAACTGGCCTCCTGGCGCGCCAGCACCAGCAGCTGCTCGACCAGCCGCGTGGCGCGCTCGATGCCGGCGCTGACGCGGCCCACGGCCACGGCGCGCGCCTGCTCGTCGGCCGCGCGCTCCAGACTTAACACCTGCAATTTGAGCGCGGCCAGCGGCGAGCGCAGTTCGTGCGCGGCGTCGGCGACGAAGTGCTGCTGCGCCTCGAACGCCGTGCGCACGCGGCCGAACAGCAGATTCAATTCCTGCACCAGCGGCCGCACCTCGTCGGGCAGATCGCTGTCCGACACCGGCGACAGATCGTCGGCCTGGCGCGCCGCCACCTGCCGGCGCACGCGCGCCACCGGCGCCAATGATCCGCTGACCACCCACCAGACGACCAGCATCAGCACCGGCGCCATCAAGGCGATCGGGCCGACCGTGCGCAGCGCCAGCGTGCCGGCCATGCGCTTGCGCACCGCCA
>Ga0209862_1000742_pt1 | contig 11282 bp, 13 predicted proteins | sample OrgsoiDNA_201061_FD_185809 | JGI IMG/M metagenome (GOLD analysis project Ga0209862, IMG submission 185809) | Permafrost soil microbial communities from the Arctic, to analyse light accelerated degradation of dissolved organic matter (DOM) -... | ecosystem: Environmental > Terrestrial > Soil >... | reverse complement strand
GAACCGGAAAGGATCACAGCGATGACGACCCATGCCCAGGTGGCCCTGCTCAGGGGCATCAATGTCGGCCGCGCCAAGCGTGTGGCCATGGCCGACCTGCGCAAGCTGATGAGTGACCTCGGCTACGCCGACGTGCGGACCGTGCTCAACAGCGGCAACGTCGTGTTCCGCTGCGAGCGGCCCGCGCCGGCCGACGCCGCGACCCGCATCGAGGAGGCGCTGGTGCTCAAGCTGGGCGTCGGCGCCCGCGTCACCGTGCTCGACGCGGGCCAGTTCGCCGACGTCGTCGCCGACAACTGCCTGCAACACGTGGCCAGCGATCCGTCGCGGCTGCTGGTGGCCGTGCTCAACAATCCCGGCGACCGCGCCAAACTCGAACCGCTGGCGCGGCAGGACTGGGCGCCGGAGGCCTTCGCGCTGGGCCGCTGGGCCGCGTATCTCTGGTGTAGCGACGGCGTGCTGGCCAGCCGCGCCGCCGCCGCCATGGGCCGCCTGCTGGGCGACGCCGTCACCACGCGCAACTGGAGCACCATCAGCAAGCTGCACGCGCTGGCCTGCGAGCCGCCGGGATGATGCGGCCGGCCGTCCAGATGCGCGATGGCCTAAGATTGCCTAAGATTGCCTAAGCGCGCGCCGCCGCGCTAGAATGGCGCCATCTCGACTCAGCCCCATGGCACAAGCATGAACAAAGATTTACTGAAGGGTGTGGCGATCCTGGTGGGATTGGTGCTGGCGCTGACCGTGGGCGCGTTCGCCTTGTCGGACAACGGCGGCCAGAAGGCGGCCTGCGTCGCGCGCGCCATCGGCGGCGGCGTCTCGTTCACCAGCATCGCCCAGGTGTGCGGGATGTCGGGCAGGTAAGTCTATGCAATAGTAGCAATCGCGCGCGGGCGCTTTAGCGCTCAGCGTCGCTTGTGATGTTTATGCTATGCGGCAGGGGCGCGCGGCTAGGCGCTGAAACTGTCGGCGAAGGCCAGGCGCGCCGGATGGTGCAGCACGTCCCGCCGCCAGACCAGCACCGTCTTCACCAGCGCCACCGAGGGCGGCAGCGCGTGGACCTGGATACTCTTGGCCAGCTGGCGCTGCCTGAGCACTTCGCGCGGCATCAGCGCCACGCCCATGCCGGCCGCGACGCAGCCGATGATGGCCTCGAAGGTGCCGAATTCGGACACCCGCGTTGTCGCCACGCCGGCCTCGGCGAACCAGCTTTCCAGCCGGCGCCGGTAGCTGCAGCCGGCGCGGAACACCAGCAGCGCCTTGCGCTCGACGTCGTGGGGCGATGTCACCGGCCCGTGCGCGCAGTCGGTCAGCAGCACCAGCTCCTCCTCGAACACCTCGATCTGCTGCAGCTCCGGCCGCGTCACCGGCGCCGCCACCAGGGCCACGTCGAGCCGGTGCTGCAGCACACCCTGCAGCAGATAATCGGTCGGGCCGGTGTCGAGCAGCAGGTCGACCTGCGGGTGGGCACGGTGGAAGGCGGCCAGCACCAGCGGCAGCCGCGCCGCCGCCGTCGTCTCCATCGCGCCGATGCGCAGCTTGCCGGACGGCTGCTGGTCGCCGCGCATCGCCGCCTCGGCCTCGCCGGCCAGCTGCAACAGGCGGTCGGCGTATTCCAGCAGCCGCGAGCCCTCGGCCGTGATCAGCAAGCGCCGCCCGGAGCGGTGGAACAGCGCTACGCCCAGCGACTCCTCCAGCTGCGTCAGGCGGGCCGACACGTTGGACTGCACGCGGTGCAGCCGCGCCGCCGCCTGCGTCACGCCGCCTTCTTCCGCGACAGCCTTGAATATGCGTAGCGCCGACAGGTCCATGACGTTATCCATTCTTTATAAGAGATCGATGCAGCCATTATCGTTCATTTTTAAAAAGAAGATCGGCCGCCGCTTTCCGCCGGGCGCGCGAATTCGTTTAGACTGGCCGCTTCACATCACGGATCACCGCCCCATGAATCACGTCACCAAATCGGCCGCGCTGCTGTTATCGCTGCTGGTGCTGGCCGGCTGCGCCAGCAAGAAGCCCGCGCCCGCGCCGGCACCGTCCGTCGCCGCGCCCGTCGCCAACCCGCAGGTGCTGCTGCTGGGCGAAGTACACGACAACGCCCAGGGCCAGCGCCAGCGCTACGCCGAGCTGCGCCAGCGCGTCGACGCCGGCTGGCGGCCCGCCATCGCGATGGAGCAGTTCGACCGCGAGAGCCAGTCGCTGCTCGACGAGGCACAGAAGGGCTGCGTCGACGCCGAATGCGTGATCCAGGTGGTCGGCGGTCCGAAATGGGACTGGCAGCAATACTATCCCTTGATCCAGCTGGCGCTGGACAACCAGCTGCCGCTGATCGCCGCCAACCTGTCGCGCGCCGACGCCTCGCAGGTGGTGCGCAACGGCGTCGCCTCGGCATTCGACGCCAAGGCGGTGGCCGATTACCATCTCGCGCAGCCGCTGCCGGCCGACATCCGCGCCGCCCAGCAGCGCGAGGTGGTCGAAGGCCATTGCGGCATGCTGCCGGACTTCATGGTCGGCGGCATGGTCGACGCCCAGGTCGCGCGCGACATCTGGATGGCCAAGCTGCTGCTGGCGCAACGCCCGCGCGACGTCGTGCTCATCGCCGGCAACGGCCATGTGCGCAAGGACATCGGTGTGGCGCGCTGGATCGCCATCGCCGCACCGGCCGTGACGGTGCGCAGCATCGGCTATCTGGAGGACGACGCGCCGGCCGGCGCCTACGACGCCACGCACAAGCTGGCATCGCTGACGCGGCCCGATCCCTGCGCCAGCCTGAAGAAAAAGTAAGCACAGTCAGGAGAAAACGATGAAAACGATGTATACCGAATCGGCCCCCAGCCGCGCCGACGTCGACGCGCTGCGCGGCCCGGCGCTGCTGGAATTCGGCACCAACTGGTGCGGCCACTGCCGCGCCGCGCAGGGCGCGCTGACCGACGCCTGGGCCGCCGCCCAGGCCGAGGCCGGCGTGGCGCATTTTAAAATCGAGGACGGCCCGGGCCGCGCGCTGGGCCGCTCCTTCCGCGTCAAGCTGTGGCCGACGCTGATCTTCCTGCGCGACGGCGTCGAAGTGGCGCGCGTGGTGCGGCCGCTGGACGCGGCCGACCTCGCGCCGGCGTTCGCGCTGTTGACGGCGCCGGCATAAAATCGCCCGGCGCCGCCGGACAGGCTTGGCAATTTTGCACGCCCGCGCGTATGATGATCGCGGCAACAAGATTGCCAGTCTCTTATTCCAAGGCCGGCGCATCGTACGCGGGCTGATGCCACCACAGGAGCGTCCATGAGTTCATCGCAGTCCGGTAGCCCGCGCAATTCCGCCTCCACGGTGCTGTTCGCCAGCCTGATCGGCACCACCATCGAATTTTTCGATTTCTATATCTACGCGACCGCCGCCGTGCTGGTCTTCCCCAAGCTGTTCTTCCCGTCCAGCGACCCGGCCGCCGCGACCCTGCAATCGCTGGCCACCTTCGCCATCGCCTTTATCGCGCGGCCTATCGGTTCGGCCATCTTCGGCCACTTCGGCGACCGCATCGGCCGCAAGGCCACGCTGGTGGCGGCGCTGCTGACGATGGGTATCTCGACGGTGCTGATCGGCGCGCTGCCGACCTACGCCAGCATCGGCACCGTCGCGCCGCTGCTGCTGGCGCTGTGCCGCTTCGGCCAGGGCCTGGGCCTGGGCGGCGAATGGGGCGGCGCCGTGCTGCTGGCGACCGAGAACGCGCCGCCGGGCAAGCGCGCGTGGTACGGCATGTTCCCGCAGCTGGGCGCGCCGATCGGCTTCTTCCTGTCCGGCTCCACCTTCCTGCTGTTGAGCCAGACCTTGAGCGACGCCGAGTTCTTCGCCTACGGCTGGCGCATTCCCTTCTTGGCCAGCACGCTGCTGGTGCTGGTGGGCCTGTACGTGCGCCTGAAAATCACCGAAACCCCGGTCTTCCAGGCGGTGCTGGAAAAGAATGAACGCGTCAAGGTGCCCGTCATGACGGTGTTGCGCAGCCATCCGCGCACCCTGGTGCTGGGCACGCTGTTGACGGTGGCCACCTTCGTGCTGTTTTATCTGATGACGGTGTTCACGCTGAGCTGGGGCACGACGGCCTTGAAATTCTCGCGCAAGGATTTCCTGGAGCTGCAACTGATGGCCATCATCTTCTTCGGCCTGACGATACCGGTGTCGGCCTTGCTGGCCGAGCGCTACGGACGCCGCGCCACCCTGATGGTGGTGTCGGTCGCCATCGGATTTTTCGGCCTGCTGTTCGCGCCGATGTTCGGCTCCGGCGCCATCGTGCAGGTGGCCCTCTTCATGGTGCTGGGCCAGTGTTTGATCGGCATGACCTACGGTCCGATCGGCACCATGCTGTCCGAGCTGTTCCCGGCCGAGGTGCGCTACACGGGTTCCTCGCTGGCCTTCAACCTCGCCGGCATCCTGGGCGCGTCGCTGGCGCCCTACATCGCCACCGGGCTGGCCACCAACTACGGCCTGCAATACGTCGGCTACTACCTGTCGGCGGCCGCGGCGCTGAGCTTGATCGCGCTGGCGCTGACCGGAAAATCGCAACACGCTTGACACGATGTCGCCACGCTGAAGTTGCCTTCGCTTTATAGATGTAAGCGAAGGTAACAGTCGCGGCTGTTGCCGCTGTGCACTATGCACCGGGCGCGCGCCCTGAGCATCCCAAATTCCCCCGTCGATTTTCAGCATCCCTCCCCAATACGTTACACCCAACACAGTGCGTTACAAAACTGTGCAAATTTCCAATAGAGAAATGGGAGACTGGCGTCGTTAAGAAATATACACCCACACTTATTTGGAGAACAGCATGTCCACTATCGACGGTCTCAACGGGAATTCGGCAGTCTCGGCGTATCAGTACAGCGGCAGCAACGCGGTCGCCAGCCAATCGCAAAGCGGCAAGCAGGGGCCGGACGCGGCTGGCGCCAGCAAGTTTTCCGACGCGATTTCCGCTGCGCTGTCGCAGGTGACGGGCGCCTCGTCGACCAGCAGCACGACGGCCGCCAGCAGCACCTCCAGCACCAGCGGCACCAGCGACTCTTCGCAAGCCGAAGCGACTTTCGCGCAAAACCTGTTCGCGGCGCTGCAATCGCAGGCCGGCGGCGCCCCGGCGTCCGGCTCCAGCAGCACCGCCAGCGGCGGCGCGGCGCCGGCCGGCGGCCATCACCACCATCACGGCGGCGGTGGCGGCGGCAAGATCTCCAGCGGCCTTGACAGCCTGGCCTCGGCGTTGACCGCGTCCAGCAGCAACACCAGCACCACCGACAGCTCCACCGATGCCAGCGACACCACCGGCTCGGACCCGCTGAGCGCCTTGCAGGCCAGCTTCAACAACCTGCTCGCCGCCAACGGTCAGTCCAGCAGTAGCGCCTCGCTGCCGCAGTTCCTGCAGACCTTGTCGCAGAACCTGCAAAACGCGCCGGCGACCGGCAACGTGGTCAGCACCAAGGTTTGATGACCCCGGCGGCACGATGACAACGCGGCCCGAAGGCCGCGTTTTGTTTTCAGAACAAGCCGCCCACATCCGGCCGCGTGGCCAATGCCTGCTGGACGATGCGCGTGACGCGTTCGCGCTCGGCGCCTTGCAGCGGCTGGCGCGGCCGGCGCACGTTTTCGTTGCCGACGCCGGCCAGCGTCTCGACCAGCTTCAGGTTTTGCACCAGCTTGTTCGACACGTCCAGGTGCAGCAGCGGCATGAACCACTGGTACAGCGCCAGCGCCTCGGCCCAGCGACCGGCCTTCATCAAGTTATACAGCGCCACCGTCTCCTTCGGGAAGGCCACCACCAGCCCGGCCAGCAAACCGTCGGCGCCGACGGCCAGGCCCTCGAACGACAAGTCGTCCACACCCATGAACAGCTGATAGCGCTGGCCGAGCGCGTTGCGCAAGTCGGTGATGCGGCGCACGTCGTCGCTCGATTCCTTGATGGCGACGATCCACTCGCAATCGGCCAGGTCGATGAAATCGTCCGGCTTCAGGTCCACCTTGTACGACACCGGATTGTTGTAGACCATGATGGGCAGTTGCGCCGCCTTGGCGATGGTGCGCAGATTGTCCTTGGCCTCGCGCGCATCGGCCGCGTACAGCACCGACGGCATCACCATCAACCCCTGCACGCCCATCGCGTGGGCCTGTTCGGCGAAGCGGCAGGCGTTGAGGGTGCGCGTCTCGCTGACGTTGACCAGCACCGGCACGCGGCCGTCGGCGACGGCGAGCGCCGTCCTGGCCACCGCCAGTTTCTCGTCGAAGGACAGCGTGCTGGCCTCGCCGAGCGAACCGCAGGTCAGCAGCGCATGCACGCCGCTGTCGATCTGGAACGCGAAGTGGCGCTCCATTTCGGCGAAATCGAGATCTTCATTTTCCTTGAACTTGGTCGTTACGGCGGGGAAGACTCCTGCCCATTTTTCTACTGCCATGCTGTTCTCCTGAAGGGGTGAAACGGATCAATCAAACGGTGGTGTGATCGCATGCGGCGGCGATGCTGCCCGCGCGCGCCGGCACGATGGGCATGCGCACGGCATCGGGTCGCCAGCCATACAGCACGCCGGTGGCGGCACCGCAGATGCGGCCCTGGCACGGCCCCATGCCGCAGCGCGTTTGCAGTTTGGCGCCGCGCCAGCTGTCGTGCTGTCGCAGCTCGCCGTGCGTGACGTCTTCGCAGCGGCAGACGATGGTGTCGTCGTCGGCCAGCGCGCGCAGTTCGGCGCGCGGCGCGAAGGTGTACGCCAGCCGTCCTGCGAAACCGCGCCAGCGTTGGCGGTGCTTGACGGCGGCCAGCGCCAAGGTGCTTAGTCCGGCGGCCGCCAGGCCGGCGACGCGGCCCTCCGCCAGCGCCAGGTCGACGCCGCCGATGCCGCTGCCTTCGCCGGCGCAAAAGACATCGTCGACGGAGCAGCGCTGCAATTCATCGACGCGGACCGACAGGCCGTCGAGCGCGCAGCCGAGCGCCAACGCCAGCTCCACGTTGGGCAGCAAGCCGTAGCCGCAGGCCAGCAAATCGCAGGCGATGGTTGCGGTTTTTGCGCCACGTCGCAGCCGTACGGAGCGCAGCGCGTCGTCACCGTGCGCGGCCAGCACAAAACTGTTGGCGAAATAGGGCACGCCGCTTAATTGGCGCGCCAGCCGCAGCGACTGCGCCAGTTTGGATGGCGTGGCAAGCAAGCTGAATCCAAAGCGCGCCAGTCGCCATAAGGGCGCCTGCTCGGCGATGCCGACCAGCTGCGCGCCGCGTTCCCTGAGCGTGGCCGCCACGGCCAACAGCAGCGGGCCGGAACCGGCCACCAGCACGCGCTTGCCATCGACCGGATAACCGCCCTTGGCCAGCGCCTGCAATCCGCCCGCGCCGGTCACGCCTGGCAGCGTCCAGCCGGGGAAGGGCAGCAGCAGTTCGCGCGCGCCGGTGGCGATAATCAGCCGGCCGTAGCGCAAGGTCAGCGCGGCGTCCGGCGTCTGCACCAGCAGCTGTTTGGGCGCGGGCGCATACAGCACGCGGCTGCGCTGCATGAAGCGCACATTGGCCGCCGCACGCAAATCGGACCACAGCGTTTGCGCGCGCGCGTCACGCTGCTGTTCGGGGCCGCCGCGCCAGATCTGACCGCCGGCCAATGGATTGTCGTCGACCACGCCGACGCGCATGCCGTGCGCCGCCGCCGCGTGCGCTGCCGCCAGCCCGGCCGGTCCGGCGCCGATTACCAGCACATCGAAATCGTGCATCATGCGCTGTCCTGCCGCATGGTCAGCACCTGCATGCCGGATTCGCACGGCGTCTGGCACGACAACTGGTGCGCGCGGCCGTCGATGACGACGCGGCATTCCTGGCAGACGCCCATGCCGCATAAGGGCGCGCGCGTTTGGCCGCTAATAGAACGCCGGGTGCGTGCATCGCCCGTCATCGCAATCGCCGCAGCCACGCTGGTGCCGGCGGCGACGCTGATGCTGCGGGCGTCGATGCTCAGGGTGATCTGGTTCATGGTGGCGATGCGCGGCCATCGGCAAGCGCGTTCGCCGTCGGTGGCATTGCGCTGAAGGGAAGCGGGCGTGTTAACGGTACATCGTCTTCGATGCCGGCAGGCGCCGCGAGCAGATGCTGAAAGCGGCCGGGCAGATAAGGCAGCTGCGAAATCGCAGCGTTTTCCTTGAATATCTGCGCCGTCAGCAGCTGCGCGGTGGCCAGCGAAGTCGTGATGCCCAGGCCTTCGTGGCCGGTCGCCAGCCATAGCCCGCGCCGCGCGGCGCAGGGGCCGATCAGCGGCAGCCCGTCCGGCGTGGCCGCGCGCAGGCCGGCCCAGCATCGCAGCACGTTCAGTTCCGCCAGCGCCGGCACGTAGCCGATCGCGTGGCGCAGCATGCGCGTCATCATCGCCGGTTCGACGGCCAGGTCGGTGGTGTCGAACTGGCGCGAGGAGCCGATCAGGATTTGTCCGGTCGGCCGTGGCTGCACATTGAAGGCCACCGAGTCGCCGTGGGCCGCATGCGCGCTCTTGATGTAGCCCAGTTCAACCAGCTGGTGCTGGACGAAGCCGGGATAACGGTCGGTGATGATGACGTGTCCCTTCTTCGCTTGCAGCGGCAGTTCCGGCAGCAGCGCGCCCGATGCCGCGCCGGCCGCCAGCACGACATGCGTTGCCTGCAGCCGGCTGCCGTCGTCGAGCAGCACGCCATGGTCTTCGATGGCGCGCACGCGCTCCCTGACCAGCAGCGCGCCGTCGCGCAGCGCGCGTTCGAGCAGGATGCGCGCGCTCTTGGGGGGATAGACCAGACCATCGCCGCGCACCAGCAATCCGCCGGCCAGGCCAGGTCGCAGCTGCGGTTCGCGCGCATACAGCGCGGCCGCGTCGAGCAGCTCGCAGGCCAGTCCGTGCGCGGACAATGTCGCCGCCTTCAGCGCGGCGGCCGCCAATTCGTCTTCATCGGCGGCGACCCAGATCGTGCCGCAGCGGCTGTATTCGTGGCGCTGCGGATGGTCGCCGACCAGCTCTTTCCAAAGCCGCAGCGAGTATGCCGACAGCGCCAGCTCGGCCGCGTTATCGTCCATCACGACGAGGTGGCCCATGCCGGCGGCGGTCGCGCCGCTGCCGACGGTTTCCTGCTCGATCACGGTCACGCGCAGGCCGCGCGCCGCCAGCGCTTCGGCGCACGCGGCGCCAATGATGCCGGCGCCGATCACGATCACGTCGATCGGCTGCTTGATCATGTTCTTCACCGGATGCCCCAGACGAAGGGATCTGCCGGATTCAAAATCAGTTTGGCCTCGGCGTTGACCCATGCCTGGCCGCGTATGCTCGGCACCAGATGTTCGCCGCGATATCGATACGACGCTTCAAAGACGCTGCCGATGATGCTCTCCTGGCGCCACGTCGCACCCTCGGCCAGCTTGCCGTCGGCGGCCAGGCAGGCCAGCTTGGCGCTGGTGCCGGTGCCGCATGGCGAGCGGTCGTAGGCCTTGCCGGGGCAGAGCACGAAGCTCTGGCTGTCGGCGCCGGTGCGCGATGGCGCGAACAGTTCGATGTGGTCGATCACGGCGCCGTCGTCGCCACGGATGCCGGCGTCTTCCAGCGCCGCGCCGATGCGCGAGGCCAGGCCCGTGAGGGCGTCGATGTTGTCGATGTCGAGTGCCAGCCCATGGCCGTCGACCAGGAAGAACCAGTTGCCGCCCCACGCCACGTCGCCGGTGACCGGGCCGTGTCCGGGCACGTCGACCGTGACGCGATGGGCGCTGCGGTAGGAGGCCACGTTATCGACCGTCACGCTGCCGTCCGCGTGCAGCTCTGCCTCCACCACGCCGACCGGCGTGTCGATGCGATGGCGGCCGGCGCTGATGCGACCCATGTGCGCCAGCGTGACCACCAGGCCGATGGTGCCGTGGCCGCACATGCCGAGGTAGCCGACGTTGTTGAAGAAGATGACGCCCGCTGCACAATCGGCTTCGTGCGGCTCGCACAGCAGCGCGCCCACCAGCACGTCGGAGCCGCGTGGCTCGCAGACGACGGCGGAGCGGAATTGGTCATGCTCGCGGCGCAGCGTGGCTAGCCGTTCGCGCAGCGGGCCTTTGCCCAGCGCGGGTCCGCCGTCGATGACGAGGCGCGTGGGTTCGCCGCCGGTGTGGGAGTCGATGATGGAAATGGTTTTCATGCCAACCATCTTAGGGCGGCGGCGGCGTCCTGTCTTGCACAAGCTGCGCATGGCCAATGACGAAATCTGCACAATTGCCGCGCCATGCGAAAATGCCGTCCAACCTTCGGCAGGAGCAGACCATGAATCGCAGCATCAGCACATTGCCATTCGCCGGCGATCCGCGCGACGCGCTGGGCAGCGCCATCGCCGACGCTTTTTTCGCCGAGCAGTTGTTCGACGCGCTGCCGGACGTGGTCTTCTTCGTCAAGGATGCGCAGGCGCGCTACGTGGTGGTGAACCAGACGCTGGTCCAGCGCTGCGGTGTGAAGGACAAGGCCGCGCTGATCGGCCGCACGCCTGCCGAGGTGTTCGCGCAGCCGTTCGGCCAGGGTTATCTGGCGCAGGACATGGCGGTGCTGGCCGGCGCCGCAGCGATCGAAGACCAGCTCGAACTGCACCTCTATCCGAACCGCGATCCCGGCTGGTGCCTGACCCGCAAGACGGCGCTGCGCGACGGCGCCGGCGCCATCATCGGCCTGACCGGCATCTCGCGCGATCTGGCGATGGTCGACAAAAAAAATCCGGCCTACCGCAAGGTGGCGGCGGCCGCGCGCATGATCCATGAACACTACGACCAGCCCTTGCCGCTGCACGAGCTAGCGCGCGTGGCCAATATGTCGGTGGCGCAGATCGAGCGCTACTTCCTGCGCATCTTCCACCTGACGCCACGCCAGATGATCATCAAGACGCGCCTCGACGCCGCTTCACGCCTGCTGGCCGGCGAAACCAGCATCGCCGACATCGCGCAGGCCTGCGGCTACGGCGACCACAGCGCCTTCACGCGCCAGTTCCACGCCACCGTCGGCCTCACGCCGCGCCAGTACCGCGCGATGCTGGCGACGGATTGATTGACGCGCCAGCACATCCATCAAGCTACTTACTGCCCCACCGCAGCCAGCGGCTTGTGCTCCGTCTCAGTCTCCAGCACCGGCTGCGCCGCGCCCGAAAACGCCAGCGCCATCTTGCGGTCGTCGAGCACGCCTTCCCAGCGCGCGATGGCGATGGTGGCGATGCCGTTGCCGATCAAGTTGGTGACGGCGCGCGCCTCGTTCAGCAAACGGTCCACGCCGAGCAGCAGCACCAGTCCCGATACCGGAATCTTGTGCATCGA
>Ga0209862_1000729_pt1 | contig 11442 bp, 23 predicted proteins | sample OrgsoiDNA_201061_FD_185809 | JGI IMG/M metagenome (GOLD analysis project Ga0209862, IMG submission 185809) | Permafrost soil microbial communities from the Arctic, to analyse light accelerated degradation of dissolved organic matter (DOM) -... | ecosystem: Environmental > Terrestrial > Soil >... | reverse complement strand
TGTTACTCTGCAAAATCTGAAATCTGGTGAGATTAATTATCAGGTGGCATATATTGTTGATGGTGACGAATTAATTGAAATGCAATTACGTTTGATGTTTATATGAGTATCGTTATTCGTCACTACCGTACTGGTGAAGGTCAAGCAATGCATCTGGCCTATTCTGAGCTATTGGACTGGCTTTACGAGAACTTGGGACCAAGAACTAACGAAACAAGTGCTATCTATCGTTGGAATTCAGAAGGGACTGGGCCTTGTGAAGATTGGATGACAATCAAACAAATGTATTATCAAGTACGCGGTGTGCCTGATTTCAACGATCACTTGAGTAACATTATTCTTGAATGGAGCGATGATTGGTGGGTAAGTCAGGCAACCATGTGGGATCAAAAACTGACCTTTGAGATCGCCATTCAAGTACCTGACGACCTTATTGCAACTCAATTGAAGCTCGCATTCTTATGTTAATTGTCAAACACTGCAACGGTGTAGCGGATGAATTACGAACTATAACCAAATATCAAGACTGGTTGGAAACTACATTTGGTGAACCTACCACTTATGTTCAAGTATATGCTTCTGATGTACCACTACAATCAGTCGTGGTTCATCAATTGAACAACTTCGACAATCAGTTAGTATTAGACTGGGAATCTATCAGACGTCAATATGTCGAAGTTACTGGAGATAAGCAGGAAAAAATGACAATTACTGCTCGAATTGGTAGTGGTTGGAAACTCATAAATTCATGTCCCCATAGTGGGGAAGATTCATATGCTGTGTACATCCATTTCGACAATGATAATGATGCTGTACATTTTAAATTGGCATGTCTATAATGGCAATCATTCATAAGCTGGGTCTTGCGAAAAATATGTTCGACGTATACATCGACGCTATTGATTGGTTGTCGGCAAATCTTGAACGTTATGATCAACATTTCGCCTGTCAGCGGCCAATACTTAGTGATACTTCGCAAATGATTGATCGATGGAATCATATATTTGCAATTAATGAACGACTGCGCCCCGCCGTTGACCGATATATTCCAAGAATTTATGATCTTCGATATTGCCAAGCTACACATTGGCAATGCATTTATTCAGCTGGTGAATATCCCACGTTAGCATCGGGTGATCGGAACAATAAATGTGAAGTGCTGATAGAGGTGGATGACGAGTTAGCTGCTGTGCAACTGGCATTGATACTATGACAGTTTTTGTTGATCACTTGACCGAATGGAAAAGCGGAACGGAACAGGTAGTTGAAAACTATGTTGCATGGTTGATTGCCAATGTTGGACCTATTAGTCGTACCGAAAGTGGCAAGTATGATGATTGGCAAACATGTAAAGATATTGAAGAACAAAAATATGCCCAGGATGCGTGGCAGCAAATGCAGGACAATTATTGGTGTTTGTGTGAGGCAGTCAACTATGACATGACTATCTGTTCATTGATCATGTATTATGGCACTGGCTGGCACGTTATGAATATGTGTGGAATTCCTGCGCCGTACTTGTATGATGACGACGTGGTAGTGGTCATCTATGATGAAGTATTGGCTTTACAATTTAAATTAGCGTGTCGATAATGCCTTTAATCTGCAGAGAATTCAGAACAGACGCATACCAGGAAGGTATGGATTTTTTCAACAATGCGAACGGGTGGTTGCAGGAATTTATTGGGCCTGTACTTGATACCATAAGTAGCAGTGAAGCGCGAAGTGTTAGTGATAAGATAGAATTTTCAAAGTGGGCAAAGTGTTTGCTCTTCAATATCCGACTTCGTGGTGAACGTACTGCGTTGTTGGACGGGGCCAGCTTTTCCTGCAATGCGACTGGCGAAGGATGGAAATCATCCTACTTAAGTGGTCATTTGGATAATATGAGTAGGTGTGAAGTAGTAATTGAAATTGAAAATGAAGCACAAGCTGTTCAATTTTCATTAACTGATCTATGAATACCATCGTTAGAAACCTTAGTGACACTAGCATGATCAGTTATAACAAATGTGTTGCTTACAGGGAAGCAAATATTCCGTGGCTTGTTGATAATGTTGGTTTCCTTAAAATTAAGGAAATAACTGCACATCGCGGCATACCTGCAGCAATACAAGTGCCGAGTTGGAGTTTTATGACTGATGCGTATTCAAAATTACAGCCGTCTGAACCAGAATTGGACTGGTACTTTCATGACTTGACTATTGGGGACGGTTGGAAGATATTCATATCTGGAATGTGTCTTCAACAAGATGTTATCGAGCCGATCAAGTGCATGCGTACAACTGTGGCAATAGATGAGCCATTGCTTGCTATGCAATTCAAGTTGGCATGTCTATGAATAAAATCAGTAAAACGATATCAAGTAGATCGAAATCATCGGTATATGAAAAGGCAGCAATTGCTTGGTTACAGGCTAATGTTGGTGAAACACTAAGACAACGCTCCCATCGTTTTCCTGGGTGTGGCTCACTGCCTAAGTATTATGATATTTGGAACATTGAACGACCAGAATTAACGGCAGAAGTAATCAGATTGGTTGGTGAGTGCGAATATCAAATGTCGATTAGTATCATATATGGCCAAGGGTGGCATTATATTGAAACGTGTACTGACGTTATGAGTAACACCAATACACCATGGATTACCACCACACTAATCGACGATGATGTATTAGCAATTCAATTCAAGTTGGCCGGTTTATGAACGTATTTTATTCGATAGAATTAGGCCGGATAAATGGCTATGTTACCAATTTACAAAATGAACGTAGGAATTTAGCTGAGACTTTCGGTCCTACTGATTTCTTCGCACCCAGAACAAGGCAATCAAAGGTGTCCGGTGAGCCTGGGTTCATGCTGTTATATCAACAATTGAACGCATTATTGACGCAAGAAATGTCGGACCAATTCGTCATTGCTAGAATTCAATTGATTGAGACTAAAGACTGGCAATTATTCGAATATGGTTCTTTTGAACGTGGTGCTAGTCAAATGTACAATACCATTGATCGCTATGTTGTTCACATATACGATGATCTTATGGCGGTGCAATACAAGCTCACCTACAAATGAAAAAATTCAAGATGACTCATCGTATGGTGGTTGATCTAGCCAATGATGACACTGAAACCTATAACAAAGTAATTGATCTGTTGTCTGAAAACTTGGGTCCTAGATTTGCATTTATTTCGCAAGGCCCACTTTCAAATTTTTGGGATGTTGCCAAACGTAATTACAATATGGTGAGGGGTACTGATTTGCCCTGGACTGGAAATTTGTTTGAGATTAACGGCAGTCGTGCATCTAATTGGATGTGTTACGAATCTTTCAATAGAGGTCGAGATCAAAACCGTTCTTGGAGAGTTGATGGGCATGAAATGGTTGTGGCCGTTGACGACGATATTATCGCGGTACAATTGCGATTAATGCTTGCTTGAACGTCTTGCCATATAGTGTTATCCTGATGCCATAAACTGGCTCAACCCTAAGGATAACAATGTCTGACATTAACGATAATCACCACTTTCGATTTCACCTCCCAACCTTACATTTGCAATCAGTATTTGGAAATGATTGGTTCGCATTAAAAGCTGAAGCGTTTGCTCGTTTCTTTGGCACCCCAACATTCCTTATTGGTCAAACCGTAGTCGTATTCATCTGGATTATGTTGAATGTGCTTGGTGTTACCAAGTTCGACATCTATCCGTTCATTCTGTTGAATCTAGCGTTTAGCTTGCAAGCTGCATATGCCGCCCCGCTTATTCTGTTGGCTCAAACTCGCCAAGCAGATCGCGATAAGGCCAGTACTGAAGCCGATGCAAAACACCGTGAAGAAATTGCCGCAGCAAATGAACAACGACAAACCGCAGTGGCAAAAGAAACTTCTGCTATCATGGAAGTTCTAAAGCAGAATACTGAATTGACCGAAACTGTAAAAGCACTCGCGGAACAAATTGCCGTATTGACTACTGCTGTTCACGATCATATCACTAAGAGTGAATGATGGATAAGCTTAAGGGATTTGGCTACATTGTGTTAGTCATTGTGACTTTCCCGTTCGTGTGGGGCTTTATGCGCCTCGCTGGCATCGATGACATACGTGGCGGGGCTGCGGGTATTACTGACGACATTTGCGATCATGACAGTACTTGAATATCATTTCAAACATGGTAATAGCTTGCAGGAACGAGAGTTTTCCACCAATGCTTTTGCCTGGTTGAAAGACCACGTGGGTCCGTGCATTCTTGATATTGAGAGCGGCCGGGAGAAACACCAAAAGCAGTTTGCTCCCTTACTTGCGGAAAGCGTGGGAATCGTGTTGAGATCAGATATATTATTGAATGGCAAGCATAGAGCCAAGTTATGGAAAGGTGAGAAGTGGTCGATGGCCCGGATCTTTGTTAAAGCCGTATATGGTCCCGACCTGTGTTCGTTTTTTGTTGCATTTGATGATGACACAATTGCTTTACAATTTAAATTAGCCTGCTGACTCAATCTAATAGAGAGAATGAAATGAAGATCAAGTATGTTGTAGGTGATATGTTTGAAGCACCGAGCCTCATCCTCATGCATGGCTGTAATGCTCAAGGAGTTATGGGGAGTGGGGTGGCAGCCACCATTCGAGTTCGGGTGCCGTTTGCATACAATGACTACAAAGCACATTACGATAAGCATGGTTTGCACACTGGTGACATTGTGGTTGCATACGGCAAAGATACGATTTCGGGTGTGGAACGTGTGGTCGTCAACGCAATCACGCAAGAGTTCTATGGCCGTGATCCTAACGTCGTCTATGTTGATTACGAAGGTATTCGTGCCGCAGTAGCGGCAATCAACTATGAACTTGCTGAATCTGATGAGGCCGAAGAAGAGGCGCAATGGGTCTTCACCGCCGAGCAATGTGACGGAGAATATCCCACGATTGCATTACCGTTGATCGGTGCGGGATTGGCTAATGGTGACTGGGGTAAAATTGCAAGCATCATTGAAGAAGAAAGCTATGCATTTCAACCGGTTGTCTACTGTCGCACACAAGCAGACTTGGACTCGGCAAAGAAAGCAGTTGGTGCATTTGCGCTGTCTGAATTGGCACGTGTCAGCCAAGAAGCTGGTATGTACGATCAAGTTGTCACTTGCTTGGCTAATGATGGCTACGTTACGTCGCTCACGGTTGGTAAGGATTACGACTTACTTCCAGATATGAAGATGGAATCATACGGTCTGGTGAAAATTAGGGATGATTCGGGTGAAGAATACGCCTTTCCCAAGAAACTATTCACCAAGCCTGTTGGTCGTTACAATCGAGATAATGGCGTTAAATGAAAGAAGATCAAGTTACTGATACTCCGAGTAAGCCAGTGTCTGGTGACTTGGCATTAGAGTTGCAGGTGCTGTCGGAGAAACTAGCAGAATCATCGCTGCGTGAAAATTTGTCGATGGAAGACACATTGAAAGATGGTCTGAAGGATCAGTAAATGGCTACCCTATCACGCATCTTTTTGAATGAATTTAATTCATTCAGAGATGTCAGTGCTGAAGTAACCGATTGGTTATCAACTCATGTTGGTCCTGCACGTATTCATGCAGTTTGTGATGCGGCGTGGACTTATGAAGAATTGGGTGGTAAGTATCAGCCAACGAATTATATGAACTACCGATGCGGAACCGGTTGGATTATAATTCTTGGTGATGTGATCACATCATTGGAAACCCCAATGATGATAAGGCATTCTATCATTCAGGAATTGCTGGTTAGCGTTGACGATGAAAATGCGGCGTTGCACTTGAAACTGGCTTATTTTTAACATTTATGGCATCGAAAAAGAGTGAACTAGTCACTTTGACCAAAGTAGTAAAAGACTACACTGAAATATGTTTGCTAGACTACAATGTTAGAAAATGGTTGAACACGCATGTTGGTGAGCATATAAAGAACAGATTGACACTGTCTGATTGGGCGATCGAACAAGAATACAAGGAGATGGGTGGCACCTTCATCCATCTCCCAAGGATCAGCCGGTCGTTGGTGGTGGGTAGTGGTTGGAAATTAATCAACTCGTGTTCACGCAACGGTGGAGAAAGTGTCTACGAGCTGTTTCTTCAGTTAGAATGGATGCCTGATGTAATGCAACTTAAATTGAAATATTTTTGATATGAAAGCAGAAGAGATAGAAACACCAAAGGTTTACGGCTACGTGGGTTGGGAATTACCTGAACCCGAACGGACCAAATTGCTTGCAATGTTCAAGCCTACTCATGCTGACGTGGTGGCTCACCATGTGACGCTCAAAGCCGGTGTGAGCGCGGAGTACCCATTGCCCCACGAGACGCATGGTGAAGTGGTAGGTGTGGCGGATGACGGAACCAGCGTGCAATGTGTGGTCGTATCTATTGGAGGTTCGACCGATAGAGCTGATGGTGGAACGTATCATATCACCTGGAGTTTGGACACTGCTTCAGGTGCAAAAGCTTGGATGAGCAATAAGCTTTTGAAGGGTGGGTTCACTGCGTTGGACCGAAATATTCCTATTCAATTAGTACCAAAGTTTTTCCCGCAGGAACCGAAGTAAAGTAACGCGAGCCTGAGTGCAATGCTCAGGCTCTTCCTATAATAAAAATAATGCATTTGTTTGTCTTCACCGATTCCGGCGGCAGTAAAATATCTAAACACGATTATAAAAAATTACAGTCGGGTATCAATCATAATATTATTGCTGAACGGGCCAAATCAGCAAAGTTCTACAACGTCTTCGACGATGGCTCCTATCATGAATACGCAAAGATTTGTCAAGCGTTAGAAAACAAGTTTGATACCGCTATTTTGATGGAAGTACCAGATGCTACTGAAGCTGAGTGGTTAATTGCCAATCATAAACAGCTAACATTGAAAACTGGCTGGGGATATCCCAAGCTACGATACATATACGATAATATCAATTATGACGAATTGGCATCATTGTCCATTATGATACTGTTATCAAAGCGAGATGATGACGCTGAAATAAAAGAACGGCGACGTGCCAGACTATCTAATATCACCAAATATAAAAAGGTCTTAGTCGATATTGCATCCAAGTCACAAGGTATTATAAAAGACGTTAGTCAAGAGTTTCTGGACCATATTACTGCGGCTGTGATGCAACTTGAAAAAGATCATGCATTGGTTAAACAAGAAACTAGGAATCAACGCAAAGAAGCAGACGTGCACAAAGTTCAATTGCGAGCCAAGTTGAACAAATATGTTTGTTATAATTCTAATTCAAAATATGCTTGACAACTGGCGTGCCAAATGTAGAATAGAGTCTGTGGTGTAGAAACAAAGCGGGTAGTTGTTTCATACACAAAACGCTGGCTTGGCAGCAAAGTAAAGGATAAGCTCAAGTAACCCAGAACTTGGCGATAGGGAAGAAGAGTTCACCGATCTTCCGCTGCTACGCAATTAGCAGACCAACCAAGCCTGATGTGGTACAGGATCAGTGCTACATCTAAGTTCAAACGCGCATGGTGCACCGGCAGTTTAAATTGAACAGCACCTTCGGGTGTATGCGCAATGTGGTATTCTTTTGGAGAAGAGCCACAATGAATAATGCGCTGTGAATGGATATTCGCGTATCACAAATGTTATTCAACACTTTAGTGACAGCGACTTAATGTTTTGTTATCAGCCCCGATAATAAGGCAACCACATCCTCAAGTGGTCAGTAGCTAAAGTGATTAACTGTCTGGCCTCAGTATAAAGGGCAGTCGTGCTGAATACTGGTGTTCTGACCACCAGTGGACAAATTGGGAACCTTAGGGATAATCCAATTAAAGGTCAGCAAGTTACCGCCTACTCTCAGCGTAACATTCATAACTAAAAATAAAATGAATACTATCCGTAAGCTTGGCGTGCTTGAGCTGCAAAAATATAGCGACCATCTGCTAAGACTTAATGCGGATGATCGCTATTTGCGTTTTGGAGCACGAATAGATGACGCTGCCATCATTCGGCATGTGCAAACAAAATCCAAAGATAAAAAGATTATCCTTGCCGCATTCGATGACAAATTGAATGTAATTGCGGCGTGCGAAGTTGCCTTTATTCTCAACAAGAATTCAGTCTTTGCTGATGTGGCAGAGATTGGGCTTAGTGTTGAAATTAGTCAACGAGGCCAAGGACTTGGTACTGAACTATTCGAGAGAGCACTTATTGTTGCTCGCAATAGACGAGTAAAGGTATTCACTAGCTATTGTCTAACCCGCAATGGGTTTATGATGCATATAGCAAAAGCTCATGGTATGCACATTGAGACTGACCACGGAAGCTCTGAGGCTACCGTACAGCTTGACGCCTACGACGCGTCATCGGTACTTGAGGAGATGCTTGGTGAGGGTATGGCGATGGTAGAAAACACAAACAATATGATTAGAAATATGTGGTTCAAATAGCTATGGCAACCAAACTAACAGACGACGAACGAAAAGAACGCAATCGTATTAAATGCAAAGCATATTACGATGCCAATAAAGAAAAAGTTCTAGCTAGAGTCAAAGCATATCAACAAGCCAATAAAGACAAGATTAACGAACGCTGTCGTACACGGTCCCGAGAGAATTACGCAACTGATCCAGATTACAAAGCCAAAGTTATTGCTGCTGGTAAAAAGTACAGGAACAAACATAAAACTGGGTATGGTCGTGGTCGTCCACAAATTGGTGAAGATCGTCCCGTTAGTGTATTGGCTGAACGCGCCAATCGTTATCGAAAAGATAATGAACAATGGGCCGAATACAATCGCCGTAAACAAGCTGAATGGATTGCCGCCAACCCTGAGCGTGTAAAAGAAATTAAGAAAGGCTCAATTGCACGACGCAAGTTGAGAGATCAAGCACAAGAGTAAAGATGTATTTGTTTCTATATGACTATAAGAATGGTAGTAAGTGGTGCCCACCTGATCTAGGTGGTGAAATATTCGATTTTAAACTGCTTAACGGTATAACGACCGATTACCAATATCATTTCATTGATTTCAATTCAAAGCCTGGAGTAGGGCATTGCCTACATCACATTGCAAAAGTGGCAATTGATGAAGACTTAATGCGCTGTGGTATGCTAGAGATAGATGATGACTTCAAGGCAATGGAACTTCGGTTGCAGCACGATAATTTTCTGATTAGTAATAGCATTAGATTGAAAGAAGTGTACGACAATCCCAACTTTGAAGAGCTATTGCAAGATTGCCCCATTATTCAGAAATATGTGGATAGAGGCACGACTAAGCTTCGAGATTCCAAATATGTGACTAAGGTTGCCAATTCCATTGCAGAACTGGCATATAATGTTAAACTAATGAATGGTGCATTAGGTGATGACTTTCAAGAGCAATTTACCAGTCTTGCAAAAGTTTGCAAGGATCGCATCACTGAATACAAGGAAAATAACAAGAAAGATGCCGCCAATCTTGTGAAAGAACGTAAGTTAATTCGAAAACGATTGGCAGCATTTAAAGCAAAAGATCTATGACATATTACTTCATCTATACCAATATCGGTAATGGCCCAAGGCCCCAGGACAAATTCGACTTCGGCACGATGCGCTCGGCCGCTCCATCTGCTTCATATGAACTAGCTACTTCACCCCTTCATAAGGTTGGTGGCTTACTCAACAATGAGCTACAATTAGCTGTTGTGGTTACCATTCCGAATGAAACTGAAGCGATCGTGTTTAAGATGATGCAAGACACGTTCATCTATCATATGAAAAGCAAACCAAAGCTTGAATATGTGTTGATCGATGTTGACTGGAAAGCGGTAATAGCCGAAGGTGCGGCTATTCCTCTTCTGGTTCAAGAGCAAGAAAATCGTAGAAAGGGCCAGCTCAATGTCACGCGTATGACCAAGTTGTTTGACAAGTTCTATGACTGCGCGATTGGAAACACTAAAGTAATGGGTATGGCTCATAATGATGAGCTTACCAAGTACAGCCAGACACTTGATAAACTAGTTGAAGAATTCAGGGCCAACAACAAAGCTGAAACCGCCAAAATTGCGAAAGAACGTGCAAAGGTAAAGAAGAAGCTGCTGAGCTATAAAGTCAAAAAATGATTGTCAACCACTTAAATCAACCTACTGTTGGTAGTAATGGTCGGATTATCGCGGTTCGTGTTCAATTTGGCCCAAAGGAAAAAGTGTGGTATCGCCAATTATTCGACGAATGTAGTGATCTACTGGGTGAAGTGGCTCCAATTAATCGTGATGATATTCTATTGAGTAATGATCGATGGTTAAGTGGTGAAAATATTCGTGGATTCGTTATCTTGATCTATGAAGAATCTGATTTCAAGTTGATTGAACCTGTTCTACACCAAATGAAATAACGCTTGATTCGTTCTTCATGTGAAATTACCATGTGACTATGGTGAACAAACAGGAGAACGAGATGAGTGAAGAAAGCAACGGTGTTTACAAGATCCCGGCTGACAACCTCCCGAAGTTTGAGAAGCAAATTGCAAAACTGAGCCGCAAGTCTGAGAAATTGGGCTGCGGACGCATCTATTTCGTTCCGTTCAACACGCTTGAAGAAAAGCAAAAGGACGGGACTGTTCTCCGTTATGTTGAAATCCTGTTCAATGGCTTTGACGTGCCCAAGCTGAATGGCTGGTCGTTCATTGCTCGCTTGGATCATTCCAGCGAAGCAGGCAACATTGTCCGCCCCATCCCGGGGCAAGTCGTTCCCGAATATTACCGTACGGTAGGCAGTGACTGCGATCATTGCAACCGTAAGCGTTATCGCCGTGATACGTTTGTTGTTCGCAATGAAGCAGGCGAATACAAACAAGTTGGTGGCACTTGCCTCAAAGACTTTCTGGGTCATGGCAATCCGGAAAAGCTGGCCAAAATGGCTGAGCTGTTGGGCCATGCAGACGAATGCGCACGCGGTGCGATGACGATCGGTACTGATCGTAAGTATTTGGATCTTGAAGTGTTTCTCTCCAACTGCGCGAGCGTGATCGAAGCACATGGTTATATGTCACGTAGCAGCGCAATGAAGATCAACGCTGATCGCGACGATGGTAACTACGTACCAACGACGTCCAATCTTGCGCTTGACAACATGTTCCCCGAATACAACAAATCGCACCTGAGCATCAAGGTTGAAGACAAGCATCGTGCGCTTGCAATTGAGTCGATAGAATGGGCCCAAGCGCTTGGTGACGATGGTAAAGAACTGAGTGACTATGAGCACAACATTCATGTACTCGCTGCCACGGGCTACATTGAGTTCCGGTCAATCAACTATGCGTCAAGCATCCTTGCTGGTTACATGCGCAAGAACAACTTGTTCCCGCAACGTGAAGAAAAGAAGATCAGTACTCACGTTGGTACGGTGGGTGAAAAGATTGCAGAGCGTGAAGTTGCGCTGCTTGGTGCATTCCCGCGTGAAAACGGACGGGGCGGTTAC
>Ga0209862_1000728_pt1 | contig 11458 bp, 9 predicted proteins | sample OrgsoiDNA_201061_FD_185809 | JGI IMG/M metagenome (GOLD analysis project Ga0209862, IMG submission 185809) | Permafrost soil microbial communities from the Arctic, to analyse light accelerated degradation of dissolved organic matter (DOM) -... | ecosystem: Environmental > Terrestrial > Soil >... | reverse complement strand
CTACGGCAATCCGGACCAGCGCAGCGTCAACCGCACCGGCTCGGGCGAAGTGCACTGGGATCAGTAGATTCAGGCGGCCGTTTTTTGCAGCCACGCCAGCGCGTCGGCGCCCGCTGCCAGACCGCTGGCGAAACAGGCGGTCAGCAAATAGCCGCCGGTCGGCGCTTCCCAGTCCACCATCTCGCCGGCGACGAACACGCCCGGCGCGGCTTTCAGCATCGTCCCGTCCAGCGCATCAAAGCGTACCCCGCCCGCGCTGCTGATGGCTTCATCGATGGGACGTGGACGCAACAGCCGCACCGGCAAGCGCTTGAGCGCATGCGCCAGCGCCAGCGGATCGGCGAATTCGTCCTTGCTCAAGCACTCGCGCAGCAGCCCCGATTTGACGCCCTTGATACCGAGCCGGCTTTGCAGATGGCTGGCCATCGAGCGCGCGCCGCGTGGCCGCAGCACTTCATCGGCGACACGCTGCAGCGTCAGGTCCGGCAGCAGGTCCAGATAAATCGTCGTGTGCCCATCGGCCGCGATCTGGTCGCGCAGCGCCGCCGACAGGGCATAAATCAAACTGCCTTCGACGCCGCCGGCCGTCACCACGAACTGGCCCTGCTTGCGCAGCATCGCGCCATCGGCGCCGGTCGATTCGATGGCCACCGTCGTCAACGGTTCGCCCGCGTGGCGCTCGCTGAAATGCGCGCTCCAGTCGACGTCGAAGCCGCAGTTGGCCGGTGCCAAAGGCGCCACCTCGACGCCGCGTTCGCGCAGCAGCGGCAGCCACGCACCGTCCGATCCCAGCCGCGCCCAGCTGCCGCCGCCGAGCGCCAGCACCACCGCGTCGGCGCGCACCGTCAGTTCGCCTTCGGGCGTGGCGAACAGCAGCGCGTCGTCGCGCCAGCCTAGCCAGCGGTGGCGCATGTGGAAGCGCACGCCGTCTTCGCGCAAGCGATGCAGCCACGCGCGCAGCAGCGGCGCGGCCTTCATATCGGTAGGGAAGACGCGGCCCGAGGTGCCGACGAAGGTGTCGATGCCGAGGCCATGAACCCAGTCGCGCACGGCCTGCGGTCCGAAGGCGTCGAGCATGGGCCGCAGCGCGCCGGTGGCGCGGCCATAGCGCGTGACGAAATCGGCATAGTCCTCGGCGTGCGTGATGTTCATGCCGCCGCGTCCCGCCAGCAGGAATTTGCGGCCGACCGAGGCCATCGCGTCATACAGGTCAACCTGCGCGCCGCCGCGCGCCAAGGCCTGCGCCGCCATCAGGCCGGCCGGTCCGCCGCCGATCACGGCGACGCGGGTGGGTGTGGTGTGGAACTGCATGGCATCGATCCGGCTGGGTTAATTGATTATTGCAGATGTTTTGATTGAGCCCGGGCGGGCGCAGGCGCATACTAGCAGGCACAGACTATCAGCGGGAGACAAGATGAAGCCGGTCATCGCATACTGGATCAAGCGTTATCTGCTCGCGGCCGTGCCGCTGTTCGCGATATTGGCGGCGGTGGAATGGTTCAAGGGCGCAGCGACGGCGCAGGACATTCTCAGCGCGGCCGCGTGGGCGGCCATCGCCGCCGCCATCTTCACCGTATCGACCTATCGTCGCCAGCGCCGCAACGAGGCCTGCGCGCTGTGCGACGACATCGGCAAGTCGCGCAAGCCGGGCCAGGACGCCGGCCGATAATTAAGCCGAAAAACCTGCCCGCCCTAACCGCCGGTCACCGGCGGGAAGAACGCCACTTCGCAGCCCTCGGTGATGCCGGTGTCGGCGTCGCACATGACCTGGTTACAGGCCATGCGCAGCAGGCGATCCTCGCCCAGCGCTTCCTGCCACACGCCGCCACGCTCCATCAGCAGCGCGCGCACCGCGCCAACGGTATGCAGGTCGTTCGGCAGCGCCAGCGTTTCGGTCGAGGTGCCCAGCGTCTCGCGCACGCTGGCAAAAAATCGCAGCGTAATATTCATGTCGGTCTTTCGTATTTAATACAATAATTCGCTAAACGGTATAAATCGAACCGTGTCGCCCGCCGCGATGGCCAGCCCCGGCGGATTGTCGATCAAGCCGTCGCCCCACACCGTCGATGTCAGCACGCCGGAACTCTGGTTGTGGAACAGATCGAGGCCGCCGTCGCCGTTGATTTGCGCGCGCAAAAACTCGTTGCGGCGGTCGGCCTTCGGCCAGTTGAAATCGGCGCGCATGGCGTAGGCTTTCGGCGCCAGCGCCTTCGCATCGTCCACGCCTTGTAGACGCAGGATGAACGGCCGCACGAACAGCAGGAAGGTGACGAAGCTCGACACCGGATTGCCCGGCAAGCCGACGAAGAACGCCTGTCCGACCTCACCGAAGGCCAGCGGCTTGCCCGGTTTGACGGCGATCTGCCACATGTTCAAGCGCCCTTCCGCTTCCACCGCCGGCTTGATGTGATCCTCCTCGCCGACCGAGACGCCGCCGGAAGTGATGATCAAATCGTGGTCCTGCGCGCAGGCGCGCAAGGTGGCGCGGGTGGCGTCCAGCGTGTCCGGCACGATGCCATGGTCGCTGATGTCGCAGCCGAGATTTTCCAGCAGCGCGCGCAAGGTGTAGCGGTTGGAATTGTAAATCGCGCCCGGTGCCAAAGGCTCGCCCGGCATCGTCAGCTCGTCGCCGGTGAAGAACACCGCCACGCGCAGCTTGCGCCGCACCGGCAGCTCGGCCAGTCCGACCGACGCGGCCAGGCCCAGCTCCTGGCTGCGCAAACGCGTGCCGGCCGGCAGAATCACGCTGCCGTGGGTGATGTCTTCGCCGGCGCGGCGTATCCATTCGCCCGATTTCGGCGCGTGTCTGACGGTGACCAGATTACCGGCCAGCTCGCACTGCTCCTGCATCACCACCGCGTCCGCGCCTTCGGGTATCAGCGCGCCGGTGAAGATGCGCGCGGCGGTCCCCGGCAGCAAAGGCTGGCCGACGTGGCCGGCCGCGATCCGCTGCGACACCGTCAGCGTGGCCGCACCGCCGACGCAATCGGCCGCGCGCACCGCGTAGCCGTCCATCTGCGTGTTGTCCATCGCCGGTACATTCATGCCCGACGCCTGTGCCTTGGCCAGCACGCGGCCATTGGCGAGCAAGGTCGATATCACTTCCGTCTCGGCGACGGGACGCGCGGCGGCCAGCATGAAGTCCAGCGCTTCACGCACGGCCATCAAGGGCTTCGGTTTGTACTCACTCATCACATTACAAGCCGGTGTTGGCGGCGATATAGGATTTCATCTGCGCGACGTCGGTCGACATCACGACGAATTTCTGCGGCAGGTCCTCGATGTTTTCGAAACCGGCCGGACGCTGCGCATCCTCGCCCAAGGCATCGAGTATGGTCTCGTTGAACTTGGCGGCCAATGCGGTTTCCAGCACGATCATCGTCACGCCCGGCGCCATGTGTTCGCGCGCGACCTTGATGCCGTCGGCGGTGTGCGTGTCGATGACGATGCCGTAGTCATCGGCCACGTCGCGGATCGTATCGAGGCGATCCTTGTGGGTCGACTTGCCGGACTTGAAGCCGTACCTGGCTACATGTTTGAATTCGTCGCCGTCGCTGCCAGGCTTGCCGGACAAATCGAAGCCGCCATGCGTTTCCACTTTCTGGAACAGCGCGCGGGTGCGGTCGGCGTCGCGGCCAACCAGGTCGAAAACGAAGCGCTCGAAGTTGGACGCTTTCGAGATGTCCATCGACGGGCTGCTGGTGTGATAGGTCTCGGCCGACTTGCGCACGCGGTACACGCCGGTGCGGAAGAATTCGTCGAGCACGTCGTTTTCGTTGGTGGCGGCGACCAGCTTGTCGATCGGCAGACCCATCATGCGGGCGATATGGCCGGCGCAGATATTGCCGAAGTTCCCCGACGGGACCGTGAACGAGACCTTCTGTTCATTGGAAGTCGTGGCCGACAGGTAGCCGCGGAAGTAGTACACCACCTGCGCGACGACGCGCGCCCAGTTGATCGAATTGACGGTGCCGATTTTTTGCGCGGCCTTGAACGGCAGGTCGTTCGACACCGCCTTGACCATGTCCTGGCAGTCGTCGAAGACGCCGTCGACGGCGATGTTGTAGATGTTCGCGTCCTGGAGGCTGAACATCTGCGCGGTCTGGAAGGCGCTCATTTTTTTATGCGGCGACAGCATGAAGACGCGTATACCCTGCTTGCCGCGCATCGCGTATTCGGCCGCGCTGCCGGTGTCGCCCGAGGTCGCGCCGAAGATGTTGAGCTGCGCGCCGCTCTTGGCCAGCGTGTACTCGAACAGATTGCCGAGCAATTGCATGGCCATGTCCTTGAACGCCAGCGTCGGGCCGTTCGATAGCGCCTGCAGCACCAGCTTTTTGCCGCCCTCCTCTTCCAGCACGCGCAATGGCGTGATCTGGCTGGCCTTTTCGCCGTCGCGGGCGTTGCGATAGACTTCCTTGGTGTAGGTCTTGGCGGTCAAGGCGCGCAGGTCGGCGTCGGGAATATCGGTGGCGAACTTCTTCAGGATTTCATAGGCCAGGTCGGCGTAGGACAGCTTGCGCCAGGCATCGAGTTCGGCGCCGCTCACTTGCGGATAGGCGGCCGGCAGATACAGGCCGCCATCGGGGGCCAGGCCGCCCAGCAGAATATCAGAAAACTGCGCAGAAAAATTTTGTGGGGACGACGATGCGGCCGACGCGGCGGCGCGGGTAGACACGTATTGCATAAGTGAGAAAAGTCCGGTTGGGCTGGCGACTAAAAAGCATCACGGTACTGCGATCGAAGGACTATTATAGTGCGCCCGCCGCGCCGCCGTGAACCCCGCGTTGTTTTCCCGATATTAGCGCAAGCCTAAAGCCTTCAGCAGCGGCTGATATTCGTAGGCCTGCACGCTGCTGCGCAGGGACGCGGCCAGTGCCACGTCGGACTGGCCGATGGCGTCGACGGCCGCCAGGATTTCAGTGCCGTTGAGGGTTTGCAGCGCCGCCGCCAGCTGCCCGCGCAAGGCCGGCGCCAGCGCGTCGAGCGCGGCCTGCGTCTCGGCGGCGATGCCGGAGCGGGCCGGGACGGCGCTGGCCACGCCGCGCCGGAAACGCAATCCCAGCAAGGACTCCATGCAGCCGCAAATCTCCTCGACGCGCCACGGCTTGTGCAGGATGGCGTCGAAATCGGCCGACGTCAGCTCGCTGTCCTGCTCCTTGAACGACGACGCGGTGATGGCCGCGATGCGCACTTCGCGCCCGCCCGGCAAAGCGCGGATGCGGCGCGTCGCCTCGATGCCGTCCATGCCCGGCATGCGCCGGTCCATCCAGATGAAGTCGGGCAGCCACTGCATGAACAGTTCCAGCGCGGCGCCGCCGTCGTGCGCCTCGCGCACATCGAAGCCCAGCTCCGTCAACAGCCGCACCAGCAGCAGGCGGTTCTCCGGCTGGTCCTCGACCACCATCACGCGGTAGCGCCGCTGCCCCGCTTCGAGTCCCAGCGGGATGCCGTCGGCGCGCGGCGTTCCGGCCACCTCGCCTGCCGCCGCCCGCCGCACCGGCAGGCTGACGCGGAAGGTGCTGCCGCGTCCCGGCTCGCTGGTGAAGGTCAGCGTGCCGCCCATCAGCTCGACGATGCGGCGCGAAATCGCCAGGCCCAGGCCCGTGCCGGGTTGCAGTGCATCTTCGCCGACCTGCGAGAACGGCGCGAACAAGCGGCCCTGGTCCGCCGCCGCGATGCCGACGCCGTTGTCCTCGACCTCGATGGCCAGCCACTCGCCACGGCCGGCCTCGGCGCGCAGGTGCAGCGTCACGTCGCCGCCGCCGCTGCAGGCCTTAATGCCGTTCGAGATCAGATTGAGCAGCACCTGGCGCAGCTTGACCGAGTCGCCCTCGATGTGGCGCGGGAAGTCCGGCGCCTGCAGCAGTTGCAGCCGCACGCCGTGCTCGCGGGCGCGCGGTTGCAGCATGTCGCGCACGTCGGCGATCATCTCCAGCAGGTCGAAGGGCAGCGGCTTGAGGACCAGCTGGTCGGCCTCGATCTTGGCGATGTCGAGGACGTCGTTGATCAGCACCAGCAGATGGTCGCCGCTGCGGTGGATGATTTCCAGCGTCTCGCGGTTGGCCGCCGACAGCGCCGGGTCGCGCACCAGCAGCTCGGAAAAGCCGAGGATGGCGTTGAGCGGCGTGCGCAGCTCGTGGCTCATATGCGCCAGGAAGCGCGACTTGGCGGCCGTGGCGTCCTCGGCGCGCTGGCGCGCGGCACGCTGCTCCTCGGCCAGCCGGCGTTCAGAGGCGTCGAAGAACACGCAGGAATAATGGCCCTCGGCTTCGTCGCCCATCGCGTCGAGCGTGAACTGGGCCGGATACACCCGGCCGTCGCCGCCGCAGATTTCCAACTCGCCGGCCCAGTGGCCAAGGGCGCGCAAGGTGCCCATCACATCGCCGAGGCGGTAAGCCAGCGTCTCGTCGCGCACCAGCAAATCCGACAAGGGAAGTCCGGGCAGGCGTTCCGGCGCGCGTCCCGTCAGGCGCGCCACGGCGCGGTTGGCCGACACCACGCGCAGACCGGCGTTCAATAGCAGCACGCCCTCCGAGGTGTTCTCGACCAGCTGGTGCGAGATGCGCGCGGCCGCCTCGTGGGCGCGTTGCGCGCGGCGATAATCCTCCTCGCGCTTGCTGGCCGTGATGTCGCTGAGGACCCCGACCACGCGCAGCGGCACGCCGTCCGCGTCGCGCCGTGTATGGCCGCGCGCGCGGAACCAGCGGTAGGCGCCGTCGGCGCAGCGCAGCCGGTGCTCCATGTCGTAGGGCGTGCCGCCGCTGTAGTCGAGCAGGTGGGCGCGGAACGCGGCCAGCACGCCGGCCTGCTCGTCGGGATGCAGGCGCGAGGCCCAGCTGTCGAGCACATTGGGGAATTCCTCGGCGCTCTGATAGCCGAGCAGGTAGCGGAACTGGCGCGACCACCAGAAGGGATTGCGCGGGTTGACCGGATCGCCGGCGATGACTTCCATGTCCCACACGCCGTCGCTGAGCAGCTCGCGCGTCAGGTCGAAGCGGGTCAGCGCGCGTTCCTTCTCCACTTCGCCGTGACGCTGTTCGGTGATGTCGGCCAGCGAGCCGGCCACGCGCAGCGCGTGGCCGTCGGCGTCGCGGAAGCTCTCGCCGCGCGCGCGGAACCAGCGATAGGCGCCGCTCTTGACCTTGAGCTGGAAGGTGACGTCGTACGGCGTACGGCCGGTGGGATCGCGCAAGTGCGCATAGGCGGCGGCCAGGGTCTGCTCACGGTCGTCGGGGTGCAGCAAATTGGACCAGCTTCCCAGCGTGCTGGGAAAATCCTGCTCATCCCGATAGCCGATCAAGTGGCGGAACTGGTCGGACCACCAGAAGGGATTGTCCACGCCGAGCGGGTCGGCCTGGTTGATTTCCATCGCCCACATGCCCTCGCTGGTGGCCTTGCTGACCAGCGAAAAACGTACCCGCAGCGCCTCGTCGGCCATGCGCAGACGCGCGACTTCCTCGCGCAGCGCGGCGTTGGCGTCGCGCTCCGTTTCGAGCTGACGCAGCAAGGCCCGCTCGCGATCGGCGCCGTCCGAAATTACAGTCAGTGAGGGTCGAGCCAATTCCATGCCATGCCCTTTCGACATCCACGCCAGCTTGCACACCGCTATCCGGCGATTCTACCGGAATAGCCGCGCGCCGGGACATAGGCCAACGGGGGTTGTTGTATTTTCAATCCATACAAACCGGCGATGGACAAGCGCCGGAAAATCGGCGCTGACAAGGCCGGCCCTAGCAGGCCGCGTGGTTGACCGTGATGACGTGGATAGCCAGGCCGCCCAGCGAGGTTTCCTTGTACTTGTCCTGCATGTCGGCGCCGGTCTGGCGCATGGTTTCGATCACTTCGTCGAGGCTGACGAAGTGGGTGCCGTCGCCCTTCAAGGCCAGCGAGGCGGCGGTGATGGCCTTGACCGCGCCCATGCCATTGCGCTCGATGCAGGGGATTTGCACCAGGCCGCCGATCGGGTCGCAGGTCATGCCGAGGTGGTGCTCGATGCCGATTTCGGCGGCGTTTTCGATTTGCGCATTGCTGCCGCCAAGCGCCGCGACCAAGCCGGCGGCGGCCATCGCGCAGGCCACGCCGACTTCGCCCTGGCAGCCGATTTCGGCACCGGAGATCGACGCGTTACGCTTGCACAGCATGCCGATGGCGGCCGACGTCAGCATGAAATCGCGCACGCCGGCGACCGGATCGCTGGGCCGGCAATCCTGCGCGTAGTAGCGCAGCACGGCCGGGATGATGCCGGCCGCGCCGTTGGTCGGCGCCGTGACGACGCGGCCGCCAGCGGCGTTCTCCTCGTTGACCGCCATCGCGTACAAGCTCACTTGATGCAGCGCGTCGTGCGGCAAATCGTTGGCGCGGTTGTCCGAGGCCTTGGCGTCGCAGGCCATGCGCCACAAGTCGGCGGCGCGGCGTTTCACTTTCAGGCCGCCGGGCAGCTGGCCGGGCGTGTTCAGCCCCTGCTCGATGCAGTCGCTCATCACCTGCCAGATTTTATCCAGGCCCGCGTCGAGCTGCGCGCTGCTGATCTTGACGCACTCGTTCGCGCGCAGCATTTGCGGGATCGTCAGGCCGCTGGCGACGCCATGTTCAAGCAGCTGATCCATCGTGTCGAAGGGATAGGGAATCGGCTGCGCCGGCGCGGCGGCGGGCGCCTGCCCTTCCCCTTCGGCGCGGATAAAGCCGCCGCCGACCGAGTAGAACACTTTGCTGACGCTGTCGCCGTTGGCGCGCGTCAGCGTGAAACGCATGCCGTTCGGGTGCTCTGGCAGCGATTCGCTTTTGTGGAACACCAGCCCGCTGGCGACCTTGAACGGCACCTTGTGCACGCCGAGCAGATTGAGTTCGCCGGCCGCTTCGGCCGCCGCCAGCCTGGCATCGACCTCGGTCGGCACCACGCCCTGTGGCGTCTCGCCCATCAGGCCGAGGATCACCGCCTTGTCGGTGGCGTGGCCGACGCCGGTCAGCGCCAGCGAGCCATACAGCGCGGCCTGCACGCTGGTGACATCATCCAATGGACCGCACTCGATCAGGAAACGGCGCGCCGCCACCATCGGCCCCACGGTGTGGGAACTGGAAGGGCCTATGCCAATTTTAAACAGATCAAATACGCTCATGTCCATCGGATGTCTCTTTATTTATATTGTTTATATTATTTATACTGTTACTGCCTGAACGCCTGCTTATGCGGCTTTGCTCAGGCTGACGTCGACATTGGCCAGCATGTCGGCGACCATCTGGTCGACGCCGATGCGGGCTTTCCAGCCCCAGTCGGCCGTCGCCTGCGCGTCGTCCAGGCTTTGCGGCCAGGTGTCGGCGATGGCCTGACGGCTGTCCGGCTTGTAGCCGATCTTGAAATCGGGCAGCGCGCGCGAGATGGCGGCGGCCAGCTGCTCCGGGTTGAACGACACGCCGGCCACGTTGTAGGCCGAACGGATCTTGACCTGCTCCTTCGGCGCGTCCATCAACTCGATGGTGGCGCGGATGGCGTCGGGCATGTAAATCATCGGCAGCGTGGTTTGCGGGCCGAGGAAGCATTCATAGCGCTCGCCGCGCAGCGCCGAGTGGAAGATGGCGATGGCGTAATCGGTGGTGCCGCCGCCCGGTGGCGACTTGTAGCTGATGATGCCTGGATAGCGGATGCTGCGCACGTCCACGCCATACTTGATGAAGTAGTACTCGCACAGGCGCTCGCCGGCCAGCTTGCTGATGCCGTAGATCGTGGTCGGGTCCATCACCGTCATCTGCGGCGTGTTGACGGCCGGCGTGTTCGGGCCGAAGGCGGCGATCGACGATGGCCAGAAGATGCGCAGCGGCTTGCCGATCACGCCGCGTTCGCGCGCCACTTCCAGCACGTTAAGCAGGCCGTCCATGTTCAGCGTCCACGCTTTCAGCGGCGCCGCCTCGCCGGTGGCCGACAGCATCGCCGCCAGTTGATAAATCTGCGTGATGCCTTCGTCGGTGACGATTTTGCACAGCGCGTCCTTATCGAGCACGTTGAGCGAGGTGTAACGGGCGGCGTTATACAGGTTGGTGGTGCTGATGTCGCTGGCCAGGACATTGTGCGCGCCGTGCTGCGCTGCCAGCGCCTCAACGAGTTCACTGCCGATTTGACCGTTGGCGCCGATGACTAAGATGCGTTCCATTTGAGTTGTTCTTTCTATTCTGTGCAGTGCTGATTTATTTTTTGAGCAGGCCGAGTTCATGGCCGGCCTGTTCGAATGCTTTGAGGACGGTTTCGAGCTGGGCGCGCGTGTGCGCGGCCGACAGCTGGACCCGCACGCGCGCCTGGCCCATCGGGACCACCGGGTAGAAGAAGCCGCTGAGCAGAACGCCCAGCTCATACATTCGCGCCGCGAATTTCTGCGCCACCGGCGCGTCGAACAGCATCACCGGCACCACCGGGTGCGTGCCCGGCTTGATGGTGAAGCCGATACGCTCGATCTCGGCGCGGAAGAAGGCGGTGTTTTCGTGCAGACGGTCGCGCAGCTCGGTCGACGAGGACAGCTTTTTCAGCACCGCCAGCGAAGCACCGGCGATGGACGGCGCCAGCGTGTTCGAGAACAGGTAGGGACGCGATTTCTGGCGCAGCATGTCGATCACTTCCTTGCGCGCCGACGTGAAGCCGCCCATCGCGCCGCCGAGGGCCTTGCCCAAGGTGCCGGTGATGATGTCGATGCGACCCATGACGTTGTGGTGTTCGTGCGTGCCGCGGCCGGTCGCGCCCATGAAGCCGGAGGCGTGGCATTCGTCGATCATCACCAGCGCGCCATATTTGTCGGCCAGGTCGCAGATCTTGTCCAGCTGGGCGATGGTGCCATCCATCGAGAACACGCCGTCGGTGACGATGACTTTGTGGCGCTTGCCGGCGGCCGCTTGCAGCTGCGCTTCCAGGTCGGCCATGTCGTTGTGGACGTAGCGGAAACGCGCCGCCTTGCACAGGCGGATGCCGTCGATGATCGAGGCGTGGTTCAATGCGTCGGAGATGATGGCATCGTTCTCGTCGAACAGCGGCTCGAACACGCCGCCGTTGGCGTCGAAGGCGGCCGCGTACAAGATCGTGTCTTCGGTGCCGAGGAATTGCGAGATCGCCTGTTCCAGTTCCTTGTGCACCGTCTGGGTGCCGCAGATGAAACGCACCGACGACAGGCCGTAGCCGTATTTTTCAGTCGCTTCGATCGAGGCCTTGGCAACCCACTCTTCACCGGACAGGCCGAGGTAATTGTTGGCGCACATATTGATCAAGGTACGACCATCATTGCCCACCACTTCGGCGCCCTGGCGCGACGCCAGCACGCGCTCCGGCTTGTACAGGCCCTGCTCGCGCAGCTGGTCCAGGTTCTGTTGCAGGCCGCTGAAAAAGGCGTTCTTGGTGTGCTCGCTCATGGTGTTCCTCGTGTGGTGGGTGGCATCGGCTTGACCGATCGTCGCACTATGTTGTACCGTGTTCCGCAGGGAG
>Ga0209862_1000726_pt1 | contig 11461 bp, 8 predicted proteins | sample OrgsoiDNA_201061_FD_185809 | JGI IMG/M metagenome (GOLD analysis project Ga0209862, IMG submission 185809) | Permafrost soil microbial communities from the Arctic, to analyse light accelerated degradation of dissolved organic matter (DOM) -... | ecosystem: Environmental > Terrestrial > Soil >... | reverse complement strand
GGCGCACTACGATTTGGGAAACGACTTCTACTCTTTGTGGCTGGACCCAACAATGACGTATTCCAGCGCGTTGTTTGACAAGCGCGACGCCGCCCAGCCGGCCCAATCCTTGGCGCAGGCCCAAGTGGCCAAATATCGCAGGCTTTTGGAGGAGCTCGCGATCACGGGCTCCGATCCGAGCGTCTTGGAGATCGGATGCGGTTGGGGCGGATTCGCGGAAGTGGCCGCGCGGGAAACCCGAGCGAGCGTGAAGGGGCTCACGCTTTCGCGCGAGCAGTGGGCGCATGCGCAAGAGCGGTTGGCCTCCGCGGGGCTCGCGGACAGGGCCCATTTCGCGCTGCAAGACTATAGGGACGAAAATGGGCAATACGACGCGATCGCTTCGATCGAAATGTTCGAGGCCGTGGGCGAGGCGTATTGGCCGAGCTACTTCGAATGCCTCAAGCGCAACTTGAAGCCGGGCGGCCGGGCGTGCGTGCAGAGCATCACCATCGACGACGATTTGTTTGAGCCCTACCGAAAAAGCGCGGACTTCATCCAAACCTACGTGTTTCCCGGCGGCATGCTGCCGTCCGTTTCGGCGTTCACGCGCCTGGCGGAGCGGCATGGGTTCAAAGTGGTCAACCAGCTCGCTTTCGGGGCGGATTACGCCAAAACGCTGAGGCTTTGGCGGCAGGCGTTCGAAGAGCGATTGGGGGCCGTGCGGGCCTTGGGCTTTGACGATCGATTCATCCGGCTGTGGAGCTTCTATTTGTGCTACTGCGAGGCCGCTTTCTCCAACGGCAACACCGACGTGGTCCAGTTCACGCTGGAGCACGCCTGAGTCTTCTCCGCGCTTCCCGTCGCGAGCCCCAAGACCCAAGACAAATGCCCGTGGCGCCGCAGGTTGCCGGGCGTGGAGCCGTTTCCGCGCGTTTTCGCGAAGGGTTGGGGGAAATTCCCTCTCGCGCAAAAAAAGCGTAAAAATCGCTTCATTTGCTGCTATCGTGGACCATGAAGCGGGCGCAAAGCCGTCGGTTTTTGGCCAATCACGGCCGGCGGAGCCGGCGTGCCCCTTCTGACAGCCCCTTCCACGGGGTTTTTGCTGAAAGGCTTTTGCTGAAAAAGGCGCCAAAACGCCAGCCAGCCACCACGAAAATGGGCGCAGAAATGAAAATTGGACTTTTGGGCGCAGGGCACATCGGGCGGGCGATCGCGCGCTTGCTGGGCACGACGGGAAACTACCAGGTCGTGGCCATTGACCAGAGCGAAGCGGCCCTCGACATCCTTCAAAAAGAGTCGGGCGCCTCGATCGCCCGCGTGCAAGGGGGCGATGAGGCAAGCCTGCGCGAGGCGCTTCAAGGCTGCGAGACCATCGTGAACGCTCTCCCCTGGCAATTCGCGCAATCGGCGGCCCAGACGGCGCGCGCGATGAACGCGCATTATTTCGATTTGACCGAGGACGTCGCCGCCACCGAAGCCATCAAGGCGATCGCGCATGGGGCGCAAACCCTGTTCATGCCGCAGTGCGGGCTGGCCCCGGGCTTCGTGGGCTTGGTCGCGCGCGACCTGGCGGGGCGCTTCGAGTCCGTCGAGAGCTTGAAGCTGCGCGTGGGAGCCCTGCCGCAATTCCCGGACAACGCCTTGAAGTACAACATCACTTGGAGCGTGGACGGCTTGGTCAACGAATACCTGCGCCCGTGCCCCGCGGTCAGGCATGGGCAGAAGATCGACTTGCAACCCTTGGAGGGGTTGGAGACACTTGCCGTCGATGGCGTTGAATACGAGGCCTTCAACACTTCGGGCGGCTTGGGCGACATCGCCGAAGGGCTGGCCGGAATGGCGCAAAGCATCGACTACAAAACGATGCGCTACCCGGGCCACTGCGAAAAAATGCGATTCCTGATCCATGACCTGCGCCTGGGCGAAAATCCGGACGCCTTGAAGGCGATTCTTCTGAACGCCGTGCCTTCCACCGAGCAAGACGTGGTCGTGGTGTCGGTCTCTGCCACCGGCGTCAAGGACGGCGTGTTCCGCAAGGAGGTTTTCGCGCGCAAAATAAAAGCGCAGAGCGTGGCTGGCGTCCCGATGACCGCGATCCAGCTCACCACCGCGGGATCCATTTGCGTGGCGGTGGACTTGCTGCGCGAGGGGAAGCTGGCGGGAGCGGGGTTCGCGAGCCAAAGCCGTGTCCCGCTGGATGATTTTTTGGGGAATTTTTTCGGCCAATTGATTTTCGCGGGCGATTCTTCGCGCTAAATTGCTGGCGGAAACGAAAAAATCGTCCTCGGCTCAACGCCTCGCATGTGGCATCCTCCATGGAAACGGCGTGTTTCGCGTCCTTTGAAAAATTGAAAATAAATTCCAACGAATGGATTTCGTCCCTGTTCGAGCGCTCGCGAACAGGGACCGTCGCTCAAATCATCTCTTTTCTGGAGACCGATTGGGGCGGCGGCGTCTGCGAAAGGCCAATTTCCGCCATGTTGATGCACGGAGCATACAGGGACGAGGACTTCCAAGAAGAGCTTTATGACGCGCTCATCCAGAGGTTTGGCGTGGAAAAGCCGTCGAAGGATGGGGAGACGGCGCTGATGGTCGCGGCGCGCCGAGATAGTTTGGCTGGCGTCAAAAAATTGCTGCCCTATTGCGATCCATTGGCCAAAACACTGGGCGTCGTCAATCAACAGCATGTCGGCGGCGTCGGCTGGACGGCCGTGATGTATGCAAGCTGGCGGGGGCGATCCAAAGAAATGACCGCGTTGTTGGCCCGGGTCAGCGATTGCTCAGTCATCAACGCCGAGGGGCGCACAGCGTTTGGAGAAGCCGTGGCCATCTCGCACTACGACACCGCGGACCTTGTCGCGAAAGGCGCGCTGGACGAAGAGCTCGATTTCGCGTTGCAGAAGTTCGGCCCCCGCAAAATGCCTTTGGCCGCCGCGGAGAAAGGCCGCCGGCTTGCCCTGGGGGAACAACAAGCCTTGATCGGCGTCGTGTCGCCAGATGAGAGCGGCCAGGACGAAGCGGGCGCAAAAAACCGCGCAGAACAAAGCGCGCGGATCGCTCGTCGCGTTTAGCCGAGCGGACAGCCAATTGACGGCAAGGGGCGACCGCAAAAAAGACAAGGCCCGCTCGAGAACGGGCCTTGTTTCATCGAAAAAAGCCCTGGGCTATTTCGAGGACCGCAGCTTGGTCGACAAGATCAGGCGATTCGGGCAATGTTCGTCCACCACGCAGTAGCCATACCGAGTGGCTTGCCAAGTGCCCTTGGCGTTCAACGCTTCGGGCTCGGAGAATCCATGCCGCTTCACGAGCAAGGCGTCGGTGTCTTCTTCGGCGTCCGCGATGGCCTCGGGCTCCCAAATCTCCACCGGGACGGCCCACCCGCGCGAGAGCCCGTGAATGGTGGCTTTGGGTTTGGCGTCGGTCGGCTTGGCCACGACTCGGACAGGCGCCCCCGCCTCATCCGTCTCCACCGACACGCACTCGAAAACCCCGCCGTTCATGACGCGGAACACCGAGCCCGGCTCCACGCGCTTGAAGCCCTTTTCGGCGGCGCCCGCGGCGCGGACGTCGTCGCGCTCGATCCACCAGTTCGATGAGGACTCAAAGTCGCGCGCGCCCATCGTTTCGTCCTTGGGGTGATTGGACGCCCGCGCCATGAAAGCCGCGGGGCCGTCCAGGATGTCCAACGGCACGGGATTGGCGACCACCACGCGGCGCAGAGCCGTGGCGTCCAACTCCAGCCGCAAAAAGTCCTCCAAGCGAGAAAAGGGGATCAGGCTGTTGGCCTTGGAGACGCCCGCGGCCTCGCAGAACGCGCGCAAAGCGGCCGGCGTGAAGCCGCGGCGGCGCAATCCGGCGAGGGTGACCAGGCGCGGGTCGTCCCAACCATCCACGCGGCCGGACTCCACCAGGGCGTTGATCGAGCGCTTGCTGGTGAGCCCCCGGTCGAGCTCCAAGCGAGCGAATTCAAGCTCCACGGGCGGATGCGCCGCGCCGCTTTCGGTGAAGAAAGCCGCGCACTTTTCCACCACCCAGTCGTAAAACGGGCGGTGATCCTCGAACTCCAACGTGCAGAGCGAAAGGCTGATCCCTTCAAGGGCGTCGCAGAACGGATGCGCGAAGTCGTAGCTCGGGTAAATCCCCCACGCGGCCCCCGTGCGCGGATGGGCCTCCTTCTTGATGCGGTAGATCACCGGGTCCCGCAGGTTGATGTTGCGGCTGCCCATGTCGATCTTGGCCCGCAAGCAGCACTCGCCCTCGGCGAAGTCGCCGGCGCGCATCCGATCGAACATTTCCGCGTGCCAGGCCGGCTCGCGATCTCGGTCCGCAGAGGGCTTGCCGGGGGCGTTCAACGTCCCGCGCATGGCCCGCATGGCTTCGCGCGGCGTGAAGTCCATATGCGCCAGCCCGCGCATGGCCAAATCGCGAGCGGCCGCGAACAACGCCTCGAAGTGGTCGCTCGTGTGCTTGACCCCGCCCGCCCACTCAAAGCCCAGCCAGCGGAGGGTGTCTTCGATGGCGCGCGCGTGGCTCGCGTCTTCCTTGGCCGGGTTGGTGTCGTCCATCCGCAGGTTGAACGCGCCCCCGAAGCGGGCGGCCATTTCGGCGTTGACGGCGATGGACTTCAAATGCCCAATGTGCAAGCGGCCGTTGGGTTCGGGCGGGAAGCGCGTGACCATGCGCCCCTCCCACAAGTGAGCGTTGTCGTTCCAGTAGTTTTCGATGAAGTGCGGCATGGCGTGTCCTTTGGAGGCGTGAGCGAAAATGAGTGGCGAATGGAAAGCCGAAAAATGAAAGCCTTGGAAGCGGGGAGAAAAAAGAGCCATCCAAAAGAAGCCTGCCGCGGCCAAGAAATTTCCAAGAAGCAAAAAGCAAGAAATTTCAAAACCATCAGACGAAAAAAAGGCCGCTCATGGCGGCCGGTGTTCTTTGCGAGACGGGGAGAATCAGTGGATTCTGTTCGTTTTTTCCGCGCGCAAACCGGCCTGGCTCTGGGAGCCTTGCTGCTGTTGCTGGCGCTGTTGCGAGAAAAAACGAAACATGTCGGTCAATTCCAAAGATGCTCAAAATCAGAATGAGGGCTGGCGGATGCCGCGGCCGGGGCTAAAAAAGGCGCCACAAATCAGCGCATGGACCATTGAACCACGAAAAAGGACGTTCCGTCAATCCCAAATTGAGAGACGCGCCAAGCGTCGCCGCCATCAAGCGCGATTTGTTTTGCGCCTCCGCGAGCCATGAGCGTGCCGTGGAGGATTGCGCAAAGGCGGCGCGGAGTGTGAGGGGGAAATAGGAGCTTCGCGCAAAAGGCGAAAAAACAACAATCGGCGCGCCCATTGGCCAGCGAGCCGCCGATCCCCGCTTGGAGGGCGTGTTTTTGAGAAAAAAGGCGCTAAAATAGAGCCTCGGCGCTGAGCGCGCTTTGCGCGCGCCGGCCCATTGGCGCAGTCTCAGCCTCGCCCTCTTTTTCGCAAACTCATCGATTTCTCGCCGCCGCGCTGGCTGCGGCCCACATGGATCAAGAAACATGGCGTCAACCCCGAACGCGTCAAGCTCCGAAAAATGGATCCGCCAATTGCGCGCGGCATGGGCCGCCCATGACGCCGACGGCGCGCAAGAGCTGATGGAGAGCCCTGAGGCGACGCCGGGCGCCATGGACGTCGAAGAGTGGGCCGCGTTGGGGCAAGACGCTTTCAATGCCTCCATCGCCCCGTTGATGGACATTGCGCGGGCGCAGATGCCTTCGGAGCGCGTCCAGTGGATGAACTCCGGAATCTCCGAAGGATATTGGGCGATTCTGAACGGGCGTTTGTTTGGCGCGTCCACCCAAGAGGACGACGAGTTTCATCAAGCCATCGCGGAGCGCGCGCCGATCGACATGCCGATGGCGAGCCCCGACTGCGAGCCCGCAGGCGGAGTGCCCGCGGAGTGCGTCGCAGGGCGATGGCGGCCGATGCATGCCGCGGCTTGGCACAACAAGCCCGGGCTGATCGAGCTGTACGCGAAAAATGGCCACTCCCCTGATGGATGGTGGGACGGCGGAGCGACTCCGCCCGCCCCTCCGCGAGAGGCCGGCGGCGGCTTCCGCTCGGGGGCGGACGCTCCGATGTGGAGCAGCGGCTACGTCGTTCCGGGACAAACCACGCGCGGCGGGGGCTCCCAATGGAGTTTTGGCCCCGAGGCCATCGAGCGGCGCGGATACGCCGGGGAGATGCCCGACAGCACGCCGTTGCTCATCGCCTGCAAAAAGGGCCATTGGGACGCCGCACAAGCCTTGGTCCAACATGGCGCCCGCGGCGCTTTTGGCCGCGACGCCGAGCGCCCCGCCAACTGGCGCGCGGGCGAGTGGATGGCCAAGCACGCGCTGTCCCCGATCATTGAGAGCGGCCAAGCCAGCAGCCGTCCGGAGGCCGAGGCGAGGTCTCTCGACTGGGCCCGGCTCGCGCTGCGGACTCTGGCTCCGCAAGGCGACGAAGCGGCGAATCAGGCCGCGATCGGCGCGAGCACCGCCCCGGCCGCCATTTTGGCCCTGGCTCGCACCGCGCGCGAAGCCTTGGTGATTTCCGCGAAAGCCACCAATCAGGCCGCCAAGCACTCCGTCAAGGAGGGCGAGCTCAAAGCGGCGCGGGGCGTGAGCCGCTTGCTGCCCAAACATCCTGGATTTCTGAGCTTTTTGTGGGCGAGCCGCGCGGAGCAATTGGATCGAGACTTTTGGCTGGCGTTGGGCTTGCGCGACGCCGTTCGCATGGGCGAATGGGCCCAAGCGGCCAAAAAAGCCCAAACAAGGCGTGAGAAAAGCGCCGCAAGCCAATCGCAAAGCATTCGCGTCAACGGATTGCCGCCGGTGGCCTGGATCACGGCGCTGGCCTTGGCCGAGGAGGTGCGAGCCCGCAAAGAAAACAAAACCGCCGCGATGTTCTGGCGGGGCGCCCTGGGCGCGGGGTCCGCCGCGGCTTTGTTCGCGGAAATATCACGGCATTGGGGCGCGGAGTGCCTCAGCGAGCCCGTGGGCGTATGGGGCGGCCTCACGCCCGCGCAAATCAGCGCCGTTTGCGACGCGCCCGGCGCATGCCGGACCTTGCTCGCGCTCGGGGCCGAGTCGAACGCGCGGAGCTTGCAAAAAACGCCATTGTCAGGCAGTCTGTTGGAGGCCGCCTCGCGCGGCTTGAGCGTCGAATGCAACGCCGTGGCGATCGCGGATTCGCAATTGGCCGAAAAAGACCCCTTGGCCATGGTGGCCGTGGCGGTGTGGGCGGCGGCCGATTTGCCGGAGCAAGCGCATGAAACGCTGGAAGCGGCGAGCCGATCGCAGCGGCAGGAGTTTGGAGCGCTCCACGCGGTTTCGCTGGCCGCGTTGAGAAACGCCACAAGCGCGGCGTTGGGCGAAGAAGGGGCCAATGCCGCGAAAATGGCGGCATTGAGCGCCAAAGAAGGATTAAAGCGCAAAGAAGACTGGCGCAAGCTGGACGCGCTGGCCGAGTCTCTTCAATTGGCCGCGGAAATGAAGCAGAGCCCGGCGTCGAATCCATCTGGGGCGCTTGGCGCCAAAAAACCGGACACCGACGCCGCGGATCGCCAATCGGGCGGCATGCCGATCGACGCGGGGCGCGGGCCCCGAGGCGCAAAGCGCCTGTGACGGGCGCTGACGAAAAATGGATCGAAAAAAATCCTGAAAAAGGAGTTCAGGCTGAAATTCGAATGGAATGGTCGCTGAGCGGCGCGTTCAGAAAACACGCGCAATAAACCAAGCAGGGCCTCTGCGTGAGCCACGCAAAAGAGAATGGAAATGACTCTGAGCAAATTGCGCGCGAAACCGCGCACCAAAAAGCAAGCCATCACTCGCCTTGTTTTTCTGGCCATCAAGAAAAACAAGCCTCAGGATTTTGACGCGGCGGTTGTCGCCGCTCGCCAAAAAGGGCTTGATGTTTCGACCTGCCGAGACGAGCGCGGCGCTTGCGTGATCAACGCCTTCGCCCGCATGCCTTATGTCTCCGATCACGGGGGCAGCGCGCTGTTGGAAAAACTGTGGCCTTTTCGGCCAGCGGTGGCGTCGGTGGATGAAAACGGATGCGACGCTTTGCAGCACGCCATGCAAAAAGGGGCTGAGCATCTCGCGGCGCGCCTGGCCGGGCATTGCGACGTCGAGCGACGCGACATGTCAGGGAGAACCACGCTCATGCGAGCGATTTACGCGCCCTTTCCGTCCCTGGCGGCCAAGCTCATGTCCGTGTCCAACCTGGCCGCGACGGACAACGTCGGGCAAACGGCGCTGCATCACGCCGTCATGGCCAAGGCGCCAGAATTCGTCCGAGCGCTCTTGGCCGCGGGCGCGAATCCTTGGGCCGAAGACGCGCAAGGAAACGACGCGCTGAGCCTGGCCGGAAGCATGCGAGAGTGGGAGTCGGTTGATTGCTTCGCCCATGTCGCGCCGGCGGAGCGGTTGGCGCAAATTCTCGCTCGAATGATCGCGTATGACGAATCGGTCCGGCTGAAAAAAGTGTGGGAGAATCCAAACGAAAAGCCCGTGAAGATGCCGCGAACGCGGGCGCGATTGGAGCAAGAGCAACTGCGAGCAGCCGTCCAAGAAGGCGCGGAATTCGCGGAGCAAAACACAAGTTTGGAAAAGGGCGTTGCGCGAGCCGCTCGCTTGTGACGGCGGAGAGGAGCGCCGAACGGGGCGTTGCTTAAGGGACGCATGAGCGAAATCCGCCGAGGAGGGCGAAGCCGTCCTTGGCGGACAATCGGCAAACAATCCGGGGCAATCACCCCCGTCGAGGCGCCGACGATTTTGACCGCGTCAGTCTGCGCTCCATGGCAAGAAGGTCGGCGCTGGCATCCGCCGCAGACTCAACGGCGCGCGGGAAACACTGAATCTGCGCCATGAGTTTGAAGCGACGAGCCACCGCGCCGCAGGCTTCCCGCAAATCCTCGCCGATCGCCTCCACCAGGGCGTTGTGCTCGGCCGATTCCGCCGCGCCAAGCCACGTTGAGCGAAGGTGATCCGCCAAAGGCGCGTATGCGGCTCGCTCCAATTCGTCGGCCAAGTCTGACACCAGAGCCGCGAGAGGCTCGCCGGGCCTGAATTTCACCGCGTCGGAGAACAGAGACAAAACCATTTCAAGGGCCACGGCGTCTTTGAGGGGATGATCTCCCAAAGAGCTTTTTCTCGAAGCGCTTGCCGCCGGAATGGATTCTTCGCTCATCGCCGCCATGCGCGAGAACAGATCGGCCATGGAGTTGTTGGCATGGGCTGTTTTGTGCGCCAGAGAAAAATGCATTGTTTCCCTGACGGAGAAGGGGGCCATTGTCTTTCCGATCAAGGCCAAAATGTCCTCCGCGGCGCCTCTCGGCGCGGCGGCTGGGCCCCACTGCGTTCGAATGGCTTGGGCCAAAGCCTCTTGCCCGCTCCACGAAAAAAGGTCCGCGCTTCTTTGGACCCCATCCGAAAGATCAAATCCGCTTAGCGCGCAGGCCCCGAGAAAGAAATAAATCTCGGCTCTGTCCGCCGGGTTGGAAAACGGCGCGCCATCGAGCAGAGGCTCTGGCGAAAGGACGCTGGCTGATCTTCGCGCGCGCTCTTGCTCGACAGCCGAGCGCCAGTCTTTGTGGCGCAGGCCGCGCGCAAGAAGCTCTTGAACCTCGGAAAGCTGCAAAGACAGCCCGGGGACAACGCTGGATTGGGTTTTGACAATGTTTTTTGCGATGCGGCGCAAGGCCTCGGTGTCGAGGCTTGGGGGTTGAAACGGCATGTTTGCTCTCCAATTCGGATCAGCTCGGGGCTGTCGGCCGTGGCCGCGCCCGCAGAAGGCTCCCCTCTTCCATGCCGATCGCTGGGGATCAAAGGCCGGAATTCGCCACAATGGCGGTCATGAGACAGGTCGTGCGTCCGGACGCTTGCGTCTTCGCCACTGGGGAGCGGCGGGCCTCGGCGGCCCTAAGCGGGCGATAATGCGCTTCTGGCCCCGCTCTGTCAAGGGGAGCGGGAACGAGGAAAAACAAAAAGCCCCGAGAAATCGGGGCTTGGCTTTGCATGACCGCGTTGCGCCGCACCCATGCGCGGCGTCAGGGCATGGATGCGATTAGCGCGTCGCGCGCGGGGCTCTGTGGGTCGGCGCCGTCCAAATGCCCGGCGTCGACTCGCCAGGGCTCACGGGCTCAGGCAACGCCAAGCCATTGAACGCGCTCTCTTGCTTCAAGGGGCGATAAATGCCGTTGTGGTCGGATTCCCATTCGAAGCCAAAATGGCGAAACAAGCGCTCAAAAGCGGGCCGGTTCTCTTCGCTCACTGACAAGCCCGGACGGGTGGTCTCCAAGACCTCAAAAGCGCGCTCAAAAAGCCTCACGCCCAATCCGGCGCCATTTTCAAAGCCCGGGGAGACGCGCAGGCAGCACAGCTTCTTTTCCACGCCGTCGTCCTTGACGATCGCGGCGCCGGCCACCCGGTCGTCGCGCCATTCGAGCAGCAGCGCGCGCGTCCCGTCTTGCAAGCCCGGCTCCACTTTGTTGCTCCACCAGTCCGAGAACCCGGGATACAGCGCGCTCAACGCCATCAGGGCGTCACGCGCCTGGCGCGTTTGCTCAGCCGCGAAGATCGGGTCCGAGGCAATGGTTTTTGCGTCCACAAGGGTTTGGCGGGCGATTGGCATGAAAATCCTGAAAAAAAGAGCCGTGGAGGGTTTTGCGTCTGTTCCGCGGCAAAAGCCTATTTTCCTCCTTTTTGGAGAATAGAGCAAGCCGCGCGCAATCTTGCGCAACGGTGACGAATGAAGGGCCGGCGGGGCATTCTCGCGCGTTTTTTTTGCGCGCTGAGCGGTCTTCCGCGCACAGAGCCCGCGAGGGAGCTCGGCGTCAAATCCGCCTTGCGGAGCGCGCCGGAGACGCGGCCGGGCTTTGCGCTCCGCCCTCGGACGCCACGCCAGGAACACCCGGCTCCGCGCTTTGGGAAGCCACTGGCGCGCTCGAAGCCATGACGGCTTTTTGAGCCCGCAGCTCCGCGGCCATTTCGCGTTGCTCCAAAACCGACAGCAAAAGAGGGGCCCAAGGCTGCTCCGCGGTTGCTTGCAGCAGCGCGGCTTGAGTGATTGGCTTGGGCTTGAACTTCACGGCCACCGCCAGCATGTCGCCGTGGCCCGCGGTTTCGCCCCACACTTGATGAGACAACCACAATTGAGGGCCGCTCGCGAGAACCACCCAGTGCTCTCGGTCGTCCAAAAAGTCCTTTTCTGAAAAATCGGCATGCGCGAACAAAATGTCGCGCGCTCCGATCTTCATCTCTTCGATTTGAAGCGTCCTCAGAAGGCCGGGCAGGCCTGTCGCGGACCAGGCGCCAGAATACACCGTCGGCTCTTGCGGCCAGGCCGCGTCAGGCTCCTTGGCGGTTGAGCCGGGGCGCGCGAAGGCCTTGCGGCACAACGATGAGAATTTGCTGAAAAAAGAGGGCGAGTGCGTCATGGCGGCTCAAAAAAAGGGGCTATCCGGATTA
>Ga0209862_1000722_pt1 | contig 11479 bp, 9 predicted proteins | sample OrgsoiDNA_201061_FD_185809 | JGI IMG/M metagenome (GOLD analysis project Ga0209862, IMG submission 185809) | Permafrost soil microbial communities from the Arctic, to analyse light accelerated degradation of dissolved organic matter (DOM) -... | ecosystem: Environmental > Terrestrial > Soil >... | reverse complement strand
GGCGCCGGTGCCGTCGGCACCAATCCGGAACAACTGTTCGCCGCCGGCTACTCGGCCTGCTTCCTGGGCGCCATGAAATTCGCCGGCGGTCGCGACAAGATCGCCGTGCCAGCCGACGTGTCGGTCGAAGGCACGGTTGGTATCGGCGCCATCGAAACCGGCTTCGGCATCGAAGTCGAACTGAAAATTTCGCTGCCGGGCCTGGACCGCGCCGAAGCGGAAAAACTGGTGGCCGCAGCGCACATCGTCTGCCCTTACTCGAACGCCACCCGCGGCAACATCGACGTCACGCTGACCCTGGTATAAACCTGCTCCGCTGACCTCCCGCACGGCCTGCACGGCCGTGCGGGCGTTTTCGCTTTCCCCTCCCCGCCTGCTTTACAATCGACGCTTCGATAACCGTTCGAGGCAAGCATGATAGACTGGCAATGGCAAGCGTTTGAAGACATCCCCCGCAGTGATTTATACCAGGTGCTGCAGCACCGCCAGCAGGTGTTCATGCTGGAACAGCAGTGCCTCTACCCCGACATGGACGGCTACGACCAGCACGCGCACCACCTGATGGCGTGGCGCATGGTCGACGGCGAACGCCAACTGGCCGCCTATCTGCGCTGCCTGGCGCCGGGTGAAAAATATACCGAGATGTCGCTGGGCCGCGTGCTGACCACGGCCGCCGCGCGCGGCACCGGCATCGGCCGCCAGCTGCTGGAACAAGGCATCCGTCACGCCGAGGCGCTACATCCCGGCCACCACTTCCGCATCGGCGCGCAGGCGCATCTGGAAAAATTCTACGCCAGCTTCGGCTTCAAGACCGTCACCGCGCCGTATGACGAAGACGGCATCATGCACATCGATATGGTGCGCGTGGCCGGCGCCGACGCCTAATCCGGCCGCTTCAGCCGAAGCGCGCGCGGTATTCGCTCGGCATCACGCCCAGCTGGGCGCCGAACGCGCGCCGCAAATTGTATTCGCTGCCGAAGCCGCTCTGGCTGGCGGCGCGCTTGACCGTCATGCCGGGCCGCTCCAGCAAGCCGCAGGCGCGCTCCATGCGCAAGCGCAGCAGCAGCTGCGCCGGCGTCACGCCGCTGTCCTCGCGCAGCTTGCGGTGTAGCGAGCGCACCGACAGCGCACAAGCGGCCGCCATCTGCTCGACGCCGACCTGCTGCGTCAGGCGCGGCCGCAGCCATTGCGTGAGCCGGTCGTGCAAGCCCTCCGGCTCGGACTGCGCCATCAACTCCGAACTGAACTGGCGCTGTCCGCCCGGCCGCTTGAGGAACATCACCATCCGCTTGGCGACGCCCAGAGCTGCGGCGCGGCCCTGGTCCTCCTCGACGAGGCTGAGCGCCAGGTCCATGCCCGCCGTGATGCCGGCCGAGGTGTAGATAGCGCCATCCTTCACATAAATCGCATCGTCCTGCACCAGCACGGTCGGATGCTGCGCCTGCAAAAGTCCGGCATCCTGCCAGTGCGTAACCGCGCGCCGATGATCGAGCAGCCCCGCCCGCGCCAGTGCGAACGCGCCGGTGCAGACCGCGCAACAGCGCGCGACGCTGCCGGCCGCGCGCGCTATCCAGCGCAACGCCGCCGCGTCGGGCGGCGCGCTCTCGTGTTCCATGCCCCGGCCGCCGGAGACGATCAGCGTCGCCCCGGCCAAGCGGCGCGGCAACGGCGCCGTCAGCAGCGCCACGCCGGACGACGAGGTCACCGCGCCGCCGCCGGGCGAAATCATGCGGATGCGATAGGGTTCCGGCCGGCCCGCGTCGCGCGCCTCGTCGTTGGCGGTGGAAAAAACCTGCACCGGTCCGGTCGCGTCCAGCAGCACGAAGCCGGGGAACACCAGCACCCAGATATCGATCACGGCGGCAGTTTTCATATTGGCAGATATTCCACCATCAACGTCATTTATGTCAATTCCAAAAATGCGAATATACGATCATCAACCACAGGGAGAGCACATGACACGCACCATCGGCATCTATGTTTATGACGACGTCGAAGTCCTCGATTTCGCCGGCCCGTATGAGGTCTTCACCTGCGCCGCGCGCGTCAGCGGCAAAATGGCGCCGGACACGCCGCCGCCGTTCCAGGTCCGCACCATCGCGCAAACCTCCGCCATGCTGCGTGCCCGCGCCGGCCTGAGCGTCTTCCCGGAGGCCGACTTTTCCAGCGCCGGCCGGATCGACGTGCTGATCGTCCCCGGCGGCGTGGTGACGGCGGAACTGGCCAAGCCGCCGGTGGTGCAATGGATCGCCGGCATGGCGCGCGATTGCGAACTGGTGGCGTCGGTCTGCACCGGCGCCTTCCTGCTGGCGCAGGCGGGCCTGCTGGACCAGCAGGACGCCACCACGCATTGGGACGATATCGACGACCTGCGCGCCATGTTCCCCAAGGTCCGCGTCCAGCCGCAGCGGCGCTGGATCGACAACGGCCGCATCGTCACCTGCGCCGGCATCTCGGCCGGCATCGACATGTCGCTGCATCTGGTCGAGCGGCTGGCCGGACGCGAACTGGCGCTGCGCACGGCGCGCCAGATGGAATACGACTGGAACGAGGCATGAGAATCGTGCGCGGCAAGGATTACACGGCGGCGCGCGCCTGGGACGCGCAAGACATCGCCGCCATCCCGGACGCCACGGTGCGCCTGCATTGGACCGACCAAGCCTATCCCTGGCACGTCAACGACGGCGCGGAAGTATTCGCGGTGCTCGACGGCAGCGTCGACATGCACTACCGCGCCGATGGCGTGGAAAGCGTCGTGCTGCTGCAAGCCGGCGACCTGTTCTGCGTCGACGAGGGCGATGCCCACAGCGCCCGTCCGCGCGGCCAGGCCAGAGTCCTCGTCGTTGAAAAGCGCGGCAGCGCGTAAGCCGGTTACGCGACTAAAACGCCAGCACGAAACGCGCGCCGCCGCCGACCGGCCGCGCGTAACGCACCGTGCCGCCATTGGCATGCACCAGATGGCGCACCAGCGCCAGCCCGATGCCGCGTCCTTGCTTCTTGGTCGAGAAAAACGGCGTGAAGATGTGGGCGATGATCGCATCGGGCACGCCGCCGCCGTTGTCGGCCACGTCGATGCGCAAGCGCCCGCCGCGACTCAAGCGCGCGCGCACCTGCGCGTGCGGCGCGGGAACGCCGGCGGCGGTGGTGGCCTCCTGCGCGTTGATCAGCAAATTGATCAGCGCCTGTTCCAGCTGGCCCGCATCGAGCATCGCCTCCAGCGTCGCCGGCTCGACCGAAAATTCGATGCGTCCGCCGCGCGCCTGCCACTGCGGCGCCAGCAAGGCGTGCAGGCGCGCAAAGACCGCGTTCAATTCCATGCGCTCGGGCCGCGCCTGCGGCAGCGTCGACAAGCTGCGATAGCTGGCGACGAAATCGACCAGGCTCGCGGCGCGGCGGGCGATCGCGTCCAGCGCCGTGGCCAGGTCGGCGCTCAGGTCCGACGCCAGATCGGCCTTCACTTCGTCCAGCAAATCGTGGGCGGTGCGCGACAGCGAGGCCACCGGCGTCAGCGAATTCATGATCTCGTGGGTCAGCACATGCACCAGCTGGCGCCAGGCGTTGAGCGCCTCCGCTTCCAGCTCGCTCTCGACCGGCATCAACGCCGCCAGCCGCTGCGCCGATCCGTGCAGCGTCAGCGCGGACACGGCCACCATCGCGCGCTCGACGCCACGCTCCGTGTCGAAGCCGATCAAGCTGCGCTGGCCGGCCGGCTGCGCCGCCAGCGTCTCGTACAACTGCTGCGGCGCGCTGGCGCGGCCCGGCGCGACCAGCCGCCGCGCGCTGGCGTTGAGCGCTTCGACCGCACCCACGCCGCCGCCGTGGTCGATGCGGAACAAGGCAATCGGCGCGTGTTCGAGACGCGCTTCCAGCGCCAGCGCGGCATCGAACAATTCACGCCGACGCGGATCATCGCCGCCGAAGCCGGGCGCCACTTCCGCTGCGACGGGCGGCGCGCTCAAGACACCGATGGCGTGTCGCATCAACAGCGCCGGCACAGCGCAAGCCAACGCGCACAGTACCTGCAAACGCGGCGAACCATATGCCGCCTGGGCGCACGCGGCCAAGGCCATCAGGCCAAGCACGCTGGCGCCGATGATGAAGCGAGCGGCGCGTTCAGATGCCATGCTTGCCCAGCTTGCGGTACAGGGCCGCGCGGCTGACGCCGAGCTGCTTGGCCGCGTGACTGATATTGCCCTTGGCCTGCGCCAGCGCGGCGGCGACGGCCTGGCGCTCCAGCGCGTCGAGCGTGTGGCCGGCAGCGTCGGACAAGACCGCGCTCGCGCCGTCGTCGTCGTTGACGGCATAGCCATGAGCCGCATCGGCGGCTGCGATGGCAGTCGGGCCGACGGCCGCCAGACCAAAATCGTTGATACCGTATTCCGCTTCGCGCCCGAGGATCACGGCGCGTTCGCAGGCATGCCGCAAGGCGCGCACATTGCCCGGCCACGCGTACTGCGTCAGCGCGGCCAGCGCCGCCGCGCCCAACGCGCGCTCGGGACGCTGGTACTGCCGCTGATATTGGTCAAGGTAGTGGCGCAGCAGCGCCGGAATATCCTCGCGTCGTTCGCGCAGCGGCGGCACGCGGATCACGATGGTATTCAGGCGAAACAGCAAATCGGGCCGGAACACGGCCGCATCGAACAGGCGCGCCTCGTCGAGATTGGTGGCGCTGATGATGCGCACGTCGATCGCTTCCGGCGCGTCGGCGCCGAGCGGCGTCACCTCGCGCCGTTCCAGCGCCGTCAACAACTTGGCTTGCGCGGCCAGCGGCATGTTGCCGATTTCGTCGAGGAACAGCGAGCCGCCGCGCGCGGCCTGAAAGCGTCCGGCGCGGTCGCTGCGGGCATCGGTGAACGAGCCTTTGCGGTGGCCGAACAACTCGCTCTCGAAAGTCGATTCCGGCAGCGCGCCCATATCCACCGCCAGCAGCTTGCCGGCAGCGCGGCGCGACGCAAGATGGATGGCGCGCGCCACCAGCTCCTTGCCGACGCCGTTCTCGCCCAGCACCATCACATTGGCCTCGGTCGGCGCGACGCTGGCGATCATCGCCTTCACTTCGCGCATCGCGGCCGACTCGCCCATCAATTCGGCCAGCGCGTTCGGCGGCGCCTGCGTGGCGGCGCGCCGCGCCAGCGCGCTGTCGACGGCGGCGATCAGGCGCGCGTTGTCCCACGGCTTGGTGATGAAATCGCTGGCGCCACGCTTGAGCGCTTCCACCGCCAGCGGCACGTCGGCGTAAGCGGTCAGCGCGATGACGGCCGGCGGAGACGCCTGCGCGCGCAGCAGGTCCAGCACCGCCAGGCCTTCGGCGCCGTCGATGCGGCCGGGCGTGAAGTTCAGGTCCAGCAGCACCACGTCGGGCACGCGCGATGCCAGCAACGACGCCAGCTGCGCCGGATCGTTCAGCGTGGCGACCTGTCCGTGGCGCCGGCGCAGCAGCAATTCGGCGGCGCAGGCGACGTCGATGTCGTCGTCGAGGATCAGGACATGGGCGGCGGTATCGGACATGGGCGGCGTTGAACGGGCGGGATCGCAAGGCATTCTAGCAGCACGATTGCGCTTGCAGGGCGGCGGATTTGAGAAGCGCGCCCGGTGTGCCGCGCAAGTGTTCATTTTTGAACAGCGCTCAGTGTTCGGAAATGAACAGTGATTTTTTTAGCGGCTTGGGCCGGCACCGGCGAGCTGTTTTCCAGATTCACAGGATATTAAAATAAGCCTTATGGAATATGGCTTACTTTCATTTGACGAACCATGACGACGGATTTTCCGAGGTGCTGGCACAGCGCTTGCTCAATGCTCGCTGTCTTCCCCTTCCGGCAAAAAATAAATGAGCGCCACGTTTTCGCGACCACCCGCATCGCCGCCGTCCAATGGCGCGGCGATGGACAAGCAACTGCCGCGCCGGCGCGGCAAAGCCATCGTCATCGGCTGCGCGCTGGCGATCGCGTTGGCCGGCGCCGCCGCCGCGTTGTGGTCCTGGATGCCGCGCGGCTTGGCCGTGCCGGCGTCCGAGCTGCGCGTGGCGCGCGTCGAACGCGGCATCTTCCTCGATGAAATCGTGGTGCGCGCCAGCGCCGCGCCGCTTAAAGCGGTGATACTCGACTCGGTCGAATCGGGCCGCGTCGAAGAAGTCTACGCGCGCGACGGCGCGCTGGTGCAAAAGGGCCAGCTGCTGTTCCGCATCTCCAACCCGCAGCGCAACCTGGACCTGCTGGCGCGCCAGGCCGACCGCGCCCAGCAGATTTCCAACCTGTCGACGCTGCGCCTGTCGCAGCAGGCCAGCCGCAGCGAACACCAGCGCCGCCTTGACGACCTGACGTTCGCGCTGGAGCAGGCGCGCAAGCAGCATGCGCGCAACGTGCGGCTGGCCGCGCAGGGTTTCATCGCGTCGGTCGCGCTGGAAGAATCGGCCGACAAGCTGGAACAGCAACAGCACGCGCTGGCGCAGGAACAGCGCGCCGATGCCGCCGAAGCGAGCGTGCGGCGCGACGCGCTCGACCAGCTCGACGCCGCCATCGAGGGCCTCAGCGCCGGCCTGAAACTGCTCGGCGCCACCGTCGACGCGCTGGCCGTGCGCGCGCCGGCGGCCGGCCGCCTGACCGACTTCCGGCTGCAAGTGGGCGAGTCCATCGCCACCGGCAAGAACGTCGGCCGCATCGACGATCCCAGCCGCTTCAAACTGACCGCCAGCATCGACGAGTTTTATCTGAACCGCATCGCGGTCGGCCGCCACGGCAGCGTCACGCAGGATGGCCGCGACTATCCGGTCGACATCAGCACCATCTACCCGCAAATCACCGACGGCCGCTTCGCCATCGAGCTGCATTTCACGCAAGAGCAGCCGACGCTCAGACCCGGCCAGAGCCTGGACGTGCAGCTGACGCTGGGCCGGCCGGCGCCGGCGCTGCTGCTGCCGAACGGCGCCTACATCAACGACAGCGGCGGCGTGTTTGTTTATCGGCTGTCCGCCGACGGCCGCGAGGCCGAACGGCGCGCGGTGCGCATCGGCCGGCGCAGCAACGCGCAGATCGAAGTGCTGGCCGGGCTGGCGGCGGGCGAGCGCGTCATCGTCTCCGGCTATGCCGCGTATGGAAATTCCCCCAAGCTGCAAATATCACAGTAAATTCGCAGTCAATTCACGTCACCATTTTAAAAGGCAAGCGCATGCTCAAACTCGTCGGCGTCAGCAAAATCCACGTGGCCGGAACCGTGCAAACGACGGCACTCGACCGCATCGACCTCGAAATCGAAGCCGGCGAATACGTCGCCATCACCGGGCCCTCCGGCTGCGGCAAGTCGACGCTGCTCGGCCTGCTCGGCCTGCTCGATGTGCCCAGCCACGGCGACTACTGGTTCGACGGCGTCAACGTCGCCGGCTGGAGCGAATCGAAGCTGAACGGCTTGCGGCGCGGCCGCATCGGCTTTATTTTCCAAAGCTTCAATCTGATCGAGGAACTGAGCGTGTTCGAGAACGTCGAACTGGCGCTCGAATACAACGGCACGCCGGCGCGCGAACGGCGCGCGCGCGTCACCGCGATGCTGGAAAAACTCGGCATCGGCCATCGCGCCACACACCGGCCGTCGCAGCTGTCGGGCGGCCAGCAGCAGCGCGTGGCGATCGCCCGCGCGCTGGTGGCCGGGCCGGCCGTGCTGCTGGCCGACGAACCAACCGGCAACCTCGATACGGCCCACGGCGACGAGGTGATGCGGCTGCTGCGCACCATCAACGCCGAGGGCACGACGGTGGTGATGGTGACCCACTCGCCCGACCACGCGGCGCAGGCTTCGCGCACGCTGCACCTGCTCGACGGCCGCATCATGGCCGACGCGCTGCAAGCCGCCTGAACGCGAGGCTCACATGAACCTGCGTGATTTTCGCATCGGCTGGCGCCTGCTGATGCAGCAGCCGGCGTATTCCGCCATCGTCACCGGCGGCCTGGCGATCGGCTTCGCCGCCTGCTTCCTGCTGCTCGGCTACGTCGCCTACTGCCTCGATTACGACAGCCGGGTGCCGTACCGCGAGCGCGTCTACGTGGTCAAACAGCGCATCAATTTGTTCCCGCGTCCGGAGTGGCAGACCAACAGCTATCTGTCCTTGCGCGACATGGCCTTGCGCAGCGGCTTGGTGAGCGCGGCCACCATCGTCAAGGACCTCGACCTGCCGCTGCGCCAAGGCGGCCAGCTGCATAAAATGAGCGTGCAGGCGGTCGATCCGGCCTTCGCCAGCATCTTCGGGCTGGCGGCGGCGCAGGGCGATTTGCAGGCCGCGCTGACGCAGCCCGATGGCGTGGCGCTGACGGCATCGGCCGCGCGCCAACTGTTCGGCGCCGCGCCGCCGCTGGGCCAGACCATACAGGCCGGTGCCGCCACGCTGCAGGTGCGCGCGCTGCTGCCTGACCATCAGGCCAACACCAACCAAGCCTACGAGGCGCTGGTCGGTTCCGGCAGCAGCGCCTGGCCGGAAGCGCAGCGCAACGGTCCCTACACCTATCGCAATCGCGGCACCGTCTACGTGAAATTGAAACGCGGCGCGTCGGCGACGGCGTTGGCGGCGCTGCTGCAGCAGGCCGCCGACGAGTCGCCGCAGGACCGCCAGGCGCGCGCGGCGCCGGTCGGAAAATCGCTGCGCGGCCGCAAGGTCAGCGACGTCGCCCTGCTGCCCTTGTCGCAGCTCTACTTCGATGCCGACCTGGCCAATAGCCGCGATGGCGCCAACCACGGCCGCATCGACAGCGTGCTGGGCCTGGCCGCGATCGCGCTATTGATCCTGCTGCTGGCGACGGTCAACTACGTCAACCTGGCCACCGTGCGCACGCTGCGGCGCCAGCGCGAAATCGCGGTGCGCAAGCTGCTCGGCGCCGGCGCGCCGCGGTTGATCCGCCAGTTCCTCGGCGAGTCGGCGCTGACGGCCGTGCTGTCGGCCGGCGCCGGCCTGCTGCTGGCATGGCTGCTGCTGCCGCTGTTTTCCGAGCTGGTGCGCCGCCCGCTCGACGGCGTGTTCACACCGGCGCGCTGCGCGGCGGCGCTGCTGTTGGCGCTCGCCGTCGGCCTGTGCGCCGGCGCGTATCCGGCGTGGTGCGCACAGCGCGTGCGGCCGGGTCCCGCGCTGGCCGGGCGCGGCAACAGCGAAACCGTCGGCGGCCTGTGGCTGCGCCGCGCGCTGACGGTGCTGCAGTTCGGCGCCGCCATCGCGCTCAGCGCCGCGACGCTGGCCGTCGGCTGGCAGGCCTGGTATGCCGGCCACGCCTGGCCCGGCTTCGATCCGCGCCAGATCCTGACGCTGGACCTGCCCGTCGATGCCGGGGGCACGCCGGCCGCGCAAGCCTTTGCCGACGCGCTGGCGCTGCAGCCGCGCATCGGCGGCGTGGCCAGTATGTCCGAGGCGGTGGGCCGCGATGGCTGGAAGATCGTCGGCAGTATCACCACCAGGGACCGGCGCGATATCCGCATGGAGATCAAATACGTGGGCGCCGGCTGGTTCCAGTTGTACGGTTTGCAGCCGCTGTGGGGCCGCCTGTTCGACCCGGCGCTCGACCACGGCAAAAGTAGCAACGTGGTGTTGAACGCGGCGGCGGCAACGGCGCTCGGTTTTGCGTCGCCGCGGCAGGCGGTGGGACAGACGATGCCGAACGGCGACAGCATCGTCGGCATCGCGCCCGAGGTGCGCTTCCAGACGCTGCGCCAGCCGTCGGAGGCGCTGCTGTACCAGCTCAAGCCGGGCGGCGTGCTGACGTTCCGCAGCGCCGACGACGCGGCCACCGTCTACCGCGACATCGAGCCGCTGTGGCGGCGCTACTTCCCGGACGAGATCCTGGAGGTACATACGGCGCAAAGCTTGCTGACCGCGATGTACGACGACGACCTGCGGCTGGCGCGCATGCTGGCCCTGGCCAGCGCGGTTGCCATCGCGCTGGCGGCGTTCGGCATCTACGTGCTGTCGGCCTACAGCGTGCAGCGCAGCGCGCGCGAGATCGTCATCCGCAAGCTGCATGGCGCGCGCGGCGTCGATATCGCGGCGCTGGTCGGCGGCGAATTCGCGCTGCTGGTCGGCGCCGGCGCGGTGCTCGGCCTGCCGCCGGCGGCGCTGGCGATCCAGCGTTATCTGGCCGGCTTTGTCGAACACGCGCCGGTCGGCGGCTGGACGCTGGCGGCGGCGCTGACGCTGGCCGCGCTGGTGGCGACGCTGGCGACGGCGCGCCACACGCTGACGGCGCTGCGCCTGCCGCCAACGCTGGCGCTGCGCGATTGATGGCGCGCTTGATGCGACGCCTGGTCGGCCGACAAATGCCACGATCAACGCCGCGATGGATGGCGATGATGGCCAACCTATCACTCAAGGAGATGCGATGAGATTCCGCGACCTGCGCCTGGGCTGGCGCGCTTTGACGCAGGAGCCGGCCTACCTGGCGGTGGCGGTGTCCGGCCTCGGCATCGGCCTCGCCGCGGCGGCGCTGTTGCTCGGCCTGGTGCGTTATTCGACGCAGTACAACGCCCATGTGCCGGACGCCGAACACGTCTACGTGGTCAAGCAGCGCTTCAATGTCGATCCGAAAGCGCCGGTGTTCGACCAGGCGCCGCTGTTCCTGCGCGCGGTGGCCGGCCGGCTGCCCGGCGTGATCGGGGCGACCGGCTATGTGCCCACCCGCCCGCTGAACCGACCGCTGACGCTGCGCGGCGAAAACCATGGCGCCTTGCGGCGGCTCGACGGCCTGACCGTGCTGCCGGGGTTCACGGCGACGCTGGGCGTACGTGCGCTGGCCGGCAATCTCGATGCCGCGCTGGCGCAGCCGGACAGTTTCGCCATCACGCGGCAGGCGGCGCTGCGCCTGTTCGGCAGCGCCGACGCGGTCGGGCGCACGCTGCGCGCCGAAGGCCAGCTGCTGCGCGTGGCCGCCGTGGTGGAGACGCCGCCGTCCAACACCACGATCCCGTTCGAAGCCCTGTTCGGCGCGACGTCGCTGCTGGGCGAGCCGGAGTTGCGCCACGAGCTGCTGACCGGCGACCAGGGCTGGTGGGGCAAGCTGCTGATCCGCGTGCGGCCGGATGCTTCGGTGGCCGACATCACGCAAGCCTTGCAGCGGACGCTGGACGACAGCGCCGTCAGCGGCAAACTCAAACCCGAGGCGCGCCAGCGCCTGGGCCAGCGCCACGCCATGGAGCTGTCGCTGGCGCCGCTGCGCGATGCCTATTTCGACGAGGAGGTGGCCGGCAACGGCATCTCCGCGCCGGGCGAGCGCGCCAGGCCGGCGGTGGTCGCGGCGCTGGCCGCGCTGGCGCTGCTGATCGTGGCGCTGGCGGCGGTCAACTACGTCAATCTGAGCACCTTGCGCGTGCTGCGGCGCCAGCGCGACATCGCCATGCGCATGGTGCTGGGCGCCGGCGCGCGCCGCATCGCGACGCAGTTGCTGATCGAGGCGCTGCTGGTGGCGCTGCTGGCGACGGCGCTGGCCCTGCTGCTGGCCTGGCTGGCGCTGCCGGC
>Ga0209862_1000716_pt1 | contig 11522 bp, 10 predicted proteins | sample OrgsoiDNA_201061_FD_185809 | JGI IMG/M metagenome (GOLD analysis project Ga0209862, IMG submission 185809) | Permafrost soil microbial communities from the Arctic, to analyse light accelerated degradation of dissolved organic matter (DOM) -... | ecosystem: Environmental > Terrestrial > Soil >... | reverse complement strand
CCTTTCATTCGGGCGGCTACCCGCGGTCGCCGGCCGGACAGACTGCCGCCCCGTGGACATTGCGCGGCTTGATTCTGCGTCGCCTCGATGGGCTGATCGCGGTCAACGCGGAAATCGCGGCGCTGTTCCGCAGGTTCGGCGTTCGTCCGGAGCGCATTCGCACGATTCTTCCGTTTGCCGTGAAACCTCCCGGCCCGGCGCTGCCGCTGCCGGAGCGCGCGCGGAGTTTCCTGGCGGCTCACAAGCCCGTCTTGCTGACGGTTGGACTGCTGGAACCGGAGTACGATCTGCCGCTTCAGATTGACGCGATGGAAGACATCCTGCGGCGCTTTCCCGGGGCGGGGCTCATGATTGCCGGAGCGGGCAGCATGGAAGAGCAACTGCGCAACCGGATCGCCGCCAAGCCGTATGCCGAACACGTGCTGCTCTACGGCGATATGCCTCACGCCGCGACTCTGCGCGTGATGTTGGAGTGCGAGGCTTTGCTGCGCACCACGCTCTTCGATGGCGACTCAGTCGCCGTGCGCGAGGCGCTCTGCATCGGGACCCCCGTGATTGCCTCCGATAACGGGATGCGCCCGGCCGGCGTGCGGTTGATTCCCGTCTCTAACCGGGAAGGGCTGCGGGAGGCGATCTTCGAAACTCTGGCCGATCGCGGTTCGCGGAAGAGCGTGTCCGGCGACGGCCAGGAGAATATCCGCGAGGTCGTGGAGTTTTATCGGACCTTGTTGGACCCGTCTACCACAACCGCAGCGGGACGTCGCCAGGCGTGAAGCCCAGCCCCATCCGGATGCTATAAGTCCACCGGTTGTAGTTGCTGAAGACTCCGCTGTCGTACCTGTTGAAATTCGCCGAGATCACTCCGTGAGTGTACCGGAACAGCAAGCGGCTGGCGTTGAGGCTGCCTTGATAACTGCCGTAGGTCCCCGTCACATTGCCGAGCGAGTTGGATTTGTTGTACCCGGCGGATGCATTGATGCTCCAGTGTTTGAACCCGGTATACCCATAACCCACTCCCGCGTTCGTACTGGAGGAAGTCAGGAATAAGCCGTTGCCGGGAGTTATGGCATGCCCGCCCGAGGCGTAAAAGACACCGTGCTGGACCGTGTACGCAAGCCGCCCAGCCAGGTTGGGGACATAGTCGACCCGGTACGCAACCTCGCTCGCGAAGGCCACTCCAATGATCGCGGCCACGGCTGGGTCCAGAGGCACATTCTGCTGGAACTTGGTCTCGGCTCTCATCGCCCCGCCATACCCGCTGAACTCGAAATTGCGCGACAGCCGCACCGCGTAGGTTACCACCAGCCCATGGAGATCGGTGCTGCTTAAAATCCCGGTGAACGAATAGTGTGTATACGTGTAACCCGCGCCGATAGTGGAGCGGCGCGTCAGACGGTATTGCAAATCACCCCGCGCCCCGCCGCCGGTCACTCCGAAAAGAGCCGAGGAGCGCCGCCGCTGGAGGAAACCATCGGCGCCGAAATCGAGCGAAAGCCGCGCACTCTTTTGCACGGTGATATCGGCCTGCGTACTGAGGTAGATGGTCCGGTTATCGAAGAAATCGTTTCGGGGAATGAAGGCCGCCGCCGGGTCGAATGGCACAGCCTCGCTAAACCCCAGCGAACTGAAATTGTTGGAGAATATCCCCGCGCTCTCCCGCAAACTGAAGGTGGTGTGCCTGGAAAGGCGATCGGTCAAACTCAGCCCCAGGGTCTGATCGGTGCCATCGTAAAAGGAAATATTCGGATAGTGCCGGATGGAGGCGCGATAGTCCAGCCCGAGCCTGATGTGCTTCCACGAATGCGTGCCGCTTATCCCGCCGGCTACCTGCACGCCGAGCCCCTTGTCGTTTACCGGATTGCCTTGGCTATTCACCGACACGCCATTGAGGCCGGCATCATAGATACCCATTATGTCGAGAAAGGGACGAAAGTCGATCACCCCACCTTGCATGGGCGCGGGCGCTTCCCCTCGAAGAAGAATCGCGGGGCCGCCGTATTGCGCCAGTGCGGGCGCGGCCGCTGCCAGTAGTGCGAACGCTCGTGAGAGTTTCAAAGTGTACTCCTCCGCACCCCCTTTGCGACTCGCTGCAATGGGCGCAAATCAGAGTCTGACGCGAGTCTTTCAAGCCTGTCAAGTCACCTTGGTCTCTTTCCAAAAGTACCGGGCGGGAAGGAACAGAAACGAGACCGCGCACAAGGACGCTGCCATCAGGACCGCGAACGTACGCACCGGCGAGGTGATCCGTTTGAGCGGAGACCCGCCTGGCAGCCGCCAGTCGGCTGCCGCCAGGGTATAAAACAACGCTTGCGCCCCCAGGACGCAGCGGCCCCACGGAGCCGGCAGACCGAAACTGGCGGCAGCCGCCGCGATCAGCGCGTATGGCATAAGCAGGCGAGCCAGTTTGTGCGAAAAGAAATGCACCCACATGCGATTGGACGGACCCAGCAGCGCCGGATACTGGCCGACGATCTGGTAATTCCCGGCCAGCGTACGAACCTTGCGGCGAAATTCCGAGGAAAGCCGCGTGGGGTAATCGTAGGCCAGCGCGGATTCGTCCAGGATCACGCGGTATCCCCGAAAAAAGGCGCCCAAGGGAAGATACATATCGTCCACCAGCGTGCCCTGGGGCAAACGCGTGGCCAGACTGCGGCGCATCGCATATATGCATCCGGTGGCCCCCATCACCGAGTCCAGACTGCTCAACTGCTTGCGGATCCACTTCTCGTATTTCCAATACAGCCCCACGGACGCTTCCTCCATACCGGCGCCTTCCCGGATCACCAGTTCTCCGCTGGCCACCCCGACCTCCGGGTCGGCGAAACAGTCGACCAGGTTGCGCAGGCTCTCGCGGTCCAGCGTCTGACGCACATCCGTGAAGAAGAGGATCTCGCCCGAGGCGCGCTCGAGCCCGGCATTGAGGGCCGCGGCCTTGCCCTGGCGGGGCACTTGAATCAACTGAAGGTCGCATCTTTCGGCACAGCCGGCACGGGCGCTCCGCACGATGGAGCCGGTTGCGTCCGTGGAACCGTCCGACACCACCAGGATTTCCATGAGATTCGGCGGATAGTTCAAGGCCAGAATGGATTCGAGCTTGGCCCCGATCCAGCGCTCGCCGTTACGCACCGGGAGGATGACCGAGACCCGCGCCTGCCAATGGGCCTTCAGGACCGGACGGGGCCGCCACCGGGCCAGAAGGGCCAGAAGCAGCGGATATAGGGCGATGGTGTAAACGCAAAAGGCCGCGCTGCACAAAAAGACGGTCACACACACCAAGCGTATTGTCCCACGCGGCAGCCCGCTAGCGAACGGGATATTCGGAACGGTGGGCGTCCAGCCATGCGGGAACCTGCTCCGCGCGCGCTAACTCGCCGCTCAGAAATGCCAGAATCAGCTTCGATGTCAGCAATGCGCTGAAGGCCGCGTCATACTGCTGCGGTTGCGTTTGCCCGGCTGCCTTGATGAGGTACGGGACCGTGCGGGACGTGGGCTTGCCGTCGAGTGTGTCATGATGCCGGAAGGGATGGTCGGACGACAGAACGACGGTGGCGGTATCCCAGACTCCGGCCATTTCCATCGCGTGGCGCAGACTGCCGAGGGTCTTGTCCGCTAGTTCCAGCGCATCCAGATAGCCCTGCTGGGTCTGTTTGAGAATCCCGAAAATGGGCGTAGCGCCCAGATCGTCCTTGCCGGTAGCCGCGTTGTAGAAGTAGGGCGGATGAGGTATCGGCAAATGCAGCAGGATCAGACCGAGACTTCGATCGCACGCCACCTGGAGGGATTTTGCCAGCACGGCCTCATGAATCATCCGGTGGCGCTCGGTTGACAAAGACTGGCCGAAAGGTGAACGGTAAATGGTCTCGTACAGGCTGCGCGGCTGATTGATCAGGATTTCCGGAACCGTGTTCCCGTTGCTGTTGTGCTGCGTGCTGCCGGACCACCACCAGCAATCGGTCAGGTCGGAGTTCAGCACTCGGCAGTAAGGAATGGCCCACGCCACCACGGCGGTGTTGAACCCGAGTTCGCGCGCCTTTCCGAAGACGTTCGGTTGCCGGCTCCACCGAAGCCATTGCCCAGAACCCGGCGGACGAAGCATCATCTCCGAGGGTCCATAGGGATGAACATCCTGGACCGGCATTCCCGTGGTGAGCGACGGCATGGACCAGTCCGTGTTGGTGTTGGCCGTGATTGCTTCCGAGGCAAACAAAGAACCGTTGCGCAGCCGGTCGGTTTCCGGGAGATGAATTCCGGGAGAACGTTCTTTGAAAGCCAGACCGTCATCCCACTCATCGAAGATGACCCATACGACGCGCGGCGCGTTGGGCGGTTTGGCGGGAAGACGGGCGGCCAGCCGGCCATCGGCGGTGATGGAGGGATCGAAGGTGGCGATCCGGTAGCCAGCCTGCGCAAATGCAATCGCCACAAATGGCGACAGCAGGGTCAGAAGCCAATAGGCCGGCTTCAAGGCGCGCATTCCGCCAACCGCCAGGGCAATGACGATCGCAATGGCGATCAATACGCCGAAGGCCGGCGTCCGTTGCACCACAAATCGGAGAAAGAGAGAATTCCCGGGGCGGCCAATCAGGGTGCGCAGCGAATTGACCAGGCTCACCAGAATCAGCAGGCCGAACAGCGGGGCCAGTTTGACCGCGAGACCATGACGCTGGCGCAACCCCGACATCAGCCCCGTTAATATCAGGGCCATCAGAATGATGTTGACGATCAAGGCGATGAAATGCGGCGGGCTGGGAGGATTCGTGAGCCAGTAATACTCATTGCGGTCCAGGGTCAACATTTCCGCCCAGCAGCGCAAGTAAACCAGGTTCGATAACGAGAGTGCAACCACCAAATCGGGCCAGCGCATGCGGCTAGAGATGTTTCCTCAAAAGCGAATGACGATGTCGAGAAATCTTCCCCGGCAGGACACAGGATACCCCAGGCAGCGCGTCGGGAAGCATCTTGCTTAATGAATCTTTCGGACATTGGGTTTTCAACACCATTTCCGATCCGGGAAGCACCCTATACCGCGCGGACAACCTACTGCGCCAGAATGCTCTCCACCGCCTCTACCACATCCCCGCAAGCGGAATCCGGCGCGCACTTCTGCCGCGCTCCATACCCGGTGAGCACCAGTATGGTCCGCGTGCCGGCCCGCCGCCCGCATTCGATATCGGCCGCTTTATCCCCGATGAAGTACGATTGCGCCAGATCGATTCCGTAGTCGGCGGCGGCTTCCAGTACCATTCCGGGCGCCGGCTTCCGCCGGGCGGATGGACTCCCGGGAGCGTCGGCGCAGTAATAGGTTGCGTCAATCGAGCCTGCCCCTGCCTGGCGCAGAAACTCCGCATGCACGGCGCGGTACTGGTCTTCAGTGATCAGGCCGCGCGCGATGCCGCTCTGGTTGGTGATGACGAAAGTGGCGAAGCCGGCCGCCTTCAACCGCCGCAGAGCTTCCGGGACGCCTGGGAAAACGCGCACCCGGGCGGGATCGCCACAATAGCGGACGTCCTCCATGAGGGTACCGTCGCGATCGAAAAAGACAGCCCGCATTTTCAGCCGAAGCTCGCTTCCAGTTCGGCCGGCGAAACGGTCGCCGTACCCAGTTTGCCCACCACGATGCCGCTGGCGCGGTTGGCCAGTTCGGCGGCTTCGTAGGGCGTGGCGCCGGCCAGCAAGCCCAGGGTGAATACGGCGATCGCGGTATCGCCGGCGCCCGACACGTCGAAGACCTCCTGGGCGCGCGTGGGTGTGTGGTACGGCGGCCCATCGCCATGGAACAACAGCATGCCGTGTTCGCCCAGCGTGACCAGCAGACTGGCGGTGTCCCAGGCGCCAAGCAGTTTGCGCCCGGCTTCGAGCAGCGCCCGATCGCCGGTGACAGGCACTACGGGCGCGGATAGCGCCATGCCCGCGGCGCTGAAGGCTTCCGTGCGGTTAGGCTTGATGGCGGTGGCGCCGCGCCAGGAGAGCGACGCGCGCGGGTGCGGGTCCACCGTGAGAACCTTGCCCTGGTCGCGCGCGCGGCCGCCGATGTAGCCGGCCAGGTCCTGGTTCAGGAATCCCTTGCCGTAATCGGCCACCACAATGCCGTCCACCTGGCCGATGCCGGCGGCCAGATACGTGTTGGCAAGTGCCATCTGGCGTGGCGTCAGCGGGCCGGGCCGCTCACGGTCCACACGCACCACCTGCTGGTTGCGCGCGATGATCCGGGTCTTGACAGTGGTGGCGCAACCCGCATCCTGCTGCACGCCGGTGGTGTCGATTCCGGAAGCCCGCAGCAGGCTGCACAACCGCTGGCCTTGCGAGTCGGTCCCCACCAGACCCATGAGGGATGTGTGCGCCGTGAACTCGCGCAGGTTGCGCGCCACGTTGGCGGCGCCGCCCGGATAGTACGATTCCCCAACCACCTCGACCACCGGCACCGGGGCTTCGGGCGAAATACGCGTCACCTTGCCCCAGATGAACTCATCCAGCATCAGGTCGCCGATCACCAGGACGCGCTGGCTGGAAAACCGGGCTATGAGGGCGGCGTAGCGTTGCCGGTCAGTTTGCATGGCGCGCCGCGGAACCACCCACCGTGGAACCACCCACCGTGGAGCCGCCCACCGCCTCGCGTTGCTGCCGGGAAGGCTCCGCCGGGACACGCTCGGCGCTCTGGCGCGCCACCACCAGGAGGGACAGGCCTGGCCACGGCATCAACACGTCGAGCCTCCGCCAAATCCATACCGACTTGTCGAAAATCTTCAGCACCAGCTTGCTGATGTTGCCGGCGCCGATCATTTTGCTGTAAGCCCACCAGGGCAGGGCCGCAACTTTGTTGAAGCTGCCGATGCTTTCCACGCGGAAGCCTTCGGACTCCACCAGTTGACGCATCGCACTGTCGCTGTAGCGCCGTTTATGCCCGAGGCTGCGGTCCAGGCTGCCATAGAGGCTGGGCGCGTTGGGAACCAGAATTACCATCACGCCGCCCGGTTTCAGCGTGCGGCGCAGCGAATGAAGCATGCGGGCGGGATTCTCCACGCGCTCCAGCACGTTCAGGCAGAGCACCGTGTCGAAGCAGTTTTCCAGGCCCGCCAGGTCTTCGGCAACTTCGGGATCGATGCGCTGCACCGCCACGTTCGGCGTGCGCAGAAAACGGTTGCGCAGGGCGTGAAGGTGAAGCGGGTCGGTTTCGGCGGCGATATACAGCATGCGCCGCTCCATCAGGCGGCCGGTAAGATTCCCGATTCCCGCGCCCACTTCGAGGACTTCATCGCCCACGTAGGGCCGCACCTTGCGCGCCAGCCAACTCAGATATTGCGGCGTCCCGGTGAGATTGTTGAGCACGTCGCGTCCATACGGCGCGGCATAGAGATCGTCGATCAGCCAGAACTTGAAGATCACGCCGAAGGCCTTTAGCCCATCCTGCCAGCCGATTTTCTTACCTTCTTCGTAAGTGCGGCCGTGATAGCTGATGGGGACTTCGTAAATGCGGAACTTGCGCTTGGCGCTCTTCATGACGATCTCCGGCTCAAAGCCGAAGCGGTCCGAACGGATGGGGATGCTTTTCAGCAGGTCGGTGCGAAAGACCTTATAGCAGGTTTCCATGTCGGTGAGGTTGAGATTGCAGAACATATTGGAAACCAGCGTGAGGCCCTTGTTGAGCGTGGAGTGCCAGAAGGGAAGCACGCGCGACTGTTCGCCGGCCAGGTAGCGGGACCCGAAGACGGCATCGGCGTGGCCGTCCAGGAGCGGCCGGAGGAGCTTGGAGTACTCGCTGGGGTCGTATTCGAGATCGGCGTCCTGGATGAGCGAAAAATCGCCCGAGGCCTTTTCGATGGCCGTGCGAACCGCAGCGCCCTTGCCCCGATTTTGCGCGTGCCGGTAGAGCTGAATTTGCGGAAACGCAGCCGCCATGCGCTGCAGAATGGCGAACGTGCCATCGGTGGAACAATCGTCTACGATGACCAGTTCCCGCTCCATGTTTTCCGGAATCGGCGCCGTCAATACCAGCGAGATACACCTTTCCACAACGGTTCGTTCGTTGTAAACCGGCATCAGGATGGACAGCTTCATGAAACCAAACAGTCTAACAAATGACGAGATTTTAAGGTGGAGGGATGTCTCTCAGTCGATTCTCTTCCGCCCGTGAACCTGTCTCCGCGTTTTATCGGGGCTTCTGTGCAGCACGGGCGCCGGTAGCGGAGTCCATGCCCAATTGTCGCCCGCAAACAGAGTGGACGCATCCTGTCCGGCGATCGGGTCCACAAACGAGACCCGTATATTGCCGGCCTGCGGCTGAAACGTCAAGAGTGCGATGCGGGTATAAACGCCGCCGGACGCGCCGGCCTGGCCAAAACTGTGGATCGCGTGGCCATCATTGGCGACGCTGGTCATGCTGGTGGCGTTGTAGCCGAAGTGCCCGTTGAAAGTCCAGAAAATCTTAGGGCGCCACTGGATGAAATCCTCCCATTGTCCCAACCCGGTGGTGTGCGGGTCGGAACTGCCGCCCGCACAAGTGGTCAGGTCGTGGCACCAGGCGCCGGCGCCGGGCACGGGGCTGGTCGCGCCGGCCACCAGCATGTGGGTGGCATACATGAATTGCCGGTCGGGTTCAGAGGCGTCCAGGATGTTTTGGGCCCATTCCGCGGGCTGGCCGGAACTCATATTCTGGAAAATATCCATCCCCAGAATCCCCAGCCGGACCATGCCGGCCTTCGCGGGCACGTCTACCTTGACGTACTGATTGTGGGGGTGGGAGCAATCGGGGTAGCAGGAGGTCCAGCGGTATGCATTTCCGAATTGTGCGTCAAAGGTAGTGTAGCCTTGGCTATAGCCATTGTCGTGATTTCCCGGTGGCCACACCGCGGGCAATCCCATGGCCATGATGATGTTGTAGCCGGCTACGAAGTCCAGCCACTCGTTGGCAACGGTTGGGTTGTTCACGTAGTCGCCAACCGCTACGATGGCCTTGCAGTTCCACGCGGGACAGTTGGTCGCGATCCATTTCGCAACAGCCACCCATTGCGACGGGCCATTAGGCGCGTGAACATCCGGCACTACTACGATAGTGAATTCATCGCTTCCGGATTCAGCGGCCAGCGCGGACGCCGATGCCAGCAGCACAAGGCCAAGACCAGTACGGACGTAAGAGTTCAAGACAACCCCCCAATCCTTATTCTAACCTGGGAATCATGATCGCTCTCGGCGTTCTCCTTTCACTGGCCACGGACTTCGATCACCAGGTGAAGATCCGCGGCCATCGGGTGGAACTCGGGGAGGTGGAAGCGTATCTGGCGGAAATCTGCGGTTCGGATTCGGTGGCGGCGGTGGCGAAGAGGATCAGCGGCTGGGGCGAGGAATCCCAGGCGAGAATGCAGACGTCCTTCGCGGCGCCCACCGTGCGCGCCAGCTCTTCGCAGACCTGCTGGACCTGCTTCGATTTCTGCAAACGCGTGGAAGCAATCCCCCTCGCTGGACGAGAGAGAGCGTAACAGCCCAGCGCTGAGCTGGCACCGGCAGTCTATGACCTGCGCGCTTTCCAACACAAAAATGCGCGGAGCGCAGTCGGATGCTCGACCGATGTGTCGACTATCCACAAGGCGGTACGCTGCCGTTCGTCAAACTCAAGGAGCAGCCGATGCGCCTGTGCAAGCTCATGAAGTCGCAGTCCGGTCAGGGCATGACCGAGTACCTGATCATCGTCGCCCTGATCGCCATCGCCGCGGTCGGTGTGGTCACCGTCTTCGGCAACGACATCCGCCAGCTCTTCAGCGCATCGACCGGCGCGCTCAACGGCCAGACCTCGACGGCCAGCACGCAAAAGGCCTCCGTGAAGACCAAGACCTTGAAAAACTTCGGCACTTTCAGTGCCAACGGCGACTGACCGCCCGTCCGCCCGCTTTCGCAAGCGACCTATCGTCACAGATAAGGGCAGCCGTTCGTGTTATCCAAAGGACCATGGCGCGGGATACGAAGGGCCAAGACAAGAGTGGTCGATCCGACGAGCACAACTCGCGCGGCATCGAGTTGGCCGATCGCGGCTGGCTCGACGAGGCCGTGCGCGAGTTTCGCAAGGCTATCGAGCTCGATCCGGAGTCGGCCCACGCACACGACAACCTCGCGACCGTCTATGCCGAGAAGAAGCAGTTCGCGCAGGCGCTCGAGGAGTACCTGAACGCGCTGCGGCTCGAGCCGGAAAGCGCCACCGCGCACTACAACCTCGCCTGCTTTCTCGCGACCCACGCGCACGAGATGGCCATCGAGCAGTACAAGGAAGCCATCGAGCTCGATCCGGAGTATCCGGACGCGCACCTGAACCTCGGCATGACCTACGCCGACCTCGATCAGCGCGACGAGGCCAAGGAGCAGTTCAAGGCGGCCATGGAGCTCGATCCGTCCGATGCGCTGGCGAGGCACGAGCTGGCGGCGATGATGATGGACGAGGCCGACTACCGCGGGGCGATCGTGCTGCTCAAGGAAGTCGTGCGGCTCGAGCCCAAGAACTACGAAGGCTGGCTCGACCTGGGGATTTCGTACGCGCAGAAGGGCTTCTACCAAGAGGCGGAGCGCTGCTACGGCAAGGCTTCCGACCTCAACGCCGACGACGTGCTGCTCAACTACAACCTCGCGGCGCTCTATTCGCTGTGGGAGCGGCGGGCTGACGCGCTCGAGGCCTTGCGCAAAGCGCTCGAGAAGGAACCGGCCAAGGTTCGCGGCTGGCTTTCGGCCGATCCCATGTTCGATGGACTCAAGGGCGCGCCTGAATTCGAGCGGCTGATCTCATTGCAATAGTGCAATCAAACATTGCAGAAGCGAATGACTTGTAGCGTCATCTCACTTCCATCCAACCGTATTTCCTCGCTTTAGAAGATGGCACGCCGCGTGCTACTCTTAACCGCGAAACGCGTCTTCGCGGCATCGGGCTCAAGGTCCCCCCCGCCAGCCTACCGAGGAGCGTGTTTCTCGCATTTCCGCCCTCGGGCATTTCGCCCGGGGGCTTCTTTTTTGGCCGCTGCGCTGATACAGGCGCCAGCCAGATGACCGAACCCAAGCTTGCGACGTTGGCGGTGCATGCGGGCTCTCCCGAGGGCCTGAACGCCCCGGTCACGGTCCCCATCGTTCAGTCGACCACCTTCCGCTTCGAGAGTGCCGCTGCAGTCCAGCGCTACCAGCGCGGCGAGGGCGGGCTGTTCATGTACAGCCGCGACGAGAACCCCACCGTCCGCGCGGCGGAAGAAGCCGTGGCGCTGCTCGAAGGCGGCGAGACCTGCGTGCTCTTCGCCAGCGGCATGGGCGCGATGACGGCGGCGCTGATGGGGCTGCTCTCCGCGGGAGACACCGCGCTTGCGGCGACAGCGCTGTACGGCGGAACGTACAAGCTCCTACGCGACGTGCTGAGCCGATTCGGGGTGAAGCTCGAGATGGCCGAGCCCGAGCAGCTCGCGGCGACCTGCGCCAACAGCCCTGCCAAGGTCTGCGTCTTCGAGTCACCCACCAATCCCACGCTGCGCGTGCTCGATCTCGCAAAAGTGGCTATGGCG
>Ga0209862_1000711_pt1 | contig 11575 bp, 9 predicted proteins | sample OrgsoiDNA_201061_FD_185809 | JGI IMG/M metagenome (GOLD analysis project Ga0209862, IMG submission 185809) | Permafrost soil microbial communities from the Arctic, to analyse light accelerated degradation of dissolved organic matter (DOM) -... | ecosystem: Environmental > Terrestrial > Soil >... | reverse complement strand
CGAAACGCACCGCCTGCGCATCGCCGCCAAGACCGTCGGCATCATCAAGATCGACGCGCACGGCGAGGCGGCCACGCTGCAATTCATGGCCAAGCCGCCGATCGATCCGATGCGCATCATAGAGCTGATCCAGAAGAACCGCCAGATCAAGCTCAATGGCCAGGACAAATTGAAAATCACCGCCGCGATGCCGGACCTGGCCGCGCGCGTCACCCAAATCAAGACCGCCATTCGACAGTTGACCGCTTCATGAAAAACGCCCCACATACGACAATGAATTTGGTCTTGCAAGGACTAGCCGGCAGCAAGGCCAGGTTGGAGCGCATCGCCGCGCTGACCGCGCCCGGCCGCATTACCTGGATCAACGACCACGCGCTGCGCTGCGAAGGCATCACGTTTTCGCCGGGACTGCGCCACACCATCGAGGTGGCCGCCGCCGCCGCGCAGCTGGATGCGACCTATATGATGGGCGTGCACAGCTTCGCCGACTTCAAGCTGGTGGCGATGGACATGGATTCAACGCTGATCACCATCGAGTGCATCGACGAAATCGCCGACATGCAGGGCCTCAAGCCGCAGGTCTCCGCGATCACCGAGGCGGCCATGCGCGGCGAGCTCGATTTTTCGGAGAGCCTGAAACAGCGCGTGGCGCTGCTCAAGGGGCTCGATGCGTCGGCGCTGCAGCGCGTCTACGACGAGCGATTGAAGCTGTCGCCGGGCGCCGAAAATATGCTGCTCGCGGTGCAGGCGGCCGGCCTGAAAACGCTGCTCGTTTCGGGCGGCTTCAGCTTCTTCACCGACCGCCTCAAGGAACGCCTGGGTCTCGACTACACGCACGCCAACGCACTGGAAATCGTCGACGGCAAGCTGACCGGCCAGGTCATCGGTGGCATCGTCGACGCCGAGGAAAAAAAACGCACGGTGGAACGGGCGTGCGCGGAGCTGGGCATCACGCCCGGACAGGCCATCGTCATGGGCGACGGCGCCAACGACTTGCAGATGATGAGCGTCGCCGGCCTGTCCGTCGCCTTCCGCGCCAAGCCGGTGGTGCGCGAGCAGGCCAACGTGGCGCTGAACTTCGTCGGACTCGATGGCATCCTGCCGCTGCTGAGCTAAGCGCCAAAATCACGCAAGCAGGTGGGGCCGCCACTCCTCATGGAGGGTGGCGGCTATCTGCAAGTCGAAAAACCACACTGTGGTGCACAATGTGTGCGCGATGCGCGGGAAGTGTGGCATAGTTCGGCCTCCGCGTGACGACCACGTCGCCGGATGGGATGCGGCAAGCCAACGCAACCCGCCAAATTCAAGTGTGAAGCGAGCATGCAACACAGCCCTCCCCCCGGCGTCAATCAGCCATGCCCCTGCGGCAGCAATAAAAAATTCAAACGATGCTGCCAGCAACGGCGGGAGCACGCGGCACCGACCCGCCGGCTGTCGCCCGCCGCCATGGAAAGTGCCCTGGCGGCGGCGGCCAAACACATCGCCGCGCAACGCTACACAGTGGCCGAGATGGCATGCCGCCAGCTGCTGGAGGCCGATCCCGGCTGTGCCGAAGCGTATTGCCATCTGGCGCAGGCCGCCATCAAACAGCACGACACGGCCGGCGCCGAACGATACATCGAGCAGGCCCTGGCCTGTCGGCCCACGCAGAAGGCGCATGCCGGCCTGGCGCGGGCCTACGAGCTGCGCGGCGACTTGGCGCTGGCCATGCATCAGTTCCGCCAGTCGCTGGGATTGGTGCCCGACGATGCCGACAGCCTGCTGGGACTGGCTCGCTGCCTATACCTGCGGACCGAATACGACAAAGTATTGGCGCTGTGCCTGCAGCTGCTGGCGCTGCAACCCGACAACGCCGCCGCCCATACACTGCGGGGTGCGGCATTGATGGGCCGCCGCGAATATAGCGCGGCCAGCGACGCCTTCGCCGCCACGCTCGGGCGATTGCCGGAGTCCGCCGTGGACCATAACAATCTCGGCCTGGCGCTGTCGGCCGACGGCAAGCATGAGCAGGCGATGCGCCATCTGCGCCGGGCCATCGCTCTGCGGCCCGCCGAGTGGAACGCCCACAGCAATCTGCTGTATGTGATGTCCCACATCGAGACGATGCCGGCCGCCACGCTGTTCGATGAGCACGCGCGCGTCGGCACGCTGCTGGGCGCCGGCAAGGCCGTGCCGCCGCACGAGAATGGCCGCGAGCGCGACCGCCCGCTGCGGATCGGCTTCATCTCGGCCGATCTGTACCAGCACCCGCTGAGCGAGTTGATCGAGCCGATCTGGACCGCGTGGGACGGCGCCGCCCAGCAGATCTGGGTCTACCACAACCGCCGCGTCGAAGACGCGACCAGCCGGCGCCTGCGCGCGCTGGCGCATCAATGGCGCCATGTCGACCAGCTCGACGACCTGGCGCTGGCGGCGCAGATCCGCGCCGACCGGATCGACATCCTGATCGACCTGTCGGGCCACACCGGCCACAACCGCCTGCCCGCGCTGGCCTACAAGCCGGCGCCGGTGCAAGCCAGCTGGCTGGGCTATCCGAACACCACCGGACTGGCGGCGATCGATTACTACCTGGCCGACCGCCATCTGGCGCCGCACGGCCAGATCGACCGCTACTTCACAGAAAAGATCGTGCGCCTGCCCGCGCTGTGCAGCTTCCAGCTGCGCGCCGACGCGCCGCCGCCCAACCGCCTGCCCGCGCTGCGCAACGCTTACTTCACTTACGCCAGCTTCAACCGCGGCATGAAACTGGGCGAGCAGGTGATCGCACTGTGGAGCCGCATCCTGCTGGCCCGTCCGGGCGCGCGCATGCTGCTGGCGCCGTTCGCCGACGACGATGCGCGCAACGCGATGCGCCGGCGCTTCGCGTCGCACGGCGTCGCCGCGGAGCGCCTGAGTTTTTCGCCCCAGCTCGACATCGGCGACTATCTGGCCCTGCACCACCAGGTCGATTTGGTGCTCGACACCTACCCGTATGGCGGCGGCACCACGTCGGCGCACTCGCTCACGATGGGCGTGCCGGTGCTGACACTGGCCGGCGACAGCATGCGCTCGCGCCAGACGGCGGCACTGCTGCTCCATGCGGGCCTGGGCCAGTTCGTCACCGGGTCGGAGAGCGAGTATGTCGCGGCGGCGCTGGACTGGAGCGAGCGCTGGGAAGAGCTCGATGCCATCCGCAGCGGCCTGCGCACCTTCATGCTCGCCCCGCCGCCGCAGCTGGCCCCGGCCGCTATCGCGCGCCAGGTGCAGCAAGCCCTGCGTATCATGTGGCAGCGCTGGTGCGACGGCGTAGCCCCGGCGGCCTTCGACGCCGCCGCATAAGCGGCCCAACCGGCACAGCCGGCGCCGGCCACGGCACGACGGCGCGTACGTCGCGACGCCATCACCACCACAAGGAATTCGTATGAAAAGCATCATCCTAATCGGCGCCGGCGCGCTGACCCGCGACCTGGTCGAAGCCTTCGGCGCCTCGGCGTTCGCCGCCATCTATGTCGACCCGGCCTACGCGGCCGCCGGCATCGGCGGCTTGCCGCTTGTGACCAGCTGGGAGGCGGCGCGCCGGCTCGGCGGCCACTACATGCTGGGGGTGTCGGACATCGCCCACCGCGCGCGCGCCGCCGCCGCCGCCGAGGCGGCCGGCGTGGCGGCGGCGCCAGCCATGGTGACACGCACGGCCATCGTGGCGGCCGACGCGACACTGGCGCCCGGCACCGCCATCGGCCACATGGCGATGGTCGGGCCGTCCGCGCGGCTGGCAGGCAACACGCTGGTGATGCACGGGGCCGTTGTCGGCCACGACGTGGAACTCGGCGCGAACACCGTGCTGTGCGCCGGCGCCAGTCTGGGCGGCCATGTGCGCCTGGGCGGCGACAGCTTCATCGGATCGAACGCCGTGCTGGCGCCGGGGCTGGTGTTCGGCCAGCACAGCTATGTTGCCGCCGGCGCCGCCTGTTTCCGCAACGGCGAAGCCCACAGCCGCTGGATCGGCAACCCGGCCCGCCGCGTTGCCCTCGCCGCGCCGACCCTCACATCCTAAGGATCATCCCATGAGCATCCCGAGCGACCCGCTACTCGACTTCGCCCACCAGTATTTGCGCGACCATCCGGTCTGTAGTGATTTTATCGGCCATGGCCCGCTCAGCCGGATCGGCGCCGTCAGCGGACAGTTGCTGTACCGCGAGGGGCCATACCAGGTCGAGGTGTTTTCGGTCCCGCCCGACTACATCGTGCCCGCCCATACCCACCCGGATGTCGACAGCATCGAAGTATATTTAAGCGGCTCGATCAAATTCTCACATAGCGGCAGCTTCGTCTTCCAGACCGAACAGACAGTGCGCGGCCCGGACGATGGCAGCTATGCCTGGCGCATGCTAAGGATACGGCCACAAGACATGCACGGCGCCGTCACCGGCACAAGCGCCGCGCGCTTCATCTCCATCCAGCACTGGCTCAACGGTACGCCGCCGACCTCGGTGGCCTACAACTACACCGGACCGGCGATGGAAGCCGACCATTTCACGCTGGTCAACGGCGGCGAGCCGCTTGAGCGCCACCAAGACCAGCTGTCCGAGGCCGACGCCCTGTAAGCCCGGCGGCGCGCGCATCCGGTTCCCGCCGTGCCATCGCACAACGGACGTCCCATGGCACAAGAGCATACATCGAAAATAGTGGTCTACGTCGCGCTGGCCGGCAATCTGCTGGTGGCGGCCGCCAAGGCCGGCGCGGCGACGTGGACCGGCAGCGCGGCCATGCTCAGCGAGGCGGTCCATTCCTTCGTCGACTGCGGCAACGAAATCCTGCTGTTGTACGGCATGCGCCGCGCCAACCGCAGGGCCGACCGCGACCATCCGATCGGCTACGGCCTGGAACTGTATTTCTGGAGTTTCATCGTCGCGCTGCTGGTGTTCGCGCTCGGCGCGGGCGTCTCGATTTACGAAGGCATCCAGCACCTGCGCCAGCCGCAACCGGTCGAGCACGCGCTGGTCAACTACCTGGTGCTGGCCGCAGCGTTTGTGTTCGAGGGCATTTCGTGGGTGGTCTCGCTGCGTCAATTCCGCGCGTCGAAAGGCCCGTATGGATATTACGAGGCCTTCCGCAAAAGCAAAGACCCGCCGACCTTCATGGTGCTGTTCGAGGACAGCGCGGCGCTGCTCGGCATCCTCATCGCGGCGGCCGGCACCTACGCGACCACCAGCCTGGACCTGCCGCTGGCCGACGGCATGGCGTCGCTGCTGATCGGCCTCGTGCTGACGGCGACGGCCACGCTGCTGGCGCGCGAAAGCAAAAGCCTGCTGATCGGTGAGCGCGCCAACAAGGCGCTCAGCGACTCCATCCTCGCCGTGGTGGCACACACCAGTACCGATCTGCAGGCCAACGGCGTGCTGACGGTGCAACTGGCGCCGGATCAGATCATGGCCGCCCTCAGCCTCGAATTCGCCGACCATCTGCAGGCGCCGCGCATCGAGGAACTGGTCATCGACATCGAGCGCCAGGTGCGCGCCGCGCATCCGGAAGTGGTGAGTTTGTTCGTCAAGCCGCAGACCCCGGCGGCCTACAAGGAAACCGTGAAACGCCGTTTTGAAACGCCGCCCGACCAGCAAAACGGCGGCAAACAGACCGCAGTCGAATCGGGCGGTGAGGCCTAAGCAGCCATCGCCGTGAAGGCCTGCTCGATATCGGCGATCAAATCGTCGACATCTTCGAGGCCGACGTTGAAGCGCACCAGCATGCCCTGGTCGGTCCATCCCGTACGCATGCCCTGTATCCGGTACGGCATCACCAGACTGTTGGCGCCGCCCCAGCTGTAGCCGATGCCGAACAAGGTCAGCGCGTCGACGAAGCGGTCGGTCTGCTGCTCCGTGTAGCGCGCGTCGAACAGTACCGAGAACAAGCCGCCAGCGCCGCTGAAGTCGCGCTTCCATATATCGTGGCCGGGACAATCGGCCAGCGCCGGGTGCAGCACCCGGGTGATTTCCGGCCGCGTCTTGAACCACGCGGCCAGCTTGCGCGCGCCGGCGTCGTGCGCGTCGAAGCGCAGCTTCATCGTCGGCAGGCCGCGCAGCACCAGATACGCGTCGTCGGCGCCCACGCCCATGCCGAGCCGCATATGCGACATGCTCAGGCGCTCATGCAGCAGCTGGTCGCGCGTGATGACGGCGCCCATCAGCACATCCGAGCCGCCGGACTGGTACTTGGTCAGCGCCTGCATGATGATGTCGACGCCGAGCTCGAAGCCGCGCAGCGCCAGGCCGGCCGACCAGGTGTTATCGAGCGCCACCAGCACGCCCTTGTCGTGCGCGGCCCGGCAGATGGCCGGCAGGTCCGGCACTTCCATCGACACCGATCCCGGCGCCTCGGTCCAGATCAATTTGGTGTTCGGCTGAATCAGCGCGGCGATGCCGGCGCCGATCAGCGGATCGTAGTAGCGCGCGGTGACGCCGAAATCCTGCGTCAGCCATTTACCCAGTTCGCGGTTCGGGTTGTAGACGTTGTCGGGCAGGAGCACGTCGTCGCCGCTTTTGAGCAGCGCGAAATCGACCATCGCGATGGCCGCCAGCCCGCTCGGCGCCAACAGGCAGAATTTACCGTCCTCGATTTCGGCCAGCCGCGCCTCCAGCGTGAAAGTGGTCGGCGTGCCGTGCAGCCCGTAGGTATAGGCGCTCTTCTCCTTCCACTCGCCCGAGCGCATGGCCGCAACGTTCTTGAACAGCACCGTGGAGGCGTGGTGTATCGCGCTCGGAAACGCGGCGAAGCCTTGCGGCGCTTGATAGTCGGTGTGGATCAGGGCAGTCTGCGGGGATTTTTTGATGGTCATGGCGTTGGTTCGGGCGATAAAAAAGGCGGACCACTCTAGGTTGGTCCGCCTTCGATTATACGAGCATATGGATGCCGCTTGCTGACTCTTACTCGGCCGCGCCCCACAGATCATGCGCGTCGGACGCGGTGATCTTGACGTCGACGAACTCGCCGACGATCAGTTTCTTGTGCGGCTCATACGGCGGCTTGACATACACGACGCCGTCGATTTCCGGCGCGTCGGCGCTGGAGCGGCCCACGCCGCCGCTGCGGTTGACTTCATCGATCAACACGCGCACGGTCTTGCCGACCTTGGCCTGCAAACGCTGCTTCGAGATCTCCTCTTGCAGCAACATGACGCGGCCGCGGCGCTCTTCGCGCAGTTCTTCCGGCACCGGGTTGGCCAGTTCGTTGGCGGTGGCGCCTTCAACCGGCGAGTAGGCGAAGCAGCCCAGGCGATCGATCTGCGCTTCCTTGAGGAAGTCGAGCAGATACTCGAATTCGGCCTCGGTCTCGCCGGGGAAGCCGGCGATGAAGGTCGAGCGGATGGTCAGGTCCGGGTTCATCGCGCGCCAGGCCTGGATGCGGTCGAGGTTTTTCTCGCCGCTGGCCGGACGCTTCATGCGCTTCAACACGTCGGGATGGGCGTGCTGCATCGGGATGTCCAGATACGGCAGGATATGGCCGCCGCTCATCATCGGAATGATCTGGTCGACGTGCGGATACGGATACACATAATGCAGGCGCACCCACGCGCCATACGATTTGGCCAGTTCGCCGAGGGCCTCGGTCAGCTGCGTCATGTGGGTCTTGATCGGACGGCCATTCCAGAAGCCGGTGCGGAACTTGACGTCGACGCCGTAGGCCGAGGTGTCCTGCGAAATGACCAGCAGTTCCTTGACGCCCGACTTGAACAGGTTTTCCGCTTCCAGCATCAGGTCGGCGATCGGCCGCGACACCAGGTCGCCGCGCATCGACGGGATGATGCAGAAGCTGCAGCGGTGGTTGCAGCCTTCGGAGATTTTCAGATAGGCGTAGTGCTTAGGCGTCAGCTTGATGCCTTGCGGCGGCAGCAGGTCGAAGAACGGCGCGTGCGGCTTCGGCAGGTGCAGGTGGACCGAGTCCATCACCTCGGCCAGCGCGTGCGGGCCGGTCACGGCCAGCACCTTGGGATGGATCTTCATGATGATGTCGTCGCCGGCCGCGTCTTTTTTCGCGCCCAGGCAACCGGTGACGATCACCTTGCCGTTTTCGGCCAGCGCCTCGCCGATGGCGTCGAGCGATTCCTGCACGGCGGCGTCGATGAAGCCGCAGGTGTTGACGATGACCAGGTCGGCGCCGTCGTAGGACTTGGCCGTTTCATAGCCTTCGGCACGCAGCTGCGTCAAAATCTGTTCGGAGTCGACCAGCGCCTTCGGGCAGCCGAGCGAGACGAAGCCCACTTTGGGCGCCGCGCCGGGCGTGGCGGTGGCGGTTTGGGAGACGACGGGAATACGGGAAAGCGAGTTCGATTGCATGATAGGGCGCCAGGGAAATTCAGACCAATCGAGCATTGTACATTATTCCCGCCCTGCCCAAGCAAGGCCCGAAAAGCAAAACGGCACGGCGATCGCTCGCCATGCCGTTTTGCATCGATATCGCCAAGGCTTATTTTTTGTCGGTCGGGGCCGGCGGCACGCCGGGGACAAAGGGGAAGGCGCCGAAGATGTTCTTGCTCTGGCTCTGCATCTGTTCCTGCATCTGCACGAACAGGCTCTTGCTCTGGTCGATGTAATTGTTCATCATGCCCTGCATCATCGGGCCTTGCACGTTCATGAACTGGGTCCACATTTCCGGGCTGAACGGTTTGCCTTCGACGGCGCCGGCCGCGCCGGTGGTGAACTTGCGCTGGATGTCGGTGAAGGCCTGGACGTTCTTTTCCAGATACGAACCCATCATGCCCTGCATGGCGTGGCCGTAGTAGCGGATGATCTGCGACAGCACGACGCTGGAGAACATCGGCGCGCCATTGGCCTCCTCTTCGAGGATGATCTGCAACAGGATGCTGCGGGTCAGCTCTTCGTTCGATTTGGCGTCGACAACGGTGAATTCCTCGTTGTCGAGCACCAGCTGCTTGACGTCGGTCAGCGTGATGTAGGAGCTGGTCTGCGTGTCGTAAAGACGGCGGTTGGGATATTTCTTGATCAAACGGTCAGCGTTTTTTTTCGCACTACTCATCACAAGTCCACTTATTGCGCCGCAGCGCGTACTTTAACAATTCGAAAAAAAAGCGAACGCCGGGTCCGCTTTCCCACCTGCTTACTCTGGCTATTATAGAGTGGAAAAAGCATGCCATGGGCATCCACCCCTAACTTTTGGGTTTTTATTGCAACGCAACCAGATTTACAACATGACATCAAAATAGCCGCGCCCGAGGACGAACGCGGCGTAGCGCGATGTTGCCAAGATTAATCAGCTTTTACCTTGACGTAACGTCCCGGTGCCGCCTCGGTGGCCTGATAACGCGCATTGCCGAGCTTGCTGCGGGCCTTGACATCCTTGCCGCCGTGTTCGCTCAGGAACTGCGCCCACTGCGGCCACCAGCTGCCAGCGTGCTCGGTGGCGCCGCTCAGCCAGTCGTCGGCCGTGCGCGGCTTGGCTCCCTTGCCCGCTTTCACCGGCGCATCGTTGGTCCAGTAGCTGCGCTTGTTCTTCGCCGGCGAATTGATGACGCCGGCGATGTGGCCGGACGCGCCCAGCACGAAGCGGTTGTTCTTCGGTTTGCCCTGATTGAGGATGGCGAGCGAGCCGTAGGCGGACGGCCACGGCACGATATGGTCTTCCCGCGAGCCGTAAACGAAGACCGGGCAGTCGATGGCGCCCAGGTCGACCGGTACGCCGGCCACGCTCAGCTTGCCCGGCACCTTGAGGCTGTTGTCCAGATAGGTATGCCGCAGATACCAGCAGAACATCGGGCCGGGCAGATTGGTGCTGTCGGCATTCCAGTACAACAAATCGAATGGTGGCGGCTCGTTGCCTTTCAGATAGTTCGACTGCACGTAGTTCCACACCAGGTCGTTCGGGCGCAGGCTGGAAAAAGTGCTGGCCAGATCGCGGCCCGGCATCAGGCCACCGCCCTTCAGCGTCTGCTCGCGCTGCGCCACCTGCTGCTCGTCGACGAACACGTCGAGCACGCCGGTGTCGCTGAAATCGAGGAAGGTGGTCAGCAGGGTCAGGCTGGCCGCCGGGTGCTGGCCGCGCGCCGCCAGCACGGCCAGCGCCGTCGAGACGATGGTGCCGCCGACGCAGAAGCCCAGCATGTTCAGTTTGTCCTGGCCGGAAATATCCTGCGCCACGGCGATGGCCTGGATGACGCCCTGCTCCACATAGTCGTCCCAGGTGGTGTGCGCCAGCGACTGGTCGGGATTGCTCCAGGAAATCAGGAACACGGTGTTACCCTGGTCGACAGCGTATTTGACGAGCGAATTTTCCGGTTGTAAATCCAGTATGTAAAATTTGTTGATGCACGGCGGCACCATCAGCAACGGCCGCTGATGCACTTGCGGCGTGCTCGGCGCGTACTGGATCAGCTGGAACAGCGGATGCTCGAACACCACCTGCCCCGGCGTCGTCGCCAGATTGCGGCCGACCTCGAAAGCGGACTCGTCGGACAGCGAGATATGGCCCTTGTTCATGTCGGCCAGCATATTGGCCAGGCCCTTGGTCAGGCTCTCGCCCTTGGTTTCGATCAGCTTTTGCTGCGCCTCCGGGTTGGTGGCGAGGAAATTGGCCGGCGACATGGCGTCGACGATCTGCTGCACGGCGAAGCGGATTTTCTGTTTCTGGTGCGGCTCCGTGTCCACGGCGTCGGCCATGGCCGTGAGGAATTGCGCGTTCAGCAGGTAGGACGCGGCATTGAAAGCCGACATGGGATTGCCCTGCCATGCGGCGGAGGCGAAGCGGCGGTCGGCCAGCGCCGGCGGCTTGCCGGCCATGAAATCCTGCCACAGCGCGCCGAAGCTGTGCAGATAGCCGTCGCGCAATTGTTCCAGCACTTCGGGCTTGATGGCGGCGCCGGCATCCTGCATGATGGCGGCCACCGGCGAGGCGCTCGCGTTCGCATCGGGGGCCGTGAACCACGGTTGCCACTGGCCGGGGTCGCTCATGGTCGACATCCAGGCGTTGGCGATGGCTTGCGGGTCGGGCAGATTCATGTGTGATTCCCTAAAAAATAGTTTGCGTATCTTTTGAACCGGATTAAGTATGCTGATCGTCGCTGTCGCGTGGGTTTATGTGGTCGGGCTGATGGCCCTCACCGAACCCACCGTTGTTGCCGGAATTATGACGTTTTTGGTCTACTGCGTGTTGCCCTTGTCACTACTATTTTATCTGACTGGCGGTCGCCGGCGGCGCGCCGCCGCTGAACGGCGCGCGACAGCCGAACAACGCGCAAAAACCGCCGCCCCGCCATCGATACCATCAGAAGACTAGGCTTTGCGGCCACCTGTCATTTGATCCAGATCAATGTCGCCTGACGTCCGGTGACGCCGTCGCGCCGGTACGAGTAAAACCGCGCCGAATTCGACACCGTGCAAAACTCGCCGCCGCTGACCCGCGCCACGCCGTTGCGGTGCAAGATGCCGCGCGCCAAGGCATAGATATCTGCCAGGAATTTATTTGGACGGCCCGGGATGGCCGAGAACGCTCCCGTCACATGGCGCACGGCAGACTCGTCGGGCGCCTGCTTCAGGAAAGCTTGCATCACGTCGGGGCCGACTTCGAACTGGTACTGACCAATCGCCGG
>Ga0209862_1000710_pt1 | contig 11577 bp, 11 predicted proteins | sample OrgsoiDNA_201061_FD_185809 | JGI IMG/M metagenome (GOLD analysis project Ga0209862, IMG submission 185809) | Permafrost soil microbial communities from the Arctic, to analyse light accelerated degradation of dissolved organic matter (DOM) -... | ecosystem: Environmental > Terrestrial > Soil >... | reverse complement strand
ATAGACCCAGTGCGCCGCCGCCGTGTCGAAGGAGGCGCTTTGTTCGTCGCGCCAGCCGATGTCCGGGTAACGCGTTTGCAGTTCCGAGCGCAGGCGCAGGTCGGCCGCCGCGTTGACCGCGTGGACCTGGGCGATCAATTCGGGAACGCTGGCATTGCTCGCGTGCCGAGGCGCCGATGCGGCGATGTCATCGGTGATTTGTTTCAACAGCAGCGAGCAATGGTCAAGATCGATATTGTGCTTCATGGCGTACTCCAAATGGGAAGTGAAGTAGCCAGTTTATGGACGCCGCCGTGCTGCGTACACTCGCGTCCCGAGCGCAGCAAGCGCTCTTTTTATTCTTCTTAAGTCATTGAAATAAAATAGGAAATTGTCGAGTTAAATTCCATCGACGACGTCCATCGACGGTCAACTCGCATTTTCCTGAGGATGGCGGCCTGGCCACTCCAGATAGCCGAACACGGCCCGTTCCACACGACATTCCAGCGTCGCCGCGCTGACATCGCCGCGCTCACCGGCGGCATCGCATAGCGCCCGCGTGATGGTCATCAAATCCGCGCCGACACTGTCGGCATCGCTCAGGCCCGGAATCCGTGCCAGCACTGCGGCGAGCACTTCCTGTATGCGCTGTTGATCGCGCAGTTGCGTATCGAGCGCAGCGATGCGGGATGCGCTTGCATCGAGCCGCCGCGCCAGCGCCGGCCGTTCGAGCTGGTGGCGCACGGCCTCGCGCACCATCGCGCGCAGGGCGGCGCGCCAGTCATCGAACTGGCTGGCTTGCTCCAGCTCCGCCAGCAGCCGCGCCGACGCCTGGCCGATCAACGCCGCCGTGATCGCATCCTTGCTGGGAAAATATTGGTACAAGGAGCCGATGCTGGCGCCGGCGCGCGCCGCGATTTGATTGGTGGTGTAGCCATCCGGATCGCCGCTGTCGAGCAACTCGGTCGCCGCCTGCAAGATGGCGGCGACCATGGCGCCGGAACGGGCTTGTGTTGGGCGCTTTCTCGGCGCTGTTCGATTTACCGTCATCAAATTTTCGCCTGGTCTGTGGACGCCGCAGTTTCCCGATGCGCATTTTTAAGCTCGAAGCCGGCTCGAATCTTAATATATTCCCGATGAGACGGGGAGAAAGCGGGCCTCATGCCGCCTTGCGCATGACGTCGTCCTGAGTCCGGCTGCGGTCGTGCCAGGCCGCGAAGGCGGTTAGCGCCAGCGCGGCCAGCGCCACGGCGGCGGCGACCCACGGCAGCGCATCAAGGCCGAAGCCGCGCTCCAGCGTCCAGCCGCCCAGCCATGCGCCGCCGGCGTTGCCGAGATTGAAGGCGCCGATGTTCAGCGTCGATGCCAGGTTGGGCGCGTGGCGGGCCTTGTCGACCACCCGCGATTGCAGCGGCGGCACGGTGGCGAAGGCCGCGATGCCCCAGACGAAGATGGTGGCGACGGCGGCGATTTGATGGTGGCTGGTCTCGGCGAAGACGGCCATCACGATGGCCAGCACGGCCAGGATGCCCATCAGCGACGGCATCAGCGCGCGGTCGGCCAGCTTGCCGCCGATGGTGTTGCCGATCGTCAGGCCGACGCCGAACAGCACCAGGACCAGGGTCACCGCGTGGGGCGAGAAACCGCTGATCTGTTCCAGTATCGGTGCGATATAGGTGAACACCACGAACACGCCGCCGAAGCCGAGCACTGTCATCAGCAAGGCCAGCCACGCGGCCGGCTCGCGCAGCACGCGCAATTCCTGGCGCAGGCCCTGCGGCGCGGCGTCGTGGCGGTTCGGCAGCCACCAGGCCAGGCCGGCCAGCGACAGCGCGCCCAGCGCGGCGACGATCCAGAACGTGGCGCGCCAGCCGAACTCCTGGCCGATAAAGGTGCCGAAGGGCACGCCCAGCACATTGGCCAGCGTCAGGCCGGTGAACATCAGTGCGATGGCGCTGGCGCGTCTGTCGGCCGGCACCAGCGAGGCGGCGACGACGGCGCCGATGCCGAAGAAGGAACCGTGGGCGAACGACGTGACCACGCGCGCCGCCATCAGCAGCGTGTAGTCGGGCGCGATGGCGCACAGCACGTTGCCGACGATGAACAGATACATCAGGGCCAGCAGGGCGCTCTTGCGTGGCCACTTGCTGGTCAGGACGGCCAGCAGCGGCGCGCCGACCGTCACGCCGAGCGCGTAGCCGCTGACCAGCAGGCCGGCCGACGGTATCGTCACGGCCAGGTCGCGCGCGACGTCGGGCAACATGCCCATGATGACAAATTCGGTGGTGCCGATGGCGAAGGCGCTGATCGCCAGCGCGAACAAGGTGATGGGCATGCTGTGCTCCCGCTAGTTTAAATGGTGGGCCGCGATGACGAATTCGACGGTGATGTCCGGCGCCAGCGCGACGAACAGCTGCTGCTCCCGCAGCATGCGCATGTCGGATAGCTGATACGGCGTGCCGCTGTCGCGCAGGCGGCGCAGCAGCGCCCGCCATTCGCTGGCGCTGTCGATGCGTAGCGCCAGATGGTCGATGCGCGCCGCCGCGCGGCCGATGGTGATACGGCTGCTCGCCAGCGGCGCCGGCCGCTCGATCAGGTGCAGCGCCGGCTGGCCGTCCAGATACAGCCAGTGGCCGCCGACGCCGAAGGCCGGCCGCGCGCCATCGTCCATGCCGGCGATCTCGACGAAGAAGCGGCGCAGCGGCGCGCAGTCGGATGCGACGATGGTGACGTGGTCGAGTCGCATGGCCGTCTTACAGCAGGCCGCCACCGTCGACATCGACGACGCTGCCGCTCATGTAGCCGTTCTGCATCAGCATCAGATAGGCTTGCGCCAGATCGCCGCCCTGGCCGACGCGGCCGACCGGAATGCCGGCGCCGGCGCGGGCCGCCATGGCCTTGCGATCGGCCTCGCTCATCTCGCCCCACATGCCGGTTTCCACCATGCCGGGGCTGACCACATTGACGCGCAGCGGCGCCAGTTCCTTGGCCAGCGTCTTGCCCATGGTTTCGGTGGCGGCGTTCATGGCCGCTTTCACCAGGCCGCCCGGTACGGCTTTGCGCGCCAGCAGGCCGGAGGTCAGCGTGATCGAGCCGGTCGGTTTGATGGTGCCGATGGCCGCTTGCGCGACGCGCAGCTGGCCGAAGAATTTGACGTTGAACGCGGCGATGGCGTCGTCGACTTTCAGGTCCGCCAGCCTGGCCGACGCGATCACCGGACCGGCCGTGACGACCAGGTGGTCGAAGGCGCCGACGGCGTCGAAGAAGCGCGCGACCGAGGCGGCGTCGCCGATGTCGACCTGCGCCGTCTCTATCGTCGCTGGAAAGTCGCCGGGCGCGGCGCGGCGGCCTGCCGCGATCACGCGCGCACCTGAGGCGGCGGCCTGCTCCGCCACCGCGCGACCGATGCCGGACAAACCGCCGATGACCACTACCGTTGCGTTGTTCATTTTCTGCTCCATCAAGAGTTATACGATGGCGCCATTTTGCTCCCGTGCGCGTCGTTTGATAATTGGCGCGCAATTTGAATGACTTTCAAATGAAATTTGCTAATTACGGCTTGGACTAGCTGCTCAGCGTGGATTTGCAGCGGACGCGCCATTGGCCACTCTTGCAGCAGCGCACCTGACAGGCGCACCAACGCCGGGCGCCGATTTGCGCTGACGGATGAGGATGAAAAGGGAAGGGGGCGCGGCACGAGCGTGCCGGAAAAGTATCAGGCCGGGCGAATCGCGATTCGCCCGGCCTGCTTATGCGCCGTATGGCGGACGATGACGTCGTCCGCCACACGGTGGCAACATCAAACTCAGATGGTGGCCAGCACCGCGTTGAGCGTCGCGCTCGGACGCATGACCGCCTCGGTTTTCGCCGGGTCGGGCAGGTAGTAGCCGCCGATGTCCATCGCCTTGCCCTGAACTTCCTTGAGCTCTTCGACGATCTTCGTCTCGTTCTCGGCCAGCGCCTTGGCCAGCGGCGTGAAGTAGGCCTTCAGTTCCGCGTCCTCGCTTTGCGCGGCCAGGGCCTGCGCCCAGTACAGCGACAGGTAGAAGTGGCTGCCACGGTTGTCGAGTTCGCCGGTGCGGGTCGATGGCGACTTGTTATTGTCGAGCAGCTTGCCGGTGGCTTCGTCCAGCGTCTTGGCCAGCAGCTTGGCTTTCGCGTTGCCGGTCTTGATGCCCATGTCTTCCAGCGACACGGCCAGCGCCAGGAACTCGCCCAGCGAATCCCAGCGCAGGTGGTTTTCCTCGACCAGCTGCTTGACGTGCTTGGGCGCCGAACCGCCGGCGCCGGTTTCGTACATGCCGCCACCGGCCATCAGCGGCACGATGGACAGCATCTTGGCGCTGGTGCCCAGTTCCATGATAGGGAACAGGTCGGTCAGGTAGTCGCGCAGGATGTTGCCGGTCACCGAGATGGTGTCCAGGCCGCGCGAGGCGCGCTCCAGCGTGTAGCGCATGGCGCGCACTTGCGACATGATCTGGATGTCCAGGCCGCTCGTGTCGTGGTCTTTCAGGTAGGTGTTGACCTTCTTGATGACTTCGGCTTCGTGCGGACGGTACGGGTCGAGCCAGAACACGGCAGGCATGCCGGAGTTGCGCGCGCGCGTGACGGCCAGCTTGACCCAGTCGCGGATCGGCGCGTCCTTGACCTGGCACATGCGCCAGATGTCGCCTTCTTCCACGTCCTGCGACAACAGCACTTCGCCGGTGGTCAGGTCGGTGATGTTGGCCACGCCGGCTTCCGGCACTTCGAAGGTCTTGTCGTGCGAGCCGTATTCCTCGGCCTGCTGCGCCATCAGGCCGACGTTCGGCACGGTGCCCATGGTCTTCGGATCGAAGTTGCCATGCCATTTGCAGAAGTTGATCATCTCTTGATAGATGCGCGCGAAGGTCGATTCCGGCATCACGGCCTTGGCATCCTTCGGACGGCCGTCGGCGCCCCACATCTTGCCGCCGATGCGTATCATGGCCGGCATCGACGCGTCGACGATGATGTCGTTCGGCGAATGGAAGTTGGTGATGCCCTTGGCCGAGTCGACCATCGCCAGTTCCGGACGGTGTTCGTGGCAGGCGTGCAGGTCCTTGAGGATCTCGTCCTTCTTGGAGGCCGGCAGCGTTTCGATCTTGTCGTACAGGTTGCCCATGCCGTTGTTGACGTTGACGCCCAGTTCATCGAACAGCGCCGCGTGCTTGGCGAACGCGTCCTTGTAGAAGATGCGCACGCAGTGGCCGAACACGATAGGGTGGGACACCTTCATCATCGTCGCCTTGACGTGCAGCGAGAACAGCACGCCGGTCTTGTAGGCGTCGTCGATTTCTTTTTCGTAGAATTCGAGCAGCGCTTTTTTGCTCATGAACATGCTGTCGACGATCTCGCCGGCCTTCAGCGACACCTTCGGTTTCAGCACGATGGTCTTGCCGGAAGCGGTGATCAGTTCCATCTTGACGTCGCGCGCGGCGTCCAGCGTCATCGATTTTTCACCGTGGTAGAAGTCGCCGCTGTGCATGTGCGAGACGTGGGTGCGCGAGGCCTGGCTCCATTCGCCCATCGAATGCGGGTGCTTGCGGGCGAACTCTTTGACGGCCTTCGGCGCGCGGCGGTCGGAATTGCCTTCGCGCAGGACCGGATTGACCGAGCTGCCGATGCACTTGCCGTAACGGGCTTTGAGCGCCTTGTCTTCGTCGGTCTTCGGATCTTCCGGATAGTCCGGCAGCTTGTAGCCGCGGCCTTGCAGCTCGCGCACGCAAGCCATCAACTGGCCCACCGAGGCGCTGATGTTCGGCAGCTTGATGATGTTGGTGTCGGCCAGTTGCGTCAGCGCGCCCAGCTCGGACAGCGTATTGGGCACTTTTTGCTCGTCGCTCAGGTATTCAGGGAATTCCGCCAGCACGCGGTGCGCCACCGAGATGTCGGTGGCGACGACGTCGACGCCAGCCGGGGCCGTGAACTTCTGGATGATCGGCAGCAGCGAGTAGGTCGCCAGCAGCGGCGCTTCATCGGTCAGCGTGTAGATGATTTTTGATTTTGGTGTAGCCATGTTCGTTCCCTTGTATGCGGTCGGTACCGGGTGGTTAATACTGCCGCGCCAGGCCCGGTGGTCTACCTTGCCCTGGGGCGGCTGGTGGGAGGGCGCTGTGACGCCGTCCTGAGCCAAATCGCTTATTTTAGACTGTCTGGCCGCATTTTGTGTAAACCCTGCCGGCGGCGGCTATTTTTTATGCGCGTGGCGGTGATGGATGTCCGGGTAGTGCGGGTGGGCGTGGCGCAGCGGCTGGTGCTGATGCGCGTGGGTGTGCGGCTGCGCGCCGTCCCAGTCGAAATCGTGGCCGTGCTGGTGGTGTTCGTCGTGGCTGTGGCGGTGCGCGTGGTCCAGCGCGGCGTGCTCGTGCTCGTGTTCATGGCGCTCGCTCAGGTGCAGCCAGATGCCGGCGCCCATCAAGGCCGCCGCGCCCCAGAACGACCACTCCGGCCGCTCGCCCAGCATGGTCAAGGCGAGCGCCGCGCCGACGAAGGGCGCCGCCGAAAAATAGGCGCCGGTGCGCGCGCTGCCGAGATGGCGCAGCGCCAGCACGAACAGCACCAGGCTCAGGCCATAGCCGCACAGGCCGACCACGCCGGCCTGCCAGACCGTCTGCCAGGCCGGCAGATGCATGCCCAGCGCGGCGCCGATCGCCAGGTTCACGCTGCCGGCCACCAGGCCCTTGACGCCGGCGATCTGCACCGCGTCGCTGGCCGAGACCTTGCGCGTCAGGTTGTTGTCGATGCCCCAGCACAGGCAGGCGCCGACGATGGCCAGCGCGCCCCACGGCACGCCGGCGGCCGGCCGCTGCCACGACAGCAGCACGCCGGCCGCGACGATCAGCAGCATGCCGATAAAAATGCGCCGGTCGAAATTCTCTTTAAATACGAACCAGGCCAGCAGCGATGTCAGCACGCCCTCCAGATTGAGCAGCAGCGAGGCCGACGATGCCGGCGTCGCCTGCAAGCCGAGCATCAGCAGCACCGGACCGGCGACGCCGCCGGCGGCGATGGCGCCGCCCAGCCATGGCAGATCGGCCCGCGTCAGTCCGGCGCTGGTGTCCGAGTCCGAGCGGCGCAGCAGCGCGCGCAGCAGATAGAAAACCAGCAGCCCCAGTCCGCTGCCGAGGTAGAGCATGCCCGCCAGCGCCACCGGCGGCACCTGGCCCAGCAAGGATTTGGCGAACGGCGTGCTGGCGCCGAACAAGGCGGCCGCGAGCAGCGCGTACACTATGCCCTGGCGCATGCCGGCCGCTGGATGGGATGTCTTGTTCATTCGATTGCTGATAGCATCGCTGCGTTGGACCAAACGACATTGTAGTTGCACCCACGCCCCGTTTTCACTTTATATTGATGCCTATGATTTTTCGCCAGCTTTTCGATGCCGCTTCCTCGACCTATACCTATCTGCTGGGCGATGCCGGCGAGGCGCTGCTGATCGATCCGGTCTACGAGCAGGCGCCGCGCGACCTGGCGCTGCTGCAGGAACTGGGCCTGCGCCTGCTGGCCACGCTGGATACGCATGTGCACGCCGACCACGTCACCGGCGCCTGGCGTTTGCGGGCAAGCTGCGGCAGCCGCATCGCGCTCGCCGAAGCGGCCGGCGCCGCGCTGGTCGACCGTCCGCTGCGCCATGGCGAGCGCGTCGATTTCGGCGGCCGCCACCTCAGCGTGCGCGCCACGCCGGGCCACACCGGCGGCTGCCTCAGCTACGTGCTGGACGACCAGTCCATGGCCTTCACCGGCGACAGCCTGCTGATACGCGGCTGCGGCCGCACCGACTTCCAGCAGGGCAGCGCGCGGCAGCTGTTCGCCTCGGTACATGAGCAAATACTCACCTTGCCCGACGCCTGCCTGCTGTATCCGGCGCACGATTATCGCGGCATCACCGTCACCAGCGTGGCCGAGGAGCGCCGCTATAACCCGCGCCTGGGCGGCGCCGTCGATGTCGGCGACTTCAGCGGCTATATGAACCACCTGAACCTGCCGCATCCCAGGCTGATGGACGTGGCGGTGCCCGCCAACCTGCGCTGCGGCCGGCCGGACGGCGACCTGCCGCCGCCCGACACGCCCGGCTGGGCGCCGCTGATGCTGCGTTTCAGCGGCGTCTGGGAAATCGAGCCGATGGCGCTGCTGGAACATGCGGCGCGCGTGCAAATCATCGACGTGCGCGAGGCGCCGGAATTCATCGACAGCCTCGGCCATCTGCACGGCGCGCGGCTGCTGCCGCTGTCGGAGTTGATGGGGCGGCTCGATGAACTGGACCGCGAGTTGCCGGTGGTGGCGGTGTGCCGCTCGGGCGTGCGCTCGGCGCAGGCCAGCGTCCTGCTGGGCAAGGCCGGTTTCACACAGGTCGCCAATCTGGCCGGCGGCATGTTGCGCTGGAATGCGGAGTCCTTGCCTGTGGCATCATGCTGATCGACCGCCGGCTATTTGAAGGGATATTTTGAGAACGTTAGCAGAGCTTCAAAACGCGCTCGCCACGACACCGCTCGACGCCGCGCTGCACCGGGAAATGGCCGAGGCCCAGCGCCTGCAAGGCGACCTCTACACGGCGCAGGTCCACGCCATCGCCGCCGGCGCGCTGACGCTGTACGCCGCCGAGCCGGCGCGCCAGGCGCAGGAACTGTGCACCATCGCCACCGCCTACTTCACCAACGCCGACTATAAAATCGCCGCCACCTTGTACCGGCTGGTGCTGGCGATCGCGCCGGACATGGCGGTGCCGTATATGAACCTGGCGGCGATGTGCGTGGCGGCCGGCTTTCCGGACGACGCCGACGCGTGCCGGCAGGCGGCGTATCGCATCCAGCGCGTCTTTGTCGAGCAGGACGAGGCGGCGGCCGGCGCGCGCCGCGTGCTGCTGCTCAACGCCGGCCGCAATTCCGGCAACGTGCCGATAGAAGTGATGATGCCGACGGCGCACTGGTGCCGCATCAAATACATCATCGACTATGCGGCCGAGGAGGAGGACGCGCAGCTGCCGCCCTACGACCTGGTGTTCAACGCCATCGGCGAGCCCGATGCCGCCGCGCCGCTGGTCGAGCGGCTGGCCCGTTTCGCCGAGCACTGCGGCCGGCCCGTGCTGAACACGCCGGCGATGATACCGCGCACCCAGCGCCACCTGACGCCAGCCTTGCTTGCCGGCCTGGAGGGCGTCTACGCCGCGCCGTGCCTGCGGCATGACGACGATGATAGCGCCGGCCTGTCCGGCCGGATCGCCGACGCCGGCCTGGCGTTTCCCTTGCTGGTCAGGGGCGCCGCCACTCACGGCGGCGACAGCCTGCAACGCTGCGACAGCATCGACGAGCTGACGGCCCGGCTGCAAGGCAAGCAGGGCGCGCACTATCTGACGAGCTACCACGACTACCGCTCGACGGACGGCCACTACCGAAAATACCGCTTCATCTTCATCGACCGCCAGCCGCTGCCGTATCACCTGGCCATTTCGTCGAACTGGATGGTGCATTATTTTTCCGCCGACATGAAGGCAGAGCCGTGGAAAAGCGCGGAAGAACAGCGCTTCCTCGACGACCCTGGCGCCGTGTTGGGCGGTCGCGCCATGGACGCCATCGCCGCCGTCGCGCGGCGTGTCGACCTCGACTACGCCGGCATCGACTGCACGCTGCTGCCGGACGGCCGGGTCTTGGTCTTCGAAGCCAACGCCTCGATGCTGGTGCACCACGAGCCGGCCGACTCGGTCTTCGCCTACAAGAACCGTCACGTGCAGCGCATCGTCGACGCCTTCCAGCAGATGCTGGAGCGGCGCCTGTCCGCCTAGTCCGGTGCCGCCTCGGCGAAGCGCCGCTCGTACAAGGCCGCCACCACGTCGGACTGCGTGACGATGCCGGCGAAGCGCTGTTCGGCGTCGACGATGGGGATGTGGTGGAAGCCCGAATCGGCCATCAGCGGCACCAGGTCGACGATGGGCGTGTCGACCCGCGCCGTGGTTGGATGGCCGCGCATGATCTGGCCCACCACCTCGGCCTTCTCGCTGTGCGTGCGACCGCTGGGCCGCAGGAAGCGCCGCAGTTGCTGGCGGATGCCCTTGAAGTCGTCGAGGCCGCCGTGTTCGAGGAAGTCGGTCTGCGTCACGATGCCGATCACGCGGCGGGCCCGGTTCAGCACCGGCAGCGCGCCGATGTGATGCGCGCGCAGCTGCCGCCACGCCTCGTCCAGCGCGGTGCCGAATTCGGCCGTCACGACGTCGCGCGACATGATGTCGGCGCAGGTGATGATGCCGAAGCGGCGCTGATGGGCGCGCATTTCCGTTTGCAGGAACAGCGACTCAAGGTCGTCGCGGCTGATGTCGAGCACCTGGTTGTGCTGGCGCAGCACGGCATCGAGGTCGTCCGGCGTGAAGCCCATGCGCACCGTCGGCGGCTCGTCGCGTGTGGCGTGCGGATGCGGGTGCGCGGCCTGCTGGCGCTGCGGATAGCGGCGCCCGGTCAGCTTGTTATAGACGACGGCGGCCAGCATCAGCAGCATCGAATTGAACAGCACCGGGCCGAGCGCGAAGCCGAAGCCGGCCGCCTGCACGGCCGGGCCGCCGATGACCGTCGTCAGCGCCACCGCGCCGCCGGGCGGGTGCAGGCAGCGCAGCGCGAACATGGCGGCGATGGCCATGCCGGTCGCCACGCCGGCCAGTTCGACGGGTGCTACGCTGGCGCCCAGCCAGTGCACGCAGGCCGTTCCCACCAGTCCCGACACGACATTGCCGCCGACCACGGACCACGGCTGGGCCAACGGGCTGGCCGGCAGGCAGAACAGCAGCACCGACGAGGCGCCGATGGGCGCGACCAGGTAGATACCGAGGCCGCCGGTGGTGAAGACATAGTGACTGAGCAGGCTGGTCAGCATCACGCCGACCAGCGCGCCGGCGGTGGCGCGCAGCTGTTCGCGGCGGCTGGCCGTATTGCCGCTGGGGAGCCAGCGTTCGAGGAAAGCGGGGATCATCGGGAGTTGGCGAGTCGTAAAACGGCGCCTATTATCCCATGCTGTACTCCGCTCGTGCCGAGACCCAAGTCTGCAACAGCCTGCGGGTACGCACGCTATTGATATGGCACGGGTAATATGACAAAGTAGTTGCATCTCTTAGTCATGTCTCTGCCATGCGGTAAGGTAGCCGCTTTCCGACCATTTCTCAAAATGATCTGGTGTGCGTAGCGCGGGCCTTATTCCGGCGCGCCTTTCGTGTGCAGCAATGAATCGGTCACCTTCAGCAAGACCCGCCAGACGGCGACAGCGGGGGCAAAGTAGCCCCGCGGCGTTTCCCTTGCGCCTTTGATAAACCCTAGTATAAATTCATTCATCGTTCATCTCCCTTATCGCGATATACGTCGAGTAAATCGCCCACCAGACAACGAAAACAATGTCGCCATTAGGATCACGCGCTCGACGACATGCATGAGATAGGTGAACTGGGAATCGCGCATGATGGGCGAAATCCACCTCTCCAGCACGCTGAGCGCGCCGCCGAACAGCAGCAACGCCACGAACATCGCGGCGCCGACTGACAGGTGGGCGATGAACTCACCGACTATTCTAGGCCTCTTTTTCATGGAACCTTCCGGTTGTTGA